>Ga0308161_1000440_pt1 | contig 66731 bp, 64 predicted proteins | sample PhyFR2_FD_201034 | JGI IMG/M metagenome (GOLD analysis project Ga0308161, IMG submission 201034) | Phyllosphere microbial communities from UC Gill Tract Community Farm, Albany, California, United States - DLSLF.R2 | ecosystem: Host-associated > Plants > Phyllosphere > Unclassified | place: USA...
ACAGCATCAGCCAATGCAAAACTGGTGGCAACGTTGATCAAAACAATGCCAATATCAGCGGTCAATCCGCCGAGGGGCACTTCTTGATCGGTCAATAACTCTACTAACTGCTTTTCACCACCGGTTGGATAAACAGTTGGGACAGTAACGACTTCGATGGTGTCATCGTCTGCACTCGCAGCGGTCATCGCTTTGATTGCTTGCGGCTTATCATCTTCGATCCCAATCAAAATCTTCGGGTCGGCCAATAATTTTTGAGCAATTTTGGCGCCAGTGATGATTTGCTGGGCTTCTTTTTGCATCAAAAAGGCGTCGCTGCGTAAAAAGGGCTCGCATTCTGAGCCGTTCAAAATCAATGTATGGATTTTTTTCGTATCATCTACACTGAATTTGACATGGGTAGGGAACGTGGCGCCGCCTTTGCCAGCGATGCCCCCTGCTTGAATCTTAGCCAAAATCTCTTTATTTGATGCCTCAGACCAATCAAAAGCCGAGGGTAAAAAATCATTGCTGAATTTGAAATCATTCTCAATGATGATCGTCGTGCCTTCACCATTGTTCTGATTTGGCCAGTCTACGATATCCACGATCGTTCCAGATACTGAGGCATGGACTTTTGCGGAAACAAACGCATCTGCTTCGGCAATGACTTGTCCTTGTTTGACGTAATCGCCAACTGACACTAAAGGCTCGACAGGTGCGCCGATATGTTGCGCTAATGGGATAAAAACCATGGTTGGCGAGAAACATAAGAGGTCATCTTGTTCGATCATCAATTTTTCTTTTAGCATTTTCAAGGGAGGACTCAGAGAGATACCGCCGGTAAATGTCCGCATACAAAACACTCCTTTCATTATCTACTTATAAGTGTATCATGCTCTGGACCGACACAAAAATTTAAACCCTTACAAAAGCAAAAAAAGAGTATTTTTTTATTTGACATATGAGTAATCGTTCATATATAATAATATATGTAAACATGTTCATGTATTCATGTGAAGGATGGAGGGATTCAAATGGCAGAACATACGTGCCAAAAAGGACATACCCATAACGAAGCGCATAGCCATGACCACGACGACCACGCACATGGTCATTTATCGCGTATCTGGTTTATGATTGGTTTCTTGCTTTTTATCGCAGCACTCTTTGTTCCTAGTGACAACTTACAGACAATTTTATATTTAGCAACGATCATCTTAGCAGGTTACCATGTGATTGCAGAAGGGATCACCGATACCGTGACGCAATCCAAAATCAATCAGCGGCTGACACCAAATGTGCACTTATTGATGACCGCAGCCACTGTTGGCTCAGTGATCATCGGAAATTACAGCGAAGGGGCCTTATTGATCCTGATTTTTGCCGGCGCCCATTTTCTGGAAGAGTATGCAGAAGGGCAGAGTCGACGTGAAATCACCAATCTCTTGAAAATCAATCCGACAGAAGCGCGGTTGATCGATGCTGCAGGAACCGTCACAAAAATTGCAGCGGATCAAATCAAGAAAGGTGATCATCTGAAAGTCTTGCCAGGCGATCAAGTTGCTGCTGATGGGATCATCATCACGGGCGCAAGTGATATCAATGAATCTTCCATCAATGGGGAAAGCATCCCACGAGAAAAATCAGTGGGAGATGAAGTCTTCGGCAGTACCTTGAATGGTTCAGGCAATTTCACGATGGAAGTAACAAAAGACAGTGCAGACTCAGTGTTTGCCAAAATCATTGCCGTAGCCACAGCAGCTCAGACCAATCAATCACCAACTGAAACAAGGATCAAGAAAATCGAACCGATCTATGTCGAAACAGTCTTCGTGTTGGTACCTTTGTTTTTTGTACTGGCGCATTTCTTACTCGGTTGGGATTGGTCAACTAGTTTTTATCGCAGTATGGTCATGATGATCGCGGCATCACCTTGTGCTTTAGCAGCCAGTGCAGTGCCTGTCAGTCTTTCGGCATTGTCCAACTTGGCTAAGCGGGGTGTTTTATTCAAAGGGAGTACCTATTTGACGCAATTGGCGCAAATCAATGCCATTGCTTTTGATAAAACCGGAACATTAACGGAAGGGAAACCTAGTGTAACAGATGTTGTCTATCATGAACATGCCGATCGAAGGATGATCGATACAGTGATTACAGCAATGGAAAAACAAGCCAATCATCCTTTAGCGGAAGCGATCATTGCCCATTTTGATCGAGAAGACCTGCCAGAAGAAACCATAGCGGTCACCAATCAGGCAGGCAGCGGTCTGATTGCCAGAAAAGCTGACAAAACCTATCGATTGGGAAAAGTGAGCGATACACTGGCAATGGCTCAACCACTGCAAAAAGCTGTCGCTGAAATGGAAGCAGAAGGCAAGACAATCGTTTTGTTCTCGATCAATCAGTCGGTGGAGGCTGTGATTGGCTTGATGGATCAACCAAATCCTAAAGCAGCTGCGATGATCAAACGAATGAAGCAGCAAGGGATCCATACAGTGATGATCACTGGAGATCGGCAAGCAGCCGGAGAAAGTGTCGGTCGTTTGTTAGACATGGATCAAACGATTGCCAACGTCATGCCTGCGGACAAAGCGGAAATTTTACAAGGCGTGCAGCAAACATATGGTGTCACCGCAATGGTCGGTGATGGCATCAATGATGCACCCGCACTCGTACAAGCTGACATCGGTTTTGCGATGGGGGAAGGATCAGATGCAGCCATCGAAGTTGCAGATGCAGTCATTATGAAGAATGACCTGTACCGTGTTGATTATGCGTATCGGGTTGCCAAAAAGACAGACAAAGTGATTTGGCAAAATATCTATTTCTCCATGCTGGTCGTGGCTTTGCTCGTCCTATTGAATCTATTTGGAAAGATGAATATCGGCTTAGGTGTGATTGCGCATGAAGGCAGTACACTGCTGGTCTTGCTGAATGGTCTGCGATTATTAAGAAAACTGCCAGAGTAAACAAAAAACCGCTGCTAGACGCCTTATCAAAAGGCAGCTAGCAACGGTTTTTTTATGTCTGATTCAAAGACTGAATTGGCTATCTGTTGGAAATTGGAAAGAATCGATTTTTTCTAAACGCTTTTCAATGCGCCGAAGAATACCTTCAACTGATTCCAATTGATTGATTGCCTGAAACGCTTTGAGGAGTAACGCTTTTTCTTTTGCAGATTCTTGTTCTAAGCGGTAGATATTCGCCAAACGTTCCACATATTCATAATGGGTATAGTTGGTTTTATTGATCAAAAAATGCAGCAAATCTTTGGCTTTTGGATGGTCTTCTTGCAAATAAAAACTGATGGCCTCACGGTATAACTTGATATCCAATTCTTCGATGCGATCAGTGTCAGCGTGCAATGCCCGCCATTCATTGATCGAGATTTTCCGCATCACTTTACCTGTGGGATCTGTCAAAAAGATCACTGGTACGTCATTGGGATGTTTTGCTTCTGGGTTGATTTTTTGCATGTCGCACCTCCTACAGTCATTTAGCCTTGATTCTGATACTTTACCTTATTGTAAAAGTTCAAAGCGCAAAAGTCTACATGAAGGTGTCAGAAAACTTTGATTTTTAGCACATTCTCATTTTAGGCATTTTTCCGCTGAAAATGGTTGATGGCATCCGATAGGCCCATAAACAAAAGAATCCCACCAAATATTTGAAAGAAGAACAATACTGTTGAAAATGGATTGAACACCAAAATGATCCCAGCTGCGATAATCAGAAAACTAACGATCAGGCCGATCAGATAAGGTGCACCGCTGCGTTTTCGGCTAAAGTTGGCCATTAAGCGGGTACAGCCGCTAATCGTGATCAAGATCCCTAGGAAGAAGGGAATGATCGACAGCAATCCACTGGCAAAGACCAAAATCGCTGCGGCAGAAATCAACAATAAAATACCAGAAATGAATTGGACATTGCGGTAGCCTTTTTTCTGGTCTTGATAGTTGGTATATAGACTAATGATACCCAAACAAGCGATATAGCCTGCTACTAGGTAAACGATCGTATCGAATACGGTACGCGGCGCGATGAGAATGATCAATCCAAAAATGATATAGACGATGGCTCTAATCAAATTATAGCGATACAATTTATCAAAAAATGCATTCATAGTTGTTACCTCCTTTTTTCCTATTGTACCGAATGATCCAAAAATTGGGTACTATAAAACATAGCCGATGATTTATTCCTTTTAGGAATCCTAAATCTTTGATAGAATAAGAAAAAAGCTGAACGGAGAAACATATGACAGGTTTAACACTATTAATGGGTCTATTTACGATCGTGCTTTTTCTATTTTTACTGCTGCTGCGGCGGGAAATTGTGATGATAGCTGCAGAACGAACAGGGGTGAGGATCGCGATTGTGCTTTTTTCACTGCTGGTCATCGTGTCGATGCTATTGATTGATGATACCTTAGATCATCGTCTGCGCGGGATGATATCCGGCTTTATTTTTCTTAGCTTTGCATTAGACAGCAAAGGATTGGCCAATGATCGGATCGTTATACACCCCATGAATATCAAAGGAATTGCGTATCCAGACATTGATCGGATCGTCTTGTATCAAGAAAAAGAAGGAGACCCGATCAAAATGAATTATTTTCGGCGGGGTATCCGCGGGCCATTGTTGAAATTCAAGCAGCCAATGGCAGAAATCGTCGTTTTCTTGAGTGAGCATCTAAAAGAAGGCACACCCATCGATATTTTAGTTGATCACGATGATCGATCTCAGCCATAACAGATAGAACCTATAAGCAAACAAAAAGACACCGCCGTTTTGAACGGCGGTGTTTTTTTACTTATTTATTTAATGACTAAAAATCGTTCATCATCACTTAGAAATTCTTTTTCATTGGCTTCACTTTCTTTTGAGCCAAAGACCAATTGTGCCCGTAATTGCCAGTTTTCAGGAATCGACCATTCGTTTGCCACTGCTTCATCAATCACTGGATTGTAATGCTGCAAGTTGGCACCAAGGCCAGCTTCTTCCAAAGCCACCCATGTATTTGATTGGGCAATACCATTAGACTGCTCTGCCCAAACAGGGAAGTTGTCTGCATAAAGGGCAAATTGCTCTTGCAGATTTTTGACTGTATCCGTATGGATGAAGAACAATACGGTACCGAAACCAGCTTTGAAACCGGCTAATTTTTGTTTGGTCGCATCAAAAGCTTCAGGCGGCGTTAATGGCTCAAGGGCTGCTTCTGTTAATGACCATAATTTCTCATGGGCTTCACCAAATAAGATCACGGCACGAGGAGATTGCGCATTAAATGCAGTCGGGCTGTTTTTGACTGCTTCTTTGATGATTGCTTCAATTTCAGATTCGGATAATGTAACGTTTTTGCCTAATCCATAAATTGAACGGCGTTTTTTGATTGTATCTAAGAATGTTGTCATCTTGTAACCACCTTTTTATAATATAGCTGTAGTATACATGCTTACTTAATGTTAGTAAATAAAAGTGCTTAGAAAAAGTCCAGCTATATGCTGGACTCCTAGATAAAGCTAAAGCTATTGTGCATCAATAGCGATAAATTTGACCGTCACATATTCCTCAGGGCCATATTTGCCATTCTCGCGCCCGAAACCTGAATGTTTGACACCGCCAAAAGGTGCTGCCGGGTTGGAGATGGCGATATCATTGACACCTACCATGCCGTACTGCAATTTTTGTGCAGTCGTCGAGATCGTCTGTAAATTGGTGGAAAAGAAATAAGAAGCCAGACCAAAGACAGTATCGTTTGCTGCATCGATCACTGCGTCACGGTCGTTGAAAGCAATCAATGGGATGACTGGGCCAAATGTTTCTTCATAATAAATGTCCATGTCTGTGGTGATACCATCGATCACAGTAGGTTCAAAGAAGTTTCCTTTGCCATAATCACCCTCTGTTAATTTGTGTCCGCCGTATAAAATGGTGGCGCCTTTATTGGTCGCATCAGCCAATTGATCGACGACTTTGTCCACGCCAGATTGGTTGATCAATGGGCCCACAGTTGGGTCATCCGTGCCTAGTCCAACTGTCACATCTTTCATTTTTTCAAGTAAACGTTCTGTGAAAGCTTCTTTGATTGATTCTTCCACAAAGATCCGATTAGGAGAGGTACAAACCTGTCCATTATTTCTGAACTTAGCAGCAATCAATTTTTCAACTGCCAAGGAGAGATCGGCATCGCTGAAAACAATAAAAGGTGCGTGACCACCTAGTTCCAATGATACTTTCTTCAAAGTAGGCGCTGCTTGTTCATAGAGTTTCATGCCAACTTCTGTTGAACCGGTAAAGGTGATTTTTTTGACGGTCTCATTTTCTGTCAACTCTTTGCCTATATCTGAGGAAGCGCCCAAAAGAATATTGACAACCCCATCAGGTAATCCAGCGCGTTGGAAAATATCGCCTAATGCTAAAGCCGATAGCGGTGTTTCTTTTGATGGTTTCATCACCAACGTACAACCAACGGCAATCGCCGGAGCAATCTTGCGGGCGATCATATTAGAAGGGAAGTTCCAAGGCGTAATGGCACCTACGACACCGATCGCCTCCTTGCGCACTAGCCAGTGGTTCGTCTCAGGCGCTGGAATCACTTCCCCATAGACGCGCTGTGCTTCAGCCGCATTCCATCGGAAGTTATCGACATTTGATTGAATCTCAGCAGCAGCTTCTTTGACAGGTTTGCCTTGCTCTAAACTCATGATCAACGCCAGACGGTCACTTTCTTCAGCCATCAAATCAGCGATTTTGTTCATATGGTCAGCGCGTTCTTTTGGCGATAAGCGAGACCATGTGGTAAAGGCCTTTGCTGCGGCATCGATTGCCTCTTTGGTTTCTTTGGTACTGCCTTGACTGACTTTGACCAGTTCTTCGTTGGTTGCGGGATCCAGCACAGCCACCGCTTCTTGACTCCCATCGACCCATTTGCCATCAATCAATAATTTTGTCGGTACTTCTGGTAATTGTCTGTTCATATTGGCACTTCCTTTCAATGTATCGTTCTATTCAAACCGTAGCATGGATCCGTCTATCTGACAATTCATATGCAAGATGGCCTATTCAAGTTTTTTTAAAGAAAGTCTTCCTTTGACTTACCTTTGTGCTGATTTATGTTAAAATAAAAAAATAAGAATGTTTGTTCGATTTCACATCGAATCATCAAATGAGTCAACAGGTAAGGATGCGTAAATGATATGAAAGAATTACTGAAAACATTAGGATTTATCGCGATTTTCGCACTGTTTCTTTTTTTGTTGCGACAGTACGTGTTTACGCCTGTGATCGTGAAAGGCGATTCAATGGATCCCACGTTGCATGATGGGGAGCGGGTGATCGCCCTCAAGCAAACGGAGATCGAGCGTTTTGATATTATTACGTTTATTGCGCCGGATGACACAGGCAGAAATTACATCAAACGCGTCATTGGATTGCCTGGCGATCAAGTCGTTTATCAAAATGATACTTTATACATCAATGGAACCGCCTATGATGAACCTTATTTGGAAGCCTACAAAGCGACGCTAGATGATGGATTTCCATTAACGGATGACTTTGATATGTCATTATTCAATGAAACAGAAGTACCAGAAGGAAAACTGCTGGTCTTAGGCGATAATCGACGCATCTCGAAAGACAGTCGTCAGTTGGGATTGATCGATGAAACCGCCGTATTAGGGGACGTGGCTTTTGTCTTTTGGCCATTAGCTGATTTTGGGCGACTAGAAAATGATTAGCATACACAGCCTTTATTTTGTGGTAGTCAAACAACGCCACGCAATAGGGCAGTCTTGCAAGGAAGGAGCCAATTATGAGTCTACGATTTATCATCGGCGACGGACGCAGTGACCACGAACAGGGGATACAGACTGCGGCTGAAGAATGGCTGCAACAAGCGCAGCACGAAGTGTTTTTTTTGGTACCAAACTATAATAAATTTGAACGAGAAAGAGAAATATTGAAAGGACTAAAGGCAGGTCGTTCGGGGGATTTTGCTTCGATACGCGGACAAGTCTATAGTTTTCATCGTTTGGCGTGGTACTATTTGCAACAAACCGGTTTATTGTCACAGGGCACACTTTCGGAGAATGGCGCCACAATGATCATGCGAAAACTACTGCTGGAAATGGCAGATGAACTGGTATTGTATCGCGGAGAAATCAACAAGAGCGGTTTTATTCAACAATTGCTGGCATTCTATCAGGAAATGCATACCAGCCAACTGGGTGTCGAGGATTTATTGGCTGGGGGCAGCATCATTGAAAGCAAGACAGATGCCAACCGCAAATTCACTGAATTAGCGGCGATTTTTCAACGATTTGAAGCAGAATTACTGGCGCGAGACCTTCAGGTCGATCAGCCAATCACCTTATTGACGCAGTATTTGACAGAGGATGAAGAGGACTTTTTCAGTCAAAGCACAACAACCGACAATGATCGCCTCAGCTTGAAAAGACCTGACTTATCAAAGACGTTATTTGTAGTCAACGGTTTTTCAAGTTTTTCTACACAAGAACAGCAATTGCTCAATGTATTGATGAATAAAGGACATGTGGTGATCGATCTATTGTTGGATCGGCCATACACCAATGAACTGCCATCGCCATTAGATTTATTTTATGAAGCAGGCCGCAGTTATTATCAGTTTTATCAGTACGCCAAAGAAAAGCGGTTCAAAGTATATCTTGATCAAAAATTGCCTCCAGTGACGAGCCAATCAGAACAACAAAGGGCTTATTTTGAATTAGAAACTTTTTGGCGAGAAACCCAATCGCAAGGGCAGTATCAGCAACAGACCTCCCTTGCTCCGCATGTATCCTTATGGAAGTTGGGGAACCCGGAAGAAGAAGTGCGACAGATCGCGGCTGAGATCCGCCGTTTGATGAGTGAAGCGACGGATCCAGCGGGTTTGCGCTATCGTGATATCCAGCTGCTGGTGGCAGAACCGGAGGTCTATCACCCATATATGCCCAAAATATTCAGCGAATATGAGATTCCTTTTTATATTGACGAAGAGCAAATGATGGCGCAACATCCGCTAGTGGAGTTCTTGCATGCTTTTTTTGCTTGCAGACAATATGGCTTTCGTTTGCGGGATGTTTTTCGGCTGTTGCGGACTGAATTATATTTGCCTCGCGCTTTTCAGGAAGAAGCCGATTGGCTAGCCGCACGAGATCGCTTTCGGCAATTGACAGATATCACTGAAAATCAAGCATTGGCACATGATTTTCAAGGTGCCGTATGGACCAAAGCAGAAGATTGGACTTTAGCAGCCTACACGACCGACGAGCAAGAACAAACAGAGATCTCTGCGTTGACAGCAGCCACCAATGAGTTGCGCCGCGCTTTTCGTGCAGACATTGCAGAAACTTTACAAGCACTAACGGCCGTCCAAACCAATCAAGAAGCAGTGCAACTGGTGTATTTATTCTTGATCCAGTCAGGTGTCGAAGCACAACTGCGGCATTGGCGTGATCAAGCGATCGACCAGGGGAAATTAGACCAAGCCCGCAATCATGAACAAGCTTGGCAAGCCTTGATGGATCTTTTAGATGAATATATTGCTGTTTATGGCGAAGATGATTTTGACCTAGATGTATTTCAAGACATCGTCATGACTGGTCTAGAAGCAGTGACCTTTGGCAAAATCCCAACAGCGATCGACCAGGTCAATATCAACCGTCATGACCTTGCCCGACCACGACAAGCGAAGATCACATTTGCTTTAGGCTTAAATGAAAGTGTGCTACCTAGAAAGGTCGAGAATCGTACGTTACTGACCAATGAAGAGCGGCAACAATTTAATCAGCATTTTGCTGGCGCAAAATATTTGCGTGATACGATCATCGAAGGCAGCGTCAAGGAGCCCTATTTGTTTTATGGGATCTTGCTGTCAGCAACGGATCATTTATATCTATCTTATGCATGCAACTTTGATACCCAGCAAAATATCAAACCATCACCTTATCTAGAACGGATCACGCAGCGAACATCCAGTCGCTTTGTCGACCGTGGTTTCTTATCCTTGACGAGCCCGGCGGCCTATTATGTTGGAACCTATCGCAGTTTGATTTATCAAATCAACAACCTAAGTCAGCAAGCTAGAAAAAATGACAGCCACTTGCCACCAGTTTGGCAAACGTTGAAGCAGCGATTATTGACTACTCAGTGGAGCGGATTGGCCCATAAAGTCTTTGAAAGCCAAACCCATCAAAATATTCCTGTGCCACTGTCACAAGAACAAGCCGCTGCATTGTACGGCCCGTCGATCTACAGCTCGATTTCTCAGATGGAAACATTCTACCAATGTGAATACAAATATTTCGTCAGTTACGGTTTGCGCCTGAAGGAAAGAGATATCTACGGACTAAGTCCAGCCATGACAGGCGAGTTTTTCCACGATGCCTTAGACCGATTTGTCAAAGTGCTGATTACAGAAAACATCACGTTGACTCAGTTGACAGCTGAGCAAAAGACGCAGTTTGTTGAAGCTGTTTTACAACAAATATTTGGAGAAAGCCGCTATCGCTTACTGACGAGTTCAGCGCGCATGAACTTTATTCGATACCAACTGGGCAAAACGATTCAACGGGTGGCCTGGGCATTGATGCGACAAGGTCAGAAAATGCATTTTTCACCTGAAAAGACAGAAGTCTTGTTTGGTCAAATCGCTGGCTCAAATGGCATCAACGGCATCGAATTGCCACTAAGTTCAGGAGGGAAACTCCATGTACGCGGCAAAATCGATCGCGTGGATACCGCCAAAAGTGAAGAAGAACAGTGGCTTTCTGTCGTTGATTACAAATCCAGCAGCCGTGAATTTGATTTGTCAGAAGCGTATTATGGCTTGGCGATGCAGTTGATCACGTATTTAGATGTCGCTTTGACAGATGCCGTCCAATTGGTTGGCTCGCCAGATGTGCATCCCGCTGGGGCTTATTACCTGCACGTCCATGATCCCTTATTGGATGGCCAAGCGGCGGATGAAGAGGAACGATTGAAACGATTCAAGTATGATGGTTTATTCATTGATGAGCCAAAAGTCTTTCCTTTACTGGATCAAGAGGTAGATACAAGCAAGAATTCATTGATCTTTCCGATTCGCAAAGACAAAAATGATGCCTACCAGAAAACCGCCCAAGCCAAAAATAAGTTTTACACCGAAGAGGAATTGGATTTGCTGCGGGGACATAATCGCAAAAACATGCAACAGAGTGCGGAGAAATTGCTCAGTGGCGATATCGCATTGAATCCTTCGTACAAAATCAAAGATAAGAAGCGGGCATGTGCATTTTGTCCTTTCCGCAGTATTTGTGAATTTGATGTATTATTGAAAGAAAATGATTATCATAGATTAGAAAATCTTTCAAAAGAAGAAATCATACAACGTTTAAGGGAGGAAGAACATGAGTAAGATCCCTTTAAAACCGCAAAATGAAACATTTACGGATACCCAATGGCAAGCGATTTTTGACCATGGGGATAATTTACTGGTGTCTGCATCTGCTGGCTCTGGCAAAACCACTGTTTTGGTCCGTCGGGTGATCGAAAAATTGAAAGCCGGAACGACGGTGGACGCGTTGCTGATCGTGACTTTTACTGAAGCTGCTGCCAGAGAAATGAAGGAACGGATCGAACAAGCCTTGCATGAAGCTATCAATCAAGAAAGTGATGAGGTCAGGCGACAGCACTTTGTTCGTCAATTGCAGTTGCTGCCAGCAGCCAATATCTCTACACTGCATGCTTTTTGTTTGACCGTGATCCGCCGTTTTTATTATTTGATCGATCTTGATCCGAATTTTCGGATGCTGACGGATGAAACAGAAACGCTATTGCTGAAAGAAGAGATTTGGACCCAACTGCGGGATCAACAGTATGAGGCCAATGATGAAGCCTTTTTCCGCCTGACAGAAAACTTTGCCAGTGATCGTTCTGATGAAGGTGTCGGGGATTTGATCATGTCTTTATATGACTTTGCCCGCGCAAATCCAGATCCGATCCATTGGTTGAATCAATTGGCAGATCAATATACAGTCGAAGGCATATTTGCAGATCAACCGCTCTATCGATCCCATATCAAACCTATGCTGCAGGAAACCTTGCAGACGGCCCATTCTTTAATCACGGCGGCCAAAGACCTAGCCGATCCCTCAGCAGAAATGGAAAAAGCCGCGCTTGTTTTGCAGCAGGATCTCACATTGGTGGAGCAGCTGCAAGGGTTGATCCAACAAGATCAGGTAGATGTTTTTTATGACAACATCCAAAAACCAAATTATGCACGTTATCCGGCGTACCGCAAAGCGGAGCAAAAAGAGTTGTCGCAAGAAATCAAACCATTGCGAGATGAGGCCAAAAAAATGGTCGAGCAGTTAAAAGCTTATTTTCCCTATCCGCCAGCTGAGATGATTGATTTATTAAGGAAATCAGCGCCGATCGTGGATAAAATGGCTGAAATGACTGAGGCTTTTATGGGCGCATTTCAAGACCGCAAATTGGCAACTGGACGTTTAGACTTTAATGATCTCGAGCATTTTACCTTGCAGATCTTGCGAGGGGATGGCGGGGGCAGTGAAGCGGCGGCCTATTATCGCGACCGCTTTGCTGAAGTATTAGTGGATGAATATCAAGATGTCAATCGCTTGCAGGAAGCTTTGCTCTACTGGGTGCGTCAAGTCGATCACAATCCAGGCAATATGTTTATGGTCGGGGATGTCAAACAATCCATCTATTCATTTCGTTTGGCAGATCCAACGCTCTTTATCGAAAAATATGTGGATTTTGAAACGGAAAATGGCGGTCGCAGGATCGTCTTAGCTGAAAACTTCCGGTCGCGTTCTGATGTGCTGGATTTTACCAATTTGGTCTTTCAACAGCTGATGGATGAACGGGTTGGCCAAATCCCATATGATGATGCGGCTGCCTTAGTGACAGGTTTTCCCAATTTCCCTGAAAGCGATGCGTATCAGACAGAAATTTTGCTTTATGAGAAAGAGCAAGGCGAATCAGAACAAGTCATCGATGACAAAACAGAAGGTGAACTGCATATTACCGCCTTAAAGATTCGGGCGTTGATCGATGAGCAGTTTATGATCTACGACAAAAAAACCAAAGAGAATCGGCCAATCACTTATCGGGATATCGTCTTGTTGACACCGACGCGCAAGAATAATCTCGTGATCTTGGATGTCTTCAAAAAATTCGGCTTGCCATTGGCTGTCAATGACGCCCAAAATTATTTCCAAGCAACGGAGATCCAAACAATCGTCTCACTGTTGCAGATCATTGACAATCCCTATCAAGATATTCCGTTGGTGGCTGTTTTGCGCTCGCCGATCGTCGGCTTGACGGAAGACCAATTGGCTGAGATCCGTATGGCGGATCGGGTGGGGGACTACTACGATGCCTTGCAAACCTATCACGAGGTGCATCAGCAAGAAACACACCAATTGTCTCAAACCGTCCATCAGTTTTTGACCGCTTTAGCCCATTGGCGAGAAGACGCACGCCGCAGCACGATCCCAGATTTATTGTGGCGGATCTATGAGGAAACAGCTTATTTAGATTATGTGGTGGGGCTGCCAGCAGGACAACAGCGTTACGCCAACCTAGTGGCATTGATCCACCGCGCTGAAAAGTATGAAAAGAGCAGTTTCCGCGGCCTTTACCAATTTATCCGATTTGTCGAGAAGATGCAGGAAAAAAACAAGGATCTAGCAGAACCACTGGCCACCCCCGTAGAAAATGCAGTACGGGTCATGACCGTCCATGCAAGTAAGGGCTTGGAATTTCCTGTTGTCTTCTTGTTGGACACTACAAAATTTTTCAACTATCAAGATTTTCAAAAGCGATACATCTTCGAAGAAGGTTTAGGCGCTGGGATCCAATATATAGATGCGGCTGAAAATATCAAGTATGAAACGCTGCCGTTTCAAGCAATCAAGCAAGTCCGATTAAAAAAGGCGTTATCCGAAGAAATGCGGAAACTATATGTTGCCTTGACTAGAGCGGAACAAAAACTCTTTTTGGTAGGGTCCTACAAAAATCAGGAAGATGGCTTCAAAGCCTGGCAAGCAGGATTGACCCAAAAAGACCTCGTGCTTGATCCGGCATTGCGGCTGGTCGCGCGAGGAAACCTGATGGATTGGATCGGTCGAACCTTGATGCGTCACCCAGATATGGAAACAGTTTATTCTGAAGCGCTGGACCGTAAGCGAACGATCCAGCATCCAGCACATTTCTCGATCACCTGGTGGAACCAAGCGGCACTTGCTCAAGAAATAACCCTTGAAGAAGTCTCAGAAGAGGCTGTGGTTGATGATCCAGCTTCTGTTGATATTGCCGATATGACGCAACGCTTGAGCTATCAATACACATATCCCAAGGCAACAGATACCACCAGCTATCAATCTGTCTCAGAATTAAAACGGCTGTACAATGATCCAGATGATCAACAAACGACGTTACTGGCCTGGCAAAGCGCCACAGAAAAGACGCAGCAGCAGCACCGGTATGTTCAAGAGGCATTGGCAAAACCTAAATTCATGCAAGCTGTTGCATCAGACGCAGCTGCGATTGGCACTGCCACCCATACTGTACTGCAAATGCTGCCATTGGGTGAACAGCCTACTAGTGAATCGTTGACCGCACATATCGATCGCTTGGTCGAAAAACGATTTTTTTCTGAAGAAATCGCCAAACAAATTGACCGCGACAGTATTTTATGGTTTTATCATACTGAGCTAGGAAAAAAAGTGGTTCAATTTTCAGATAGCGTCAAAAGAGAACAACCCTTTTCGATGTTAAAAGAAGCGGATACGATATTTGAAGGATTTGACGAACCCGACGCGCAACTCTTGATCCATGGGATCATTGATGGGTATATCGAATTGCCAGACGAGATCATCTTATATGACTTTAAAACAGATGATACCTTTGGTAACGAGGAACGGATGATCAAAAAAATGAAAGATCGCTATTACGGCCAATTGAAACTCTATGGCCAAGCGCTTGAAAAAGCTTTAGATAAGCCGGTTCGCCATATGTACCTAGTCTTGCTGCACGCGCAACAGGTGCTTGACTTTTCGTAAGAGAAGCCGGGTTTCTTACAATTCGTAAGCAATATGCTATAATAGCCACAAGAGGTGATGGAGAATGATAAAAGTAGAAACAGAGTACGCCCTTTGCCCTAAATTTGAGAAAGCATTTTCGATTTTGGGGAAAAAGTGGAATGGCTTGATCATTGATGTCCTTCTGGAAGATGGCAAACAAAGATTTGTTGACTTAGCCAATAAAATCCCTCAAGTTAGTGATCGTGTCTTGGTTGAACGATTGAAAGAATTAGAGCGGGAAGATATTGTCTGTAAAGAAAGCAATCTTTACTGCTTGACACCACGAGGGGTCGCATTAGAAAATAGTATGATGAGCGTGAAGCGATGGGCAGAAAATTGGGTCACAGAAGAAGAATGCAGTTGATTTATGTTTGGTTTTTAGGTAAACTAGCATTAAATGAATAGTTGAAAAAGCGATGATAGAAGCTAGTAATTTGGCTGGATCAGTCAAGGGAGATATGCCATAGACTGCAAGCAGATCCTGTATCCACTAAATGAATTTCACTTCTGGAGCTTACTGATTCGTCAGTCGGCAGTATTCTTGTCGTTAAATGAAGTGAGTGCGCAGTATATTGCTGCGAATGAGGATGGTAACACGAAGACGTCGTTCCTTTTAGAGGACACGTCTTTTTTTTGTTGCCAAAAAAACACAAGCACATGTCATGGATAAGAAACAGACCAGCACTATTTATATTTAGAAGGAGGAAACTTATGTCTTTACAAGAGAAATTAGAAGCTTTGAAAGAATCTACGCTTCTTAAAATCAATGAAAGCACGACGATCAAAGACCTGAATCAGATCAGAGTCGATGTTCTAGGGAAAAAAGGCCCCATCACTGAAGTGTTGCGGGGGATGAAAGATCTGTCTGCTGAAGAACGACCAAAGGTAGGGAGTTATGCCAATGAGATCCGCGATCGCTTAACAGAAGCTGTCGAGACAGCAAAAGTCCAATTGGAAGCCGCAGCTCTTGAAAAAGCGTTGGCAGAAGAAGCCATTGATGTGACATTGCCAGGGAAGAACATGCCTCAAGGAACCCGCCATGTCTTGACACAAATCATGGAAGAAATCGAAGATATCTTCGTGGGCATGGGCTATCAAGTCGTTGAAGGGTATGAAGTCGAAAAAGACCATTATAATTTTGAACGCATGAATTTGCCGAAAGATCACCCAGCACGGGATATGCAAGATACCTTCTATATCTCTGATGAAATTTTGATTCGAACCCATACTTCACCTGTGCAAGCGCGCACAATGGAAACCCATGATTTCAGCAAAGGTCCATTACGCATGATCTCGCCAGGAAAAGTCTTCCGTCGGGACACGGATGATGCGACACACAGTCATCAATTCCACCAAATCGAAGGATTAGTGATCGATAAAGATGTGACCATGGGTGACCTAAAAGGGACATTGGAAGTTATGATGCAAGAGATGTTCGGTGAAGACCGAAAAATCCGTTTGCGACCTAGTTATTTCCCTTTTACTGAACCTTCCGTAGAAGTCGATGTCAGCTGTTTCAAATGCGGCGGCGCCGGTTGTAATGTCTGCAAACACACAGGCTGGATCGAGATCTTAGGTGCAGGCATGGTTCATCCAAATGTCCTAGAAATGTCAGGGATCGATGCCAATGTCTATTCAGGCTTTGCCTTCGGGTTGGGACCAGACCGCGTGGCGATGTTACGTTACGGTGTCAACGACATTCGTCAATTTTATACCAATGATCTTCGTTTTATCAGTCAGTTCAAGGGGGAATAAATAAATGTTAGTATCGTATAAATGGTTAAATGAATACCTTGACCTGTCAGCTATCACGCCAAAAGAATTGGCAGACAAAATGTCAGTGACAGGCATCGAAGTTGAAGGAATCGACGTGCCAGAAGAAGGGTTAAAGAAAATCGTCGTTGGGGAAGTCACAGCCTGTGAACCTCATCCAGACTCTGATCACTTATCGATCTGCCAAGTCGATATCGGTGAAGAAATCACACAGATCGTTTGCGGTGCACCAAATGTCAAAAGCGTCATCAAAGTGATCGTTGCTTTGCCAGGCTCTCGCATCACCGGCAATGTCAAAATCAAAAAAGGCAAAATGCGTGGGCAAGTTTCCAATGGCATGATCTGTTCTTTACAAGAATTAGGCTATGGAGACAGTGTCATACCGAAAGAATATGCAGAAGGCATTTATTATTTGCCAGCGGATGCTGAAGTTGGTAAACCAGTGTTCCCATATTTGGATATGGATGATCATCTGATTGAATTATCTATTACTCCAAATCGGGCAGATGCCTTGAGTATGCGTGGCGTTGCCTATGAAGTTGGGGCAATCTATCGTCAAACGCCAAGCTTCCCACCATTTGAACTACATGAAGTTGAAACCGCAGCTGCCTCAAAAATCAACGTGACAGTCGAGGACCAAGCAGATACACCAGCCTATCAAATTCGCATCATTGAAGACGTGACCATCGCGCCAAGTCCGCAATGGCTGCAAAATCGTTTGATGAATGAAGGCATTCGACCCATCAATAATGTCGTGGATGTAACCAACTATATCCTGTTGTTATTCGGGCAACCGCTCCATGCTTTTGATTACCAAAAATTGAATAGTCAAGAGATTTTGGTTCGCCGTGGGAAAGAAGCAGAAACATTGGTGACCCTTGACGGAGAATCACGAACAGTCTCTGGGGATGATATCGTGATCACCAATGGGCAAGTTCCTGTTGCTTTAGCAGGTGTGATGGGTGGATTAGACTCAGAAATCACCGCGACAACTACCACAGTAGCCTTAGAAGCTGCTTTATTCGATCCATTAGCGATTCGTTTGACATCCAAAAAATTCAATTTGCGCAGTGAGTCATCTGCTCGCTTTGAAAAAGGCATCAACCAAGCAACGGTTGCTGCCGCATGTGATGCCGCTGCTGTGATGATTGCTGAATTGTCCGGTGGACAGGTGCTGAAAGGGGCTGTAGAAGGTGCGACAGTCGATGTTGCGCCTGTATCTGTGGCAATCACCTTGGATCGCATCAATCGCTATTTAGGCACGAAGATCGATCAAGCTGAAGTGGAAGAAATTTTCGCAGCATTAGGTTTTACTGCGACATTAGACAATGAAACGTACCATGTATCTGTACCGCCACGCCGCTGGGATATTAGCATTGAGGCGGATATCATTGAAGAAGTGGCGCGGATCTATGGCTATGACCGCTTGCCTTCAACATTGCCTTCAGGCGAAACAGTCGCCGGCCGTTTGACCCATGAACAAATGTTGACCCGCAAAGTACGCACGGTCCTTGAAGGCAATGGTGTCAGTGAAGCAATCAGCTACGCATTGACAACAGAAGACAAAGCGCAACAATTCACCTTCACGTCAAGTCAAGTCACACGTTTGGATTGGCCGATGACAGAAGACCGGGCAGTCTTGCGCTTAAACTTGATTGCCGGCTTGCTAGATGACCTCGCCTATAATTTAGCCCGTAAAAACAGCAATGTGGCTTTATATGAAATTGGCCGTGTCTTTAAACAAGCAGGGGATAGCAAAAAAGAATTGCCAACAGAAGTCAATCATGTCAGCATCGCCGTAACAGGTAATGTCCATAATAAAGATTGGCAATCACAAGCCCAAAAAGTTGATTTTTATCATGTCAAAGGCATTCTAGAAAATCTATTTGATCAATTGGGATTGACTAAGCGCATCAGCTATACCCAAACAAATCAGTTGCAAGAGATGCATCCTGGCCGCACGGCTATGATCCAATTGGATCAGCAAGTCATCGGTTTTGTCGGACAAGTACACCCGACAGTGGCTAAAGCCTATGACGTGACCGAAACGTATGTTGCTGAACTGGATCTAGACCAACTGCTTCAAGATACATCCGCACAAACGGTATATCAAACCGTATCGAAATATCCAGCAGTCAATCGCGACATCGCTTTGTTGCTGAGTGAAAAAACGACCAACCAAACCGTGAACACTGTGATCGTCGAATCAGCAGGACGATTCTTGCAAGATGTCCGTCTGTTCGATGTGTATCAGGGCAAGAATATCGAATCAGGCAAAAAATCATTGGCGTATAGTTTGACATTTGCCAATCCAGAAGCGACATTGACTGATGAAGAAATCAATCAGGCAATGGCCAAAATCACGAAAAATCTAGAAGAAAAATTGCAAGCCGAAGTACGGTAAGCAATAGAACGAGCCAAGCAAAAAAATCACACACGGAGAATATCCGTTGTGTGATTTTTTTCATGCTTTTGTTTCATGTGATGCGGTTTTATTGAGCAAAATAGTTGATACCCATCGCTTTTTTGACCTCAGATAGGGTTTGAGCTGCCACTTTTTCGGCTTGCTGGCTACCTTTTTTCAGTAGATCCATCACTGCTGCAGGATCTTTTGCGAAATCTTCGCGACGCGCACGAATCGGTGCGAATTCTGCTTCAAGAACATCGATCAAATAGCGTTTAATTTTGACATCCCCCAAGCCGCCTTGTCGATATTGATCTTTTAAGTCTGCAATTTTTTCTTTCTCCGTGCCAAAGACGTCAAGATATGTGAAGACCATATTGCCTTCCACTTGTCCTGGATCATTGACATGAATATGATTGGGGTCCGTATACATACTCATGACTTTCTTTTGCAAGACGTCAGCAGGATCAGCTAAGTAGATGCCATTGTTCAATGATTTGCTCATTTTGCCATTGCCATCGATTCCAGCTAACCGGCCCATACCTTTAGGAGGCAAGACTGCTTTTGGTTCTATTAGCACTTCTTGATAGGTACTATTAAAGCTATGGACGATTTCTTGCGCTTGTTCCAGCATAGGCTTTTGGTCTTCACCTACGGGGACAAGATTGGCTTTGAAAGCCGTTATATCGGCTGCCTGAGAAACTGGATAGATAAAAAATCCGCTAGGGACACCTTCGCCAAATTTCTTTTGCTCGATTTCAGCTTTGACCGTTGGATTGCGTCGCACCCTTGCCACACTGACCAAATTGAGATAGTACATCGTTAATTCAGATAATTGAGGAATTTGCGATTGAATAAATAAAGTTGTTTTCGCAGGATCGATTCCTACAGCCAAGTAATCTAGCGCAACTTCCAAAATATTTGCGGAAACTTTCTCCGGTGTTTTGGCATTGTCCGTCAATGCTTGCATATCCGCAACCATGACGAAGAGTTGATTGTCTGGGTCTGCTTGCATTTCCACCCGTTTTTTGAGAGAGCCCACGTAATGCCCAAGATGTAATTTCCCGGTTGGGCGATCGCCTGTTAAAATTGTATTCACATGTCATCCACCTTTACGATACGTATATTGTTTATCTTACCTTTTTTTGGCAAAAGAAACAACTCGTTCCCCAAGCAGGAAGAAAATTTTCCATAAAAATTTTCATGAACAAAAACCTGACATATCAGTAAAATAACTAAGGTAGTTTCATCAATAAAGGAAGGATAAACGAAAAGCACCTTTACAAAACAAAAAAGTTTAGGCTATAATATGAATCAAATCTTACCAATTACTCATGTAATTTTAAATAAAGCTAGGAGTGTGAAGCAATGGCAATGATCGAATTTAAAAATGTAGAGAAGTATTATGGCAAATTCCATGCATTAAAGAACATTAACCTTGAATTTGAAAAAGGTGAAGTTGTTGTTGTGATTGGCCCATCTGGATCCGGAAAAAGTACCATGCTCCGTACCATCAATGGATTAGAAACGATTTCTGGTGGACAATTATTGGTCAATAACAAAAATTTATTTGACAAAGATGTCAAGTTGACGGATGTCAGAAAAAACATTGGCATGGTTTTTCAACATTTCAATCTTTATCCAAATAAAACCGTGTTAGAAAATATTACGTTGGCGCCAATCAAAGTATTAAAAAAGAATGAGCAAGAAGCGATCAATTTAGCAGAAAAATTGTTGGATCGTGTAGGCATGTTAGATAAAAAGGATTCCTATCCATCGATGCTATCAGGCGGGCAGCAGCAGCGGGTAGCTATCGCACGGGGATTGGCGATGACACCAGAGATGTTGCTGTTTGATGAACCAACATCGGCCCTCGATCCTGAAATGATCGGTGATGTCCTAGATGTCATGAAAAAAATCGCTAGTGAAGGCATGTCTATGATCGTGGTGACCCACGAAATGAGTTTTGCACGGGAAGTCGCTGATCGGATCGTCTTCATGGCGGAAGGGCAAGTATTAGAAGACCGCCGCGATGTCGATGGCTTTTTTGATGCCCCTCGTGACGTCCGGGCGCAGCAATTCTTAAGTAAAGTAACCAATCACTAATTCGAGGAGGAACTAGAATGAGGAAAAAAATGATCTCTTTGCTAGTGCTGGCCTTGAGTCTGATCACACTTTCTGCATGTGCCGGGCAAAGTGCTGCTGATAAAGACATTTTGACAAATAGTCAAGATACGAACCAAATTATCTGGGGTGTAAAAAATGATACCCGTTTGTTTGGGTTGATGGATATTGCGACCCGTGAAGTGCGGGGATTCGATATTGATATCGCAAGAGCCATCACGGAGAAGATCTTAGGCAGAGATGGGAACGCGATTTTTGTTGAAGTGACATCAAAAACGCGGATCCCGCTTTTGAAAAATGGGAATATCGATGCCATTATCGCGACGATGACGATCACAGAAGAACGCAAAAAACAAGTTGATTTTTCTGACGTCTATTTTGATGCCGGTCAATCCTTGTTGGTTGCAAAAGACAGTCCGATTCAAGGGGTCGAAGATTTAACAGCTGATTCTACTGTACTTGTGGTCAAAGGATCGACCTCTGCGGTCAACATTCGTGAAGCGGCACCAGAAGCCAATATTTTGGAGTTAGAAAACTATGCTGAAGCATTCACCGCTTTGCAATCTGGACAAGGGGATGCCATGACAACGGATAATGCGATTCTTTTAGGTATGGCAAGTGAAAATCCAAATTACCATTTAGTAGGCGGTACGTTTACGGAAGAACCCTATGGTATTGCCATCAATAAAGGCCAAGACAACTTCCGCGATGCGGTCAATCAGGCACTAGCAGACATGCATCAGGATGGCACGTACGATGATATTTATAACAAATGGTTCCCTGATGATGCATCAGGAAAAGTAGAATAGGAGGGAAATCCATGGTAGAGCTGTTTCAAACATATACCCCTCAATTTATTGATGGTTTTAAATATACAGTCATGGCAAGTTTGATCGCTTTGTTTTTCAGCCTGGTAATAGGTACCTTGATGGCTATTTTCCAACTGTCAGACAACCGCTTGATCAAAGGATTCGCAAAAGCGTATGTGGAGTTCTTCAGAAATATTCCTTTGTTGATTATTGTGATGTTCTTTTATGTCGTGGTGCCAATGTATTGGATGACCTTTGACGGCTTTCAAGCAGGAACGATCGGTTTAACGATCTATACGTCTGCATTTATTGCGGAAACGATCCGCTCCGGGATCCAAACGGTTCCTAAAGGGCAAATGGAAGCATCGTTATCGTCAGGTTTTACCTATAGCCAAGCAATGCGCTATATCATCTTGCCGCAAGCATTCAAAATTGTTGTGCCACCATTAGGCAATCAGTTCATCAATTTGGTAAAAAATTCATCCATTTTGGCGATGGTTGCTGGCCTAGATATCATGTATCAAGGGGACTTGATTGCCAGTGAAACATTCAACACCTTTGACACGTATATCATCGTGGGCGTGTTTTATTTGATTATTACTTTGCCATTATCTTATTTGATGGTTTATCTTGAACGCCGCTGGGCGATCCGCTCATAGAAAGGAGTGCTTGACTTATGACGTTTTTTGAAGCTTTTTCGTTGATCAATATCCGCTTTTTGCTTGATGGCTTGCGTGTGACCGTTGAAGTCTCGATTCTATCGATTTTATTTAGTTTCTTGATCGGCGGCATTGCTGGGATCATTCGCTTTAGCGGCATTCCTTTTGTGTCCAAGATCCTGGGTGTCGTGATCGATGTGATTCGTAATCTGCCGCTGTTATTGATTATTTTCTTTACTTATTTTGCTTTGCCGCAAATCGGTATTCGCTTTGACATTTTTTGGTCGGCCGTAGTGGCTTTGACGATCTTTGAATCAGCCATGTTGTCAGAAATCTTTCGTGCCGGTTTGAACGCAGTACCAAAAGGGCAAATGGAGGCTGGTCTTTCGACTGGATTGACCTATATAGAAGTGCTCCGCAGCATTGTTGTGCCGCAAGCATTCAAGGCTATGCTGCCAGCAATCGTCAGCCAGCTGATTTCATTGATCAAAGATACCTCCTTGGCAGTGATCATCTCATTGCCTGAGTTGACACACCATGCCCGTATCATCTATGGTCAAAATACCAATTATGTCTTGCCAATGTTCTTTGCAATGACTGTATTGTATTTCTTTGTCTGTTATGCCTTATCGCTGCTTTCTCGTTTCTTTGAGAAAAGACAGTATGATTATTGAGTGAAATCATGACTGTGAAGTTCAACTTTATCCGAATGGGATGAGGTTGAACTTTTTTTGAAGCAGTCTATTTTTGAGGAATGGAAAGGAAGACTTGAAATATCAACCAAAAAAGTCCAAAATGAGAGATAGGTATTTTTAGCATGCCTTAGACTTACTTTTATGCAAAGGATGACATCGATGACACACACACAACCAATTGGCTTTATTGATTCAGGGGTTGGCGGTTTGACTGTAGTCAAAGAAGCCATGAAGCAATTGCCCAATGAATCCATCCTTTATTTAGGTGATACTTCCCGTTGTCCCTATGGCCCAAGACCCGCAGAGCAAGTGATTGCTTATACGTGGCAGATGACCAGATTCTTACTTGAAAAAAACATCAAAATGCTGGTTATCGCTTGCAACACCGCAACGGCGGTCGCCCTCGAAGAAATCAAAGAGGCCTTGTCGATTCCCGTGATCGGTGTGATCTTGCCCGGCAGCCGCGCGGCTGTCAAAGCAACCAGCAATCATCGAATTGGCGTGATCGGTACCGCTGGTACGATCAAAAGCAATTCATATGAACGTGCCCTTAAAGCAAAATCGCCGCAAACCACAGTGATCAGTTTGGCTTGTCCAAAATTTGTGCCGATCGTTGAAAGTAACCAATACCACAGCTCCGTCGCCAAAAAAATCGTGGCAGAAACGCTGCGGCCATTGAAAAACAAAAAATTGGATACCGTGATATTAGGCTGTACCCATTATCCGCTTTTGAAACAAATGATCCAAAATGAATTAGGCAGCACGATTCGTTTGATTGATTCCGGTGCAGAAACCGTTGGCGAGGTCAGCACCTTGCTGGATTATTTCGATATTGCCCATCAATCAGACCCATATATCACACCAACACACGAATTCTATACCACGGGTTCGCCCAAAATCTTTGATGAAATCGCGAACGACTGGTTACATCTATCGAAAATCTCATCAAACCATATCGACTTAGGAGGAAATTAGATGCGTCATGATGGCAGAAGTCAAACAACGATTCGCCCTGTAAAGATCCAAACCAATGTCTATAAACACCCGGAAGGTTCTGTGGTCATTTCATTTGGTGACACCACAGTGATTTGTTCCGCCACAGTGGAAGACCGTGTGCCGCCCTTTTTGCAGGACACTGGCAAGGGCTGGGTCACAGCTGAGTACAGCATGCTGCCCCGAGCGACCAATACCCGTAATCGCCGTGAAAGTGCCAAAGGAAAATTAAGTGGCCGAACGATGGAGATCCAACGCCTGATTGCCCGTTCACTAAGAGCGGTCGTTGATTTAGAACAACTAGGCGAACACAGCATCGTGGTGGATTGCGATGTCGTTCAAGCCGATGGCGGGACGAGAACAGCCAGTATCACAGGTGCCTTCGTCGCCTTGAGGCTGGCTGTTGACAAATTGTTGCAAGAAAAAAAATTAACGACTGATCCCATCAAAGAACATTTGGCTGCAATCAGTGTGGGTATCTTGCCCGACGGCACCTGTGTCACAGACCTAGATTACTTGGAAGATTCATCTGCTGCGGTGGATATGAACTTAGTGATGACAGAATCTGGTCGGTTTGTTGAATTGCAAGGAACGGGTGAGGAAGCCACATTTGATGGCCAAGAATTGAATGAAATGCTGGTTTATGGAAAAACAGCAATCGAAGAATTGATCGCTTATCAAAAAGAAGCTTTGTTCATCCCGGAAAAACCATTGTATGATATCCCAGAAAAAGCCATTGTCATCGCCACTGGTAATCCTGGCAAAGCCAAAGAATTCAAAGCTGTTTTTGGGGCTGCAGGGTATGAGGTCAAAACATTAAATGATTATCCAGAATTGCCGGATGTCGAAGAAACAGGCAAAACATTTGAAGAAAATGCCCGATTAAAAGCAGAAACCATCGCCAAACTATTGGGTCGACCGGTTTTAGCAGATGATTCTGGTCTCAAAGTTGATGCGTTAGGCGGCCGACCAGGCGTCTATTCCGCACGATATGCCGGCGAACAAAAAAGTGATGCGGCGAATAATGCCAAACTTTTGTATGAATTAACAGATATCCCAGATGCACAACGCACGGCCCAGTTCCATTGCACGCTGGTTTTTGCAGCACCGAACAAAGACAGTTTAGTCGTAGAAGCAGAGTGGCCAGGGACGATCGGCCGCATCCCCCGCGGGGAGAATGGCTTTGGGTATGATCCATTGTTTATACCAGAAGGTTTTGAAAAAACGGCGGCTGAATTAAGCCAAGCCGAAAAAAATAGCATGAGCCATCGTGGTTTGGCGATCCAGGCCTTGCAAAACGAATGGCAATCATGGTTGGAAGGAGAATAAAGAGATGAAATATTTGGTTGTAAGCGACAACCATGGCGATCGTCAAATCTTGGTGGATCTTCTTGACGCGTATAAAGACCAAGTCGACTTGTTTCTGCATTGCGGGGATTCTGAATTGCCCGATTCGGATCCTTTATGGGATACGTACCAAGTCGTCTGCGGCAATTGCGATTACGGTGCCCAATACCCAAATCAACGCACCGTTGAAACCAATGTTGATCGGATTTATATGACCCATGGCCATTTGGCTGACGTGCGGTTTGGTATCACGAAACTGGGCTTGCAAGCACGACAAGCTGATGCATCGATCGTGTTGTTTGGACACACCCATCAAATTGCCTGTGAAAAGGTCGGTGGCCGGCTCTTCTTGAACCCAGGCAGCATCTCACAGCCGCGAGGACCGATCAATGTCAAAAGCTTCGCGATCATTGAGAGCACACCAGAAGCGTGGCATGTGGACTATTATGACCGTCAATTCAAAGCCCAGGAAGACTTGCACTTTGTCTTTCCCCGTTGAGAAAACGGCATCAAAAAGTAAAAATTTCATTATAATTTTGCGACTATCACCCTTATTTTCTGATTTTCAGTTAAAATAAAGAGGTAGTCGTGAAATGGAGGCAGTTAGATTGATAGGACCAATCGTAGAAAAAATTTTACTCGAAAATCAAGAGAATTTTTTGGTACCAGCCGAAAATGTGGCATCTGTTTTTTATAATCATCCATTGAGCCATGCGTTACTTGTATTATCTAAAGTAGGGTACTCAAAGATTCCCGTGTTAGACAGTGAAGATCATTTGGTCGGCTTGATCAGTCTATCAAATATCGTCGAAAAAATGATGGATCTTACCGGATTCAGCATGGAAAATATTGAAGGATTGACAGTTGCAGATGTCATGGAAGTCAATGTTGCCTGTATCCAGGCAGATGGCGATCTAGAGGACATGCTGCATCATCTAGTCGATCAGGCATTTTTACCAATCGTTGATGAGGACAAGGTGTTTGTCGGCATTATGACCCGCAAAGAAATATTGAAATCAGTCAACCATCTCGCCCATGAATTGGAACGGCGTTATTTGTTGATCTCAAAAGAAGAAACGCCGAACCCCACTGAAACATTACATGTGGTCTAAAAGAAATCTAGAACAAAACACCCTCAACTGGTAGCTTTGGCTCACAGTTGAGGGTGTTTTGCTATATACCCACGATTGGGGCATTAGGGATCGTATATCCTTTAGCCGTTAATGCATCGATCGATGCGGCCAAAAACTCTTCTTTTAATTTCCATTGTGTACCGTTGGAAACATACATCGTTGAACGAATGGCAAAGTTGTTATTGCCAAGGTCAACCAATCCAAAGACAGTAGGGGCTGTTTGGATCTCTGTTTCATGCTGTGCAGCAATCGTTTGATTGACTTCCTCAATGATGCCGCGAATATCCTCTAGTCCTTCAGAAGGCAAGATACGGACATCGACAACGACTTGCATATTGGCTCTAGACGTATTGCTGATCGTTGTGATATTGCGGTTGGGAATGTAATGGACCGTCCCGTCAACTGATTTCAGTTGAACCGTTCGAATACCGACATTTGTGACCGTGCCTTCTAAGGTCAAGTTGGTCAGACGTACATAATCACCGACATTGATTTGTTGTTCGGTAATGATAAAAAAACCAGTGATCAAGTCATTCATAAATCCTTGTGCACCTAAACCAAGTGCGACACCGACGATTCCGGCACCAGCAAGCAATGAGCCAACCGGGACACCTATGGTGGAAAGGAGGGCGTAAACAAAGAAAAAACCCAATGAATAATGAACAGTATTGCGGATCAATGTATGGATCGTATTGATCCGGCTCGCATTAAAAGTCGCTTTCTTTTCATATGACCGATAAATGCGGTCGATGATCAGGTTGCTGACTTTTAACAAAATGCCGAATAATATCAACAGGAAGAAAAGCATCAATGCTTTTTGGATCACTAGACCCACGATTTCCTCCCAATTGATCGATTGCCACCATTTTTGGATCGCGTTTAATTGTGCAGCAGCTGGCTCGGTAATGCTTGATCCAGAGGAGTCAGTGGTTGATGCTGCTAGTATAAATAAATTCATGATTTACCTCCAAAACGTAGTGCTTTTATTTTAACGAAGAAAGCCAGCAATTGCAAAAATACTTATTTATGATAAGGGCTTTCATGCAAAAAAAAAGACTGCCTTAGGTTCAGACAGTCCACGAAGATGGCCAAGCTTATGATAAATGTACCCCTTTATCCACGAAAATGACTTCGCCGATGATCCCGCTAGACAAAGGGCTGATCAAGAAGGCGCATGTATTGCCGACTTCTTCAATCGTTACACCGACATGATCTGGTGTGCGGTCTTCAGATAATTGGATCAGTTTTTGGTAGTCTTTGACACCTGTGACTGCAAGGGTCTTGATGGCACCTGCAGAAATGGCATTGACACGGATTTTTTGCGGAGATAATTCAGCCGCTAAGTAGCGTACGCTGGATTCCAATGCCGCTTTAGCGATGCCCATCATATTGTAGTTCGGTACAGCACGTTCAGCACCTAAGTAAGATAGGGTCACAATACCAGCATTCTCAGATAAGATTGGTTTGGCATATTTGGTGACCGCAATCAATGAATAGCTGCTGATATCTTGTGCCAGTGCATAGCCATCGCGAGAGATATTCAAAATGTCTCCAGATAGATCTTCTTTGTTGGCATAAGCCACGGCATGGACCACGCCATCGATTTGCCCAGTATAGGCTTTGATCGTCTCAAATGCAGCCGCAATACTGTCATCATTGGCAACGTCACATTCAACTGTGAATGCGCCATCTTCCAGCAAGCGTTCCAACGGTTTTTTCATCCGCTCATTTTGGTAAGTATAAATGACTTCGGCACCTTGTTGTTTCAATGCTTGCGCACAGCCCCACGCAATACTGCGCTTATTGGCAACGCCCATAACGACGATTTTCTTTCCAGTTAAAAAACTCATAATTCCACTCCTTAATAAAATAAACAATCAATAAGTATAATAACGAAGAGAGCAAAGCTCGCTCTTGATTCCTAATTATTATGCATAATTGTTTGATTGTCAAACTATTTTTTTCTCTATAAAAATTTAGTTGCCATTTTAACGGAACTATGATACTTTGATAATCAAAGTATAAACTATTTTTAAGCAAGGAAGGGAAACCATGAAGAAACTATTGACTGAAACAGAAGTCATGGATTTGATTCCAAATCGCTATCCAATTATTTATATTGATTACGTTGATGAAATCGAGTCTGGCAAAAAAATTGTTGCAACGAAGAATGTCACGATCAATGAAGATTTTTTCCAAGGTCATTTCCCAGGCAACCCAGTGATGCCCGGTGCGTTGATATTAGAAACTCTAGCACAAGCAGGTTCGATCCTTATTTTGAAATCTGAAGAATTCCAAGGACGTACCGCCTATATCGGCGGAATCAATAAAGCGAAATTCCGTCAAAAAGTCGTGCCTGGAGACACGATGAAATTAGTATTTGAAATCAAAAAAATCAAAGGCTCTGTCGGTACGGCAGACGCTGTAGCAACAGTCGAGGGCAAGAAAGTCGCTGAATGCGAGTTTACGTTCATCGTCGGCGATCAAAAATAAAAGAAAGCCAGCACATGTCTCAGTAGGAGATCTGTGCTGGCATTTTTTATTTCGCTTTCTTATTTTGCTTTCTTATTCTGCCTCTTGGATGATATTGATTTTTTCGATTTTCACCGGATCAACTGGTGTGGAGTTTTCACCACTTGCTGAAGCAGTTGTTTCAGCTTTAGCGATTTTGTCTACGACATCCATGCCCTCAATCACTTGACCAAAGACAGTATACTTGAAGTCCAAGCTGGGGGTACCGCCATCTTTGTAGGCATCGATGATTTTTTGCGGATAGTGTTGGATCGCTAAACCATCCGAAACATCTTGATCGTTTTGAACGATATAAAATTGACTGCCTTGGCTGTTTGGCAAGCTCGATTTCGCCATCGCCAACGCACCACGGATATGATACAGCTGATTGGAGATCTCTTCGCCAAATCCTTCGCCCCATATACTTTCTCCGCCAGTACCGTCGCCTTTTGGATCACCGCCTTGAATCATGAACTCTTCAATGACACGATGGAAGGTAACGCCATCGTAATAGCCATCTTTGGCATGGGTCATAAAATTCTCCACGGCTTTTGGTGCCAATTCAGGGAATAATTTGATGGTGATCGTGCCTTCGCCAGTCACCATTTCGACCACATCTTCGTTTTCTTGAATCTCTGTTTCCAGCTGAGGCAATGTTAAGGCGTTCAAATCAACAGCTTCAGATGAAGAGGTGCTTTCTGCTGTTTCAGAACTTGTTGTCGTGCCGTTGCTGCAAGCTGCAAGCAACAATAGACTTGCGGCAGCTGTCAGGGTATAGAACCATTTTTTCATTCTTTCAATCCTTCCTTCGTCAATAGCCTTATGATAACAAAAAAGCGTATTAGATGAAAGCGCAGATTTCATAGCGTTCATCGATTTCCCGCCAAAGGTGTAGACCACTTTTCGAATGTTTGATACAATGTAAGAGGATACATAGTATCTAACGGATAGAAAATTATAGGAGGTTTTTTGATGGGAAAATTAGGTATTTCGATTTATCCAGAACGATCAACATTTGAAAAGGACAAAGCGTATTTAGATTTGGCGCATCAATATGGATTCAAACGCGTGTTTACAAGTTTATTGCAGATCAATGATGACAAAGAAAAAGTCTTGGCAGATTTTAAACAAGTCGTGGATTATGCCAACCAATTAGGCATGGAAGTGATGGTGGATATCAATCCAGGTCTATTTGAACAATTGGGTATCTCTTATGATGATTTATCCTTCTTTGATGAAATGGGCGCTTATGGTGTGCGTTTAGACATCGGATTTACTGGGGCCGAAGAAGCCAAAATGACCCGTAATCCATACGGCATCAAAATAGAGATCAATATGAGTTCTGGTACTGGCTATGTCGACAACATCATGAGTTATTCACCGAACACCGACAATCTTTTGGGCTCACATAATTTTTATCCGCATCGTTATTCTGGTTTGGGTTATGATCATTTTGTTTTTTGCTCAGAAAAATTCCGTAAGTATAACTTAAATACAATGGCCTTCGTCAATTCTCATGCCGCTGATTTTGGCCCTTGGCCAACACAAGATGGCCTATGCTCGTTAGAAGATCATCGCGATCTGCCGATTGCAACGCAAGTCAAGCATTTGGTGCTGACTGGTTTGATCGATGATATCTCTGTCGGTAATGCCTATGCTTCTGAAGCTGAATTGGCAGCAATGGCGGAAGCCTTCAACGCTGACTATCCGACTTTGCGCATCGATGTCACAGACGGAATCACGGAAAACGAACGGGTATGTCTGTTTGACAACTTGCATAGTTACCGTGGCGATCGCTCTGAATATATTTTGCGTTCAACCATGACCCGTGTCTATTATAAAGACAAAGAATTCCCAGCCCATGATACCAATGACATGGTTCGCGGGGATGTTTTGATCGACAATGTAGGCTATGGACAATACAAAGGCGAAACGCAAATTGCTTTGAAAGAAATGAAGAACGACGGTCGTGTCAATGTCGTCGGCAAAATCACAGAGGAAGAATTATTCTTGCTTGATTTCTTGAAACCTTGGTCTAGCTTCAAGTTGACTGAGAACAAATAAATGATTGAATGACTGCAGCATACCTAAGCGAATTAGGTATGCTTTTTTTTTGTGAGTTGACAAAAGTCTGAAAAAGACGGTATTTTATGAAAGGACCTTTTCTCGAAAAACAGTGATATGGTACCGATAATATAATTATGTAAACAAGTTGATAAGGACGTGAAACATGTGAAGTGGTTTTGGAGAATCGGTGTTGGTGTTGTTCTTTTGGCGGTGATCGGGTTAGGATTTGCCGGCAATTATTTTTATAACTACGCGGTCGTGCCATCAGAAAAAGATTTTTTGGCAGGCGGTACGCCAGGAACCGACGAAGCGCAAAGCAAAGATAGCAACGAAGCGTGGTTCAAAGATTCAAACAATCGTCAGATGCTTACGATGACGAGTCAAGATGGCTTGCGCTTGTCTGCCATCTATTTGCCAGCTGAAACAGCTACAGGGAAAACGGCCATTATTGCGCATGGCTATATGGGAAATGCCGAAACAATGGCAGATTATGCCAAAATCTATCATGACTTAGGCTACAATGTATTGGTTCCGGATGCCCGTGGACACGGAGAGAGTCAAGGGGACTATATCGGTTTTGGCTGGCCTGAACGCAAAGATTATCTGCAATGGATCAATCAAATCATTGATAGGAATGGATCGCAAGAAACGATTACGTTGTATGGCATCAGTATGGGTGCTGCGACGGTCATGATGACCAGTGGGGAAGAACTGCCGGAAAATGTGACCTCGATCATTGAAGACTGCGGCTACACCTCAGTCAATGCAGAGCTGGGGTATCAGTTAGATCAATTGTTTGATCTGCCGGCTTTCCCTTTGATGAATGTGACCAGTTTGGTGACCAAATTACGTGCCGGCTATTGGTTCGGCGAAGCCGATGCAGTCAAACAGCTGGCAAAAAATACCCGTCCGATCTTCTTCATTCATGGCGATGCCGACACCTTTGTCCCATATGAAATGCTAGATACCTTGTACAATGCGACGACTGCGCCGAAAGAAAAGTGGGTCGTTGCAGGGGCAGAACATGCCAAAAGTTACCAAATGGACCCAGAAGCCTATAAAGAACGGATTGCTGCTTTTCTCACCACGTATGACCATCAATAAACGATCTGTTGATGAATGGCCCTCGATCTTGAGGGTCTTTTTTTTGTTGGGAGCACTAAAAGCGTTTAAGAATTCGCATAAACTAGAGGAAATCAAAGGAAAAGATGGACAAAAGTCCGCTGGGTCGTTACAATAAAATAGGCTTTCTTATAAGAGAAATAGGCACCACTTTTTGTGGGATAACTGATAATCAACTAAACAGAAGGTAACAAAGAAAAGAATGGAGGACAAATCATGTCCATGTTTTTAGATCAAGTAACGATCGATGTGAAAGCGGGTAAAGGCGGCGACGGTATGGTCGCATTCCGCAGAGAAAAATATGTACCCGATGGTGGACCTGCCGGCGGTGATGGTGGTCAAGGCGGTGATGTCGTACTGATGGTCGATGAAGGACTGCGCACGTTGATGGATTTTCGTTTTAATCGTCATTTCAAAGCAGATCCGGGTGAAAACGGAATGAGTAAAGGCATGCATGGCCGCGGTTCCGAAGATACTTACATCAAAGTCCCTCAAGGCACGACTGTCAGAGATGCAGAGACCGGCGCTTTATTGGGAGATTTGATCGAGCAAGGCCAAACACTTGTGATCGCTAAAGGCGGTCGTGGTGGACGCGGCAATACGCGTTTTGCTTCACCAAAAAATCCAGCACCAGAATTAGCAGAAAATGGTGAACCAGGTCAAGAAAGAAAAATCGAATTAGAATTGAAAGTCTTAGCAGATGTTGGGTTGGTTGGATTTCCTTCAGTTGGGAAATCGACATTATTGTCTGTGATCTCCTCTGCACGGCCAAAAATCGGCGCCTATCATTTTACAACGTTGGTACCGAATTTAGGGATGGTCACCACATCAGATGGCCGGAGCTTTGCTGTGGCCGATCTGCCTGGACTGATCGAAGGCGCATCACAAGGTGTAGGACTAGGAACGCAATTCTTACGCCATATCGAACGGACACGAGTGATTTTGCATGTGGTCGATATGAGTGGGATGGAAGGGCGCGATCCGTATGAAGACTACTTAGCGATCAATCATGAATTGTCCACACATAACTTGCGTTTGTTGGAAAGACCACAAATTATTGTGGCCAACAAAATGGATATGCCGGATGCTGAAGAAAACCTAGCTTTGTTCAAAGAACAATTAGCCAAAGAACAGACGGATGAATTTGCAGAAGGGCCAATGATCTTCCCAATTTCCGGTGTCACGAGAAAAGGCATCGACAGCCTGTTGAACGCAACAGCTGATTTGATTGAAGTAACGCCAGAATTCTTGTTATACGATGAAGAAATTGAAGAAGATGTGGTACAATATGGCTTCAAATCAGATGAACCTGTCTTCCAAATCGATCGTGAACCGGATGCAACATGGGTATTAAGCGGCGATAAAATCGAGAAACTGTTCCAAATGACGAATTTTGATCACGATGAAACCGTCATGCGCTTTGCCCGTCAATTACGTGGATTAGGTGTCGATGAAGCCTTACGGGCACGAGGTGCCAAGGACGGCGATATCGTTCGCATCGGCGAATTTGAATTTGAATTTGTTGAATAGGCCTTTGTTTGAACCTGAGTTTAACAAAATAACAAGATGATCTATCACTTTAGACTGCAAAACACTCGTTTTCGATAAGAAAACAGTGAATTGCAGTCTTTTTGGTTTATTTTTTTGCCTAAATCATATACTGTTAAATAAAAGAGATCCATAAAAATGAATAGGAGTGATTTTCATGCCAAAACGTGTGATCGTAATGAATTTTGATGCCAATGCGAAGGCTTTCCAAGCTTTTTCCGAGGTCAAAAAGCTGCATGCGAGCCGAGGGATCAAAGGAGAACAGATGGCGGTCTTGACCCATACCGATACAGGTGTCCATCAATTCAAGATCGAAGATTTTCTTGATTTTACCGGCAGCAACAAAACCTCCACCGGTGGGTTGATCGGGATGTTAGTTGGCATTCTTGGCGGCCCGCTAGGTATTATGCTAGGCTGGTTTGGCGGTAGTATGATCGGTGCCAGCAGAGATGCCAAGGAGATCCAAAATGCCCAAGTATTGTTTGAACATGTTGGACAACAAATCGGCGTAGGCGATACGGGTCTGCTGCTGCTGGCGGATGAAGACGACAATCGGTCATTGAATCAATTGATCATGCAAGAATTAGGCGGCGATATTTCACGCTTTGATTATGACGAAGTCGAAACAGAAATCGAAAAAGCCAAAGAGGTTGAAGAACAAGCGCGGGTCCGTGCCCAAGAGGATTGGAAAAATTCTCATGACCAAAACGACACGCAAAATGAAACACACTGATCCATGGAACCTTCGATTGCATATTGCTTTCTTTTCCGCTAAAATTGTGGAGAGATGAAAGGAACGAAGCACATGGAATTAGAATTTTTAGGCACAGGCGCGGGTGTGCCCGCAAAACATCGGAATGTTACAAGTACAGCCCTGCGGTTGTTGGATGAACGCAACGCGGTTTGGTTGTTTGACTGTGGCGAAGGCACGCAAATGCAAATTTTGCGGTCAACGATTCGCCCACGTAAAATTGAAAAAATCTTTATTACCCACTTGCATGGTGATCATATCTATGGATTACCAGGGTTGATCAGTAGTCGTTCTTTTCAAGGTGGCGATACACCATTAGAAATCTATGGCCCAAAAGGTATCAAAGATTTCGTCTATACGATTTTGCGTATTTCACAAACAAAAGTCAGCTATCCTTTACGCTTGATCGAGATCGAGGAAGAAGGCTTGCTGTTCAAAGACCAGCAGTTCGAAGTATCTTGTCTACGACTTGATCACGGAATAGAAAGTTTTGGCTATCGCATCGTTGAAGCCAGCCATAAGGGTGAATTACAAGTTGATGCGCTTTTGGCCTTAGGATTGAAACCCGGACCGGTTTTTGGTCGTTTGAAAAAAGGTGAAGTGGTCACGCTAGAAGATGGTCGGGTGATCGATGGATCTGAGTATCTCGGACAGGATAAACAAGGCCGAATCGTGGCAATCTTAGGCGATACCCGTTTATGCCGCAATGCAGTCACCCTTGCCGAAGGCGCGGATATACTTGTGCATGAAAGCACCTTTAATAAGGCAGAGGCAAAGCTTGCCAGGGCTTATTTTCATTCTACGACATATCAAGCTGCCCAAGTCGCCGCTGATGCTGGCGTGAAAAAATTGTTATTGAACCATATCAGTGCCCGATATGTAGGCAAAGACATTACTGATTTAGCGAATGAAGCCAAAGAGAAGTTTCCCAATACCTTGATCGTAAAAGATTTCGATATTGTCGACATTCCTTTTGCTGGAGAGGACGTTTAGTATGAATTTAGAAAATAAAGTCGTGGTTGTCACAGGGGGTTCGGCAGGTTTAGGCGAACAAATTTGTTATGAAGCTGCGAAACAGGGCGCGATTGTCGTTACCTGCGCCCGCCGGATCAATTTGATCGGCAAAGTCAAAGAACAATGTATGGCATTAAGCGGTAAAGAAGCTTTCTCGTTTCAATTAGATATTGCCAATCCTGAAAGCATTGATCGCCTAGTGGAACGCATCAATGAAGAAGTCGGTCCTGTAGATGTTTTGGTCAACAATGCAGGTTATGGGATCTTCCAAGAGTTTACAAAGATGGATTCAGAGATTTTTCACCAAATGTTCGAGGTCAATGTGTTAGGCATGATGGTCTTGACCCAAAAAATCGCCATTCAGATGGCTGAGCAAAAAGCTGGTCATATTATCAATGTTGCCTCGATCGCTGGAAAAATCGCGACACCAAAAACGGCTGTTTATTCTGCAACTAAATTTGCGGTGATTGGTTTTTCTAATGCCTTGCGTTTGGAGTTGAAACCAGTTGGCGTCCATGTCACAACGGTCAATCCAGGACCAGTTGAAACCGCCTTTTTTGATCAAGCAGATCCAAGCGGTAATTATTTGGCGAATTTGGGCAGTATCGTGTTGGAGCCGAATAAACTAGCTCGAACGATTGTCAAAAACATGATCCATCCTAAACGAGAAATCAATCGACCGCATATTTTTGGTGCCGCAGCGAAACTATACACGTTGTTTCCTAGTGTCGGAGATTATATGGCAGGGAGTTTATTTAACAAAAAATAGGAGATGAAACAGATGAAAAATCAATGGCGGGTCATTGTTGGCATTTTATTGATTTTGGTGGTTGTGTTATTCGCAGTGGCAAATAATATGACGGTACCCATAAATTTTGGTTTTACAACTATCCAATCTCCATTGATTTTGGTCATCATTGGTTCTGCGTTATTGGGGGCCTTGATTTTGTTGCTGGTATCAACAACAGCGATGTTCCGTCAAAAAAAAGAGTTGAAGGAACTACGCAAAAGTCTTACCAAATATCAAACGGAGAACGATCAAGTCCTCAAAGAACAACGGGAAAGCTTGGAACGCGAGTTTAACAACAAACAAGCGGAGTTGGCAGCAAGAGAAAAACAGCTGAGCAATCAGGAAACACCATTGTTCGAAGAGGCTGTGCAGACGCGTTCGACAGATGAAACAGATGAAATGAAATCTTTCGATTCTCAAGCTTAATCGTTGAATTTGAATAGAGGATGAAATAGCAAAACCACGACTTACTATTGTCAAAAGGCGAAGACAGCGCATTTGTCTAACACCTATTGCCAGAAAGATAAGGCGTGGTTTTTTAGCTTGTTTTCCATTTTTGTCTGAGGTTTGATATAATGAGCGTGTTAGGAGTGATTTGGTGAAACAAGCGAATTTTCTGTGGGTCCAGCCGGAAGTGACTGAGCTATCCCCAGCGTTTAAGGAAATAATACAAACAAATAATATTCCCGAACAAATTGGTCGTTTATTGTGGCAACGAAAGATTCGGTCCGCCGAAGCGTTAGCTGCTTTTTTGCGTCCTGATTTAGATAGATTACATGATCCCTTTTTGTTATATGATATGGAAAAGGCGGTAGCACGGATCCATGAAGCAATCATCAATGAAGAGCAGATCTTGATTTATGGCGACTATGATGCCGACGGGATCACGAGTGCCACTGTGTTAAAAGAAACATTGGAATTGCTTGGTGCTGAAGCCAGCACATATTTGCCAAACCGTTTCACAGATGGGTATGGCCCCAATTTAGAGGTCTATAAAGAAAAAATCGCTTCAGGTATTCAATTGATCGTGACAGTGGATAATGGTGTATCAGGACATGAGGCGATTGCTTATGCCCAACAACAAGGTGTCGACGTGATCGTTACAGACCACCATGAATTGCCGGACAAGCTGCCCAACGCCTATGCGATCATTCATCCACGACACCCGCAAGGACAGTATCCATTCGGTGATTTGGCTGGTGTGGGGGTTGCCTTCAAAACTGCTTGTGCATTATTGGAAGAAGTACCATTGGAATTGCTGGACTTAGTTGCGATCGGTACGATCGCAGATATGGTTTCTTTGACCGATGAGAACCGGATCTTGGTCAGCAATGGGTTGAAAATGATCCAACAGTCCGATCGAATCGGATTGAATGAGCTGCTGTCGATCAGTGGCGTCAATAAGCAGCAAGTAACTGAAACGGATATCGGTTTTTCTGTCGGGCCTAGATTGAATGCCATCGGTCGGTTAAAAGATCCTAATCCGGCAGTCACATTGATGACGACTTTCGACCAGGAAGAAGCGAGACAACTCGCCCACGAATTAGATGTCATCAATCAACAACGCAAGTCTTTTGTTGAAGAAATCATGAAGGAAGCCCAACAAAGAATCCACCCCGAAAACGAGGTCCATCTGGTGGTGGGGGATAACTGGCATGAAGGCGTCTTAGGGATCGTGGCTGGCCGTCTGATGCAGCAAACAGGTCGTCCCGTGATTGTCTTGACCAAAAAAGACCAAGGAATCGCTAAAGGATCAGGTCGCAGTGTCGCTGCTTTGAATCTATTTGAAATGCTGTCAACGATGAAAGACCTGTTCGTCAGTTTTGGCGGTCATCATGCAGCAGTAGGTTTGACCATTCCCACGGATGATCTGGATCTGCTGCAAACAGGAATGAATCAGTATGTCCAATCTAAGGGAATCGATTTGCGTCAAGGTATTCCATTACAAATCGATGATACACTGCCTTTGGCGGATGTGACGATCCAATTGATCGAGGCATTGAAGTTATTGGCACCATTCGGACTGGGCAATCCATTGCCTAAATTCTTGATCAAAGATTTAAACACCAAAAATGCCCGCCAAATCGGATCAGACAATCAGCATTTGAAGTTGGTCATGGAAGATGCTGCATCGAATCAATTAGATGTGATCGGCTTTGGTTTCGGTGCTGAAGCACCGGAATTTGCCAATGATCATTTATCGTTGGTCGGCCAACTGACGATCAACGAATGGAATGGCAATAGAAAACCGCAATTGATGTTGGAAGACTTTGCAGTTGAAGGGTTTCAACTATTTGATTACCGCTCAAAACGCAACCGTCAAGGCGTATCTTTTGGCAAACAGACATTAAGCATCTCATTCCAGAAAAAAACAGCACCTGAGGCACAACGGCTGGCGCCAATGCTGACAGTATTTGATACATTGCCAGCATTGATCGATCTGTATCATGACGGCGGGTTCCAGGAAATCGCGTTTTTGGATTGCCCGACAGAGCCGCAGATCATCAAAGAAATCGTTGATGCATTGACTGTCAACCGCATCGATTTCGTTTTGCTTTCTCCAGAAGACGCCTATGTAGATGGTGTTGGTTCCCGTGATCAATACAGTCGGTTGTTCAAGCTGATTCAGCAGCAAGCACAATTAGATGTCCGCTATAAACTGAAAAGCATTGCGGATTTCTTAAAATTACCCGAAAAATTATTAATTTTTATGATTCAGGTGTTTTCTGAGCTGGAATTTGTTACAATACAAGATGGTGTTTTGAAAAAAAATGCTGCCCCAGCGAACCATCCTTTGACGGATAGTCGCATCTATCAACAAAGGCAGCAAATGATCAAGACAGAAGAATTTTTACTAATGAGTGATTTATCGACCTTAAAACAATGGTTGATATCTTAGGAGGAAAAAACATGGATTTAAAAAATTATATTGCGAGTATTCCGGATTACCCTCAAGAAGGCATTATTTTCCGCGATATTTCCCCTTTGATGGCGGATGGCGAAGCATATCGTTATGCGACACAGCAAATCGTTGAATATGCGCAAGAAAAATCAATCGATATGGTGGTCGGACCAGAAGCGCGCGGCTTTATCGTCGGCTGTCCCGTTGCTTATCAATTGGGTGTCGGTTTTGCGCCAGTACGCAAAAAAGGCAAATTGCCTCGTGAAACCATCGAAGCTGAATATGAAAAAGAATATGGTGTAGATGTATTGACGCTGCATGCAGATGCCATCAAACCAGGCCAACGCGTGTTGATATGTGATGACCTATTGGCAACTGGCGGTACAATCAAAGCAACCATTGAATTGGTCGAAAAACTAGGTGGTGTCGTAGTTGGCTGTGCCTTCTTGATTGAATTGATGGATCTTCATGGCAGAGATAAAATCCAAGGTGTCGAAATCAAAACATTGATGGAATATTAAAAAAGTCGGACGTGATGTCCGACTTTTTTTATTATAATCAAGGGAGCCTTGTGATCGAAGGGAAGGGTTATGGTTCGTAGCGATAGATATCATGATCGTAGTAATGTCTGTTTCGTTTGCGTTCAGCTTGTCGGAATTTCTTTTCATCCCACAACATGAACCACAGCATCGTCAGAGGACAAAAAATCAAAACTGCACTAAGTACGCCAAAATAACCAATAATAATACCCACCAATAATATAAATAAAACAAAACCAAATCGACGAATAGCTTTCATCTTGTTCACTCCTTATATACGAACTAATGTTTGTATGCCTATTATACGAATGTTTGTTCGCTTTGTAAAGAGGAAAGAAAAAAATCTTCGAAGATTCGAAGATTTCATTGATATAGCGCATATTGGTCATAAAAAATGTCGATATAATCCAACAACTTGTCCTAAAATCGTGACATCATTGAGGATGATCGGATCCATATAATCGTTCTCTGGTTGTAAACGAATATAGTTCTTTTCTTTAAAGAATCGTTTGCAAGTCGCTTCGTCTTCATCCGTCATGGCGATCACGATATCTCCGTTCTGGGCACTAGACTGCTTGCGGACGATGACTTGGTCCCCATCGAGGATGCCAGCGTTGATCATACTTTCACCACGGATCGTCAGCATGAACAAGCTGCCAGAACTATTGGCTAAATCAGGCGGGATCGGAAAAAAGTCTGATGCTTCTTCGACAGCTAAAATCGGTTCGCCGGCTGTAACGATCCCTAGCATTGGAATCGAAGCTGGTTGAACATCGATCTTTTCAAGACCGGAAGCGGTCAATTCGATCGCTCTAGGTTTCGTTGGATCTCTTAAAATCAAGCCCTTTTTTTCAAGTCGGGACAAATGACCATGAACAGTTGAAGTGGAAGATAACTGAACGGCTTCGCCAATTTCGCGAACAGTCGGCGGATAACCTTTTTCAGTGACACGTGTATGAATAAACTTAAGAATTTCGATCTGTCGATTTTCTGTTCGTTTTGCCAAAACTGACACCTTCTTTCATTTAATAACTAAAGTGTACCATAGGATTGTCAATAATTCAAACAAATGTTCGCTTTTTGTCCTATTGTTTTTATAGCGCAAGTTGTAGTAAAATCAAGGGTAAAGGAGTGACGAAGATGTTATCACCAGAGAAATTAGCGCGCATCAATGCATTGGCAAAAAAGAAAAAAAGTACAGGTCTGACAGATGCTGAAGCAAAAGAACAAAAAATCTTGCGAGAAGAGTATTTAACAGCCTTTCGCGGTGGGATGCGACACCATATCGAAGGCATGAAGATCGTTGACCCAGAAGGAACCGATGTCACGCCAGAAAAATTAAAAGAAATCCAAAAGCAAAAAGGACTTCACGGCAGGGAGTAGTGAAATCCTTTCCAATCTATTGTAATCGATAGAGAAATCACGTATAATTGAGAATAAGTAATAAAGGTAAAAAAAACCTAAATTAGGAGGAACTCTCATTGTTTGATAAAATCGATCAATTAGGCGTCAACACATTGCGTACATTAAGTATTGAAGCTGTTCAAAAAGCGAATTCAGGTCACCCAGGTCTACCGATGGGTGCAGCACCTATGGCCTATGCGCTTTGGACCAAACATTTAAAGGTCAATCCAACTACATCTAGAAACTGGGTCGATCGCGACCGTTTCGTCTTATCCGCAGGACATGGCTCCGCATTGTTATACAGCTTATTACATGTATCCGGCTACGATGTGACTGTGGATGATCTGCAAAACTTCCGCCAGTGGAACAGCCGTACACCAGGTCACCCTGAAGTTGACCATACAGATGGCGTGGAAGCAACGACTGGTCCTTTAGGCCAAGGTATCGCAATGGCTGTAGGGATGGCGATGGCTGAAGCTCATTTAGCTGCAACCTATAACCGTGACACTTATAATGTAATCGACCATTATACCTACGCACTTTGCGGCGATGGCGATTTGATGGAAGGTGTTTCCCAAGAAGCAGCCTCAATGGCAGGCCATATGAAACTAGATAAATTGATCGTGTTGTATGATTCAAATGACATCTCCTTAGACGGACCAACATCAAAAGCCTTCACCGAAAATGTCGGCGCACGTTACGAAGCTTATGGCTGGCAGCATATTTTGGTCAAAGACGGCAATGATTTAGATGCGATCTCTGCGGCGATCGAAGAAGCGAAAACTGAATCGGATAAACCAACCTTGATCGAAATCAAGACAGTCATTGGCTATGGCGCACCGAACCAAGGCACTTCAGCAGTGCATGGTGCACCGATTGGGGCGGATGGTATTACTGCAGCCAAAGCGATCTACGGTTGGGAATATCCTGAATTCACCGTACCTGAAGAAGTCGCTGCCCGTTTCAAAGAAACAATGATCGATGAAGGACAAAAAGCAGAAGCGGCTTGGAATGACAAATTCGCGTCCTATAAAGAAGCGTACCCAGAGTTGGCAGATCAATTCACAAAAGCGTTCGCAGGCGAATTGCCAAGTGACTGGGATGCAACATTGCCAAGCTATGAAGTCGGCAGTTCACAAGCCAGCCGTGTATCTAGTAAAGAAATGATCCAATCTCTATCAAAAGCGATCCCAAGTTTATGGGGCGGTTCAGCCGATCTATCTGGTTCTAACAACACAATGGTCGCAGCAGAAAAAGATTTTGAACCTGGCCAATACGAAGGCCGCAACATCTGGTTCGGTGTACGTGAATTTGCGATGGCCGCAGCGATGAACGGGATCCAATTACACGGTGGTACGCGGATTTATGGCGGAACATTCTTTGTCTTTGTGGATTACTTGCGCCCAGCAGTCCGTTTGTCTGCGATCCAACATGCGCCAGTCATCTATGTCTTGACCCATGACTCCGTAGCAGTCGGTGAAGATGGCCCAACCCATGAACCAATCGAACAATTGGCAAGCGTCCGTTGTATCCCGAATGTTCAAGTGATCCGACCAGCTGATGGCAATGAGACCCGTGCAGCTTGGAAACTGGCCTTGACGACGACAGACAAACCAACAGTCTTAGTCTTGAGCCGTCAAAACTTGCCAGTCATCGAAGGAACAAAAGAACACGCTGATGAACAAGTCGCAAAAGGCGGCTATGTGATCGCAAAACAAAAAGGTGAACAACCAGAAGGCATCTTGATCGCTACAGGTTCTGAAGTCAACTTAGCTGTACAATCACAAGCAAAATTGGCAGAAGAAGGCATCGATGTTGCCGTTGTATCCTTACCAAGTTTCGATTTATTTGAAGCCCAATCGGCAGCATACAAAGAAAGCGTCTTGCCTAAAGCAGTCAAGAAACGCGTAGCGATCGAAGCAGCCTCACCATTTGGCTGGGATCGTTACTTAGGCTGTAAAGGCAAAGTGATCGCCATTGATCATTTTGGCGCCTCTGCACCTGGGGACAAAGTCTTAGCAGAATTTGGCTTTACAGTTGAGAATGTTGTAGATACATTTAAATCAATCAACTAATTGAAAAATGAAAAAATACGTATGGAAAATCTTCGTAATGACGATATTTCATGCGTATTTTTTTATTTGTTTAAGAAAAAAACTAGATTGTATGTTTCGTCATTCCTTAAAACGGCAATATAGTGTAAAAAATAATAAAAAATTAAATTTAATTGACGAAAATCGATGAAATACCCTTTTTTGATTGGCATTATGATAGTCTTGATGTGTAAGAATGAATATTTATGAGGGATCAAATGAAAAAGAAGGTACTGATTAGTTTACTGTTGGGTGTAATGGCTGTTTCAACCACATTAAATGTCCATGCGCTTAGTACGTCCAATCCCAGTGGCGGTTACTGGAAATATGGGGTCGCAGGTGTAGGTTCAATTTCAAGTTATACTCACATGTCGAAAACACATTCTGCTACAGTTTCAAAAGGATCGAACTCAAACTTCAATAAAAGAAGTGCTGGTACTGAAGCTTATGCACGCCTTTGGGTATATTCGGGTTGTAACTTTTACTACAATACCTATTAAGTTTTGTAGTAAAACATATCTATGGGGAAGAGACTAGAAAAATTTCTGGTCTCTATATTTTTAGGTGGTGAAAAATGAAGAAATTAATTGTTGGTATAATTTGTTTGATTTCCTTTTTAATTAGTTCAGCATTAATAATCGTTGAAAAATCAACTCATGCGCGCTATTTGAATAATGTTGAAGATATAGGATTTAATATGCAAAAATTTTATGTCCAAAAAACCAATGTAAAGCATGCGCAAGAGATTTCTTTTTTTGAAACATTAGTAGATACGTATGATGCCTCTATCATACGTACAGATAGATTTTACAATGAAGATCGTATTGTCATTTATAAATCTGGTATTTTCTCAAATACATACATAAATATGCTCCAAAGTAAACTGGAAATATGCAGCGGGAATACAATCATTTCTGATGATGCGTTTTTAGCTACATTTGAAACAAACGATATGAATCAATCAGGTAGAATAAAAGACTTTTTGAATGATACTCCTTTAATATTACAATCTTTAAAGAGACTTTATAGCGAGAATTCATTAACTCCTGGTGGAGAATATAGTTTAATTGTTGATCATAGTGACTCAGAAATCATAATTGATATGTTGGCTGATTTTTATAGTATAAGTAAAGTTGAATTATTGACACCCACGACTGGATTTGAAAATGATATAGGGGGAGCGTTCTATTTACTCTTATTTTTTTCAATAATATTATTACTTGTCTATATATTATTAATATTATTTTATCCACTAGCCAAATCACGTGAAATAAGCTGTATGAAAATGTTAGGTTATTCGAATCTGCTGATTTGGAATCAAATATTTGGGAAGATATTTACTTATACTTGTCTGTTTACAGTTATTTCGATGATTTCACAAATTATTAAGATAAAAAATGTACCTATAAATTTTATGATTAAATTGATCATAATCCATAGTATATTTCTGCTTGTCTGCTTGATTATTTCTACATTATCATTGGCACTAATAAATAAAATCCCCATTTCTATAATATTGAAGAAATACACGAATTTAAAGATGATTGTTTCCCTTAATTATATGATAAAATTTTTAATCTATATTTTCTTAGTTTTTATGATACCAATAGCTATAGACTCTATGAGAACATTTCTGAATATCTCAGAAATTCGACAAGTGTATGTGCAACAAAGTAATTATGTTACTCTATCAAAAATTTCATATAATGAATATGAAATAGGAGATACGTCGATTGAACAGAAACTACTTCATTTATTTCATGAATTAGAAAAAACTGTGGATGCGCAATACATTGTCTCTGAGCGGTTTTATCCAAATCGAATGAGTAAAGAATTTGGTTATGAAAACAATGAATATGTAAATATTGTTCAAGTGAATAAAAATTTTTTAGATGAGAATCATTTGCCAATCGACTATGTACACTCTTTTTCTGACGATAAATTATCTGTTCATCTCCCTGACAATATTAATCAAGAAAAAGCAAAAAATTTCGTCCTTTTTTTGATTGCAGATTATCTGCATGAACTCATTTCGGATGAAATCCATTTAAATCATTTAGTGGAATTTAAACAATATCCCGAAAATAATGTTACTTTTTTTTCGGAGAATATAGATATGATGGACATTGAACAAGGTTTTATAAAAAATCCAATTATCATATGTCTGAGTAATCCGTTTCTCACTTTATCAAATAGTAGACTTCAAAATTCTGCTATTTATAATCCGTTGAGAATCGAAAATAATGATGAGAATCACTTAAAAATAAGTAATGCCATTCGGAATAATGAATTAGATGGAAATAATCTAATATTTCAAAATGTATTAGATACTGGATATTCCGAAATTTTTCAAATGACTTTATCTGAGGTAAGTATTTGGTTGGCTGCCATACTCTTTTCGATTTTAGTGAGCGTATTGGCTTCATACTATATCGTACTCACTATCTTAATATCAAGACAAAAACAAGTGAGTGTGCTTAAATTGTTAGGTTACTCTTTCCATCAAATTTATAAAGATGAGCTTTTTTATTTTGGATTAATTTATCTATTTGGGATGATTGAACTGCTTGTGTTAAAGAGAAGTCTTTCTTCGTTGGTCATGTATGCAGTCCTTACTTTCATCGATTTTGCCATTATCTTTTATCTAGTTATCAAGTATGAGAAAAAAATATAGTTCATATACTAAAAGGAGCTGACTAATTTGCTTTTGGAAATTAAGGATTTGAGAAAAGATTATGGATTGAAAGGGATTTTTAGAAACGTAAGTATGCAAATACATGAAGGAGAAATGATTGCGATTACCGGCCCCAGCGGCTGCGGGAAATCTACACTTTTAAATATTATTGGTTTGATAGAAGTTTATGATGAAGGACAATTATATATATTTGGGGAAGAAGCACCACGTCCGAATAGCAGAGCTGCAAATCAATTTATCAGAAAACATATTTCTTATCTCTACCAGAACTATGCCCTAGTAGAGTATTTAACTGTTGAAGAAAATTTAAGAATGGCTTTAAAGTATGTTCAAAAATCTAACTATGCGAAGATCGATATGATGAAGTTGACACTGGAAAGCGTGGGTTTATATGATTGTCTAACAATGAAAATCTGTGAATTATCTGGTGGAGAGCAACAGAGAGTTGCCATAGCAAGAGCCATTTTAAAACCTTGCGATATAATCTTAGCTGATGAGCCCACAGGTTCTTTAGATGATAAAAATCGAGATAGCATTCTTGCTATTTTGAAAGATATAAACAAGCAAGGAAAGACAATTTTAATAGTTACGCATGATGCTGAGGTTGCTCGTAATTGTTCTAGATTAATACGCATGGGATCTATGGACCAAAAAAAGTTTGAGGAGTAGACTTATAATGTTTAGCAGAAGGCTTAAGTTTTATTTGATATTTGGTATAATTGTAAACCTTATCATTGGTTTTTCATATCTTACTTATAACATTGATACTTTGAATAGATTCTACCCATTTTTACCTGTGCAAACAGGCTATGCAATTCTCCCCCAAAATGTTACCTACAATAATGGACAAACATACAAAGTTGATACAAATGAACGGCAATTTCCTGATCCTTATGTCAATATGAAAGTTGTTAATAAAGATTCAGAGGATGTGCGTATCTTAACTTTTAGTGGGGGTCAATCTCCTGAGGACAAAAATTTTGCTGAAGTTCAATATAAACTAAATTATGTGTATGAAATTCATTTTATATACTGGGAGCAAATACCTGACCAAATTCAAAAAAAGTTGGAAAATATAAATATTGAGCAATAACCATAGATATTTCTAATATTACGATAAGACAAATCTCTATTTTGAAACTTTTTAAATCACAGAACTAACTATTTTAGTATGATTTTTAGAGTTCCCTTAGTTATTTTTATCAAATATGAGAAAGTGCTTACTTTTTATTCGCAATCCCTTGATTTTTTCGGTAGAATGGACATAAGAATTGGAGGGATTTTCAATGACAAAAATCTATCAATCAATCAATGAATTGGTCGGACATACACCTATCGTCAAATTAAATCGTATTGTGGCAGAGGGTTCGGCAGATGTCTATGTTAAATTAGAATTTTTCAATCCAGGAGGCAGTGTCAAAGACCGGATCGCTTTAGCCATGATCGAAAAAGCGGAAAAAGACGGGACACTTAAACCTGGTGATACGATCATTGAGCCGACTTCGGGCAATACTGGGATTGGCTTGGCCATGATTGGTACCGCTAAGGGCTATAAAGTTATGCTAGTAATGCCAGAAACCATGAGTATCGAAAGACGCAAAATCGTTCAAGCATATGGGGCTGAACTGGTATTGACACCAGGCTCTGAAGGAATCACAGGTTCTATCAATAAAGCCAAAGAAATTGCAGCCCAAGATGGCTATTTCATGCCACTGCAATTTGACAATCCAGCGAATCCAGAGATCCATGAGAAAACGACTGGTAAAGAAATCGAGGATGCCTTCGAATCAAAAGGATTAGATGCATTTGTTGCTGGGATCGGTACTGGCGGAACGATCACCGGTGCAGGAAAAGAATTAAAACGGGTCTATCCTGATTTGAAAATCTATGGTGTTGAACCAGCTGAATCCGCGATTCTGGAAGGCGGTCAACCAGGTCCCCACAAAATCCAAGGGATCGGTACTGGTTTTGTGCCGAAGGTCTTGGACACGGATATTTTTGATCAAGCAATCGCCGTATCAAGTGAAGAAGCAATGGAAACAGTCCGTGCCGTTGGGCGTCAAGAAGGAATTTTGGTCGGTATTTCTTCAGGCGCTGCGATCTACGCCGCTTTAAAAGTAGCCAAAGATCTAGGGCCAGGCAAGAAAGTCTTAGCCATCGTACCAGACAATGGGGAACGCTATCTATCTACAGCTTTATATCAGTTCGAAGATTGATACAGGGAAAAGCAGGCAAACAAATGCCTGCTTTTCTTATCGAAATAAAAAGCAGCTGTTTGTGAAATAAAGTATCGGAAAAGACCAAAAATAAAGGAAAGCTGTTTGAATTTTTGTTATTTACATAGTATGATAGGAAGGATAAGAGAAATGGAGGAACTCCTGTGAGTACGATTTATGATGAAGCAATCAAAAAGCTCAAACACGAAAATATTCGTATTACACCGCAGCGAGTAGCTATTTTAGAATTTCTAGCCAGCCACGATGCCCATCCGACCGCTGAGGAGATTTACCGTGCGATCGAAGTACATTTTCCTGGTATTAGCGTCGCGACGGTTTATAATAATTTAAGGTTATTCACGGAAATCGGCTTTGTCAAAGAGATGAAATATGGCGATTCGTCGAGTCGTTTTGATTTTACGACGGAACAACATTACCATGCGATTTGTCAAAATTGTGGCAAGATCGCCGATTTTTATTACCCAGGATTAGAAGATGTCGAAATGGCGGCTTCTAAATTGACGGGCTATCAAATCAATAATCATCGCTTAGAAGTATATGGACTTTGTTCCGATTGTAAAGGAGAAGATCAATCATGAAAATTATTTCGACAGATCAAGCACCGCAAGCGATTGGTCCTTATGTACAGGCCAACATCGCAAATGGATTTTTATTTGCTTCTGGTCAAGTACCATTGGACCCTACAACAGGTGAAGTGGTAGGTACCACGATCGAAGTTCAAACGCAGCAAGTACTGAAAAATATTCGTGCCATATTAGAAGCGGCTGATTTGACACCAGATGCAATTGTCAAAACAACTTGTTTCTTAAAAAATATGAATGATTTCGTGCCATTTAATAATACCTATGCAACCTTGTTTGATCAAACGTTGCCGGCTCGGTCAGCGGTCGAAGTTGCCCGCCTGCCGAAAGACGTATTGGTTGAAGTCGAGATCATTGCGGCTGTTGAAGCGTAAATAAAGAACGATAGGGGACGAACGCTTTGTTGGCGCAGTCCCTTTTTTGATGAATCAATCGATAATGTCTTAGAATAGAAAAGAGGATGTTCAGTGATCTCGTTAGAGGATTATTTAGCAAAAGGACAAACGACGATCTCCAATATGTTGCTGGATCATTATCATCAGCTAGGCTTGTCCAATGATGAATTTCTGTTATGGCTGCAATTATTCCGGTTTCATGAACAAGGAAATGATTTCCCTGATTTGCGTGAGATTGCAGCTGTTATGGGGAGTGACCAGAAAGAAATTTATCACTGGCTCAACCAATTGTTGAAGAAAAATATCATCAAGCTGGATGCCAAAAAAGATTCTTTTGGAAAAATGACCGATTATTATGATTTTTCCGGCATCTATGGTCGGCTAGAAGCATTGTTGAAGCAGCAAGCAAGCAAACAAGCAGCACAAACAAATGAAGAAAAGGTACGCAATCTTTATCAGTTATTTGAAGGTGAATTCGGACGGCCACTGTCGGCCATTGAATACCAGCGGATCAGCCAGTGGTTAGAAGAGGATCACTATCAACCCGAATTGGTGCAGCTTGCGCTACGAGAAGCGGTGTTGAATCAAGCTTACAGTTTGAATTATATCGATCGGATCTTGCTGTCATGGGAACGCAAGAATATCACGTCAAAAGCGCAAGTCGAAGAAGAACAAAAACGACGCAAAAAACAATTTTTACAAAAAGATTCGTTGCAGCAAGAGGAGGGACCAGCACCGAAGATCCCTATGCACAACTGGCTGGAAGGCGAATAATAAGAGGAGTGGCCAAAGAGAAAGATGATCAGTAAAGAGAAAACACTGCAAGCGGTAGAAACGATGTTCGACATGTTCCCGGAAGCCCATGGCGAGCTGGTTTCAAACAATGCGTTTGAAATGCTGATCGCTGTGATCCTCAGTGCGCAAGCCACTGATGTGTCGGTCAATAAGGTCACACCAGCGCTTTTCGCTGCGTATCCGACGCCGGAAGCGTTAAGCGAAGCACCAATGGAAGGGATCATTGATAAAATCAAATCAATTGGTTTATACCGCAATAAAGCCAAGAACATCAAGGCTTGTGCAGGTGAACTCTTGCTTCGATTTGATGGCCAGGTACCCCATAGCAGAGAAGATTTGGTTTCTTTGCCAGGCGTCGGCCGCAAAACGGCCAATGTGGTGATGGGGGATGCTTTCGGGATACCGGCAATCGCTGTCGATACCCATGTTGAACGCGTGTCAAAACGATTGCGGATCTGCCGCTTGGATGCCAATGTGGTCGAAGTCGAACAGACATTGATGAAAAAAATTCCTGAATCTCTTTGGGTCAAAACCCATCACTCGATGATTTTCTTTGGCCGATATCATTGCACGGCAAGATCACCAAAATGTGACAGCTGTCCATTGCTCGCCATGTGTCAAGAAGGGAAAATCAGAATGAAAGCAAAAACCAGCAAATCGTGAAGGATTTGCTGGTTTTTTATTATTCATTTGTATCTTCACTTGATTCTGGTGGTGATGGTGGTGCAGAGGATTCGCCGTTGTCAGAAGAGGATGGTGTACTTTCCTCGCTGCTGCTTGGTGTCGTCTCAGGTGTAGAAGAGGCAGGTGGTTCCTCACTGCTAGACGAAGGAATCGATTCTTCAGAAGAACTAGATTCCGTTGATTCTGAACTTTCAGAAGATGGTTCAGTCGTTTCAGAAGAAGAACTGCTGCTGTAACTGCTTGTTGATGAATAGCTTGGTTGTGTGTACGTTCCAGCCAAGTAAAGTTCATTGCCAATACGTGTGAGGCCATCAGGCATCGTCCAGTCCGTATTTTCCACGGAAGAGGAAACAAAGCGCATCAACTCTCGGTAAACATCAGACGCCACATGGGTGCTGCTATCTGTGATTGGGGTCATTTTGTCATTGTACCCTGTCCAAACTGCTAGTGAATAGGAAGGTGTATAGCCTGCAAAAGTGATATCTGGATAAGCCCCATTTGACGTGTCTAATTGGGCCAATTGGTCATCGGTGTAGTTGGATGTCCCGGTTTTACCAGCTTGATACAAGCCATCGATTCGCGCATTGGTCCCAGTTCCTTGAGAGATCACATCCTTGAGGATGTCTGTCACCATGTAGGCAGTAGTATCATCCATCGCTTTTTCACCGGATACATTGAAAGAATCTTCATCTTCGGTACCATCTTGATAGACGATTTTGTTGACGTATTGTGGTTCATAATAGGTTCCGCCGTTGGCAAAGGCGGCATAAGCCGCAGACAATTTCAAACTGGAGATACCATATTTTGAGCCATCGATTTTATCGGTGTTGCTTGAAATCGCATTTGATTGTGTGATGGCATTGTATTCAATCCCTAAACCACTTAAGAAGTCACTGATATTGTCCGCGCCGACTTCCTCAAATAGTTTTGCGGCAGGTACATTCCGAGATTGCACCAAAGCGGTCCGCAAAGTAATGTTGCCCATGTATTGACGATCCCAGTTATAAATTGGAATATCCGTACCAACATAATTATATGGCTCATCAAGAATCGTGCGTCCGGTGGAGTTCTCCAAAAATTGGAAAGCTGGACCATAATCAGTGATTGGTTTGACCGTGGATCCAAAGTCCCGGGTGACATTGACAGCCAAATTATTGCCTAGGACGGCATCGTTGTTGCGGGCACCGATTTGGGCGGTGACTTTACCGGTATTGACATCGATCAACGTCGCAGCAACTTGCATCTCATCATCTGGGTAATCGATATAATCATCAGAATTGACGATATCATACAGCCGTTTTTGGGCATCGACATCAATATTGGTGTAAATGTCCAATCCATCTGTATAGACATCTTTCCCGGTTTTCTCCTTGACTTCGGCAATCACTTCATTGAAGTAGTTGTCAAAGTATTTCCATTCTTGATTGTCATCACTGATATCTTGCAATCCTTCTTGGACGTCTTCAGCGACGGCAGTATCATATTCATCTTGGGTGATCTTTTCATTGTCCAACATGGCCTTAAGGACGACATCTCGCCGTTTTTTCGCATTATCAGGATTTACATAAGGATCGAAGGCAGAAGGTGCATTTGGCAATCCTGCAAGCAATGCAGTTTGTGCCAAATCCAATTCATCCAATGATTTGCCATAAAACTTGGTCGCTGCTGTCTGCATCCCGTATAGGCCATTGGACATATAGACTTTGTTGATATAATAGGTCAAAATCTCTTGTTTTGATTTCGTTTGCTCCAATCGTACCGCCATCCAGGCTTCTTGGGCTTTGCGTCGCAAGGTTTGATCTTCTGCATTGGTAGAGAAGAAGGACAGTTTGATCAATTGCTGGGTCAAGGTACTACCACCTTGCATCCCTCCTGTTGTTGCATTGGAAAGGGCAGAGCCGACGATCCGTATGGGATCGACGCCGATATGCTGATAGAATCGACGGTCTTCAACGGAAACGATGGCGTCTTCCAATTGTTGCGGAATGTCGCTCGCCGTGATTTTTTCGCGGGTCTCACTGCCGAATTCGGTGATCAAGTCACCGTTGGCTGCATAGAAACGAGAAGAGACCGTTGAATCTAATTTGGATTCGTCTAAAGCTGGCGCATCTTTGGCATACCACCAAAACAAGCCCATACCAGAAAGAATCGCCACGCAGCCTAAGAAAAACAAGCCCATAAAGATTTTCAGCAAGATGCTGCCGATACTGGATTTGCGCGTATTCTTGTTTTTAGGTACATTTTTGTTGCCTGAACTCTTCTTTGAATCATGCCGAGCGGTTCTCGAACGGGATTCATTTGCCATATCACTCATTCTCCTTTATTGTTAAAAATGAATCAACTGCTTCAAGATAGGGGATCCGCGGGGCGATTTTCGGATTGATTTCAATGCCCGCACGCTCGATATACGATAGAGGCAATGATTTTTTGCCTGTGCTATCTTGTAAATACCACTTTTCGATCAACGAACGGCTATCTAAGAAAAAACAGCGTTGTAAACTGGAAAACCATAACAAAACAAAACAAAGACCCTTTTGTTCTAGACAGTTTTCCATATGTTTGATTTGGTGCAGATGGAAATTTTTAAAGGGAAATGACGTTTTGTTTTGGGTTTCTTTCGCTTCAAAATCAAGATAATGTCCACGATAAACACCATTGTAGTCCGTCGTAGAGGCTTCTCGAAAATAAGCTTCTTTGATGACTGCTGCACTTCGCCTTGGATAATCGACTTTCACGATTTGAATCGGGGTAGGTTTCTTATGGATGACTGCGATCTGCCGGTTCAAATAGTAAAGATTGCTTTCGTTGATGGCTTCTTCAAAACGCATACCACGATTGGCAAATGTTTTTGGACGTATCGCTTTTTCTTGCATTTTTTGTTTTTTCCCGCCATCATAAGTACTAGACTGACCGTTAGGGTAACGAATGACCATGTTATTCACACTCCTAGGGCACATTATACCAAAAATAAGATTGGAAAGAAAAGAGATGACTATATAAACAATGAAAACCTTATACTTTACTGGGTATCGAAGTTATGAATTAGGCGTCTTTCAAGCAAAAGATCCTAAAGTCAAAGTCATTAAGAAAGTCATAAAAGAAGCACTTGTACGCTACATTGAAGAAGGGTTGGCCTGGATCTTGATCAGTGGCAACTTGGGTGTTGAGCTGTGGTGCGGGGAATTGATGGCCGGGTTGAAGGCAGAATATCCAGAAATCAAATTAGGTATCATCTTTCCTTTTGAAGGTTTTGGCGAAAATTGGAATGAAACCAACCGAGAAGCATTGCAAACAGTGAAAGCTTTTGCTGATTATGTCGATGCCACTAGCCACAAACCGTATCAAGATCCCAGTCAATTGCGAAACCATACTGCCTTTTTACTACAGCATACGGATGGTGCCCTCCTATTATATGATGAAGAATTTCCTGGAAAAACCAGTTATTTTCTGAAAGATGCGCAAGATTTTAGTGGGCAACACCCCTATGTCATCGACCAAATTACGATGGATGATTTACAAAACGCAACATTTGATGGTAATTTACTTTGATTTTCTCGTTTTTTTTGATAGAATGGGTAAGAAAGTGAAAACCATTTGGAATAAACAATGAGGTGTAAATAATGGCAAATTTAATTTATAGTCCGAAAGATATTCTGCAACAAGAATTTAAAACCAAAATGCGCGGTTACGATCCAGTTGAAGTGGATGAGTTTTTAGACAATATCATCAAAGATTACGAAAACTACAACAAAGAGATTTTGGCACTGCAAGAAGAAAACGATCGTTTGAATGCAAAAGTCGATCAATTATCAAAGAATCAAGCAGTTGCTTCTCGTGTCCAACAAGAAGCGCCTAAGAGTCAAACTGTGACCAACTTTGATATCTTGAAGCGTTTATCGAATCTTGAAAAAGAAGTCTTTGGCAAAAAGCTTGATCGTGAGCCAGAACCAACGACACGCAGCTCGTCTTATAGCAGCAACTATACAAATGCTGACCTTGAAGATGACAATGAGAAAACCCGTCAATTCTAGACAATGATGATGGTTGTGGTTTTCGGGTAATTGCGGCATAACTAGATTATGCTGAGGAAAGTCCATGCTCGCACAGGCTGAGATGCTTGTAGTGTTCGTGCCTAGCGAAACCATAAGCTAGGGTACTTGAGAAAGTAACGGCAGGAAAAATGGCTAAGGTGCAAGCTATGCCAAAGTATCCTTGAAAGTGCCACAGTGACGAAGCAAGCCGGGAAACTGTCTTGGTGGAACGCGGTAAACCCCTCGAGCGAGCAACCCAAACAACGGTAGGGGCGCTTTTTGCACGGAAATGAACGGAAGCAAGAAGGCAAGTAATTGCAGATAGATAATTACCCACTATTTTCTTCTCCCTGAGGAAAATAGGGACAAAACATGGCTTATAGAAAACCACAACATATCAGGGAATCCTTCCAGCAACGGAAGGTTTTTTTATATCAAGAAGGAGCTATTTATGACTGAAAAAACATTTAATTGTATTGCGACAGCTGCCAGCGGCTTAGAAGCATTAGTAGGAAAAGAATTACGTGATCTAGGCATCGACTGTGAAGTCGAAAACGGCCGTGCGCGATTCAAAGGGACTTTAGAAACGATCGCGACAGCCAATCTATGGCTGCGGACGGCGGATCGGATCAAAATCGTTGTAGGAGAATTTGACGTGTTGACCTTCGATCAACTATTTGAATCGGTCAAAGCGTTGCCATGGGAAGATTTTCTGCCCTTGGACGCCGAATTCCCGGTAGCGGGCAAGTCGATCAAATCAAAATTATTTAGTGTACCCGATTGTCAAGCGATCACCAAAAAAGCCATTGTCAATCGTTTGCGGGATGTCTATCATCGTCCAGCAAGTGTACCTTTAACTGAAACAGGTGCGTTCTTCCAATTAGAAGTCGCCTTATTGAAAGACCATGCGATCATTACGTTAGATACCACCGGGCCTAGTTTGTTCAAACGTGGCTATCGGTTAGAAAAAGGGGGCGCGCCCTTGAAAGAAAATATGGCGGCTGCCTTGGTCATGTTGACCAATTGGCACAAAGACAAACCTTTTGTTGATCCGGTTTGCGGATCAGGTACGTTATGTATCGAGGCAGCATTGATTGGTCACAATATCGCTCCAGGCTTTAATCGGTCTTTTGTTTGTGAAACATGGGATTGGTTCCCAGCCTCCGTCTTTGAAGACGTGCGTAAAAAAGCAGATGAAGCGGCTGACTATGATATCGTCTTAGATATCACTGGGTCGGATATCAACGGCCGCATGATCGATATCGCGCAACGAAATGCTGAAGAAATCGGATTAGGCGATTCAATCGTCTTCAAGCAACAGGCAGTCAAAGACTTCAAGACGGAGAAAGAATATGGTGTGATCGTCGCGAATCCACCATATGGCGAACGTTTGGGTGAAGAAGAATCAGTCCAACGCTTGTACAAAGAAATGGGTCAAGCATTTCGACCGTTAAAAACTTGGAGCAAATATATCCTGACCAGTGATTTGACATTCGAAAGTCATTATGGAGAAAAAGCGACCAAAAAACGGAAATTATATAATGGTGCGATCCGAACAGACTTGTTCCAATATTGGGGACAACGTCCACCACGGAAGAAGGAGATGGGTGCATGAAAGAACAAGATTTTCTGAAAGAATTGAAAGAAATCAATCTATTGCGTCAAGCCATGGGCATCTTAGAATGGGACAACCAAACCGGCATGCCTGAAGCAGCCAGTGAATACCGCAGTGAAGTTGACAGCTATCTTTATGGTTTATATTTCGAGAAAAAAATCGGTGCGCCAATCAAAGAGGCAATTACTTACTTCGGTACGCATCCGGACGAATTATCTGAAGTTGGTCAAGCCGCGTACAAATTGGTCAAAGAAGAATACGAATTGCAAAAAGACGTGCCGCAAGAATTGGCGATCGCCGCTTCTGCAGCTACATCTAGAGCCCATACCGCTTGGTTGAAAGCCCGTAAAGAACAAGATTTTAATCTGTTTAAAGAGGCATTATCAGAAAACATTCGTTTGACTAAAGAAATGATTCCTTATATGAAAAAGAATGAACGCACAGATTATGATGTCCTATTGAATCAATATGAACCCAATATGACTGTTGAGATCCTTGACAATGTCTTCTCGCAAGTCAGAGATGGGATCATGGATATTCGTCGTCAACTTGCCGAAAAGGGAACAGCGCCAAAAACAACGATCCTTTCTCGCAAAATGACCGAAGCACAGCAACGCAGATTTATCACCAAAGTCATTACCGACTTAGGCTATGATTTTGCGCGCGGTCGTTTGGATAACACGGTCCATCCATTTGCGACAGGCATCAACTACAATGATGTCCGATTGACTACAAGATGGAATGAACATGATTTTTCGATGGGCTTATTCGGGGTCATCCACGAAGCCGGTCATGGGATGTATGAACAAAATATCGATGAAAAATATCAAGGCACCCCAGTCCATGAAGGGGCGTCGATGGGCATCCATGAATCACAATCTTTATTCAATGAAATCATCATCGGCAGCAATCGTGCATTCTGGGAAAAACAATTTCCATTCTTTCAAACATGTGCGGAAGGCACCTTTGATGATGTGTCGTTTGATGCATTTTATGACGCATTAAAGTATTCCCAAGCGAGCTTAGTTCGGATCGAAGCTGATAGTTTAACGTATGTTTTGCATATCATCATTCGTTATGAGATTGAAAAAATGCTCTTCAATGGTCAAGTAGCTGTGGAAGATCTACCGCAAATTTGGAATGATAAATATGAAGAATATTTAGGGATTCGTCCTGAAAATGATTTAGAAGGAATCTTGCAAGATGTGCATTGGTCAGGTGCCAGCTTTGGTTACTTCCCATCGTATGCGTTAGGCTATATGTATGCCGCCCAATTGCTGCATGCGATGCAACGTGATGTCGCTGTGGATGAGGTGTTGGCTTCTGACGACTATGCACCGATCCGTCATTGGCTAACAGAACATATCCACCAATATGGCGCGTCAAAAAAACCAAATGAACTGATTCTAGATGCCACAGGTGAATTATTGAACCCGCAATATCTATTGGATTATTTACGGAAAATATATTTTGCCGTCTACAAAATCAATGAATAATTGATTGCCAACCATGTGACCTGAAGTGCCTGATTTGTGAAAGAAGAGGACTTGCCTTATATCGGCGCCGCTTCCCAACAGACAGGCTCTTTCTTTCGGTCCAATATGAGGTAAAGGAGCCAATGATGACAGACAGATACCCACAGGATCAACCCAATCTCGAACCAGTGATTGATTATGCTAAACTGGTTCTTTCAAAAGATTACACCGGACATGGCTTTGACCATGTCCAGCGCGTCGCAAAACTGAGTCAAGCCATTATCGATCAGGATCAATTAAGTGTCGATGATTTTGTCGTCCAAAGCGCAGCCTATCTCCATGATACAATAGACGACAAAGTGGTTGCAGATGTAAACCAAGCTCAACAAGAGGTCGATGACTGTTTGCACACAGCAGGAGCTAGTCGAGAACAGATCGATCATATCTTTCTGATTATCCATCACCTTTCCTTTTCGAAAGAGTTACTCGAAGGGGCAGATGTGACGACATTGGAAGGGCAAATCGTTCGTGATGCCGACCGTTTAGATGCATTAGGGGCAATCGGAATCATGCGAACCAGTTATTTTGGCGGCAGTCATCAGCACCCGTTGCATCTTCCGTCACTTCCGCCAAAAGATTTTGCCAATCATGCTGATTACCGCAAAGGAACCACAGTCATCAATCATTTTTACGAAAAATTATTTTTGCTGCCGGAAAAGATGCGGACTGATTTTGGCCGCAAAGAAGCACTGCGCCGCGTATCTTTTATGGAAGAATTCTTAAAAGAGTTTTACGCAGAGTGGGATCTTTAGCCATATTTAAAGAATTTTAATCTATAACCCGATTATTTCCATTTTCCTCCTTTCTTCACTATAATAAGAAGAAAGGAGGGATGGAAATGTATTATCAGCAAGCACTGCAACCAAACGAATTGTTGCCGACACTTTCTGAAACTGGCGAATGTCTATTCGTCATTCGCGCAACATTACCTCTGCGAACATATGAAGTCGCGGTCTATCGATATGATAATCAATACTTCTTGCTCCAAGATGAAGCCTTCTTCTCGCAAATTGATCAAATTGCCAATATCAAACTTGGTGATGAAGAAGAAATTTTACCTTTTATTGAAGAAGCTTTGGAAGAAAATCATTATATTCTTGTGGAGAAAGCCTTCATACGCTTAGATTTATCCACATTACAGAAAATGGACGACCTAGAAAACATTGATATTTTGTTTTACGAATTTATTGATTCATGGGGTGATGAATAATGAATCGCACGGAATATATCACGATCAAAGATGCAAAACTCAAAGAATTGTTTCAATCCTTAGGAGAAGAAGTCACCAATGTAGCGCTGATCGATGAAGAAAACAACATTGATGTGGTGGTTTTGTCGAATAGTGATTGGCAAGATCTTTTGTCGCAAGTGGACGAGGAAGTCAAGGCATCGTTTATTGAAGAGACCACTTCGTTTGATGCATTATCAGAAGATGAAACTTAGCACATAAACTGTTTTACTAAAAAAACAACTAACCATCGTCACATTCTGGCAGCAGTTGGGCTGTCAGAATCAGAGACTGGTTAGTTGTTGTTTTGTGTCAGGTGATTTTGATTGAGATTGCTGATCGTTATTTACTTCGTAAGTGAACCGTTTTGACTTTTAGATATCCTTGATATAGATGGATACTAATCAATAATAAACCTATCACCAATGGAATCAGCAGCAAATAAGGGGAATAATGGTACGTATCCTGCAGTTGTTCGATGGATGATCGAGCGACTTCACTCCATGCTAGCTGGATAACTTGCAGACTAAACCCGGTCAGGAAACCAGCAATAATAAATAATCCGAAACCCAAATAAGGAATGTGCGCAGAACGTTGAAACAACGCAAATGCCACATATAAAATCAGCAATAAGCTGGGCACGCCGAATGAGAAGTAAGGATCTAACATGATATTTTCGACCTCCTTTTATTTATCATACGCCAAAATCTGATTTTTGTGAACTTGCGTGCTATATTCATTACAGAGGAGTGTATCATGTCAGCGTATATTGAACCAATCAAAATCGCATTACTCGTATTTCCATTTCTCGCGCTTGCGATTTCCACGATCTTTTTTGTTCGCCAATATCGGCGATATGGCCGATTTATCTGGTCAAGAGGAATCATCTTGTATTCATTTGTCTTTTATTTATTATGCGCCTATTTTTTGGTGATCTTGCCATTGCCAGCTATCTCTGAAGTGGCACAAATGACGGGACCAAAAATGGAGTGGCATTTGGGGGCGTCATGGGTCCATTTCATGCAGCAAACGGTCTTAGATATCCATGACCCAGGCACCTATCTGCCAGCTTTGAAGCAAGGCGTCGTCTTGGAGCCGCTATTTAACTTGCTGCTGACGGTCCCATTCGGTATTTACTTGCGCTATTACTTTAACTATTCATTCAAAAAAACCTTGTTGTTATCTTTTTGTCTTACGTTGTTTTTCGAATTGACGCAGTTGACTGGTCTATATTTCATTTACCCACGGCCTTATCGACTCTTTGATGTCAATGATTTATTCGTCAATACCCTTGGTGGTGTGTTGGGGTGGGTGATTGCACCGATCTTTACCTTCTTGTTGCCATCCAGAGAAGAAATCGATGCCGAATCTTATGCCAAGGATACACGGGTGACAGTGACGCGACGTTTTTTCGCCTGGGCGATCGATTGGGTGATTTTAAATGTTTCTCAGACCTTTCTGTTGCTGATCGTCACACTGGTATCACAAAAAAATATGCGCGATTTTACTGGTGACTATTGGTTTTTCGCTGTGGAAGTCTGTCTGTATTTCATGCTGATCCCTTATCTAACCAACGGGCAAACCCTTGGAAAAAAAATGGTGCGTATCCGATTGATGCAAGAAGGATGGCAAAGAATCAGTTTTTCTGCATTGTTCCTTCGGTATGGCTTATTCTATCTGATTTATGCCAGTATCAGTCGAGTCAACCTGCTGTTCGCACCTTTCCTTCAATCAGACTCAGCTCTTTTGCTGATAGTGAGTTTGCTGATGGTCTTGCTGTTTGGCTTGCTGCAATTCGGCTTTTACCTCAATTTGATCTGGGGGGCCATCAGAAAAGAGCCGCGCTTCTTTTATGAGAAACGCAGCAAAACCTATACGATAAGTACGGTCCAACCAAAAGAAGGTTAGGAAAAGCCTGTAGATTATGCTATAATTCTAAAGATGTTAAAAGAAAGAAGGTGTTTGAATGTCTTTTGAGTCATTTAAATTTCAACCATTTATTTACGAAGCACTTGCGGAAAAACAATTCGCAACACCAACTGAAGTGCAAGCCAAATTGATTCCGGTTATCCATAAAGGCCGCAGCGTTGTCGGACAATCCCAGACGGGAAGCGGTAAAACCCATACATTTTTACTGCCTTTGATGGATCGAATCGATGCCAGCAAAGATGAAGTTCAAGTCGTGATCACGGCACCTAGTCGAGAATTAGCCGTTCAAATTTATCAAGCAGCCAAACAAATCGGCGGCTTCCATGATCCAGAGATCAGAGTATCAAATTTTGTCGGCGGCACCGATAAAAAACGCCAATTGGCCCGTTTAGACAATCAACAACCGCATGTGGTTGTTGGAACGCCAGGTCGAATCCTTGATATGATCAACGAGCAAGCTTTATCCGTGCATACTGCACAAGCCTTTGTCGTGGATGAAGCAGACATGACATTGGACATGGGCTTTTTGGCAGAAGTCGACCAAATCGCCGGCCGCTTGCCAGCCAAATTGCAAATGCTAGTCTTCTCAGCGACGATTCCTGAGAAATTGCGCCCATTTTTGAAGAAATATATGCAAAACCCATTGATTGAAGAAATCAAAGCCAAAGCCGTTATTTCTGATTCTATTGAAAACTGGCTGATCTCTACCAAAGGGAAGAACAAAAACAAATTGATCCATCAAATTTTGACGACTGGCCACCCGTATTTAGCCATTGTCTTCGCAAACACAAAAAGCCGCGTCGATGATATTGCGGATTACCTGAAAGGGCAGGGCTTGAAAGTCGCGAAGATCCATGGGGATATCAGCCCAAGGGAACGCAAACGGATCATGCGCCAAGTCCATGATTTAGAATTTCAATATGTCGTTGCCACTGATTTGGCGGCCCGCGGGATCGACATTGAAGGGGTATCCCACGTGATCAATGCGGAGATTCCTGCCGATTTAGATTTCTTTATCCACCGAGTGGGACGGACAGGACGCAACCATTTATCTGGTACGGCGATCACATTATATGATCCAGCAGATGAACAAGCGATCCAAGCCATTGAAGATCTGGGTGTGACTTTCCAGCCCAAAGAAATCAAAAACGATGAAATCGTCGATACCTATGATCGTAACCGACGAACCAAGCGGGAAAAATCTCGTGACGAACTAGATCCTACTTTGATTGGTTTAGTGAAAAAGAAAAAGAAAAATATCAAACCAGGCTACAAGAAGAAAATTCAATGGGCCGTAGAGAAGAAAAACAAAGAAAAACGCAAGATCGAGCGACGCCAAACAACGCGTACTGCGCGTAAGAACAAGAAAAATTCGAATAGTTGATCAGATACGGTCAGCCCTTGGAGAATCAATCTCCAAGGGCTATTTTGATTCATTTTGTATGTTCATAAAAATTATAAGTGAATACCGATTCTAAAATAATGACTTTATTGTTTAAATAAATAAAATAATTTGATTTATTTTGATTTATAATTGCAGTTTTTTTGCTTAAGTTGATAAAATAAATATATCCTGTACCGACTATTTAAGAAATGTTTAGTAGAAACGAAAATAATGCAAAAATTAGACATTATTTTCGGAATATTCAAATTTCATTGTCTATCAATTATTTATGAATACTATTTATTTTGAATATTAAATTTGATAGGAATTTAAATGCATTTTAAATCAACTATTTTTATAACATCTAATAAGAAATAAAAGTTTTCATTATAGAGTTTTTAGTATTTTTAATTATTTTAAAAGGAGGTGTAAAAAGGGCTTTGAGTAAAATTTTTTCTGGATTGGTCTATTCGGATCATTATGTTTAATTTTACTTTTTCTAACATGATATTCAATGACTTGAAAGGCATGTACACTGACTGGGTTTATCCAATTTTAACTCAACACAGGGAGAAGTCGCCCATCCTCTATAGGTGGGTGATGAATGCCGTTCGGTATGATGGTTACCGTTGGTAGCTCGAAAACCGACAATTAGGGCATATTGCCTTTTATTTTTATTCTTATGTTATAGTCAGTCTATATAAGAAATGAGCTGATATAACATGGAATTAGATACAAATAATCATTCAGTATTTCTTCTTCATTACCATCTTGTTTTAGTAACGAAATATCGTAGGCAAGTGATTGATGATGAAATATCTGATTATGCTAAAGCAACTTTTGAAAGAATTTCAAAAGCGTATCATATTACTTTAGTTGAGTGGAACCATGATAAAGACCATAGTCACATTATGTTCAAAGCTCAACCAAAGACAGAATTGACAAAATTCATTAACGCCTATAAAAGCGCCAGTTCACGTTTGATAAAACGTGACTTTCCAAGAGTCAAACAGTTTCTTTGGAAAGAAATGTTTTGGTCTAAATGCTTTTGTCTTTTGACAACCGGTGGTGCACCAATCGATGTCATAAAGAAATATATTCAGAATCAGGGGAACAATCATAAATAGAAAGCAGGGAAGCCTTATGGAACGTCTAAAAGCATACAAATTTAGATTATATCCAACAGAAGAACAAGAGATTTTCTTTGCCAATTCGTTTGGTTGTGTCCGTAAGGTCTACAATCTCATGCTTGATGACCGAAAAAAGGCGTATGAAGAAGTGAAGAATGATTCTTCTAAAAAGATGAATTTTCCAACACCAGCTAAATACAAGGAAGAATTTCCGTTTTTGAAAGAAGTTGACAGTCTTGCTTTAGCTAATGCTCAACTCAATTTGGATAAGGCATATAAGAATTTCTTTCGGGATAAATCCGTTGGATTTCCACGCTTCAAAAGCAAGAAAAATCCTGTTCAGAGTTATACAACAAATAATCAAAATGGTACAGTTGCTTTGATTGAGAATAAATTCATCAAAGTTCCTAAATTGAAATCCTTAATCAGAATTAAACTTCATAGACAACCAAAAGGAATTATCAAATCTGCTACACTATCACGTCATTCTAGCGGTAAATACTATGTTTCCTTGTTATGCAAAGAAGAAGTTAGCGAGCTACCTAAATCTAATTCTGCAATAGGTATTGACCTAGGTATTACGGATTTTGCGATTCTTTCTGACGGTCAAAAAAATGATAATAATAAATTCACGTCCAAAATGGAAAAGAAACTCAAACGTGAACAACGCAAGTTGTCAAGACGTGCATTATTAGCTAAACAGAAAGGTATCAATCTGTTTGAAGCTAAAAATTATCAAAAACAAAAACGAAAAGTGGCTAGATTACACGAAAAAATAATGAATCAACGTACTGACTTTTTGAATAAGTTGAGTACAGAAATTGTCAAAAACCACGATATTATCTGTATTGAAGACTTAAATACAAAAGGTATGTTACGAAATCATAAACTAGCAAAAAGCATTTCTGATGTGTCTTGGTCTAGTTTTGTAACTAAACTACAATACAAGGCTGACTGGTACGGACGTGAAATCATCAAAGTAGATAAATGGTTTCCATCTAGTCAACTTTGTTCAGAGTATGGACATAAAGATGGCAAGAAATCTCTCGAAATTCGAGAATGGATTTGTCCTATTTGTCATGCTCATCATGACCGAGACATCAACGCTAGTATCAATATTCTGACCGAAGGTCTAAGAATAAAATCGTTAGCTTAGATAGAATCAAGAACCGTAGGAACTACGGAGATAGCTTGGTAAATAAGAGACACCGCTGTTAGTAAAGAAATAAGCTATCAAGTATGCTCTCTTCCCAAGAAGCTCCCACTTCAAGCATTAAGAACCATTAGGTTTAGCTAAGTGGTGAGTAGTTCACTGCTTTTCGCAAGTTTGATCAGCTTTATTTTAAGCATATTTTTCAAAGTGACAAAAAGTAATCATTTTTAATAATCAACTACAGCGCATGAAATACATGCAACATAAATGTTTTTAGTTCGTTGGAAACAATCCTACATAATATTAAAAGGGGGGATGTAATTATGACAGTAAGTAAATTCTTTTTCTGGTTCGGTGTTTTTTGGTTGCTAGGTATTGTTCTGATTTTGTCTTACCTGATATTTATTGATCCAAAAGCCATGTATCCGGACTGGGTAGCAAAAATTTTCATTTACGAAAATCTTATTGAAGGTAAAACTATTTTTCCGCATCATTTACTGCTTCTAGCGAGCTTAATCAGCTTTATTTTAAGCTTCATTTTTAGGCTATTAAAGAAATAATCTTTTTTATTGAGATGGAAATCATCAATTAGATTCCCAAAAAGCCTATTAAAACGAACTGGAGGAAAAAATGAAAAGACCAATTCTAATATTAATCATTCTCTGTCTCTCTTTTTTTAATGATTATAGCGTACAAGCTTCTGAAGAAAATTATAAAGAATCTGATATATACCAATCGTACAACAAAATAAGCGAACAGTTCTCTAGTATTGAAGACGACATCTTTTCTTTTGAAGATTTTCAAAAAGAATATGAATACGTAAATAAAGCATATGAAGTTTCTCTAGATGAATATATTGCGAGTTATCAAAGGTTGCTTGATGATTCAACATTACTTCATTCAAGAGGTGCAGGTTATCATTGGAGCTACAATATTGGTACAAATATCAATAATCTGACCTTTGAAGCATTGCCCCTTTATACCCGAAATGGATTCTTAGAAAATGGTCTAAGACCAGGTGATATTATTTTCGAGAATAATCGAGCATTTGGGGTGGCCCATCATGTAGCAATCGTTGAAGGTATTTATACTGAATCTCATACGATTAATGGTATATTTGTTGGATCGTGATCGAAGTTCTGGAAGAAAAGATTGGTATTGCTCAATGTTGGTGTGGGAAGCGTATATGAATGCGACAGTCGAAGGAAATGTTCGTCCTAATATTTCAGAAGATGATCCAAACTTTACTGGTATCGATTTGGAAACCACCTCAACGATGCCAGGCGTTACACCAAAAGAAATCAAAGATTCATCTGCTTTAAAAGAAATTTCTTTTGAAAAAAGGTTGGATACAAAAAAAGATTTTACCAAAGGGCTAACTGAATCTAGAGATAATGCGTTAAAAACAGATATCGTTCTTCCACTTGCCATAAATGCATACTCATATATGCAAATGAATAATAATTATTTTGTGGTGGAAAAAACCAAAGATGGAAATTATGACTATGCTTCGACAGGTTATCTTGGATTACATGCTCGAAATGGCGGATATGTTTTAGAATGGTGGTC
>Ga0308161_1000445_pt1 | contig 66396 bp, 90 predicted proteins | sample PhyFR2_FD_201034 | JGI IMG/M metagenome (GOLD analysis project Ga0308161, IMG submission 201034) | Phyllosphere microbial communities from UC Gill Tract Community Farm, Albany, California, United States - DLSLF.R2 | ecosystem: Host-associated > Plants > Phyllosphere > Unclassified | place: USA...
CATGATGCGAATCGGGAGAACGGCCACGTCACCAGCCTATCCAGCGAGCGGGCGGCTATCGTCGGAGGGTGATCCCGCTCGATGTCTCCCTCAGCGACGGAATCGACCAACTCGTCGGTGTCTTCCGTGACCCCCGTATCCTCCTCGGCATCCCCCTCGCCCTTCTCGGTGCGGTGTTCATGTCGTTCGGCGCGCAGTACCAGCACCGCGGGGTCCAGAAAGTCGAGCGTCTGTCGGGCAAGACCACGGGCGGCCTCTCCCGCCAGCAGCTCACCTCGCTTCTGACGCGTCCGTCGTGGGTGGCGGGCACCCTGATGCTGGGGCTGGCGATCGTGTGCCAGCTGGCCGCGCTCTCCGTCGCCCCGCTCATCCTCGTGCAGCCCCTCGGAGCGATCGCCCTCGTCCTCACCACGGTGCTGAACGCCCGCGTCACGCGGCACAAGCCGACCCGGCAGTCGCTCATCGCGATCGGCGCGTGCGTCGGCGGCATCTTCATCTTCGTCACGATCGCCGCGTTTTTCGCGACCGAGCACGTCGTGACCGAGCGCGAGCTGTGGATCATCCTCGGCATCCTGGCCGTCGTGGTGATCGTCTTCGGCGTCTTCTGGGTGCTCGTGCGGCGCAAGGCGCAGGCGCTGTTCTACATCATGGCCGCGGGCGTCATCTACGGGTTCGTCGCGACCCTCGCCAAGGTCGTCATCAGCCGCGCGCAGGCCGGGAACTTCGAGTGGCTGACCCTGCTCTGCCTCGTCGCGCTGCTCGCCGCTGTGGCCGTGGGCGCATACTTCGTGCAGACGGCGTACTCGGTCGGACCGCCGGACCTCGTCATCGCCGGCCTCACCGTGATCGACCCGATCGTGGCCGTGCTGATCGGTCTGCTCGTGCTGGGCGAGGCCTCGACAGCCCCCGCGTGGGCGCTCGTCGGCTTCGTCATCGCCGGCGCGATCGCGACCTGGGGCGTGATCCAGCTGACGAAGCATCACCCGCAGGTGACCGCCGACGGCAAGCCGAAGCAGCCGCGCGTTCACTGACGCGGCGGTGCCCGCGCCGACGTCGCATGTATTCGGCGAGACCTCAGGGGTTCATCGCCGATCGTGTGCGGTTCCGGCAAACAGGTACGCGCTCACGCGCCTCGACGTTTTGCGGCCGTCGGCGGGGGAGAACGGATGCCGGTAGGCTCGTCGTCGCTGGGGGCGGTGGCCAAGCTGGTCAAGGCAGCGGGCTCATAACCCGACGATCGTGGGTTCAAGTCCCACCCGCCCTACTCAAGCCCTCCGACAGGCAATGCCTGATCGGGGGGCTTTTTTTGTTGCCTCAGGACGCCCGGATGCCGAGGTCTGCCCACACTTTGCCCACATCCGCAGCGGAGGTAGCCCGGGCGTCGAGCAGCGTGGCGACGTTGTCGAGGTCGTCGTCAAAGAGATCCGCGTACGTATCGAGGGTCATCGCCGCGGACTTGTGCCCGAGCATCCGCTGCAGGACCTTCACGTTCGCGCCAGCCGACACGGCGAGGGATGCCGCCGTGTGGCGTAGGTCGTGCGGCGTCATGCGCTCGATCCCTGCCGTGCGCAGCCCGGTGAGGAACCACGACTTCGAGGTGTGCGGTTGCCGGAGGTAGCTCGCGCCGTCGGTGAACACGGTGTCGTCTGGGCCCTTGCCGATGCAGACGGCCGCGAGGGCGTGGTCGAGGAACGCGGGGAACGCGACAGTCCGGCGCTCCCACGACTTCGGCTCGCCCTCGTGGAAGACGCCGTCGATCTCGACGACGGGGCGGCGAACGTGGAGTCGTCGGCGGAGCATGTTGAGATCGCGCACGCGTAGGCCGATGGCTTCGCTCCACCGCAGGCCGGTGTACGCGAGCAGCACGACGAGGGTTGATCGGGTCGGGTCGGCGATCGCGCCGGCGAGGCGCATGACCTCGACGTCGGTGAGGTATCGGCGGTGAGCCTTCCCGGTCTTCTTCGGGAGGTTCTCGGCGCCGCGCGCGGTGTTGCTGTGGATGCGGCCGTCGCGCTTCGCGTCGTCGAGGATCCCGGCGAGTACTCCGACGGCGCGGAGCACGCTCGACGCCGACAGCGGGCGCCCGTTCCGCCGCCCGCCGAGGCGCTCGGCTGGGGCCTTGCCTGCGCCGAGCTGGGTGATCCACGCTTCGACGTCGGATGCCTTCACGTCGGCGACCGGCACGCGCCCCCACTTCGGCAGGACGTAGACGCGCCAGGCGAGATCGAGCGGCCGGTACGACGACGGCTTCAGCCCTTCCTTCTTCGCGAGCCAGGCGGGCCCGAGGTGCGCGACGGTGACGCGTCCGGCCGTGGGGTCGACGTACTGGCCGGTCGCCTTCGAGACGGTGACGGATGCCAGGAACAGCTCGGCCTCGCGCTTCGTGCGGAAGCCGCGCTTGTCGGTCTGGGTCTTGTCGGGCTTGCGGTAGCGAACCCGGTACCGCTTCCCCGCCGCAGTCTCGTAGGGCGTGATGGTCCCGGCCATCAGGCGCTCTCCCGAGTCTCGAGCCGTTCGGTCCACCCGCCCGCACCGAGCCGGGGCTGCACGTAGACCAGGTCGGGCGAGTCACCTTCCACGCGGATCCGTAGCAGGACGGCGCGGTAAGCCTCGACGATGCTCAGCACGACGCCGAGCTCTTGCGCGATCGCTCCAGCGTGACCGTCATGCAGCTCTTCGGCTCGCCGGTAGTCCTCGTGGCGGATGAGCCGCAGCGCCGCCCACTCCTCAGCTACCCGCTCCTGCTTCGCCGCGACTGGCCCGAACCGACTCGGCACGTGGCCGAACACCGCGTGCGCGAGCTCGTGAGCCAGAACCGACCGGTGCAGTCTGCTCGACATCCCTCGCCGGAGCCGGATGACCTTGTGCTTGTGGCGGTACTCGCCATCACGGTCAGGCGGGAGCAGGGCGTACTCGATGCGGACGCCGGCTGCTGCGGCGATCAGCTCGAGATGTCGATCGGTGGTCAATGGTCTTCCCCCCTGTCTTCGTCTGCCGGTCGAGCGACTGCCTCCTGATCATCCTCGGAGGGTCCGACATCGGAGCCGGGGAACCGGCCGTGCACGACATTCGATGCCGCCGCTACAGCGACCGAGATGGGGGCGTCGAACAGGATCGAACCGGATACGCCGAGGCGGCAGCCGAGTTCGTAGACGAGCTGCTCCTCGGTGACTGATCGGAGGAAGCTCGCGACGTCGTTGACGCCGAGATCGTCGTGGGAGAGGTGTCCGAGCTGCACAAGGTCGGCGAGGACGGGTCGCCCGTAAGCCCGGGAGATGTCGCGGACGACTTCGAAGGTGAGCTGGTCGAGGTTGACCTGCCGGTTCAGGGTGCCCTGGTTCATGCCCACGCGACGGGCGACTTCGCGGATGGAGTCCGTTCCACGGACGTCGTCGATCCACTTCATGCTCGGGTTCATGACTCAATCATGAGACACAGATGCCTCGCGAGCAAGTCATTTGTTCAACCTGCTTGACACTTTGTCCAACTCATCGCACAGTTGACGCATGAATCGGACAGATGAGCAGTCGGTGAGTCAGCCCCCCACCATCAAGGTGCGGCCGGGCCTGCTCGACCGACTCAAGGAAACCTCTGGCATCCGCAGCGACGACGCCTTCGCTCGGGCCATCGGCATCAGCCGCGCCACCCTCGACAACGCGAAGAAGGGCGGGGAGCCGAGCCTGCGCACGGTGCTCGGGATCGCTCACGCCTTCGGCCTCGCGATGGGTGAGGTCGTGGTCGTCGTCGAGGACGAGCCCGCCGTGGTGCAGCCGGTGGCGTCGTGACCGCCACGGCCAAGGTCACGCCGATCCGTCCCGGCGTCGCGACCGCCGAGGTGTATCTCTCGCCCTCGCAGGTCTGCGACCTGGTGCCGGGGATGACGGTGGCCAATCTGAAGGATCTCCGCGCGAGCGGCAAGGGCCCCGCGTTCTTCAAGCCGACGGGAGACAGCGGCAAGGTCACCGTCTACAAGCAGTCGGACGTCATCGCGTGGGTCGAGCGCTCGCGCAAGTCCACGACGGAGCAGCCGTGATCACTCTCCGCTGGCTCTCCCTGTTCCTCTTCCTCATCATCATGGTCGCGTTCTTCCAGGGCTACCGCTCGTGGGAGCTGCTCATCTCCGCGGCCGTCCTGGCTCTCATCCTCTTTTGGACCTGCGGCGCCTTCGCTCGGGAGGTCTGGTTCGGCTCGCCCGAGCAGGACGCCGAGTGCGCCCGGGTCGACGCCGAGCTCGACGCGCTCGACCGCACCTACCCCTGATCTTCCGCCGGGGGTGCTGCCCCCACCACTGATGCCGGCGACGGTCGCCGATGGCATCCCCGGCGGTCCTCTTCCCCGAACACCCTCACCTCTCTCAGGAGCACCCGTGAACCGTCCTCTTCTGCGCGCCCCGAACTCTCTTCGACGCCGCCCGTACCGTGCCCGCCGCGCTGCCATCGCGCACGTCCCGCTCGAGTACTCGCCCGAGCGCACCGCGCCGCGGTGGCTGCTGGTGCTGGCATCCGTGCTCGCGGCGCTCGCCATCGTCGAGCTGATCGTCGGCCTGGCGGTGATCGCGTGAACGACTTCACCGCATCGAACGGGGTGCGCATCACGATCGACGCCGAGGGTGACTACCGGTTCCGCGGCGGGGAGAAGGCGTTCTGCGTTCCGAAGGGTGGGGCGAACGAGGAAGCCCTGCGCGAGATGTTCCGGGCTGAGGATGACGCCGCACTTCGTCGGTGGCGCTGGCCCGAGAACCCTGACTTCATCGTGTACTCCGACGGCGACGATCGCGTGAACGTCTTCTACGAGCCCGGCGGAGGCAGCAGCTCGTGGGACCGCGCAGATGCCGCGCTCAGCGTCGAGTCGGACCCTCAGCGCGCTGCGCTCGCCTACTTCGACGCGCACCCGGAGTCCAAGCCGTGGCACGAGGCTGCCGATGGAGAGGTGTGGGCGCTCACCGGGGCCGGCGGCTTGGAGCAGCCGTGGCGCCGCGTGGGCGATCGGTGGGTGTCTTTCTCGGGCGAGATCGTCTACGACGCCGTGCGCGCCATCGCTGGTCGTCGGCTGTGGCCGGAGGTGTCGGCATGAGCGCGGTCACTTTCTTCGTCCCGGGCATCCCGGTCCCGCAGGGATCGAAGAAGGGCTTCTCGCGGAAGGACTCGACGTTCGTTCAGATCGTCGACGACAACAAGGCGACTCTCGGCCCGTGGCGTGACCAGATCGCCCGCAGCGCATTCAGCGCATGGGCGTACGCCGAGCCGATCGACGGGCCATGCCGCGTCGATGCCGCGTTCGTCCTGCCCCGGAAGCCGTCCGTGAAGCGGGCGCTCCCGACGGTCCTCCCGGATCTCGACAAGCTCCTGCGCGCGCTGTTCGACGGCATCACGCAGGCGGGGAACGTCTGGGCCGACGACTCCCGCGTCGTCGAAACGCACGCCACGAAGGTCTACGGCATCACCCCCGGGGTGCACGTGACCATCACCCGAATCTCCGACGTCACGGACCTCGTGCCGCCGGTCGAACAGACGGCGGTGGCCGTCGAGGAAGGAACAGCAGCATGACCGAGATCAAGCCGACCGCGTTCAAGCGCGGCGTCCCGGCAGAGCAGGCGAACGGCCTGTACGGCGTCGAGGACCAGCTCATCGAGATGGCGCCCGGTGACCAGATCGTCGCCGTCGTCACGTTCTCCGTCGACGAGGTGATGGAGAAGCGTCGCGCGGGGGAGGAGTGGCCCGTCGTGGCGATGAAGCACCTCGAGCCGTTGTGGGACGAGAAGGCGTCGGCGTCGGCGCTGAAGCTCCGGGATGCGGCGTACAAGAAGCGCACCGGTCAGGACGCGCTCGAGTTCCCGGACGCCGGCGACTGATGAGTCGCCTCCGGTGGTGGGCGCGCTACCTCGCCTTCGTCGCCGCGGGTGAGGCGCTGCTGGCGGTCGTCGCAAACATCATCGGCTTCCCCGGCAAACCCTACCCGGGCGCTGGCTTCACGATCATCGCGGCCCTCGCCCTCATCACATCCATCGCACTGCACGTCATCTACAGGAAGAGGAACACCAATGGGCGATATCGGAAAGCCCCTGAAGCACATCGAGCTGGAGCCGGTGGAGGCGCCGGCGACGGCACCCGCGCCGGTCGAGGCGCCCGTGGAAGAGCCGGTGCCGGCATGAGCGGCGGCGGCATCCTGGGTGGCGGCCAGCAGCCCAACTTCTTCCTCCGCTCGGCGCAGGAGGAAGCCATCCGGCAGCTGCTCGCCTCGGGCAAGACCACGATCGGCAGGGTCACGACGCCTGCACCGAAGCCGAAGGCACGACCGGCAGGCGACTTCGACGGGCGCGAGCGTGAGTTCGCCGCGGGTGTCGTCACCGGAACGCGGTCGTTCGACGTCGACAAGCTGGGTCGTTTGGTCGGCGTTGCCTTCGCGACCGTATGGCTGCCGGGGGAGAACCTGGCGCGCTGCATGGAGCGGCCTGACCCGATGCAGTACTTCACAGGTCGACAGACCTGGCGGCTGCGTGAGGCCGAGCGGCCACCTCACTCGCTCGCCGAGTGTGGGCACGGTTTCTACGGCTACTACGAGGGCTCGAACGACTACTACGAGCCCGGCCGGATCATGGCCGTCGTCGAGGCGTACGGCGAGACGGTCATCGGCACCCGCGGGTTCCGCGCGTCGAAGGCTCGCATCGTCGCTCTGCACATCCCCTCCGACATCAGCGTCGGCATCCGTCGCCTCGTGGCACGGAACTACCCCGAGGTGCCGCTGTTCGATTCGTTCGACGCGATGGTCGCCGAGTTCCCACCCGACGACGGCGGCGAGGGCTTGAGCCCCGACAGCGATCCCGACTTCTGGACTCGGGAGGCGTGATGACTACGGCATCCGTGTTCACGCCTCCGGCTGTGGCCGCGCTGATGGCGCGTGCCGGGGCATCCGACACCGACCGCGCCGCGTGGCTCGCTGAGCGCCTGACCGGGCTCACCGCGACCGAGGTCGCTGGGCTCGCCGTCGGGAAGAAGCGTCAGGGCGAGCTGGTCGACCTGAAGCTCGGGCTCAAGGAGGACTCGTTCAACGGCAACGCCTACACCGAGTGGGGGAAGCTGCGCGAACCGTTCCTCGCGGCCGCCGCCGAGCGCCGCGGCATCCTGCCCGAGTCGCGTGTCTTCCACCACGCCGAGAACCGTCGATGGCTGGCATCCCCGGACGGCGTCGGTGCGACGTTCGACGGTGAGCTGCTGCTCGGGGAGTACAAGACGTCTGGTCACGACCTGACGCCGGGCACTCCGACGTTCGATCGCACCGGATACCGGGAGCAGATGACGTGGGCGATGCTCGTCGCCGGCGCGCGCCGCTGCCTCTTCATCTGGGAGGAGCGCCTCGGGACGCCGGAGACGGGCTTCGAGGCGGGCCGCCAGTTCGAGTACTGGATCGAGTTCGACGAGGCCCTCGCGAAGCGTCTGGTGACGATCGCGAAGCGGTTCTTCACGGCGCTCGACAAGAAGCGCGCCGAGGTCGAGGCCGGGAACGTCACGGCGCCGATCGTGGACCCGGTCCTCGATGTGCTCGCGATCGACGTCCTGGCCGGGCGTCGCGAAGAGGCAGCCGGGAAGCGGAAGAAGGAGGCGGCCTGGAAGAAGCTCCAGGCCGAGCTCGCCGACCGTGACGAGCTGTCGCAGCGTTCGTCCGCGGCGCAGGTCACCTGGGTGCCCGGGGTCGAGTCGATGGTCCCGACGCCGGTCGTCGATCGGGAGGGCGCGCAGAAGGCGCACCCGGTCGCGTGGGCCGCTGTCGAGGCGGCTCGTGCGCAGCTCGCCGAGGTCGAGGCCTACTGGGCCGAGTGCCTGGCGGAGTTCACCACCACCACCGATCAGCCGGTGACGTCGAAGCCGAGCTTGACGGTCACCGAAGTGAAGACGAAAGGGGAAGCGGCATGACCGCTCTCGCGACGCTGCCGACGAGCAGCGACAACAGCACCTGGAGCCCGGAGGAGCGCGCGCTCGTCGAGGCTGCTGGGCTCGTGCACACGGACTCGCAGTCGGGGACCAAGACGCTCGCCGAGCGCCCCGTCGTCGCGGCGTTCCTTCAGCACTGCGCCCGGACGGGCCTGGACCCGATCGCACGGCAGATCTACTCGATCGCCCGGAAGTCGAAGGGTCAGCTCAAGTGGCAGATCCAGATCAGCATCGACGGTGCGCGGCTCGTCGCTGAGCGGTCGGGCCAGTACGAGGGGCAGACGACGCCGGAGTTCACCGCGGACGGCGTGACGTGGACGCAGGTGTGGCTGGCCGACGAGCCGCCGAAGGCTGCCCGTGTGGGCGTGTACCGCCGCGGGTTCCGGGATGCGCTCTACGCGATCGCCCTCTGGGATGCCTACGTGCAGCGCACGTACAACGGCGACGTCACCGAGATGTGGCGGAAGATGGGCCCGCTGATGCTGGCGAAGTGCGCCGAGATGCTCGCGCTCCGCAAGGCGTTCCCGCAGGATCTGTCGGGTCTGTACTCGTCGGAGGAGATGGCGCAGGCTGACCGGCCCGCGCCGGTTGAGCAGCAGAGCCAGGTCGCGTCGGCGCCTCCCGTCGAGTCGCAGGCGGCCCCGGCTCCGGCCGAGGCGCGGATGCCGTCGCAGGACTGGCTCGCGCTCGCCAACGCCGCGCGGTCACGGGAGGAGCTGCGCCCGGTGTTCTCGGCGGCGCAGGATGCGGGCGACCTCGACGTCATGATCGGCGACGGCCGCGCGCTCCGCGCCTACCTCTGGGAGCTGCGCGAGCGGCTGCCGGAAAAGGCGGAGGACGTCGTGGACGCCGAGGTCGTCCCGGACGAACCCGCGGCCGAGCCCGTGCACGACTGGCCCACCGCCGAGGTGCCCGCGTGAGCGCCCTGACCGCGCCCGTCGAGGACGGGGTACGCGACTACCTGTGGACGCCGGTCAACTTCGGGGAGGACTCCGAGCGGCAGCGTGTCGCGGAGGCGGACGCGTTCCGTGCGGGCGTCGAGTGGGCGCAGGCCCACACCGACGGTCGTGTCCTGGCCGGGCTCATCCCCGGCCCGATCGAGGCTCGTCTGCTCCACATCGGGGACCGCGTCCGCGTGGTGCACGGCGAGGCGACCGTGATCACGAAGCGCGAGCACGGCCGTCCCGGGTCGGTGTACATCGGCACGCGGACAGACGGCGGCGCCGAGGTCGTGCACGAGTTTCGCACGACCGAGCGCGTGCACGTGCTGGCGGGGGCGACTGCAGCGTGAACACCATCCATCCCGACGTCGCCAGCATCCTGCGCTCGATGATCGGCCTCGAGGTCGACCACGTGGACGCGCTGCACCAGAAGCTCGCGAAGACGATCACCGATCTCGGCCCGGGCGCGACCTACGGGCAGCGGATCGTGGCGTTGCGGTTCGACTTCGTGTGGGAGCTGCGCGACGCCGGGAAGGTGTACGGCGAGGCGAAGGGCGCTTACGAGGGGACGCGGTCGAGGCGTGTCGTCGAGATCACGGAGACGGCGCTGAACGAGGGCCGGAAGGTGGCGCTCGGGCTCGCCGAGCACATGGCTGAGGCGGAGCTGTACGAGCTGAAGCTGACCTACCTCGTGGCCGAGCAGCGCGAGCGCGCGATGAGGAAGTTCCTCGACGCGCTCGACGCGGCGCTCGACAATCACCGCACCGATCGGGCCGACTCGCGCGCCGTTGATCGTGCGTCGGCGCAGGGCTACGGCGGGGGTGCCTGATGGCCGCCACCATCCGGTGCTCGGGTGTGTTCTTCACCGGCCTACACAGCTCCCGCCGATGCCAAGAGAGCGTGCGTGAAGACCGAGCCGAGGTGAACGGCTGGAGGGTGTCTCGCTTCGGGGCCTACTGCCCAAAGCACTTCACGCCCAGCTACTCCGGGCGGGCTGCCTAATGGCCGCGGGGGAGTTCTCGGCGGCGACGGTGCGGCGCGTGTTCTTCGAACGAGACGGGGCGGCGTGTTTCCTCTGCCGCACGCCGCTCCGGTTCGAGGACCGCGGCATCGGCTGGTCGATGCATCACCGGAAGCCTCGTGGCGCCGGCGGCGTGAAGGGACGCGGGGCGGAGGTGTTCTCGTCCGCGGCGAACGCGCTGACGCTCTGCGGATCCGGGACGACCGGATGCCACGGCGAGGCGGAGAGCGCGCGGGACGTCGCCCTCGAGCGGGGCGTGCTGATCTCCCGCCTCGGCCGGGGCCCGGAGTTCGACCCGCCGCAGGTGCGCGTGCAGAGGAATGACAAGACGTGGTGGCTGCTCACGGAGAGCGGCCGAGCAATCGAAGTGGAGGGCTCCTGGTGAGCGTCAAGGTAACGAACTGGGTCTGGCATGACGACCGCACCCAGCACCTCAAGGGCAATGCGGTCGTCGCGCTGCTCGCGCTCGCCGACATCGCCGACGATGACGGCCACGTGGTATTCGCTAGGGAGACGGCCCGCACGCAGGTCGCTCTGGCGGCGAAGGCGCGCATGTCCGTGGCGACGTTCCGGCGCCAGGCCCAGGACCTCGAGCGGGATGGACTGCTGCAGGTCGGGCGCGAGACGCAGACGTCGGTCAACGAGTACCGGATCCTTCTGACCGCTCAGATTGAGCGCTCGGAATTGAGCGGTCAGATCGTCGATTTTGAGCGGTCGCACCGCTCAGCAGTGAGCGGTCACACATCCCTTATACGTACTGACGTAACTACAGACGTGTCGGAGGTCGCTGACGCGCCCCTCCGAGCCGATGTGAAGGGCCTTCTCGATCTGCTCGATGAGGAGATCGAACGCAACGGTGGACGGGCGCCACAGCGGACGAAGAAGAACATCGACGCGGCGCGGCTGCTGTTGGATCGCGACGGGAAGACCGTCGAGCAGGTCGAGGCGGCGATCCGCTGGTGCCAGGCGGATGAGTTCTGGCGGTCGAACATCCTGTCGATGTCGAAGCTTCGTGAGAAGTACGAGACGTTGCGACTGCAGGCGGCTCGCACGAGCCGGATGGGCGCGGTCGACGCTGGCCGTCGCGCCGCCGAGATCCTGGCAGAGCACGATCGTCTGGCGGTCGGAGCATGAACGCCCAGGAAGCGAACGTCCTGCTCACGAAGGCGGCGCTGCTCGACGGCCGGTTCCGTCGCGCGCCCGAGGATCTCGCGCAGATGGCGATCGAGTGGTCGGTCGTCCTGTCGGACGTGACCTTGGATGCCGCGATCGACGCGGTCCGGATCCACTACCGCGGCAACGTGCAGATGCTGATGCCCGCCGACGTGTTGGTCATCGCGGAGGACATGGCCCCGGGAAACGGCGTGCGCCTCGCTGACGGCCCGGCATGGCTCCGCGCGCACGGTGTGAACGCCGAACAGTTTCAGGCGCGCGTTGAGGCGGGTGAGCGTCCGGCGCGTGTTCTGCGTGAGCTGGGCGTGGAGGTGCCCGGTGAGTGACATCGCGGTTCCCTACGATCTGGCCGCTGAGCGCGCGGTCCTCGGCTCGGCGATGCTGTCGACGGCCGTCCTCGATGACGTGCTGTCGGTGGTCGAGCCGGGCGACATGTACGACCCGAAGCACGAGACGGTGTTCGCGTCGATCCGGCGCCTACACGAGGCCGGCGCCCCGACGGACGTCGTCGCCGTGGTGGACGACCTGCTCCGAGTGGAGGAGGTGCGCGGCACCCTCGACGTCGGGTACGTGCACGAGCTGACCTCAGCGGTCGCGACACCGGCGAGCGGCGCGTACTACGGCGACATCGTGCACCAACACGCGATCCGCCGCCGCCTGCTCGAGGTGGGGACGAACATCGCGCATCTCGCGTCGAACACCGGGCTCAGCGCGCTCGAGGCGGTCGAGATGTCGCGCGAGAAGGTCGACGGGATCGGCGCGAACGCCGCCGTCGACGTGCGCCAGTTCGGCGAGTACCTCTCGTCCTACGTGGACGGGCTGGAGCAGAAGCCGAAGTACGTGCCCACCCCGTGGTGGGAGATCAACAACCACCTCGGCGGACTCCGCGCGGGCGGCCTGTACGTCGTCGGCGCGCGCCCCGGCCAGGGCAAGTCGATCGTCGGCCTGCAGGCGGCGCTGCGTCTGGCGAAGGAAGGGCCCGTCGCGTTCTGCTCGCTCGAGATGTCGCGGGACGACATCATGTCGCGCTGGGTGTCGCAGCTCGCGCAGGTGTCGCTGCACTCGCTCGTGAACCACGAGGTGTCGAAGGCGTCGTGGCAGAACCTCGCGATGGTGCGGTCGCAGATCGCGGAGACGCCGCTGTTCGTGTCGACGTCGGATGAGGTCGCGACGATCACGCAGGTCCGCGCGTTCGCCCGGTCGGTCGCGCGCCGCGCGCCGAAGGGTCAGCGTCTCGCGGGCGTCGTCGTGGACTACCTGCAGTTGCTCACGTCGGGGGAGCGGGTCGAGTCCCGGCAGATCGAGGTCGCCGGGTTCTCCCGGTCGCTGAAGCTGCTGGCGCAGTCGCTCGGGGTGCCGGTGATCGCGCTGTCGCAGCTCAACCGTGGCTCGACGACGCGCAAGTCGAACCGTCCGACGCTCGCGGATCTCCGAGAGTCCGGCGCGATCGAGCAGGACGCGGACGCGGTGCTGCTGCTGCACCGCGACGAGAAGAACGCCCCGTCCCGTCTCGACGTGGACATCGCCAAGAACCGGCAGGGGCAGCAAGGGCGCACGTCGCTGCAGTGGGAGGGCACCTTCTCCCGCGTGGTGTCGCGCGCATGGTCACCGTCGACGCTCGTCGACGACAACGGAGGAGAGAGCACATGGCAGTGAAGACGATCGTCGGACGACTCGGGGGAGTGCCCGAGGTCCGCGCCGCTGGCGGGAAGCACGTCGCGGCGTTCAGCGTCGCCGAGACGAAGCGCCGCTTCAACCGGGAGACGAACCAGTGGGAGGACGAGTTCACGATCTGGCACGACGTCGAGTCGTGGCAGGCGCCGAACGCGATCGCACAGCTCGCGAGCGGGACGCTCGTGGTCGTCGTGGGCGAGGAGCGGGACGCGTCGTACCAGAGCCGCGAGACGGGCAAGAACGTCCGCAAGGTCGTCGTCCGCGCGAGCACCGTGGCGCAGGTGGTGCGGGAGGCGAAGCCGCAGCAGGCGGACGCCGGCGGCTGGACGACGCCCGCGAACTCGGGGGAGCCGTTCTGATGGCCGCCCCGAAGCGTCGCACGCAGGTCGAGGCGATCGATGACCTCGCCGCCGAGATCCGCCTGCACACCGAACTGACCGCCCTCTCGCTGCCCGTGGCGGTGCTGAGGCACGACGACAAGAACTACGCGGACCCGGACACGAAGGCCCGGGTCGAGGAGAAGAACCGGCGTCGCGCCGCTGTGCGCGCCGCCCTCGGATGGGAGCAGTCATGACCGAACGAATCGATCACACGAGCTGGGCGCGCGAGTTCATCCGCGCTGCGGAGAACGCCTTCGACGACGACGTCACGATCGATGCACGCGAGGCGCCGACGGTCACGGAGAACATCGCGCTGGCGCAGGTGCACGCGACGCTCGCGCTCGTCGAGCAGCAGCGCATCGCCAACCTCATCGCGCTCGCTCATCCGATCAAGCTGCCTAGCGGCGGCGAGGTCACCCACATGCTGCACGACCCGGTTAGCGGGGCCATTCGTGACGACGTGGCAGAGGGGCTGGGCCTGTGAGCATCCAGACGGACATCACCGTGACCCTCGTCGAGGTTGAGGTGGGCGACGAGTACGACGTGCTCCTGACGGTGCGCGACCCGCTCCGCCCCGACCAGGACGCCACCACCACGTCGCTCACGCCCGACCAAGTCGCTGACCTGATCGACGAGCTGCGCACGACTGCAGCAGCGGCGCGTGAGGCTCGTGCTGAGGACGACGTCGCGCGCGCGGATGCCAAGGTCAGCCACGGCTTCGACATCGACTGGCCGGTGACGTCATGAGCGCTTGGCCGGACAACGTGCAGTTGGCCCCGATCCGTGAATGGCCCGGCGAGCTCACCCGCAACCGCTCCCGCTCGCTCTTCAAGGCGGGACTCTCCGACACACTGCAGCTACTCGACCGCGAGGTAGACCACCTGACGGACACCCGAGCGCAGCGCGCGTCCGGGGAACTCCTCGTCGCGATCCCCGCAGGCGATCTGTGGCGGCAGGACGGGAAGCCGCGCGCGCACGCCGTCGCCGAGCACCCCGGGGTGATCTTCTCCCTGGACTCCCGTCACGGTCACATCTCCTACCCGTGCGACACCTTCACGACGTGGCAGGACAACCTTCGCGCGATCGCACTGGCGCTCGAGGCTCTGCGGAAGGTGGACCGCTACGGCGTGACGAAGCGAGGTGAGCAGTATCGCGGTTTCCTCGCGCTTGAGGCGACCGCAGCACCTGCAGGATTCGCTACCGGTCTGGAGGCTGCGGAGTGGCTCCGATCGTGGGTGGGACCGATCTGGGATGACCGTCCGCTGAAGGCCGTCCTCCGCGAGGCACAGCGGACCACGCACCCCGATATGAGCGGCGATGCAGCCACGTTCCACCGCGTCTCGATCGCTGAGTCGAAGCTGCGAGAGGCGGGCCTCCTGTGAGCGTCGTCACCGTATGGACCAAGCCCATCTGCGGGCAGTGCATCGGGGTGAAGGCCGCGCTCACCACGGCGAAGGTCCCGTTCGTCGAGCGCGACCTGACCGCCCCGGAGGCAGCGAAGGACCTCGAGTACTTCAAGAGCCTGGGACTCGGCTCCGCCCCCATCACCGAGTACCGCGGCAAGGCCGTGCCGGGCTTCATCCCATCCGAGATCGGCGAGGTCATCGACCTCTGGCGATCCGACCACCACCACGTGGAGCAGACATGAACGCCCTCCTGACCCTCAACACGGGCAACGACGGCAGCCTCGACTACGACGCCTTCCTGCGCGAGAAGGTCGCCTTCGACCGGTCCTTCGGGTTCGACGTCGACGACGCCGACCTGTCGCCGATCTTCCGACCCGGCCACGACCTCTACCAGCCGCACCAGGCCGACGTCGTGAAGTGGGCCGTCGCAGGCGGACGACGCGCGATCTTCGCCCGCTACGGCATGGGCAAGTCCGTGATGCAGCTCGAAGTACTCCGCCTCATCGTGGCGCGACTCGGCGGCCGCGGGCTCGTCGTCGCCCCGCTCGGCGTGCGCTTCGACATCGTGCGCGACGGACGTGACCTGCTCGGCATCGAGGTGCGGTTCGTCCGCACCACCGCCGAGGTCGATCCCGCCTGGTCGGGCCTGTACGTCACGAACTACGAGTCCGTGCGCGACGGGAAGCTCGACGTCGACCTGTTCACCGCCGTCTCGCTCGACGAGGCCGCAGTACTCCGGTCGTTCGGATCCGAGACCTACCAGCGGTTCCTCCCGCTCTTCGCCAACGTGCCGTTCCGGTTCGTCGCCACCGCGACCCCCTCGCCGAACCGTCACAAGGAGCTGATCCACTACGCCGGGTTCCTCGGGATCATGGACACCGGCGCCGCGCTCACCCGGTTCTTCCAGCGAGACTCGTCGAAGGCGGGCAACCTCACCCTCTACCCGCACAAGAAGCGCGAGTTCTGGCTGTGGCTCAACACCTGGGCCTGCTTCCTCCAGCGGCCCTCCGACCTCGGTTACTCCGACGCCGGCTACGCGCTGCCCGAGCTGCGCGTCCACTGGGACGAGGTGGAGGTCGGGATCCTGTCCGACCAGGTCGAGCGCGACGGGCAGGGCGTGCTCGTCCGCGGCGGTGCCATGTCGCTCGTGGATGCCGCGCGCGAGAAGCGCCGCACCCTCGACGCCCGCGTGGCCCGGGCTATGTCGATCGTGCGTGAGCACTTCGGTCGGCCCCTGCCGGGCCAGATTCTGCTCTGGTGCGACCTGAACGACGAGCAGACCGCGCTCGAGCGGGCGCTCGCCGACGAGGGCCTCACCTACTCGTCCGTGCACGGCGGCCTCACTGACGACCAGATCGAGCAGCAGCTCGGCGCGTGGCTCGCGGGGGAGACGTACGCGCTCATCGGCAAGCCGGTGCAGCTCGGTCGCGGACTCAACCTCCAGCAGTGCAGCACGGCCGTGTTCGTCGGCATCACGCACAAGTACGAGCAGGTCGTGCAGGCCGTGCACCGTATCCATCGGTTCGGCCAGACGGAGGAGTGCGACGTGCACCTGATCTACGCCGAGACGGAGTCCGAGGTGCGCGCGACGCTGCAGACGAAGTGGGCGGAGGACGACCGCCTGACCGACACCATGTCCGACGTCCTCCGCGAGTTCGGTCTTTCGGCATCCGCGATCTCCGCTGAGCTCACCCGTGCGATGGGCGTCGAGCGGGAGGTGCACACGGGTGAGGCGTGGACGATCGCGCTGAACGACTCGGTCGTCGAGGCGCGCGACCACCTCGAGGCGGATTCCGTCGGCCTGATGGTGACGAGCATCCCGTTCGGCAACCACTACGAGTACTCCCCGAACTACGCCGACTTCGGGCACACCGACGACAACGCGCACTTCTGGTGGCAGATGGACTACCTGACGCCGTCCCTCTACCGCGCGCTCATGCCCGGCCGGATCCTCGCCGTGCACGTCAAGGACCGGCAGCTCTTCGGATCCGTGACCGGCGCCGGCGTCTACACCGTCAGCGAGCTGCACGCCGAAGCGATCGCCCACTACCGGCAGCACGGGTTCGACTACTACGGCGCCATCACGGTCACGACCGACGTCGTGCGCGAGAACAACCAGACGTACCGCCTCGCCTACTCGAAGATGCTTCGCGACCACACGCCGATGGGCGTCGGCTCACCCGAGTACGTGCTGCTGTTCCACAAGCCGCAGAGCGACCGCTCGAAGGGGTGGGGCGACGTTCGGGTCGTGAAGGACCGCGCGCAGTACTCCGTCGGCCGGTGGCAGATCGACGCGGCCGCGGACTGGCGGGCATCCGGGGACCGTCTGCTCACGCTCGACGAGATCGCTGCGCTCGCGCCGGGCCTGCGCACGAAGCTCTTCACCGAGCAGTCGCTCCGCTCGGTCTACGACTACGAGCAGCACGTCGCTCTCGCCGAACGGATGCTCGCCGCCAACGCGCTGCCCGGCACGTTCGCCGCGCTCGTGCCCGGTTCGCCCGCGCCGAACGTCTGGCATGACGTCCTGCGCATCGAGACGCTGAACGGGGAGCAGAAGCGCCGCGCGGTCGAGAACCATATCTGCCCGTTCCCGCTCGACATCCCGCGGCGTCTCATCCGCACGTACTCGAACCCCGGCGACCTGGTCTACGACCCGTTCAGCGGGCTCGGCTCCACCGTCCTCGAAGCGGTGCGCCAGGGCCGCCGCGGCTACGGATCCGAGCTGAACCCGGCATCCGTCGCCGACTCGCTCGTCTACCTCGAGCGCCACGACCGCGAGCAGGGCATCCCCACCCTGTTCGACCTGCTCGACCAGGAATGGACCGCAGCATGAGCGCCCTCGCACTCTCTGGTGAGTTGTTCGCCGGCACTGGGATGCTGGGCCGCGCCGTCGGCAAGGTCTTCGGCACCCGACCCGGGTGGTTCTGCGAGTTCGACGCCGCCCCGTCCAAGGTGCTGGCACACCACTACCCGGACGTCCCGAACTACGGCGATGTCACGAAGGTCGACTTCACGGCCGTCCCGCACACGCACGTCCGCGCCGGCGGGTTCCCCTGCCAGGACGTGTCCGTATCCGGTGCCCGCGCGGGTCTCCGCGACGGCACCCGCTCCGGCCTCTGGTCGGAGTTCGCCCGCTCGATCGCGGAAGACCGGCCCGACTGGGTCGTCATCGAGAACGTTGGAGGTCTGCTCAGTGCCGAAGCACATAGCGACGTGGAGCCCTGCCCGTGGTGTCTGGGAGACGAACCGGGTGAACCTGCTCTGCGGGCACTCGGAGCCGTTCTCGCAGACCTGGCCGCGCTCGGGTTCGATGCGGAATGGACAAGCATCCGAGCATCGGACATCGGAGCCCCCCACGGCCGCCTCCGCGTCTTCATCCTCGCCTGGCCTTCTGAGAACACCGGCCGCAGCGGAGGCGCAGGGCGGACCGCGCGACCCGCTACGACCGCGCGCAACGAGGCGTCTGTCGGATCAGATACGCGAGGAGATGGAGGACGGTCAGATCGTCCTTTGACGCTGCTGCCGACCCCGACGGTCGGAAACGCGACGGGCGGAAACGCCCAGCGCGGAGGGGACCGGAGCGAAGAGAAGCTGCTGCCGGGCATTGCGGTCGAGCTGGCCGCGGGCGCTCTCCTGCTGCCGACCCCCGTGGCCCAGCCGTCGGGAAACAGCCCGAGCGAGCACCTGCGCAAGAAGCCGGGTCGCGAGGTGGTCACGGATCTTGCGATCATCGCGGAGAACGGGTTGATCGAGTCGGGTGGGCGCCTGTTGCTCCCTACGCCGACAGCATCGGAAGGCGCGAAGGGCGGACCGAATCAGGCATACGGCAGTGGAGGGGCGACCCTCAGCGGAACTATCCCGCATCTCACCTCGTGGGGTCCGTACGCCAACGCGATCGCGGGGTGGGAGACCGTCATGGGTCGACCTGCCCCAGCACCTGTCCGGATGGACGGGAAGGGCGGGAAGGCCCGTCTGAACCCCGAACTCACCGAGTGGATGATGGGCTGGCCCTTCGGCTGGGTGACGGCATCCGTCATTGGCCTGTCGCGTGCGGAGCAGCTCAAGGCCTGCGGTAACGGCGTCGTCTTGCAACAGGCCATCGCCGCGCTGCGGATGCTCCTCGCTCGTCCCGGCGTGCCAGCCATTGAATGGGAGCTGGCGGCATGAAGGGCCGCACGCTCACCGACGCGCAGCGCGACCGGATCGTCCTCCTGCGCGCCGAGGGGATGCCCGCCGCCTGGATCGCAGAGGACGTCGGCGTCTGCGTCGACACGATCCGCACCACCGCCCACGCGAACCCGGCCGAGGTGGCGGAGTGGCGCACCCAGTTTCAGTACATCCGTCGTGACGCGGAGCTGTTCGCTCTGCACACGGAGATCGCGCCTCGGCGCAGAGCAGGAGGAGCGCGATGACCATCCCGCTCGACGCGATCGACCCCGAAGCCGGATACCGGCAGTGGGTCGCTCAGTACCTCTGGCACGTCGACCAGCTCCCGAACGTCGTCCAGGCGGTCGGCACGGTCGCCATGGCACCCCAGATGCTGCGGGCCGCGCAGCTCCGCGAACGCGTGTCCGGCGGCGGCTTCATCGACAACATGCCCGTCGTCGACGGCCCCGAGTCCCGCTACGCGGCCGCGGTGTGGAACGCCCTCCGCGCCTACCTCACCGTCGCGTCCTCTCGGCTCGGCGTCGAGGCCCCCGCGTTGCCGTCCTCGCTGCCCGACGACCTCGATCTGGCCCGCCGCTGGGCGTTCGTCGCGAACGAATGGATGGCGGCCTGGGTCGAGCACCTGCTCGAATGGCCCGACCTCGCGGCCGCGGAGAACGAGCTGTTCCGCCTCATCCGCCGCGCGCGCACGCGCCTCGACGCCGGCACCGTCCGCCGCGCTCGGCCGGAGTCGTGCGAGCTGTGCGGGGATGACGCCGTCACCGTCGACTGGGTGGACGGCCCCAACGGCGCGGTGCTCGTCAAGGCCTGTCAGAGCTGCCACCACAGGCCGGAGGGCGCGTGAGCGATGGGCCGATCGCGAAGGACCGTCGCGCCCACGTCGTACCGTTCGCGTCGACAACCGACTCCGCCCGCGTCTGCGCACGCGGCGAGGATGCTGGACGCGGTTACTGCGGCCGCAAAGCCTCGGGCGCCAAGATCACCTCGGACGGGGCAGCGGTGATCTGCAAGGACTGCGAGGCGGCCATGCGAGCGGACTCTCAGCACCACCTCGTCACCGACTAGTACTACAGCCTTTATCCCCACGGTTGTACACATCGACGGCATGTATGCGGGCAAGCACGATCCGATGATCAGAACCCGGCCTGTGGACGGTCGGATGCGCGGAATTACGCCGATGTAGTTTCGTATTTTCCGCCGAACACTCCGGTCTCCACAGCACTTATGCACAGCAATAGCCGGGTTTCCCACACGTTCTCCACAGACTTATCCACAGGCTCGCTACCCGAGTGTCGGAGGGGCGTGCAGGATTATCGGCACGACATGAAAGGAGGTCACCCGATGCCGACGCAACAGCTCATCTTCATCGCCGAGAACTACCTGCGGATCCTCCGCGCTGACCCGAATCCGACCATCGCCACTGAGACCTACTACGTGTGCATCGCCGCTCGCCACGGCGTGACATTCGAGCGGATCTCCGAACTCACCGGCATCCCGCTCAACCGCGTCGCGCGTCTCGTGAACGGCTGAGCCGTGGCCACGCTCACGTACCGCGAGGCCGCAACCCGTGTCCACCGCTCCCGCCGCACCATCCGCCATTGGCGGCTGCACGGGATGCGGATGGGGTGGGAGGTCCGCGACGGGCAGCGGGTCCGCGTCGTCGAGCTGGAGGTCCTGCTCGCCTGGTGGCGTCAGAGGCTGAAGAACGACCCGGTGCACCAGCAGCGCCTCCGCGCGAAACGAGCCGCGCAGGCAGCCGCACGAGACTCGCCAGAACGAATTTCAGACTGATGTTGACACGCTCCCGTTTGCCGCCCCTACATTCATGGTTAGCAAGGTGTCTGACACGGACACCACCCCGAAGGCCCCGCCGAGCACACCCGCTCCGGGGCCTTCGCCGTCCCACACGAACGAAGACGACCCCGACCAGCGCGCCAACGCCGATCGGGGTCTGACCCACCATCGACGCCAATCGATCGGAGGGCTGCCGTGGAGCCTACCCACGGGCACCGACACGGCACTTTCGCCTCCGTCAACAGGGCCAACGTGACCCGCCTCATGGAGCAGCGAGACCGTGCGGGCCTCACCCAACTCGCCGACGTACTCGACACGTCACACCACCCCGACGGGCCCCGCCTCGCGCAGGAAGCCCGCGCCGCCGTCGACTGGATCGACACCACGACCCCGCGAACCCTCGACGCCGCCGACGCACACGGCATCCGCGTCGGCGACATCCTCCGCTACGAGCGAGACGGATACCCGCTCGAGGGCGTCGTCATCGACACCGACGGTCACACCGTCACCACCAACCTCGGCGACACCGTCGCCATCTGATCCACCGGCCGGGAGTTCCGAGACGGCAGGCGTGCATGTTCGGGCGCGCCCCCACTCCTCCCGGCCGGTGTCTGACCGGCGTGAACGCGGAGCTGCCTGCCGCGAAGGACCCTCATGACGCCCCGACCTCGGGCGAGGGGCACCTGCGCCATCCCTGAGGGGCGCCGATGGACCGACCACGGCGCCGGCGCCCCTCCCACTACCGGCAAGGAGGGCACGTGGACGACGACTACACGCCGCCCGGCGCGACCCTCGGCCCCGGCGTCGCCGCGGCGCGGAAGAACACCCGCCGCATGCACGAGCTGCGCACGGAGTTCTTCGATGAGGGGAAGCGCCTCGACGCTGAGGGCGACCCGGACGCGAACTGCCACATCTGCAAGGCCCGCATCGACTACGACGCGGCCCCCGGAACGACGCCCGAGTCGCACAACCTCGATCACTACTACCCGGTCAGCACTCACCCCGAGCTGCAGGAGGACTGGGACAACTTCCGCCACGCGCACACCCTGTGCAACCAGACCAGGGGTAACGGCTCGATCGACGGGGGAGGGCTCGGCGAGCTCGTCCCCGACTGGTGGTGATCAGGCGCGGGGGAGCTTCTCGAACAGAATGTCCGGGTTTCCGTAGTGGCCGTTGATGACCTTCTCGGCCATCTCCTGCGCCTCGCGCATGTTCTCGTAACCCTGGCCGCCGTCGGTCGCGATGATGTCGCTGCCGTTGTCGCCGACGAGAGCCCAGCCCCACTTCATGTCCTTGCGCTCCGTGAGGATCAACTTCGATGCCATTGCCTTCTCCTGCCTCGTGATGCTCACCGATCTGGCGAGTAGGTCAAGCCTACGGAGGGCCCGCGACACACCCAGGGGAACAATGAACCGCTACGCCGCAGCAGGGATCAACGAGGACGCCCTCAAAGGGAGGCGCATCATCGTCATCACCCAGGACACGAAGCTCTCGCGAGAGGCACTCAAGCAGATCGCCCAGGCCGTGCCCCTCGATGTCGATGTCGTCATCCGCCGAGCCAACGGCGCAGAGAGCATCAACTACCCCACCATCGGGGGAGAGGTCATCATCCGCTCTTACCGTCAGGGAGCCCGCGGCCACTCAGCCGACATCCTCTACCTGGACGACGCCGTCGACCAGCTCGTCCGCTCCACCGACGCCTGGACGTCGCTGTACGCCTCCGTAGCAGCCTCCCAACACGCCGAGGTCATCCGCGCCTGACCCACCCCCACCGACCCCCGACAGGGGGCCACCCCGGGGCCGACCCCCACCCCCTCAAAAATCCACAAACCGACAAACCACGGACCACCTCCCGCCCGGTCGCTTCCTCTCTCCCCGGTTTGCGTCCCCGATTTCTACCAGGGGGTGCCGCATGTCTCCTCGGAAGGCTGAGAGGCCGCACAGGGCCGCGTTGACGCGGATGTTGCGGGCGACGGGGCTCGCTCAGATGCCCGATGAAGCACCCCTTGTCGAGTTGCTCCGTTCGTTGGCGGACGAGATCGATGCGGGTGGTGGGTCGCGGCCTCGGATCGAGTACCGAAACGCGCTGAAGGATGCTCGCGCGGTGCTGAACGCAGCGGCGAAGCCTGTCCGCGGGGGCGCGGCGAGGAAGCCGGAGTCGCCGGCGGAGTCGTCGTCGGATGCTGAGGCGCCGGTCGCGGATCCGCCGGACAACCTGCTGCGGTTCGAGCAGAAGCACGGGCTCACGTAGTCCGCTCCTGGAGGTGCCCGTGGCGAAGCAGTTCGGTCGCACGGAACCCCGCCTGTGGACGAAGCCTCTGCGCGAGCTGACCCCGGAGACGTCCCTCGGGTTCCAGGTGATCGAGTTTGCCGCCGAGGTGCTCGGCGTGACGCTGTACCCGTGGCAGCGGTGGCTGCTGATCCACGCCCTCGAGCTGCTCGAAGACGGGACCTACCGGTTCAAGCGGATCATCGTGCTCGTCGCTCGTCAGCAGGGCAAGACGATGCTCGCTTCGGTGCTGGCGACGTGGTGGCTGTTCGTCGATTCGAAGCGGCATCCGGACAGGGTGCCGCCCCTGAAGTTCAAGGTCGTGGGTGTCGCGCAGAACCTCGACATTGCGAAGGAGCCGTGGCAGGTCGTGAAGACATGGTGCGATCCGAAGCCGGAGACCGAAGAAGACGGCGAGCTCGCGATCGCGTCCCTGCAGGGTCGGACCGCGAAGGTCATCGACACGAACGGCGCGCTGTCGATCGTGGCCCGCACCCGAGCGCACTACGAGATCCGCGCCGCGAAGAACGCGCGTGGCAAGCCCGCGGCACGCGTGCTGATGGACGAGATGCGGGAGCAGAAGGACTGGTCGGCCTGGAACGCCGTCTCACAGACGACGAAGTCGTTCTTCAACGGCATGCTGATTGGCTTCTCCAACGCTGGTGACGTCGGCGCAGTCGTGCTGAAAAAGCAGCGTTCCGTAGGCATCCAGGGCATCGAGAACTGGACGGCGTACGTCGAAGCCGGACTGATGTCGGCCGAGGAGTACGCGAACAGCCAGGATGTCTCACTCGGCCTGTTCGAGTGGTCCGCGCCGGACGGCTGCGCGAAAGACGACGTCGACGGGATCCTGCAGGCGAACCCGTCGATCGGGTACGGCGTGATGACCGTGCAATCCGCGCTCTCCGACATCGACAGCATGACGGACGCCGGCTACCGCACCGAGGTGCTGTGCCAGTGGGTGACGAGCCGCGTCGACTCCTACATCGACGTCAAGGAGTGGGCCGCGCGCCACGCGCTGCCCGAGGGCATCGCCATCGCGCGGGGCTCACGTACGGTGTGGGCGCTCGACACCAGCGAGGACGACATGACCTGGCTGGCCGCCGCAGTACTCACCACGGACGGCCGACCGTTCGTGACCACGCGGGTGAAGCGCACCGGGATGTTGTGGGTGCCGAAGTTCATGGCTGAGCTGGCCGAGAAGTCCGGCCACCGCGAGGTGGTCGTCCAGGGCCGCGGATGCCGCGCGGCAGAGTTCGCCCCGCTGCTCGAAGAAGCGGGCCTCGTCGTGCACGCGCTCGAGGGCGGGCAGTTCGCCCACGCCACCGCGCGCATGCGCGATCGCGTCCGCGACCGGCAACTCCTGATCATCGAGCAGCCCGACATCGACACGGCCGTCGAGGGCGGCGTCGTCATGGACTACGCCGACAACAAAGCGTGGTCGCGGCGGAAGTCGAAGCCCGTCGACATCTCCGGGCTCATCGCCGAGAGCGAAGCGCTGTACGGCCTGGAAATGCTCACACCTCCACCGCCCGAGAGGATCGCGCCCCCGCCGCCCGCCGCGCAGCTCGTCAGCCACGACGTCGCGCCGGACACCGGCTGGGCCAGCTTCTCCCGACCCTGACACAGGAGGTCTCCCGTGCCCGAGATCGGTTACGTCACCGCGCCGCTTGCCGGATGGAACACCTTCGTCGACGAGGCCGAGGCCGATCCCGAGTTCCAGTGGCCGAAGTCGGTAGCGCTCGTGGACCGAATGAGACGAGATGACCCTCAGATCGCGTCGGTGCTGCTCGCAGTCACCCTGCCGATGCTCGAGTCCGAGTGGCAGCTCGACTGCGCCGGCGTCCGACCCGAGGTCGCCAAGCACGTTTCGCAGGATCTGGGGATCGAGATCAAGGGCGAGGTGTGGCAAGCCCCCCTTCGCACCAAGGGCCGGTTCTCCTGGAACGAGCACCTCCCGCTCGCGCTTCTCGAGCTGGCGCACGGCCACTCCATCTTCGAGCAGGTCTACGAACCCGACGCTTTCGGCCGGGCACATCTGAAGAAGCTCGCATGGCGGCCACCGCGAACCATCGCGAATTTCGACGTCGCTCGGGACGGCGGCCTTGTTGCGGTGCGGCAGTTCGGCATCGGCCTGTCCTCTTCGGATCCCGCCCGTGCTTCGTTCATCCTCACCTCGCTCGGCGACGTTCGCATCCCGGTCAACAGGCTGGTGATCTATGTGCACCAGCGTGAAGGCGCGAACTGGGCTGGCGTTTCGATGCTGCGCCCGGCGTACAAGATGTGGCTGCTCAAGGACCGCGCGCTGCGTGTTCAGGCACTGGCATCCGACCGCAACGGTCTCGGCCTTCCCATCTACACGAGCGCGCCACCGCCTGACTTCAAGGACGACGCCAAGGTCAAGGCCTGGCTCGACGAGGAGATCGCGCGGGGGATCGGGATCGCAAAGGGCGCACGCGCTGGCGAGACCGCGGGCGCCTCGCTGCCAAACGGGGCGACGCTGACGTTCTCGGGCGTCGAAGGCAACCTGCCCGACCTCGACAAGCAGATCCGCTACTACGACGAGCAGATCGGCCGCGCAGCGCTCACGAACTTCCTCAACCTCGGTGGCGACAACTCAACCGGCTCGTATGCGCTGGGAGACACGTTCCGAGATTTCTTCACGAAGTCGCTGAACGCCCTCGCGAGGCACATCGCCACGATCACCCAGCAGTACGTGATCGAGGACCTCGTCGACAAGAACTGGGGGCCGAACGAGCCCGCACCGCGGCTGGTTCCTCCCAAGATCGGCAACGAGCATCCCGCCACAGCCGAAGCCATTCGCGCGCTGCTCGACTCTGGCGCGATCCGGTGGGACCCGGCTCTCGAGGCCCACCTCCGCGCGCAGTACGGCATCCCGGTGCGCGCCCACGAGACGACCGATCCGTCGAGCGTCATCGATCCCCGAGCGGCTCGGGCTGTGGCCGAGGTCGTGCAGAAGGCATACCTCGGTGTCGGCCCTGTGCTCACTCGCCGTGAGGCGCGCGAGATCGCGCGGCAGGCAGGCGCTCGCATCAACCCGGACGACCAGCCCGAACCCCTTCAGGAGGCATCGTGACCACTCGACAGACAACGCCGATCCGCCCCCGCGCTGCCGAAGGGAAGGACCGGCAGGTGCGCAGGTACTGGGGGTCGGTGGAGCCGCCGAAGTCGAAGGCGTCGTTCTTCTCCGCCGTCACCGCGCCGGCTCCCGAGGGCGAGGACGCCACTGTGGCGACCATCCGCCTCTACGGTCCGATCGACTCGTGGGGCGGCTGGTGGGGCATCTCGGCCGAGGACGTCGCGCGTGTGCTCGACGCCCTGCCCACCTCCGTCGAGCAGATCGTGCTGCGCATCAACAGCCCTGGCGGCGAGGTGTGGGAGGCCATGGCCATCCTCAACATGCTCGGCGCGCACAGCGCCCACGTCACGGCCGTCGTCGACGGGATCGCGGCATCCGCCGCATCCTTCATCGCCGCCGGCTGCGACGAGACGGTCATGAGCAAGGGCAGCCAGATGATGATCCACTCGCCCTCGTCAATCGCCTGGGGCAACGCCGCCGAGATGCGGAAGGTCGCTGCCTTCCTCGACGTCGTCGAAGCGTCCTCGATCGAGATCTACACCGAGAAGGCCGGACCCCAGGACTGGGCGACGATGCTCGCCGACGAGACCTGGCTGACCGCGGCCGCCACCGTCGAGCTCGGACTCGCCGACCGTATCGGCGTCGTTCCCGACGCGGGCCCTGCGTCCACCGTCGGCACTGAGGACGACGAGGCGGACCTGGTCATCGTCGTTGACGACGAGCCCGAGGACGCGGTCACCGATCGCATCCGCGCCGTCGCGGCATCCGCCCGCGCATCGGTTCCCAAGCCCCCGAGCTCGTCCGAGCCGGGTACCCCCATCCGAAAGGAGAACGTCGTGACGAACGACGCCCCCACGGCTGCGGTCGACGAGCGGCTCGGCACGCCCGAGCCCGTCGCTGAGGCGGAGACGGTCTCGACCGCCAACGCCCCGACCGCCGCTCAGCCCACCAACCCCGGCCTGCTCTCGGGCACGGTCGCCGTCGACGCGAACGTGTGGGAGCAGGTGCAGCGCGACGCCCGCGCCGGCGCCCTCGCGCGCGCCGAGCAGGACAAGACGCGCCGCGACGGCATCATCGCCACCGCGATCGCCGCGGGCCGCATCGCCCCGACCTCGAGCGAGCACTTCCGCAAGATGCTCGACACCGACGAGACGGGGACGGCCGCCGCGATCGCGTCGCTGCAGCCGAACACCGCTCTTCCGGTGGAGGAGATCGGCCACGGCGTCGGGCTCACCGACGACGACACCGCCTACCCGTCCAACTGGAAGCGCTGAGGAGCGAAGCCATGGCCAACGAAACCATCCCGCTGTACCGCCCCGGCGACGACGTCACCGCGACCGCTTCCGGCGCCATCGTCGGCAAGACGTTCGTCGACATCTCCGCGGGCGTCAACGCCGCCACCGGCACGACCCTCACGGTCGTCACCGCGACGGCCGCTGGCGCCACCGTCGGCGTCGCCTCTCGCGACACCGCGTCCGGCGCAAAGCTCCACGTGCTGCGCGGCAAGGGCTCCGTCGTCCCCGTCACGGCAGGCGGCAACATCACCGCCGGCGCCGAGGTCGAGGTCGGCACCAACGGGCGTGCGGTCACGCTCGCCTCCGGCAAGGCCCGCGGCCGCGCCTGGTCGGCCGGAACCTCCGGCAACGACGTCTTCATCGAGCTCTACTGAGAAAGGAGAGCGAACCATGGCCAACGCCAACGCCACCGCGTACCCCTTCGCGGCACCGTCCGTCAACGGCTCCACGATCACCGTGGAGACGATGCTCAACCAGCCGACGCGCATCACGCGCTACATGTCGGACATCGCCCTGCGGAACTACATCAGCCCCCTGATCTTCTCGACCCCGGGAGGTGTCTCCGGCGGCGCGGTCATCTACGACCAGCTCACGCTGAACGACCTCTTCCCGACTCGCGACGTTCAGGAGGTCGCCCCCGGCGCCGAGTTCCCGAACCTCACCTCCGAGGACGGCGAGCCCAAGGTCGCTGCCGTCGAGAAGCACGGTGGTAAGTACTTCGTCACCGACGAGGCCCGCGACCGCAACGACAGCGGCAAGATCCAGCGCGAGAGTCGCAAGCAGATGAACGCCATGGTGCGTCGCCAGGACGCGCGCAGCATCGCGATCCTGGATGCCGCGCTCGCGCAGTTCCCGTCGCAGACCGTCGTGGCGTCGAACTGGAACAACGTCGTCACCGGCGGCGCGAGCCAGACCAACGCGGCCCTCTGGCCCGCGTCGGACATCGCTCGTGTTCAAGGCCTCGCCGACACGCAGGAGCTGGGCGTCGAGATCGATACTCTCATCGTCAATCCCGCGCAGGCGATCCAGCTGCGCATCGTCTACGGCGACGACCTCAACGACGTGCTCGAAAGCTCGGGGATCGACAACCTCCGCGCCTCGAACCGCGTCGCCGCCGGCACCGCCTTCGCCCTCGCGGCGCAGCAGCCTGGCGAGATGCGCCCCGAGAAGGCGCTGAGCACCGAGACGTGGCGTGAGCCCGGCTCGCAGCGCACGTGGGTCCAGACCGACGCGCGCTTCGTGGCCTACGTCACCGATCCGTACTCGGTGTTCAAGATGACGGGACTGGCAGGCTGATGGCCGCCCGGACCGTCAAGCTCGGCTTCGTCGTCTACACGGACGTCGACGGCCGCGCCACCCACGGCAACATGGGCGAAGAGGTCGACGTGCACGAGGACGACCTCGCGCGCTTCGATCGACTCAACGTGCTGCCGGATCTCGTCGAGGCCGCCGCGGGCGCCCCGACCCAGACCGACATCGACGAGGCGGTGCTCGCCGCCGTCGAGGCGAAGGATGCCGAGCTCGCGGCGGCGCGCGAAGCGCTCTCCGCTGACGCCGCGCAGTTGGAGGCCGTCCAGGCCGCCGCGCGTCAGGCGATCGATGCCGAAGTCGCGAAGGTCGACGCCGCGAAGGAAGAGCTGGCGCGCGAGCGCGAGGCCTTCGAGGCGGAGAAGGCCGCGGCCGCTCAGGCCGAGCCCGAGAAGAAGACCGCAGCGCGGGCCCCCAAGGCCCAGTCCTGAGAGAGGGGGCGATGGAGATGATCACTCACGATGACTTTCCAGGCGTCGCGGAGGACGTAGCGCGTCGGCTTCTTGTCGAGGCGCGCTCCATCGCCCCCTGCATCGACTCGTTCGAGGACGAGTCGGAGGATCGCAAGAACGCGCTCGCAATCCTCCGTGGCATCGCGGCTGAGGCCCCCGCGCCAGGCTCAAGGCGGGTCCGTTCACAAGCAGTCGGCCCAGCGCGCGTGGACTACGCGAACGCTGATACCTGGACCGACGCCGATCGCAACGCGCTGCGCTCACTGTGTGGTGCGCCGGCGTTGTCTGTCGGTCCGATCGGCAGCTTTCCCGTGGACCGCCCCCTGTCGCGGATCTGGCCGGAGACGTACGCATGAGCTTTCCCTACGGGCAGACGGTCGAACGACTGCGCGCGAAGCGCGAGGCCAGCCCCTACAACCCGAGCAAGACCGTCCCCGCGAACTGGGACGACCCCGACATCCTCCCGATCCCCGGCGCGTTCGTCGCGCAGTCGTCGACGTCCCGTCTCGGAAACGCCACACGGGAGCAAGCCATGGAGGCCAAGTCCCTCTTCTGCGGCGCCGCGGACGTGCGCAAAGGCGACCGGATCCGGGTCGGGGGCGACGTCTACACAATCGACGGCATCCCCCCGGCACCCGACACGAACCCGTGGACCGGCTGGACGCCGCCGCGAGAGATCCCGCTGACCAGATTCGTCGGCTGACCCGAGGGAGGCACCATGGCCCGTCGCGACGTGGAGATCCGCTTCAACCAGCCGGTCATGGATCGCATCCTCGAATCGCCCCAGGTGATCGAAGCGACGCGACAGGTCGCCGAGCGCGGCATGGCCGCGATCGTCGCCTCCGCCCCGGAGGACACCGGCGCCTACAAGCGCGGCTTCCGGCTCGAGTCCCGCAAGTCTCGGTTCCGTACCGTGTGGCGGATCGTCGGCCGCGACTCCAAGACCCTGCTCATCGAGTCCCGCCGCGGCGTCGTCGTGCGGGCGATGAAGGGCCTGCGTCGTGGCTAGAGTCACCCCACCCGACTTCGAGCTGTGGCTCACCGGGTACGTCCGTGCGCGCGCAGCGGCCGAGGGCATCGACGTCGACGTCGACAACGTCGAGCCCGACGACCTCACCGTCGAGATGGAACGCCCCCTGATCGTCATCCGCGACGACAGCGGCCCCCGCAAAGACATCCCAACGTTCGACCGCTCTGTCGGTGCAACGGTGCTCGGCGGATCGAAGGCGTTCCCCAAGCCAATCAACGACATCGCGCGGTGGCTGTCGGCCGTCCTCTCGGACGAGGAGATCGTCACCGCACCCGACAGTCCTATCGCGTCGCTCGAGCTGGACGGGTTCAACGGCCCGTATCCGGTCAACGACGCGCTCGACGTGGCTCGGCGGTACCAGACCGCTCAGTACACGGTCGTCGGTTCCTGGTAGCCGACGCCAACCCCATGCGGCCGTCCCAGAGCGGGGCGGCCTTTCCTTTGAAGGAGGAGAAATGACAGCAGATGCCGATGGCGACGACCTCGGTGCGGTTGGCGTCCCGATCACCGGGTTCGCGGCCGTGCAGCTCACCGGAGGCCCGACGTACCTGACGTCGGTGCAGGGTGCGACGCTGCCGATCACCGTGCCCGCCGGGTACGAGAAGGTCGGCCTGTTCAAGGTCGACGGCGGCCCCCAGGAAGGCGGCGACGCGGGCGACCCGATCGAGTTCTTCCAGCAGGGCAAGAAGCTCGCCGGCGACGACCAGCCCACCATCCAGATCAACCTCGCGCAGTTCGACCAGCGCGTGCGTCGCCTCACGACCGGCAAGACGCCGGACGCGAACGGGATGATCGTCATCACCGGTCTGACGCCGGACACGACGTTCCCGCTGCTGGTGGTCACCAAGTACAAGAACGGCGCCACGCGCGTGCGCAACGGCCTGGCGCGGATCTCCGCCGTCGAGACCGACCAGGAGACCCGCGGCGAGGTGAACGGCCGCGCCGTGACCTTCGAGTGGATCTGGGACGAGACGGTCGGCGGCTTCTACCGCGACTGGCTCATCATGCCCTCGGGTGCCACCGCGAAGACCGGCTGGACGGTGACGCTCAGCGGCTCGCCGACCGGCGGCACCTTCACGCTGTCGCTGAACGGCGTGAACACGTCGCCGATCGCCTTCGACGCTGCGGCGTCGGCGCTCACCAGCGCGCTCAACGGCATCTCCGGCGTCACCGGGATCTCCGGCATCACCACGACGGGCTCCGGCCCTTACACGGTGACGCTGCCTACGGCCGCGATCCTCGCGCTCGCGTCGAAGTCGCTGACCGGCGGCACCAACCCCGGCGTCGCGGTCGCGTGATGAACCGGCTGGCCGGGTGCTATCGGGTCGCCCGGCCAGCCTCCACCCGAACCCGAACCAAGGAGCACCCATGACCCCGTGGGACCTCATCGTGTGGGCCCTGTGCGGCTCCGTCAGCATCTTCATCCTCGGCATCGGGACGTCTCTCGCCGTCGGGATGATCTGCGCCGCGCGCGCCCTCATGAAGTAGCAGCACTGACAACCCGACAACCCCGACAAGGAGAACCACACCATGGCCACACGCGCCAAGCCCGCCCCCGCGGCGGAGGTCGTCATCACGGACGACATCGACCTCGACAGCATCGACTTCGATGCCTGGACCAAGGACGACGAGCAGAAGGCGATCGAGGCGCTCGCGCCGAAGATCAAGTACGTCATCGTCGAGAAGAGCTTCATCGGCCGCTTCGAGGACGGTGCGAAGGTCAAGCTCCCCCTGAACATCTCGCTCGACGAGCTCGACTCGCTCAGCGAGAAGGCCGCCGATCCTGTCGACCAGGTGAAGCTCATGCTCGAGCGGCTCGGTGGACCCGAGGCTCGCGACGAGTTCACCCGTCACAGCCTGCCGGAGACGATTGCCATGGCGCAGAAGTTCTCCGAGGTCTTCCAGCGCATCGCGGGGGCGAAGCTCCCGGAATCCTGAGCGTCGTCCAGATCATCCGTGAGCACCGCACCGCGGCCGCGTGGACCCTTCGCGCGTCCTGCGGGGTGGGGCTTTCGGACCTGGGGGACGCCGTGAGCTGGGGCGAGGCGTGCGCTCTCGTCAAGCGCGCCTCGACCGACACGTCGACAGCGCTCGGTGCCGAACTCGCTGGGTGGGCATACCCGGCATCGTTCACCGACCTGCTGACCCTCATCGTGCAGCTTCCGAGCAAGGCAGCCATGAAGGCGGTCATGCCGTGGTCGATGAAGGTCCCGGACGAGCAGGCGCCGGCCACGCCGGATGAGATCGCGTCCGCGGATGCCGCTCTCGAAAGCGAGTTCGTCTTCACCTGACCCTGGGAGGTGGCATGTCCGACGAGCTCGGCTCCGGCCACTTCGCGGTCGTCCCCACGATGCGGGGGTTCCGCTCCACCGTCACCAAGGAGGCCACGCGCGCCGGTATCGCTGGCGCCAAGGCGACCGAGGGCGGCTTCCGCGGCGTCGGGCAGAAGCTCGGCCGCAGCCTCGGTCGCGACCTGAAGGCATCCGTGGCGGCTGCCGCGGCGGACATGGGCGCGGCCGAGGTGTCGAAGCTGACGCGCGACGTCGCATCGGCATCCAGCGCTCTGTCGAAGGCCCGGCTGAAGCAGCAGGATGACGCGGGCCGCACGCGGGTCGCGGAGGCTCGGCTGCAGGAGGCCGTCGCGAAGTCGGGGGAGCAGTCGTCCCAGGCTGTCGCCGCGGCTGAGCGTCTCGCCTCTGTGCGGCGCACCGCGGCTCTCTCCACGGACGCAGTCACCGCGGCAACCGATCGGCTGCACGCTGCGCAGACCGCCCTGAGCGGCGCGCAGGGCGCGAGTGCGGCTGCCTCCGCGGCCGCCGCGGGGAACCTCCGCGACTTCGTCCGCGACATCCGAGCTGGCTACGAAGACGTGCGGGCGGGCGCCTCCGCGTTCACCGGCCTCGGAGGCTCCATCGGCTCCATCAGCCGTGTCGTGCTGGCACCCACGATTGGCATGTGGGGGCGCCTGCGCGACGGGTTCCTCGATGCCCAGGTCGCAGCATCCTCGTTCTCCGGCGTCATGGGTTCGGTCGGTGGCCTGCTGAAGGCGCTCACTCAGCCGTGGCTGAACTTCTACTCCGGTCTCGTGGATGCCAACGCCGCGGTGTCCCGCTTCAGCGGCGTGCTGGGGTCCGTTGGTGGCTCCACCCGCTCCGTGTTCAACGGAATCGCGCGCGCCGCACGAGACGCCGGACTCTGGGCTGCCTCCCCGTTCACGAAGCTCGTGGACGGATGGCGCTCGTCCTCGGCGGCGGCATCGGCCTTCTCGGGCTGGTTCGGCGCCCTCGGCGGTGGCGCACGCGCAGCGGCGAACGAGGTCGCGTCCGCGTCACGCACCGCGGCACGCGCCGCCGTGCGCCCCTTCACCGACTTCCTCTCTGGGTGGTCGTCGGTCCAGGCGGCCACCTCGAGCTTCACGGGCACCTTCGGCACGCTCGGAGGCGCCGCGCGCGCCGCCTCTCGAACCGTCGGTTCTTCGCTCGCATCCGCAGGGCGTCTCGCTGTCACAGCACTGGGCCCCGTCTCGTCGGCTGCTCAGTACGTCGCCATGCGAGTCGACCTCGCGGCGCGCTCGTCCGCTCGCTCCCTGACCCGGTACTTCGGCCCCGTTGGGTCCGCGATCGGGTCGTCGATCTCGAAGGCCGCCGCTCGAATCTCTCCGATCGTCACCTCGGCGATCAGCGGTCTGCCAGGGATCGTGTCGAGCATCGGCGGGCGGCTGGGCTCCGCGGCTTCCTCCGCGTTCCAATCCGTCGTCGGCGCCGCGTCCCGCGTCGGATCCGCGGCGGGGAGTGCCCTCGGCTCCAGCATCCAGACCGCCGCCACCGGTGCGGTCACCATCGCTGCTGCCGGTATCGGCCTCGCGCTCGGGTCGGGCTTCGCTCGCCTGAACGCGATCGACACCGCGCGCGCCAAGCTCACCGGCCTCGGCAACGACGCGGCCACCGTCCAGACGATCATGGGCGACGCCCTCGCGTCCGTCCGCGGCACGTCGTTCGGACTCGGTGAAGCAGCCACGGTCGCCGCTGCAGCCGTCGCCGCCGGCATCAAGCCGGGGGAGCAGCTCCAGGGCCACCTGAAGTCGATCGCGAACAACGCGTCCGCCGCGGGCCTCTCCATGCAGGAGATGGGCTCGATCTTCAACAAGGCCGCGACCCAGGCCAACGGCGTCCAGAACGACGTCATCGGGCAGCTCGCTGACAAGGGCATCCCCATCTACCAGGCGCTCGCCGACCAGATGGGTGTCACCGCCGGCGAAGTGTTCAAGATGGCCTCCGAGGGCAAGGTCGACTTCGAGACCTTCTCGAAGGCTGCGACCAAGGCCGCCGGCACCGTCGCGGACGAGATGGGCAAGACCGTCCCTGGGGCGGCGAAGAACTTCCTCGCCTCGATGGGCCGGATCGGCGCGAACGCGCTCGGACCGATCTACGGCAAGATCGCGCCTCTCATCCAGGCCGCGACCTCCGCGCTCGGTCCCGTCGAAGAGCGAGCGAAGTCGTTCGGCGACGTACTACTGAAGGTGCTCGGGCCCGGCCTGGATGCCGTCACCGGATTCCTCACCCGCATCGGTCAGGGCGCGTCGATCTTCTCCGGTGCGCTCTCCGGCATGGAGGGCCTCGTCGCACCTCTCGCGGCGGGTCTGGCGGCGCTCGGCGCTGGCGGGCTCGGTGCGCTCCTCACCCGCATCCCGCTGCTGACGTCCTTGCTTCCCGGTCTGACCGGTGCGCTCGGGCTGCTCGGCGGGCCGCTCGGTGTGGCCGCGGCCGCGTTCGCAGGGCTTGCCCTCTCGGGCGGCGGCGTCGCGGGACTGGTGCAGGGACTCACCGGCATCATCGGCCAGGTCGTCGCAGCTCTCCCGGGTCTCGCGGTGCAGTTCGCGGTGCTCGTGCCGCAGATCGTCACCGCGATCCTCTCGCAGGTACCGGTGCTGCTGAACGCCGGGGTCAACATACTCGACGCTCTCGTGCAGGGCCTCGTGTCCGCGATCCCGCAGATCACCGCGGGCATCACGATCGCGATCTCCGGGATCGTGAACGCGCTCGTCGCGAATCTGCCGCTGATCGTGCAAGGTGCGCTGAACCTGTTCGCGGGTCTCGCGCGCGGGCTCATCCAGGTGCTGCCCGTCCTCATCACCACGGTGGTGCAGCTCGTCGTCAGTCTCGTCCAGGGGCTCGTCGCGCTGCTACCGACGATCGTCACCGGCGCGGTGCAGCTCTTCCTCGGGCTAGTCACCGCGCTCGTGCAGGTCATCCCGGTGCTGCTGACGGCGATCATCGGGGCGCTCCCGCAGATCCTCACGACGCTGCTCGGGATGATCCCGACGCTGCTGACGACCGCGATCAGCCTGTTCCTGCAGCTCGTGCTCGGGCTGGTGCAGGTCATCCCTCAGCTCCTCATCACCGTGGTGGGGATGCTGCCGGTCCTGCTGACCACGCTCATCGGGATGATCCCGACGCTCCTGTCGACGGTCATTCAGGTGTTCCTGCAACTCGTCATCGGGCTGCTGACGGTGATCCCGCAGCTCCTCGTGGCGATCGTGGGGATGCTGCCGCAGATCATCACCACCCTGATCAGCCTGATTCCGACGCTGCTGACAGCGGCGATCGAGCTGTTCAAGGCGCTCATCACCGCGATTCCGACGATCCTCCCCGAGCTCAAATCGACCATCGATTCGATGGGCCCGGAGATGGTCGACGCGATCATGGCCCTCGGGCCGGCGCTGTTGAACGCGGGCACGGAGATCATCAAGGCGTTCGTCGATGGCATCTCGGACGCGGTCCCGCTCGTCGGGGACGCGCTCGGCGGGCTCATGGACTTCGTCGGCGGGTTCTTCCCGCACTCCCCGGCCAAGCGCGGCCCCCTGTCGGGGTCGGGCTGGCACGCGCTCCGCTCCGGCGGATTCGCGGTGTCTGGTCAGATGGCTGACGGCATCGACGACGGAGTGTCCGAAGTCGAACGCGCCGCCGCGGCCATGGCTGCTGCGGCGCAGGCGGAAGCTGCTCGGGTGCAGGCGATGGTCGGGCGCGTGTCCGCCGACCTGACCGTGGACGCCGATCGGCGAGGCGGCGGGGCAGAGGATCCCGGTTCCTCATCGACGCAGGTGCAGGTGGATGTGCATGGGTCGTCGGATCCGGTGGAGACCGGGCAGGTGGCGGCGAACACGCTCGCGCGCCTGCTCGGCAAGCGAGGGGGGTGAGCGGTGACGCTGCTCAGGATCACCTCGGGCCGGTTGACGATCCGTCAGGCGCCCCAGGGCACAGCACCACCGCTCGGTCTGTACGTCGGGCGCGGCGGGTTTACCGGCTGGGATGACCAGCCGGTGACCCGCCGCTCGACGGCGGACCGGCCAAACGCGCACGGCGAGTTCGATGTTCCCGGGTTTCTCTCGGGGCGGCTCATCTCGATCGATGGGTGGTGCATCGCGGAGTCCCCGGACGGCCTCGAGAAGTGGCGGTCGAAGGTCACCGGTCACGGTGCCGACGGGTCCAGCTTCGAAGTGTCCGTGCGTCGCGCCGGGAGCACTCACATCGCCACCGCTCGGCTCGCTGCGGGCCAGCAGACGACGTTCGTCGATAACGGCACGGGCCGTCGTGCGGCGTTCTCGATGTCGTGGTGGTGCGCGGATCCCCGCCGGTACGAGCAGCAGGTGAAGAGCGATATCCCGACCCCGGGTGCTGTGATCCGCATCTGGAACCGTGGGAACTTCCCGTCGACGCCGAGGCTCACCGTCAAGACCACGGTCCCGCTGCCGGGCGGATACACGATCACTGGCCCGGACGGGCGACAGATCATCGTCGTTCGCGCGCTCAACCCCGGATCGACACACGTCGTAGACCTCGCAACGGGTCGGCTGTACGAGAACGGCACGCGGGTGCTCCGCGGCTTCGCGTCGCTGCACCTGTGGGCCGTGCCGGCGGACTCGGCGGTCGACGTCTCCGTCAGCGGCGGTCAGCTCTCCGCGGTCCCGCAGAACGTCTACGTGTGAGGAGGTGCCAGATGGCTGAGCGCAAGACGGTCATCTGGGAAACCCTCACCGGCACGCACCTCGAGTACGTCGAGCCCTCCGACGGCGAGTGGAAGCGCGGTCAGGTCACCGACCTGAAGCACGTCTTCCAGATCGACGCGCTCGGGCTCAAACCGTCGGAGCGCATCGATCTCTTCGGAGAGGACCGCCCCCGCGATCGCGTGCTCACCGAGCTCGTCGACGGCGTCCCGATCTATCACGGCCTCATCTTCGACTGGGACTACGACGACAACGACGGCACCTACACCGTCACCCACACCGACCTGCGCGAGCTGCTCTCGGGTCGCTACCTCTTCGGCGTCGGCGGGTACCACTCCGACGGGCTCTTCGACTGGACCGGGCTTTCCTGGCGGGGCATGGCATCCCGCGCGCTCTACTACCTCCTGCGCTACCAGGACAGCCCGCGCTGGGCGGTCCCGATCGCGCTCCCACCTGAAGAGGCCGGCGGCGAGGTGTTCCAGACGTGGTGCTACGAGATGAAGCTCGGAGAGGCCATCCTCTCCGACATCGAGGCGCGACCCGGCGGCCCGGACATCGACCTACAGCCCGGATTCTTCGGCAACGGGTACGGCTGGGAGGCGCGCATCGGTGCTCCGTTCCTGACCGGCCCTGACCTCGAGGTAGCGCTCGGCGCTGCGGACTCTCCGGTCAAGAACCTGAAGATCGGCAAGCGCGGCCGCGGCGTGCTGACCGGAGCGTTCGGGATCGGTGATGGCTCCGAGCAACGTCTACAGGTCGCGCAGGTGCCGAGCGAGAACGACCGCATCATCCGTGACGCAAAGGTTACCTTCAAGGCCGAGACGGGTGACGCTCTCGTCCAGCGCACCACCGGCTACCTCGCAGCCCGCTTCCGCCCTTCCCAGCAGTGGTCCCTCGACCTCACCACCGACGAGGTGGATCTCCGGACGCTGCGCATCGGATCGACCCTGCGGGCCAACGCGATGGGGCACCGGTTCGCGCTGGACGGCCCCACTGACCTCCGCGTGATTGGTTTCGGCGGCACGAGAAAGGACGCCGAAACCGTGAATCTCACGTTCGAACGGATTGGAGCTGGTGACGATGGTTGACCGCATGCGTGACGACGACCCGGGGCGGGAGATCGACCGGTTCGTCGAGCGTGTCGAGCGCACCGAGACGATGGTCTACGGCCGCAACGCCTCTGTGCACAGCGGCTCCACCGAGTTCGTCGGCGAGAACAGCCTGATCGTCCGCGGCTCTCAGCTAGTCTCCGGGCTGCTCAATGTCATCGGCCGGCTCATCGTCAGCGGTCTCGGCATCCTCGAGGTGAACGGCCTCATCGACCTGCTCGGTCGTATGCGCGTACGCGGTGGCGGCGGCGTAACGGTCGAGGATGGCGGCGACATCGTCGTCGACGGGGGAGCGATCAAAGCGATCAACGTCGAGATCCGCGACGGCAAGGTATTCATCGCCAACATGGTGCTCGACCCGGAGATCGCCGGCGGTGCGCTCACCTTCCCAAACGGCAGCCGCCTCGAGGCAGACGGCGACAACTCAGGTGCGCGTCTGATCGCCGGAAACGCGATCGTCAACGTCGGTGCCGTGGCGTCGATGCGCAAGGGGCCGTCGGCGGTCATCGTGGCCTCTGACTCCGTGACCGTGAACGCAGCAGGTGGAGGAGACATCGACATGATCGGCAGCGTGCACATCCCCGGAATACCGACCGCATCGGGCACGGGACTCCCGCTGAACACCCTGCTCGTGACGACCAGCGGATACCTTCGCCGCTCCGACGGGACTTAGACGCAGAGCGTCTTTCGAGCGACGGCGGCGATCAGCGCACTATCGGGGTGAACGCCCAGGTCGTTCGGCTGCTCACCCTCGATGACATTCACGGCCGAGAAATCGGTTCCCTGAGCCATCTGTTCGCACGCCTGACCACCCGCGGTCAAGAGCTGTGCATCCGTCGCATCCGGGATCGAAGTGTCGTCGGGAAGCTTCTCCCGCACCTCCGTGAGGAACGCGCTCTCCGGCGAGCTCGGACCAGTCGTCGGCTCCGCGGTCTTGGCCGTCAGTGGTGCGTCCGCTTCCGCGCTCTGCGCGCCCGCCTGAGCAGTCGCCTCGGCGGGGGTGGCGTCCGATTGCCCGCCCGTCGTTTCGGTTCCCGAGCAGGCGGACAGCGCCAGCAGGAGCACGAGAACACCGGGAACGAGCGCGCGTTTCATGCGCTCACCCTACTCACCCGCACAGCCCGTGCATATGCCCGGGACTACTGGAAAGGACGTGCCCGCATGGGCTACATCACCCCGGCCGACGTCGGAATCTCGGACGACCGCGCGGCGCACATTGCGCGCGGCAGCAAGGAACCCGGCACCGACTACATCACCGCCTACGGCACCGATCTGCGCGCACCCGGCGCGGGCCGGGTCATCGGCGTCGACCACTCGAACGACGGAGCGGAGGGGCGCCGGCTGACGTTCCTCATGGACAACGGCGAGGTCATCGACTGGATTCACCTGTCGAGCATCAGCGTCGGAGTCGGCGCGCGCGTGATCCCCGGGCAGACGGGCATCGCCCGCTCCGGAGCATCTGGCTTCGGCAGCGACTGGTACTACGGCGCGCACCTGCACGTCACCCGTCGCGCCCGCCAGGGACTTCCCTACTCGCAGACCCTCGACTTCGAGGACGCGATCGGTGGCGAGGCACCCGCCTCGGCCACTCCCGGCACGACCCCCACCCAGTCCGAGGAGGACGACATGCGCATCATCTACTCCCAGCACCTCGACCGCGAGTTCCTGATCGGCGACGGCGGCATCACGCGCCTCGTCGGAGGTGCCAGCGCGGCCTACAACGCGATCGGCGTCCCCGGAAACCGGTTCACGAACCAGCTCGGCAAGAACGACTTCCGCATGGTCGTCGAGGGCCTCGGGCTGAGCTACGAGCGCACCCGCCTCCTCAAGCCGGGCGAGCGCCTCGAGAAGGACACCCGCACCAACGTCGTGGAGAACGCCGTCGCCGTGCTCGACGCAGGCAACGTGCCCTGGGGACCCGACTGGGCATGACTCTTCGCGCTCGCATCCGGCGGGCGTGGGAGTCGATCACCGAGCCCCGTCACCTGAAGGCGACCTACTTCGTGTTCTACGGGGTAGCGCTGGTGACGGGGCTCGCGACCCTCATCCGCCCGCCTCAGTCCATCGAGGGAGCGATCGGCGCTTCGACGACGGCCCTCTGGGCCGCTTTCGTCATCATGGGCGGCTTCGGCGGGATGCTCACAGTCTTCCCCGGATGGTGGTTCGCGGAGCGCGTGTCGATCGTCATGGTCTGGCTCGGCGCCGGCATCTACTTCCTCGTCGCGCTCTACCTGAACGCCACCGGATCAGGATCCCGCCTGACGCAGATGGGCTGGATCCTCCTCGGCGCGGGACTGTTCTTCGTCCGCTGGCTCATCATCCGGCGGTACAGCTTCGAGCCAAAGCCCCGGGGGTGACGCCACAGTGACCATCGAAGACCTCGTGAAGCTCATCATCGCGCTCACCTCCGGTGGTCTGCTCGTGACGATCGTCAACTGGATCCGCGATGCCCGGAAGGGCCACCTGCAGCAGCGGCGCGCCGAGGTCGACGCCGCGATCGCGGAGCGCGACAAGGCGCGTGCGGAGCGCGACGACGCACTGGCCGAGGTCGGCTGGTTCGAGCGGTGGACTCGCATCCTCGAGGAGCACGTCTCGCTCGTGCGACGACGCTACATCGACGCGCCCTGCACCGACCCGAGCGACCTCGATCCCTATCCAACGCGGCCCAGCCGCGACAAGCCCTGACCCTGGCATCCGCCGGGGTTTTTCTCGTCCAGGAAGGAAACCCATGGACATCGCTATTCCCGCCGCACCCGCCGGCATCCTCACACTCCTGGCGTTCTTCGCCACCTACGGCGTGAGCGCGCTCAACGGCGTGCTCCCGTTCGTCAAGAAGGCCTGGCAGAAGAAGGCGGTGGCGATCGTCGTGGCGATCGTCCTCGCTGTCGTCGTCATCGTCTTCTACCAGAACATGACCGGCCAGCCGATCGGCAACCCGTGGGTGTTCGCGCTCCTGTCGCTCGTGATCGTGCAGGCCTCCTACGCGCTCATCACCCGCGACCTCGGTGCCAAGCAGCTCGAGCGCAACGCCGAGACCCCGGCGCGGGTCGACGGCGCTCACAACGAGTGATCCGTCTCCTTCTTGGTGGCGGTTCTTCTCGTGTGGACCGCCACCTCTCTCTCCTTCCGCATACCCACCCCTGAGCCCGAGAGGGCCGAGAGGAGTTCGTCATGGCGTTGGTCATCGTCACTGGTCGCGTCGGCGACCACTCGCACGTCGCGATCAGCGGACGTGGCGCTCGGCTGTGGTTCCGCCCCGAACGTGCGCAGGTCGCCGACGGGGTCGTCATGACCAGCGGCGAAGTGCTCGCGACGCTGACCGACGAGACGGGCATGTTCTCCGCCGAGCTCGACAACCGGTCGCCCTACACGCCGGTGCTGGATTGGCTCACCACCCCGGAGATGCCTGAGCGCCGAGGGCGTGGCTACGAGGAGTGGCCACTGATCTTCCCCGGCAACGGCGGCGACATCACCGGCCTGTCCTCCGGTGCCCTCTTCGGCCCGCCGCTGCTCCTCGGCAACGGGACCCCGCCGTCATGGACGCCTCCCGGCGGCATCTACTTCGACCTCCTCTCACCCAGAGGTCTCGACGTCTACTCCGAAGGGGGGATCATCTCGTGACCGCCAACTACGTGAAGCGAGCGACCGTGGAGGTCGCGACCGACCAGTCCATGGCCTTCGTCCTCGGACTCGTCGGAACGGAGACCCGCCAGAAGGTCATCGACCTCATCGTTCCCGCGCTCGCCGAGTACCCCGACGTCGCCGCCGCGGCATCCGCCGCCGCGACCGACGCCGTGAGCGTGGCCCTGCAGACGGAGCGCATCGTGCGCGGCCGCGACGTCGTCGGCCAGGTTCAGGGTGACGACTCCGTGATCACGCAGACCACCAAGTCGGGGCGCCTGCTGATCGGGTGGGCGCGCAACGGGGACCTGTCGAAGTGGACTCGCGAGTTCTTCCGCCGGCAGGTCGCGGACCTGCTCGAGGTGTCGAAGATCCCCGGCGTGTTCTTCGTCGAGCGCACCGCCCGCTCCGGCAAGGCCACGCGCATCATCTACGACGACGGCCGCCAGGAGTTCCCCGGTCTCGTCCTCCCGAGCGGGAGTGGTGGCGGGGCCGCACTGATCCCGGAGACGGTCAACGGAGTCACCTACCTCACGAACGTGTCGAGCGGTGTCCGCTCCCGCCTCGTGCCCACGGACCGCACGCGCCTCGTCATCAACGGGACATCGACGTTCGCGGGCATGGCGTCGCAGTTCTCCGCGTTCGCGGCCGCACACGGTGCGACGTTGGTCAACACCGCCACGGCCGGCGTCGGTGCGGAGCATACGCTCGCGAAGCTCGGCTCCCGACCCTTCCTCACCTCCGGGTCGACGACCATCGCGGGGACCGGGACGACGGCAGTGTCGTCGTCGAACGTGCCGGCTTCGATCTTCAACGCGTGGTCGGTGTCGGGTTACTTCGAGGGCTTCTCGACCGTGCACGGCACGATCAGCAAGCCCGGCAACGGCGGTGCTCCGTCGTGGACGTTCACGCGAGACGCGGACGGCGCAAGCTTCACCGTCCCGCCCGGGACGAAGTTCATCCCCGACGCGGCATCCTTCCGCGACGCGATCGTCGCGCTGAACGACTGCAAGAACAACCTCTCGGGTGGCGTCGACGGAATCACGACCGACGTGGCGCAGCTCATCCAGTGGACGCACGACGCGTACGACTGGGTGACCTCGACCGCGAAGTCGGTTCTCGTCGTCGGCCACTTCCAGGACACCGGCACCCCGGCGGACTCCGCCGCGCGGACCCGCATCAAGGCGTACAACGACGCGATGCGAGCCCGCTACGGCACACGGTACGTCGACATGGGCGCGTACGTCGCGTCCACGCGCATCTTCGCGGACATGGGACTCACCCCGGATGCCGCGGACCTCGCCGAGATCGCGCTCGGGAACAAGCCCCCGCAGGTATCGGCGTACTCCGCCGGGGCCTGGCCGTCGGGAACGGTCGACCCGCTGCACCTGTCGATCCCCGCGCGCGGCGCGGTCGTCGACTTCCTCATCGGACGGGCTCTTGCCGTCACCCTCAACTGGATGCAGGAGGCATCATGACCACCGTCCACAACCTCTTCGGCGACGACTCGAACTTCGCCGACGGACCCGTCTACGCCCTGCCCGACATCACCACGCAGCTACTGCTCGACTACGACGCCGACTCGCTCGGCGCGATCGGCGCGCAGGTGGCGACGTGGGCGAGCTCCGCCGGCGCGCTCGGCGCCGCGGCGAACCTCACAGGCGGGTCGACGGCCAAGCCTGTCGTCGTCGCGGGGCCGAACGGGCACAAGGCGGTCCGGGCGGACTCCGGCTCGAGCCAGTACCTGCGGACGGCGCTGTTCGGCTCTCCTGTGGCGCTGCCGCTCACGCAGGTGCTCGTCGTGCGGCCGACGGCGACGAGCACCGCCTCGATCATCTCCGGGCACTTCTCGTCGTCATCGGCGTTCGCTGGCGTCCGCCGGATCAGCACGGGCTACGACGCGGGCGCCGGCGGCACGGGCGAGATCGTCAACGGAAGCTCGGCGGACACCTCCGGCTTCCACATCGTCACGGTCCGTCACGGGATGAACGGACTGCTCCGCGTCGACACCGTCGAGTCGCCCGGAGTCACGGGACAGGCGTCGCCGTCCCTCGCGAACCTGCCCCGCGTAACCCTGTTCACGAACTCGGCCGCCAATGGCCAGTTCTTCAGCGGGGACGTGGCCCGGCTGATGATGTTCGGCCGCGCGCTCACGAACGCCGACATCGCGTCCCTGCACGCCACGCTTGGCGCCACGTACGGCATCACTGCGGCCTAGGAGGTTCTCATGCCCCGGATCGATCTGACGACGCTGATCCGCGATCTCGCTCTCGATCCGGTTCCAGTCGCCGCGACGGTGAAGGTGCAGGCGCGAGACGCGCACGGACCGTACGTCTCGGTCGACGGCGAGAAGGTGATCTTCTCCCGCCAGCGGGAAATCGTCCTCCGCCCGGGCCAGCTGCAGCAGATCAACGTGCCGCCGACTGACGGTGCGCACTTCTGCTGGCTCAGCGTCTCCGTGGGGCCGGTCGAGAAGGAATGGACGCTGTCCGTTCCCGACACGACCGAGGTCGTGCCGTTCGGGGAGCTCGTGAAGGTGAACCCCGAGACCTATCAGCCGACGGAGGACGTGCTCGCCGAGTGGGACATCCTTCGCCAGGATTCCTACCAAGCTCGGGCAGACTCGGTCGCCGCCGCTGGCGTGGCGGAGGGTCACGCGCGCGCCGCTGCCGGATCCGAGGGTGCGGCTGCTGGGTCGGCGGGTTCCGCGGCCTCGTCGGCTGGTGAGGCCGCGGGCAGCGCCGGTTCCGCAGCCGAGTCGGCTGGCTCTGCCGCTGGGTCGGCCGGTGCCGCCGCAGGTAGCGCCGGCGAAGCGTCCGGCGCGGCTGGGCGCGCGAGCGACTCCGCGGTGGCCGCGGCCGAGAGCGAGCGGAAGTCGGGACTGTCCGCTGACGCAGCAGCAGGATCCGCAGGAACTGCCAGCACGAAAGCCGGAGAGGCGTCGACCAGCGCGGGGCAAGCGGGCCAGGCGAAGACCGCCGCCGAGGCCGCGCGTGACCTCGCGCTGGCGGGCCAGTTCGCCGGTTCGGACCTTGGCGGGTCCAACACGAGTCTCGACACGATGCTCACCCCAGGGGTCTTCTACCAGACGCGCGCTGCACAGGCGACCGTCGCGAACAAGTACCCCAGCGCGGGACTCAAGGGCGTGCTGATCGTCACCCGAGCGACGGGCGCGTTCAGCGAGCAGCTTTACATCGGCGAGGGTGGCTTCGGCTACTACATCCGCACGGGGACTTCGACCGCTTGGAACCCGTGGGCGTTCATCCCGACCCAGTCGATGGACGTGACGGTCGGGCGGCGCATGTTCGCCCGCGACGACTACAACAACCGCTACCAGATGATCTTCGGTGATACGGGTGCGCGCGACATCACAGCTCTTGCGTCCACGGATTGGACGCCGGGGACGATGTATCTGCGGCGCTTCGGAAGCCAGGTCGAGTTGGTGGGAAACATGAACTCGGTAGGAGGCGCAGCGGTTCCCGCCAACACGGTCATCCTCACCCTGCCCACCGGGTTCCGGCCCGCAGCCGTCATCAACAAGCTCATGGCCGGGGGAAGCGTCGTGCACGGCGTCATCGTCGGCACAGATGGCACGCTGCGGACGGACTCGGGCCTCACCGCCCTGCGGTGGGGGCTGACCTGGACGACCTCGAACGCGTGGCCCGCCGCACTCCCCGGTACCGCCTTCGGTTCCATTCCCGTCAACTGAGAGCAGGAGCGCAATGGATCTCACCACCCTCACCGACGAGCAGCTCGCCGACCACCTGAACGCGGTCCTCGCGGAGCAGGAGCGGCGCCAGCGGCTCGCTGCGGTGCCCGGGCAGATGGCGGAGATGGCCGCCCGGTACGTCGCCGACGGCGGCGATCGCGGCGACCTCATCGAGGCCGTCACCGGACCTCCCGACCCCTCACTCACCGAATGACCAACGCCCCCGGCGTCCCTCCTCGCGAGGTGACGCCGGGGGCGTTTCGTCGTTCACCGGGTGCGGCGTCAGATCAGCATCTTCATTTGGTCGCGGAGTCGAGCGATTTCATCCTCGGCGGCCAGGTAGAGCGGGTGCACCAGCGCGGTCTTCCACCCGCCGTCGAGCGCGTCGTCCTTGAACGCGCGCTTCAGCTCCGACTGCACCTGCTGGCACTCTCCGATGCGCCGCGAGATGGCGATCGCATCGTCGAGGTTGCTGTGCTCCGCGGCGATCGCCAGCGCGACGACATCGACGAGCTCTCGGACGGTGCCTATTCCGGACTTGGTGCCGTCGTACAAGTCGGCAGTGAAGATGTCCGCGGAGGCTCCCTCGGACTGAAGGTCGATGCTCCAATGCCGGGCGAGTAGCTCGGTGACCACGCGGTTGTACAGCGACTCTTCTCGTGCAGTGGTGGGCATGTGACGAAGGGTACTCCGCGTCGCGCACCGCCGTCAGGTTGTGCGAATAGTGACAGCGTTCCTCCAGACCACAGGGGACCAGTGCCCACCGTCACACGGCACCTCGAGCACCACGACCCGGTCGTTCGCTCCCGTTGCTCGCGCCTGGACGCGTTCGGCTGAGCGATTCGGCCACTGCACCCACGCCCACACCGGGCGCGGCGGGTCGAACCACTCGACCGGGTGCGGGCCGTACGCCTGCAGCGGGAGCGTCAATGGCGCCACGGATGCCGCCGCACGCGCGGTCATCTCGGCGCTGACCCTGCCTGATCCCACACTCGACCCCTGTTCCCCGGCCGAGAGAAGAACAGGCTACGCGCCACCACCGACACGTCGTATGCTCACGACCATGAACGAAGCGCCCCTGTACCAGTTCACCTCCCACATCGCCGGGAAGAACGCGAAGGTCAGCATCTACGCCGACCGGGTGGAGTGGGAGCGCCCGCGGGGCATCTCGGGCGGAAAGGTGACGGCCGGAGTCCTCACCGCAGGGCTGTCCGTCCTCGCCACCGGAGTGAAGAACGGCAAGTCGGGTACGGAGATGATCCCTGTCCAGTCGATGACGTCGGTCACGACCGCGCGGGACGGGATCATCAACTCGAAGGTGTCCGTCATCACGGCTGGCAACACCGTCGACTTCCGTGTCTCCCACGCGGAGGCGAAGATCGTGAAGGACACGCTCACCCGCCTGATGCTCGGCACCCACCCGATGCAGGGCGCCAGCGTCGCCCCTCAGGCGCCGCACGTCGCGCCTCAGCCCGCGGCCGCACCGGACATCACCGTTCAACTCCAGCAGCTCGCGGCGCTCCGTGACTCAGGCATCCTGACCGAGGAAGAGTTCGCGGCGAAGAAAGCCGAATTGCTCGCACGCCTCTGAATGTCGGAGGCCCCGGTCAGACTGTTCACATGACGAGCGTCATGATGACGGAGCTGCTCGACTTCGAGGAGCAGTGGCCGAGGTGGTCGGGCCGGAAGGACGAGGCGATCCGCGCGCGCTTCGGCGTCCCTCCGGCGCGGTACTTCCAGCTCCTGGAGCACGCGATCGACACGCGAGAAGCGCTCGAGGCTCGGCCCATGCTCGTCCGCAGACTCTTGCGTCAGCGCACCGACGGCGGCCGTCGACGAGCGGGCTGATCTGCCCACGTTTTGCCCACATTCACCCCCGCCGCAACCCGGCGCGCACCACCGCATACCACCGCTTTACCCGCAAGATCCCGCGGATGCCGCACCGCAGCGCGGGCGTGCAGAGAGTTCAAGTCCCACCCGCCCTACCATTCCCCTCACCCGGGGCCGCCACCGTGACGAGCGGAGGGCCGGGGACGAGCGGAGGGCCGGGGTCCCGGCATCCCTCCGCCGTTCGTCCCCGGCCCTCCGGCCGTCAGGCGGCCTGGCGCGTCAGACCAAGGCCGGTGCCGACACCTCGTCGCGAACGATCGCGGCGCCCGCGGCCAGTGCGGTCATCTTCTCCAGCGCGACGCGGCGCGGCAGGGGAGCCATGCCGCAGTTGGTGCTCGGGATCAGCTTGTCGGCGTCGACGAACTGCAGGGCGCGGCGCAAGGTCTCGGCCACCTCCTCGGGCGTCTCGATCGTCTCGCTGGCCACGTCGATGGCGCCGAGCATGACCTTCTTGCCGCGGATCAACTCGATGAGGTCTATCGGGACGTGCGAGTGGTGGCTCTCGAGCGAGACGGCATCGATGGTCGATCGCTGCAGGAGGGGGAACGACTCCTCGTACTGGCGCCACTCGGAACCGAGCGTCGCCTTCCAGTCGTTGTTCGCCTTGATGCCGTAGCCGTAACAGATGTGCACCACCGTCTCGGCGCGCAGCCCCTCGGCGGCACGCTCGAGGGCGGCGACACCCCAGTCCTTCATCTCGTCGAAGAACACGTTGAACGCCGGCTCGTCGAACTGGATGACGTCGACCCCCGCGGCCTCGAGCTCGCGCGCCTCCTGGTTGAGGATCGTCGCGAACTCCCACGCCAGCTTCTCGCGGCTGCGATAGTGCCGGTCGGAGAGGGTGTCGATCATCGTCATCGGCCCGGGCAGGGCCCACTTGATCGGCCGGTCGGTCTGCGTGCGGAGGAAAGCGGCATCCCGAACGAAGACGGGCTGACGTCGGCTGACCGCGCCGACGACCGTGGGCACGCTGGCGTCGTAGCGGTCGCGGATGCGGACGGTCTCGCGGTTCTCGAAGTCGACACCGTCGAGATGCTCGATGAACGTCGTGACGAAGTGCTGGCGCGTCTGCTCGCCGTCGCTGATGATGTCGATGCCGCGACGCTCCTGCTCGTGGACGGCCGCGCGCAGAGCGTCGTGCTGGCCCTCGACGAGCTCGTCGCCCTCGAGCTCCCAGGGGGCCCAGAGGACCTCGGGCCGGGCGAGCCACGCGGGCTTGGGGAGGCTGCCGACGAGCGCGGTCGGGAGAAGAGACGCGGTCATCGCAGCACCGCCCCGAAGCTCGCGGACCACTCGTCGAGGGCGGCGCGATGCGGCTTCACGAAGTGCTCCTCGGCGTAGCGCCCCTGCACCACGGCGAGCTGGCTGCGCTCCTCGCGGTCGTAATCGATGCCGGTGCGCACGAACTCGGTCTGGTCGAGCGTCGGGCGGTACACCTCGCCGGCGGGGGTGACGGCGTTGTAGATCTCGGGGCGGTAGATCTTCTGGAACGTCTCCATCGTGGCGATCGTGCCGGCCAGCTGCAGGTCGGTGTAGTCCGCGAGCAGATCGCCGCGGAAGTAGAACGCGAGAGGCGCGACGCTGCCGCGCGGCATGAAGTACCGCACCCGCAGACCCATCTTGGCGAAGTACTCATCGGTGAGCGAGAAGGCGTCCTGCTCGTACTCGACGCCGAGCACGGGGTGTACGACGCCGGTGCGATGGTAGGTACGGCTCGTCGACACGCTGATGCAGATCACCGGCGGCAACGGGAAGCGATCCCGGTAGGCCTCGGAGTCGAGGAAGTGCTGGAAGAGCTTGCCGTGCAGATCGCCGAAGTCCTCGGGCACCGTGAAGGTGCCCGCGGCGGCCTTGGCCGCGGGCAGGACGACGCTGAAGTCGTAGTCGCGGAGGTACGACGAGAAGTTGTTGCCGACGATGCCCTGGTGGCGCTGCCCGGTCTCGGTGTCGAGGATGTGCACGTCGAGCACCTCGATCACCGGGAACTGCTCGTCGTCGGCTCCGTCGGAGAACTGCAACTGCACCGACACGATGTCGAGCTCGACGCGGTACCGCGTGCCGTCGGGGTTGTCCTCGGGCACCAGCTCGTTGAGTCGGCGATCCATCATCGACAGGGCGCCGCGCAGATTCGCTTGGCGGCTGGCACCGCGGGCGAGGTTGGCGAAGTTCGTGGTCACGCGCGAGTTCTCCGCCGGGGCGTAGTCCTCGTCGAAGCGCGTGGTGGTGATGCTGAACGTGATGTCGTTCGTCATGACGGGCCAATCAGAAAGGGGGCAGGATGCTGCTCCTTCATGGTGCGCGCATCACGCAGGCATCGGGTAATTCGGCGAACATATAGGGTAATATAGCCTGGAGCTATGGCCCGTCGCACGAGCGGCATCACGCTCCAGCACATGCAGTACTTCATCGAGGTCGCCGCCGAAGGCTCCATCAGCGCGGCCGCCGACCTGCTCTACGTCGCGCAACCGACGATGTCGGCGGCGATGCGCGATCTCGAGAGCCGCGTGGGGAGGGACCTGCTGGTCCGTTCTGCGCGCGGCGTCACGCTCACCAACGACGGCGTGGAGTTCCTCGGCTACGCCCGACAGGTCGTCGAGCAGGCCGAGCTTCTCGAGCAGCGCTACCTCGGTCGACCGCCCTCCCGACGTCTTCTCGGGGTCTCGGCGCAGCACTACTCGTTCGTCGTCGACGCGTTCGTGCGCATGGTCAAGGCGAGCGACGCGGCGGAATACGAGTTCTCGCTCCGTGAGACGCGCACCTGGGACATCATCGAAGACGTCCGGACGCTGCGCAGCGAGCTCGGCATCCTGTTCCGCAACGATTTCAACCGCAACGTCATCGACAAGCTCCTGCGCGACTCGGGGCTGGCGTTCCACCCGCTCTTCGTCGCCGCCCCGCACATCTTCGTCGCGCGGCGGAACCCCCTCGCCGCGAAGGGACGCGCCACCCTCGACGACCTCGTCGACCTTCCCCGCCTGACCTTCGACCAGGGCGCCAACAACTCGTTCTACTTCGCCGAGGAGATCCTCTCGACGCTCTCGAGCGCGCAGGAGATCCGCGTCTCCGACCGTGCCACGATCTTCAACCTGATGATCGGCCTCGAGGGCTACACGATCTCGACCGGCATCATCAGCGACGACCTCGACCCCGAGATCGTCGCGGTGCCCCTCGACGTCGACGAACGGATCGAGATCGGCTGGATCGGGCGCACGACGATCCCGCTCACCGACCTTGCGCAGCGCTACCTCGCCGAGGTCCGCAGCGTCGTCGCCGAGGCCGGCGTGGCCCTGACGGACTCCGCCGCCTAGCACCGCCCGACATCGCGGAAGAAGGGATGCCGTGCACCCGGCGCGACGAATACGCTCGGTCGAGATGCACACCACCGCCCTCGGCCAGGCCCTCCTCGGCCGCCTCTCCTTCGCCGCGCAGGCGTCGGCCGGCGCGGCGTGGTGGATCGCCGTGTTCACCGTCCCCCTCGTGCGGACGGCGACCCTCGGGGGCCTCGATCCCGCCATGGTCGCCGTCCTCGACATCCCCCTGTTCGTCGCCGCATCCGCCCTCGCCGTGCTTCCGGGGCGCGTCGGACGCCTCGCCGCTGTCGTCACCACGGCATGGACGCTGTTCGTCACGGTCTCGCTCGCGCTGTACGCGACGGTGACGGGGCTCGCGGGGTGGGGCGTGCTCGCGATGATCGCGGCCTCCGGGTGGTCGCTCCTCGCGCTGTCGCTGATCTGGCTCGGACGTATCCCGACCACCTGGCTGTTGGTCGGTCCTTTCGCCTTCCGACCCGCCCGGCCGCGCCGGTCGGCGGTCGCGCACATCCTCGCCACAACCGCACAGATCGTGGTGTTCTGGGGTCTGTTCCTCGTCGTCTTCCCCCTCGTGATCGCGTTCCTCGAGCGGCGGTGGGGACTCGCCGTGCCCCTGCCCCTCGGGGTGAGCGTCGCCGGTGCCGTTCTCGTGCTCGCGGCGAGCCTGCTCGGCCTCACGTCGGCCGCCGCCCTGACCGTCGAGGGCGACGGGACCCCGCTCCCGTCCGCGATGCCCAACCGCCTCGTCGTCGCCGGTCCGTACCGGTGGGTGCGCAACCCCATGGCGGTGGCGGGCATCGTCCAGGGCGTGGGTGTCGGACTCATCCTGCAGTCGTGGCTGGTCGTGATGTGGGCACTGGCCGGCTCGCTTGTCTGGAATTACGCCATCCGCCCACACGAGGAGGCCGATCTCGCGTCGAGCTTCGGCGACGACTACCGCCGCTACTCCGAGGCGGTGCGCTGCTGGGTCCCCGGACGCCGCATCGCCCCCTGAGACGACGAAGGCCCCGCCCCACCGCGAGGGTGAGGACGGGGCCTTCGGGGCCCGCTATCGCGCGACGTCCGCGAGCTCTCCCGGTCCGGGCAGGATCTCCCGCAGGAGGTCGTCCAAGGTCACGACGCCGACGAGGCGGTCGCCCTCGACCACGGTGGCCAGCTGCACCCGCCCGCGACGCATCCGCGCCAGGGCGTCGTAGGCCGAGGCATCCGGTTCCAGCACGAGCGGCTCGCGCGCGATGTCGAGCGCCGGGGTCGACGGGTCGACGGTCAGTGTGTCGCGCACGTGCGCCACGCGGGAGGACGCGCCCGAGCCGACGAGGATGCGCAGGTGCGTCGACGCGGCGGCGACCGTCTGGATGTCGGCGACCGTGGCATCCGTCGGCACACTCGTGGGGGAGCGGTCCGTGCGAACGATGTCGCCCACGGTCAGCGTGCCCAGCGCGATCGCCTGAGCGATCGGTTCGGAGTACTGCTTCTCGAGCGTTCCGGCCCGTCGCGAATGAGCGACGAGCTCGCGGATCGTGTCGGCGTCCTGCCCACCCGCGGCGGCCTTGTCGATGGGCTCGACGCCCGACGCCTTCACCAGGCGGTTCGCGATGTGGTTGATCCACAGCAGGAACGGACGCAGCGGCCAGGTGAGCGCGCGGGCCAGGATGCCGGTGGCCTTCGCCGCGGTCTCGGGATGCGCGATCGCCCACGACTTCGGGGCCATCTCGCCGATCACGAGGTGGAGGAACGTGACGACGATCAGCGCCAGCATGAAGGCGATGATGTCGGCGAGGACGTAAGGAAGACCCCACGCCTCGAACACCGGCGACAGCGCGTAGTCGATCGCGGGCTTGGTGATGGCACCGAGCAGGAACGTACAGGCCGTGATACCGAGCTGCGCGAACGCGAGCATCACGGTCAGCTCGTTCACCCCGCGCAGCGCCGCCCGGGCGGAGGCGCTGGTGGCGGCTTCCTCCTCGAGACGGTGGCGACGGGCGGCGAGCAGTGCGAACTCCACGATCACGAAGAACGCGCTGGCGATGATGAGCAGCGCCGTGATGAGGGCGACCGTCCAGCCGTTCATCGGGTCACCTCCTCATCGGCGCGCGACGCTTCGTCGGAAGACTCGGCATCCCGATCCCGCTCGTGCAGACGCACCGCGAGCTGGGACGGGACATGACGGTCGACCTCGACGACCTCGACGGTCAGCCAGCGCGCGATGTCGAGTCCCTGGACGGACTCGGATGGCTTCTCGGGCAGGTCGACCCGCACCACCGCGCCGATCGCGGGCAGGTCTCCGTGGGTCTCGATGACCAGGCCCGCGGCGGTCTCGGCGTCGGTCTCGGCCAGGTCGTGCCCGATCACGCGCTCGAGTTCGTCGAGGTGCAGGTCGCCGGGAACGGTCCAGGCGTCGTCCCCGACGGCGGCGACCTCGGGAGTCTCGACATCGTGCTCGTCGGAGAGCTCGCCGATCACTTCCTCGGTGAGGTCCTCGATCGTCAGGATGCCGTCGAAGTTGCCGTACTCGTCGACCACGCACGCGAGCTCGTTCCGCGTCTTGCGCATCCGGTCGAGGGCGACCGGCAGCATCATCGAGGTCGGCAGGACCACCGCGGGACGCATGACCGTCGCGACGACGGCGTCATCGGCGGGCTGCTCGCGCAGCAGATCGATCAGCTCGACCACACCCACGGGGGAGTCCTCGTCACCGATCACGGGATAACGCGTGTGACCGGATGCCATGAGGGCACGCACCTCACCGACCGTCGTCTCGGGGGTCACCGAGTCGATCTGCGAGCGCGGGATCATGGCGTGCTCGACGTCGCGCTGCGGGAAGTCGAGGATGCGGTCGATGATGATCGACAGATCGTCGGGGAGGTCGCCGCTCTGACGCGACTCCTCGATGATGGCCTCGAGGTCGCGCGCGGTCGCGCTCTCGTCGACGTCTTCGAGCGGTTCGATACGCAGCAGACGGAGGAGCGCGTTGGCCGCGACGTCGAAGACGGTGATGAGCCACCCGAAGAGCAGGAGGTAGATGCGGGTCGGCACGGCGAGGGCACGGGCGAGGGGTTCGGGGCTCGCGATCGCGAGGTTCTTCGGGTAGAGCTCGCCGAAGATCATCGTCACGATGGTCGCGAGCAGGAGCGCGCCGACCGTGCCGATGAGGACGGAGACGGCGGGGTCGATGCCCACCCCGCCGAGCAGCGTGCCGAGCGATTCGCCGATCAGCGGCTCGGCGACGTAACCGATCAGCAGACCGGTCACCGTGATGCCCAACTGCGCGCCCGACAGCATGAACGACGTGCGCTTCGTGATCGCGAGAACACGCTTCGCCTGCGCGTCACCCTTCTCGGCCAGCGCCGCCATGCGCGAACGGTCGACCGACATGTACGCGAACTCCTGCGCGACGAAGAAGCCGCAGGCGACGATGATCGCCAGAGTCACGATGACACCCACCAGGAGCGTCAGAGCCGCAGCCAGCATCAGATTTCACCCCCTCTCGAAGCGAGGGGGCTCGAAGATCGGCCCTCCTGGTCGGGGGAGGTTCGGTGATGGCTCACGGGTTATCTCTCTCGTGGGTCGGTTGATCGAAGATCGTCCTCAACTGTATCGAGCGGCATGACCCGCGGGCTGGGGATTGACCGCGTGATAACAGGGCCGGACCGTCATCCGGCCCGGCCCCTTTTCCCCTCGCGGTCAGGGAGTCGCGCGCCGGAGTGTGAGGAACGACGACGACGCGAGCGCGGCGATCAGCACCAAGCCCCACAGCGCGATCCCGAATGCCCCGAGCGCCGCTCCGCTCTCGATGACCGTCGGCCACGAACGCGTGAGGGTGACGATCCCGATGATCGCGACGAGGAGGAGGCCCGCCCCCACGAGGGTGACGGTGGTCACGAGGGCGCCGAAGCGCTTGAAGATGGTCGCGCCCCAGAAGCCCATGACGAAGAAGAACATCGCGACCGCGAAGAAGATGACTCCGGCCGCGAACGGACCGGCCTCCCACAGCCAGGGCATGTAGAAGAAGTAGCCGTTCATGCCCCACCCGTCGGTCGCCTGCTCCAGGAGGCCGCCGGCGACGAAGACGACCGAGAGCACGACGGCCGTGATGCCCGCGGTCAGCAGGGTGCCGGTGAAGAACTCGCGACGCGTGACGCTCAGCGCCTGCGAGAAGGGGAACGTGCGGGTCAGCGCCTGTGCGCCGATCACGCCGAAGTACCAGAGGGGCGCTTGCGCTCCGCCGCTGATCTTGACCCCATCGGCTCCCGCCGCCTGGACGATCCCGTAGACGAGGAGACTCAGGGCGAAGGCCCCGAACAGGATGATCAGCGGCAGCCAGATGAACGTCTGACGGTTGATCAGTTGGAGGCGGACAACCTTCAGCGTGCGGTTCATCGCAGCGCTCCTTCCGGGAGGGCGGCGCCGACCGTTGCGGCGGCGCGGGGACGGGTGTTCTGCGTGCGACGCACGATGAGTTGCTGCAGCGATACCGGGGCGACCTCGAGCCGGGCCTCGACGAGCGCCCGGCGGTCCGCCGGCGTGAGTCCGCCGGCGACGGTGACGGATGCCACGCCCCCGAGGCTCTCGCGATGGATGACCTCTCGCCCCAGGCAGAAGGCGTCCACGGCGATCGCGTCACCGATGATCGTCGCGGCACTGTGGCGCACGGCATCCGTGTCCTCGTCCATGACGATGCGCCCGCCGTCCAGCACGACGACCTTCTCGAGGAGGTTCGCGACCTCATCGATCAGGTGGCTGGAGAGGATGATCGTGCGCGGGTGCTCCGCGTAGTCCTCGAGCAGGCGATCGTAGAAGATCTGGCGCGCGACGGCATCGAGACCCAGGTACGGCTCGTCGAAGAACGTGATCTCCGAGCGCGAGGCGAGCCCGATGATGACGCCGACCGCGGACAGCTGGCCGCGCGAGAGCTTCTTGATCGTGCGCTTCAGCGGGAGCTGGAACTCGTCCACGAGACGGTCGGCGAACGCCTGGTCCCAGTGCGGGAAGAAGAGGCGGGCCGCGCGGAACGCGTGGACGGGCTGTGCGTCGTCGGGGTACTTCTGGCTCTCGCGCACGAAGCACATGCGTGACAGGACGCGCGGGTTCTCGTAGGGGTCCTCGCCGAAGACGCGCGCTTCGCCGCTCGAGGCGACGTTCTGTGCGGTGAGGATCGACATGAGGGTCGTCTTGCCGGCGCCGTTGCGGCCGAGCAGACCGTAGATGGAGTCCTTCTCGATCCGGAAGGTCACGTCATCGAGGGCGAGTCCGCCCCGGTAACGCTTGCTGAGGCCCGTTGCCTCGATCACGGCGGTCATCGTGTGGCTCCTTCTGTGCGGGGGGAGGGGGTGGACGGAACGAGATGCGCGCGCTCGCGGATGAGCTCCGCGAGGTCGTCCGGGCCGAGGCCCAGGGTGCGGGCTTCGGCGAGGAGGGGCTCGACGAAGCGATCGGCGAAGGCCGTTCGGCGCTCGCGCAGGAGGTTGTCGCGCGCGCCGGCGGCGACGAACATGCCGATGCCTCGGCGCTTGTAGAGGACACCCTTGTCGACGAGCATGGTGATTCCTTTCGCGGCGGTGGCGGGGTTGATGCGGTGGAACGCGGCGAGCTCGTTGGTGGACGGCGCGCGGGTCTCCTCGGCGAGCGAGCCGTCGACGATGGAGTCCTCCACGCTCTCGGCGATCTGGAGGAACAGTGCCCTACCGTCGTCGATCATGCGTTCTCCGTCCGTTGGTTCATTACTTGACTAAGCAACCATGCAACGCGGGAGCGTGTCGTGTCAAGGCCGTTAATATCTCGCGGCGTGAGATAATGGACGTACCCCGCATTGCTGCGCTTCCCGGCGCGGTCCCGCCCTTTGCATCACGAGGCGCTTTTGCGCGCCAGAAAAGGACCAGCCGTGGGACGCCTCATCTACCGCGATCGCGCATCGTTCGACATCGACGACCGCATTCTCGCCCACCTTCGCATCGTCATCATGAACAAGTTGCGCCGCAACGAAGGGTTCATGCTGCAGCTCCCCGTGAACGAAGGCGTGCGCCAGGCCAGCATCTGGGTGCACGCATCCAATGCGCTCGTGCTGCAGTTCTACGGGGGCCGCGAGCCCGCGATCGACCGCGAGCTCGTGGATCAGATGATGCACGACGCCAGCAGCGCCGACGGGCTCACTCTTCTCTCGACCGGGCCGGTGATCGCCGCCGCATCCCCGGCGCGCGCCGCGCGCTGAGCCCCTTGCGCGCGCGCCGCCCGATCAGCGGGCGCGGGCGCGGGGGAGCGTGACCACGAACAGACCCCCGTCTTCGGAGGCCAGGCACCGCACATCGCCGCCGTGCGCGCGGGCGATCCCGCGGGCGATCGGCAGACCGAGTCCCACCCCCGTCGCCGACCGGGCCGGATCCAACCGGACGAGTCGGTCGAAGATGCGCTCGCGATCGGCATCCGGCACCCCGGGCCCGTCGTCCGCGACCGTCATACGGATCTCGGTCGGGACCTCCTCGAGCGAAATCCGGACGTCGCCGCGTCCGCCGGTCGCACGCGCGGCGTTCTCGACGAGGTTCGACAGCACCTGCGCGATCCTGTCGAGGTCGACGGATGCCATGACCGCGACATCCGGAACCGTCGCCCGCAGATCGAGGTGGGGGTGCAGGAGCGGTGCCCGCTCCGCCTCCGCGCGCACCAGCGCGCGCAGGTCGGTGTCGGCGAGGTTCAGCTCGAGACCCCGGTCGACCCGGGCCATCATGAGCAGGTCATCGACCAGGCGCGACGCGCGGGCCGCTTCGCGAGCGACCTGAGCGGCGAGCATCTCGCGATCGGGTCCGTCGAGATCAGCCCGGACGAGGGTGTCTGCGGCGGCCCGGATGCCGGCGACCGGCGTCCGCAGCTCGTGTGCGGCGTCCGACAGGAAGGCGCGCAGTCGGCGCTCGGCTCCGCGCGCGGCTTCCTCCGCCCCGACGACGTCGTCGAGCATGTCGTCGAGGGCTGTCGCGACGCGGCCGATCTCGGTGTCGGGGCGGGTGGGCCGGAGTCGGCGTCCCCGCTCGCCCGCACCGATCGAACGAGCCACCTCGGACACCTGATCGAGGGGCCGGAGCGTCGCCCGGACGATGAGGATCACGGCGCCCGCGGCGATCGCCAGGACGACGGCGGACGCGATCGCCATGATCCACCGCACCTGCACGAGCGTGTCCTCGACGCCGACCGCGGATGCCGTGAGCGTCAAGGTCGATCCATCGCTCAGGGTCGAGCTCAACGTCACGAGATCGTCGTCGCCGCCGACCGTCGAGGCGACGACCGTGACGTCGGATCCCGTCGCGGTCGGTTGGGGTACCGCGCGCTCTGCGGGTCCCGGGCCACCGGGTCCCCGCGGACCGTCCCGAAGCTGCTCCGGGCTGGGACCGGCGACGATCGACCCGCCGCCCGCGCTGTCGATCCTCACCGCGAGCCCCTGATCCGACAGACGCTCGGCCAGGTCGGCGTCATCGACGGTACCCACCAGCGACGCGGCGGCCGCCGCACGATCGCGCAGCCGCTCCTCGATCTGGCCGCGGAGACGCGCGCCGAGGGCGACGTCCACCACCACGGAGAGCACGATCAGCAGCACCGCGACGAGCGCCAGGACGGCGACGATCGTGCGGCGACGGAGCGACCCCGACCGCAGGGCCGGTGCGGTCATCATGGCGCGACGCTCAGACGGTAGCCGAGACCACGCACGGTGTGGATGAGCCGCGTTCCGCGCGCTTCCATCTTCCGCCGGAGGGCGCTGAGGTGCACCTCGACGAGGTTGGGGTCGTAGTCGTCGTAGCCCCACACCTGGGTCAGGATCTGACCCTTCGACAGCGTGCGCCCCCGACTCTCCGCGAACAGCTGCAACAGGCGGAACTCGGTCGCGGTGAGATCGAGGGCGCCGCCTCCGCGATGAGCGACGGCCGCATCGGGATCGACGACGAGATCACCGATCGCGATCGTCTGGGGGAGTCGTCCGCGCCGACGCAGCACGGCGCCCACGCGCGCCACGAGCTCGGCGACCGTGAACGGCTTGGTCACGTAGTCGTCCGCGCCTTCCGCGAACCCCCGCAGGCGATCGTCGACCTCGTCGCGCGCGGTGAGCATGATCACGGCGGTGTCGCCTTCCGCCCGGATCACCGGGAGCAACCGGATGCCGGCCGGCCCGGGCATCATCCAGTCGAGCACCACGAGGTCGGGGCGGAACGCCGCCAGACGGATCGCCAGATCCGTGCCGTCCGGGGCGCCCTCCGCGGTGAAGCCTTCGGCGCGCAGCGCCGTCACGATGGTGAGGCGGATGGTCTCGTCGTCGTCGAGCACGAGGACGCGGGCAGGGGTGGACACCCCGCCCACGGTAGGGCCGACCACTGTGCACTTCTTATGCGGTGGCTATGGCATCCGGATCCGCATCGGAGCTTCAGGTTCGCTTCAGTCCCGCCTCGAAGGCTGGACATATCGCCGGAACACCCTCCGGCCAGGAAGGAACATCATGACCGACGACGACAACCCCACCCTGCCGCTGCCACGAACAGAGCCGCAGCCCGAACCGGCCCGTCGCCGCTGGACGCGGCCCTCGCTCATCGCCGGAGCCGTGGTCGTGGCGGTCGGCCTCGCCGGGGGCTCCGCCGCCCTCGCCGCGCAGTCCAGCGGTCCCCTCGCCCTCGCCAGCGCATCGACGACCTCTGCTCCGAGCGCCGACGGGGGCAGCGGGCCCGGTACCGCCCCGATGCCGGGCGCCACCCCGACCGACGCGCCGACCCCCGGAGCGGACGCGCCGACTCCCGGGACCGAGGCCACACCTCCCGCGGGACCGGGGGAGGGTGCCGGTCCGGGTGCGTGCGGACCGGCTGGAAAGGGTCCCGGGGGACCGGGTGCCGTCGGACCGGACGGCACCACCCCGCCTTCGGACGGCACCGCGCCGACTCCTCCCGCCGACGGGAAGGCACCGACCCCGCCCGCGGATGGCACCGCGCCGACCCCGCCGACCCCACCCGCCGACGGGCAGGCACCGACCCCGCCGACCCCGGCCACCCCGGGCAGCTGAGCACCGCACCGCGCTGACCGCCGCGCCGCACACCCCACGTGCAGGCCGCGGTCAGCGCGGTGGGGCACGATCGATGCATGAGCACACGGCGACCTCCGGCCCGCCGTCCCGCCGCGCGGAGCCGCGTCGCACCGCGTCGTCGTCCCCGCCGCCGGGCCACGGCGGCGATGCTCCGCCGACGCCGCATCACGGTGGGCGCGCTCGTCGCGGTCGGGGTCGTGACGATCGTCGGTCTCCTCGCCGCCGCCGTCGTCCCACTTCTCGGTCTCGCGTCGGCCTGGAACACCGAGGTGCGCAAAGAGCGCGTGGATCTCTCCGCGTTCGACCCCGGACGTCTCATCGACGATGCCGACTTCTACGACGGCAACGCGATGACCGCCGACGAGATCCAGCGCTTCCTCGACGACGAAGTGGGGTCGTGCCGCACCGACACCTGCCTCAACGTCTTGCGCACGACCCTCCTCGCTCGCGACAGGATCGTCTCGGATGCCACCGGCGAAACGGTCTGCGAGGCCTACGAGGGCGGCGACCTCACCGCCGCCGAGATCATCGACCGGGTGCAGCGCGCCTGCGGCATCTCGGCGAAAGTGCTGCTCGTCACGCTCCAGAAGGAGCAGAGCCTCGTGTCCGGCCGCACGGCTCGAGGCCCCGACGACGCCGCTCTGGGGGCGGCCATGGGGGCCCGCTGCCCCGACACCGCGCCGTGCGACGCCGGTCTCGCCGGATTCGCCGCACAGATCGCCCAGGGGGCCACCGACCTCAAGTCGTACAGCGCGTCCGACTTCATGCGCCAACCCCGCACGCACTGGATCGCGTACTCGCCGAATCCCGACTGCGGAGGCACGGATCTGACCATCGCGAACGAGGCGACGGCGGCCCTCTACAACTACACGCCCTATCAGCCGAATCCCGCCGCCCTCGAGGCCGCGTGGGGGACGGGCGACTCCTGTTCGTCCTACGGAAACCGCAACTTCGCGTTGTACTGGGCACTCTGGTTCGGGTGAGTGTTCACGGCCGAATCACAGTGTTGTGATTTCGTTATGTACGGGCGATAATGACCGAGACAACAGAACATCGCCGTGACTCCATCACAGGTCGTAGGGGAAGACGTACCTGACGAAGGAGAGACCATGGCGACCACGTCTTCGCGCGGAGTGATCCTGATCCACTCCGCGCCCCGCGCGTTGTGCCCCCACCTGGAGTGGGCGGTCGGACGCGCTCTCGGCCGTGCCGTGAACTTCGACTGGACCGACCAGCCGGTGCTGACAGGCAGTCGGCGCGCCGAGTTCTACTGGGAGGGCCCGGTCGGCTCCGGCGCCGCCCTCGCCAGCGCGATCCGCGGATGGGAGCACCTGCGCTTCGAGGTGAGCGAGGACCCCACCCCGCGCAGCGACGGCGGTCGGTGGATGCACACGCCGGGTCTCGGCATCCACTATGCGCAGACCGACGCGGCCGGAAACGTGGTCATCGGCGAGGACCGTGTGCGCTACGCCATGGAGGTCGCCGCAGGCGACGCCTTGGAGCTGCAGCGCGAGCTCGACGTCGCCCTCGGCTCGGCGTGGGACGAGGAGCTCGAGCCCTTCCGCCACGCCGGCGACGACCAGCAGATCGTCTGGCTGCACAAGGTCGGCTGATCCCCAGACGTCGGGGGAGCGGAGGCGCCACTACCGGAGGTCGGTGATCATTCCCGGCACCGGGACCGCGTATCCCTCTCCCGATCGGAAAGCGAACGCCCCCGCCATCCCCGAAGCAGTCGGGGGATGCCGGGGGCGTTCGGTCGTGATCAGACCGAGGCGATCGCGACGACGGCGTTGTGACCGCCGAAGCCGAACGAGTTGCTGATGGCGAGCTGGTCGCCCGAACCGAGCTCGACCGGTGAGCCGGAGAGAGCGAAGGGAACCTCGGGGTCCTGCTCGGTGAGGTTGATCGTGGGCGGGGCGACCCGGTTCTGGAGCGCGAGGACGGTGAAGATCGCCTCGAGCGCACCCGTACCGCCGAGAAGGTGGCCAGTGGAGGCCTTGGTCGCGGAGACGGGGATCTCGTCGACGCGCTCACCGAAGACGGCGCGCAGCGCCTTGTACTCGTTCGGGTCGCCGACCGGGGTCGACGTGGCGTGGGCGTTGATGTGGGTGACGTCGTCGACCGACGCGCCCGCCATCTCGAGCGCCATGTGCACGGCGCGCGCGGCACCGTGGCCCTCGGGGTCGTTCGCGGTGATGTGGTACGAGTCCGCCGTGACGCCACCGCCGACGATCGACGCGTAGATCTTCGCGCCGCGGGCCTTCGCGTGCTCCTCGGTCTCGAGGATCAGCACGCCGGCACCTTCGCCCATGACGAAGCCGTCACGGTCGATGCTCGCCGGACGCGAGGCCGTCTCGGGGGAGTCGTTGCGCTTCGAGAGCGCCTGCATGGATGCGAACGAGGCGATGGTGATCGGGTGGATCGCCGACTCGGTGCCACCGGCGATGACGACGTCGGCCAGACCGTCGCGGATGTGCTGCACGGCGTTGACGATCGACTCGGTGCTCGAGGCACACGCCGATGCGACCGTGCGCGCGAAGGCCCGGGCGTGGAAGTGGAGGGAGAGGTTGCCCGCCGCCGCGTTCGGCATGAGCATGGGCACGGTCATCGGCATGACCCGACGCGGACCCTTCTCGCGGAGGACGTCCCACGCGTCCAGAAGCGTCCAGACGCCGCCGATCCCCGTGGCGAAGTCGACTCCGAGACGGTCGGGGTCGATGTCGGGCGCGCCCGCGTCTTCCCACGCTTCCTTCGCCGCGACCATCGCCAACTGCGACGAGGGGTCGAGGCGCTTGGCGACCGGACGCTCGAGGACGGTCTCGGGGCGCACGAGCGCCTCAGCCGCGAACGTGACGGGAAGCTGGTACTTCTCGACCCATTCGTGCTCGAGGGTGCGCGCGCCGGAGGTGCCGGCCAGCAGGGCGGACCAGCTCTCGGGTGCCGTCCCGCCGATGGGCGAGGTGGCTCCGATGCCGGTGACGACGATGCGGGGTGTGCTCATGGGGTGCGAAATCCTTGCTGCGGACCGATGGGGCCTGACCGGTGGGGGCCGAAGCCCCCACCGGGAGAATCAGGCCTGGTTCGAGGTGATGAAGGTGACGGCGTCGCCGACGGTCTTGAGGTTCTTGACCTCGTCGTCGGGGATGGTGACGCCGAACTTCTCCTCGGCGTTGACGACGATCGTCATCATCGAGATGGAGTCGATGTCGAGGTCGTCGGTGAACGACTTCTCGAGGGCGACCTCGTCGGCCGAAATACCGGTCTCATCGGTGATGAGCTCGGCCAGACCTGCGAGGACCTCGTCGTTGGTGAATGCCATGATTTCTCCTGTTCGTGGGTCGGCCCGTGCGGTTACCCGTGGGCCTGGATCAGTCTAGGGTTCGACGCTGCCGCGTCAGGGAAGGACGACGACCTGCGCGCCGAAGACGAGACCGGCACCGAAGCCGATCTGCAACGCGAGTCCGCCGCTGAGCTCGGGGTGCTCCTCGAGCAGTCGGTGGGTGGCGAGAGGGATGGATGCCGCCGAGGTGTTCCCGGTGGTCTCGATATCGCGACCGATGATCACCGTCTCCGGCAACCCCAGCTGCTTCGCGAACTCGTCGATGATGCGCATGTTCGCCTGGTGGGGGACGAAGGCCGCGAGATCGCTCGGCTCGATGCCCGCGGCCTCGATCGCCTGACGGGCGACCTTGACCATCTCCCAGACGGCCCAGCGGAACACCGTGGGGCCCTCCTGACGCAGAGTCGGCCACGGGGCCACGCCGTCGCGGAAGTCGGTGAGCGTGGCGTTCATGCCGACGGCATCCGCCTTCGATCCGTCCGATCCCCAGATGGTGGGTCCGATGCCCGGCGTGTCGCTGGGGCCGACGACGACGGCGCCGGCGCCGTCCCCGAGGAGGAACGAGATGCTGCGGTCGGTCGGGTCGACCACGTCACTGAGCTTCTCGGCACCGACCACGACCACGTGCGTCGCGAGACCGCCGCGGATGAGGGCGTCGGCCTGGGCCACGCCGTAGGCGAAGCCCGCGCACGCCGCGTTGACGTCGTACGCCGCTGCGGGGTTCGCCCCGATGCGGTCGGCGACGATCGCCGAAGCCGACGGCGTCTGCTTGGGGTTGCTGATGGTCGCCACGATCACGGCGTCGATGTCGCCGGGCGCGACGCCCGACTTCTCGACGGCCTCGCGCGCGGCCTCGGAGGCCAGGTCGATGGCATCCGTGTCTTTGTTCGCGCGGACGCGCGTGATGATGCCGGTCCGCTGACGGATCCACTCGTCGCTCGAGTCGATCGGCCCCACGAGGTCGTCGTTCGGCACGAAGTTCTCGCCACGGGCGGCACCGTACGCGTAGATGCGCGTGTGTGCCGGTCCCTGCAGCTGCCGGAGGGTGGGGGTGCTCATGCCTGGATGTCTTCTTTCAGGAGCGAGACGGCCGCGTCGAGGTCGTCGGGGGTCTTGACCGCCACGGTGGGAGTGCCGCGCAGAGCGCGCTTCGCGAGTCCCGTCAGCGCTCCCGCGGGGGAGAGTTCGATGATGCCGGTCACGCCCCGCTCGGCGAAGGACGCCATGCAGCGGTCCCAGCGGACGGGCGAGGCGACCTGCGCGACGACGAGATCGAGCGCGCGGCGGCCCTCGGCGACGACGGAGCCGTCGGAGTTGGTCCAGAGCGTCAGGCTCGGATCGGAGACCTCGACGTCGGCCGCGGCGGAGCGCAGAACCTCGACGGCGGGCTCCATGAACCGCGTGTGGAAGGCGCCCGCGACCTGCAGCGGGATCACGCGTGCGCCGCGCGGTGCCTCGGCCGCCAGCTCGGCGAGAGCGGGCAGCTCACCCGCGGCGACGATCTGACCCCCGCCGTTGTAGTTGGCCGGGGTGAGCCCGAGCGCCTCGAGGCGCTCGAGGACGGCCGTCTCGTCGCCCCCGACGACCGCGCTCATTCCGGTCTCGGTGACGGCGGCGGCTTCGGCCATGGCCCGCCCCCGCAGACCGACGAGGCGCAGCGCGTCGCTCTCGGTGAGGACCCCGGATGCCGCCAGCGCGGCGATCTCGCCCACGGAGTGCCCCGCGACCCCGGCGACGGCGCTGCCCGAGCGCTCGGTCAACGCGGCCCACGACAGCAGGCTGGCTGCGACGATGAGGGGCTGGGCGACGCTGGTGTCGCGGATGCGGTCGGCATCCCACGCGGTACCGGCGGCGACGAGGTCCACACCGGCCTGTTCGGAGTACGCGGCGAGGCGCTCGCGCGCCCCGTCGAGCTCGAGCCACGGCGCGAGGAATCCAGGGGTTTGCGACCCCTGCCCGGGGAAGACGGCGATGATCACGGTCCCATCCTGCCAAGGATCGGGCGCGGGCTTATGGAGGTATCGACACAGATATACGGCGTGTCTTTGTGCGAGCCGTGCATCAGCGCGGCAGGGAAGGGCGTCGGCCGGCCGTTCCGCGCCGGCGCGTGGCATCCGTTCCGATCGACCCGAGGATCAAGGCGGTCTGGAGGATGAGTGCCTCGCGGGGGCCGGTGGCGTCCCATCCGATGACCTCGGAAACGCGCTTCAAGCGGTACCGGACGGTGTTGGGGTGCACGTACAGCTCGCGCGCGGTCGCTTCGAGCGAGCGGCCGTTGTCGAGGTAGCTCCAGAGCGTCGCGACGAGGTCGGTGCTGTGCGCCTGGAGCGGACGGTACACGCGATCCACCAGCGTCTGCTTGGCCACCGCGTCGCCGGCGAGGGCGCGCTCGGGGAGGAGGTCGTCGGCCTCGACCGGACGCGGGGCGTTGCGCCACGCCCGAGCCACGGCGAACCCCGCCAGGGCCGCGCGCGCACTCTGCCCGGCGTCGACGAGAGCGGCGACCGGGGGACCGAGGACGAGGTGGCCCGATCCGAAACCGGGTTCGAGCCGCTTGGCGATCTCGGTGAAGGGCAGTTCGGTCGCGTCCTCACCGCTGCGACCGGGCAGCTCGGCTCGACCGAGGACGAGGACGAGACGAGAGCCCTGCACGCCGATGAGCACGTCGACGCCGAGCTTTCGTGCGGTGCGACGCACCTGATCGACGTCGAACTGCGGGGGCGTCGTTCCCACCAGGACGGCGACCTCACCGTGGCCGTGCCATCCGAGGGCGGCGATGCGGCTGGGCAGCTCTTCGTCGGCCTCGCCCGTGAGGATCGAGTCGACGACCAGCGCCTCGAGGCGCGCGTCCCAGAGGCCGCGGGCCTCCGCGGCACGCGCGTAGACGTCGGCCGCGGCGAACGCCACCTCGCGAGAGTAGAGGAGCATCGCCTCGCGCACGCTCTTGCTGCGGCCGGCGACCCGTTCCTCCATCACCTCGACGGTGACGCGGACGAGTTGCAGCGTCTGCGTGAGGCTCACGCTGCGCAGGAGCTCCCGGGGAGCGGCCGCGAAGATGTCGGACGCGATCGCCGGTGTCTGGGCGGGATCCTCCACCCACTGGGTGAACGAGGTGATACCGGCCTGGGCCACGAGGCCGACGGCCGACCGCCGAGCGGGAGGCATCCCGGCATACCAGGGCAGGGTCTCTTCGAGACGCTGGATCGTGGCCGTCGCCAGGTCGCCCGAGATGCGGCGCAACCAGACGAGGGTCTCTTCCTTGTCGCGCGCGGCCCGCTCCCGGCCCGCCGCGGCGGGAGCCTGCGCCTCACGCGAAATGCGGTCGGGACCGGCCCCACCCGAGAGGGGGGAGCCGGTCCCGACCGTGGGTTCACTCACGTGATCAGGCCTCGCCACCCGCGTTGCCGCTGGTGCCGGCGTTGACGT
>Ga0308161_1000447_pt1 | contig 66160 bp, 65 predicted proteins | sample PhyFR2_FD_201034 | JGI IMG/M metagenome (GOLD analysis project Ga0308161, IMG submission 201034) | Phyllosphere microbial communities from UC Gill Tract Community Farm, Albany, California, United States - DLSLF.R2 | ecosystem: Host-associated > Plants > Phyllosphere > Unclassified | place: USA...
GCTTCTGCTTATGAACTTTGCATAATGCCCGTTTCCCGGAACAGGCTAACCAGCAGGCTTTTACATGATTAATGACGTCATCACCCCAGAATTTGATGAGAACGGGCGGCCATTGCGCCGGATCCGCAGCTTTGTGCGCCGCCAGGGTCGCTTAACGAAAGGCCAGCAGCAGGCGCTGGATACCCTGTGGCCGGTTATGGGCGTGGAATATCAGCCGGAACCCGTCGATCTGACCGAACTGTTTGGCCGCGAGGCCCCGGTGACGCTGGAGATCGGCTTTGGCATGGGCGCTTCGCTGGTGACCATGGCGCAGAACACGCCGCACCAGAACTTCCTGGGCATTGAGGTGCATGCGCCGGGCGTCGGTGCCTGCCTGGCCTCGGCAAAAGAGGCCGATGTGCAGAACCTGCGGGTAATGTGTCATGACGCGGTGGAAGTGCTGGAGAAGATGATTCCGGATAACTCGCTGCGCATGGTTCAGCTCTTCTTCCCCGATCCCTGGCACAAAGCGCGTCACAACAAACGCCGTATCGTTCAGGTGCCTTTCGCCGAGCTGGTGATGCGCAAGCTGAAACCGGGTGGCGTATTCCACATGGCGACCGACTGGGAAGCCTACGCCGAACATATGCTGGAAGTGATGAACAGCATCGACGGCTATCGCAATCAGTCAGAACAACAGAATTACGTGCCGCGTCCTGAAACGCGTCCACTGACCAAGTTTGAGCAGCGCGGGCAGCGTTTAGGCCACGGCGTATGGGATTTAATGTTTGAGAGGGTGAAATAATGGCCACACAACGCAGCCGCCGTTTACGTAAAAAACTGCACATCGACGAGTTTCAGGAGCTGGGCTTCTCCGTTGCCTGGCGCTTCCCGGAAGGCACCAGCGAAAGCGAAATCGATGAGACGCTGAACCAGTTCATCAATGAAGCGATCGATCCTAACGGTCTGGCCTTCGATGGCAGCGGCTATCTGGTGTGGGAAGGTCTGGTCTGCCTGCAGAAAACCGGCAAATGCACCGAAGAACATCGTGCGCTGGTGCGCAAATGGCTGGAAGATCGCAAGCTGCAGGATGTGCAGATGACGGAACTCTTTGACGTCTGGTGGGACTAATAGCCACGCCCCCGATGCGTATCGCGGGCCAGGTTTTCAGTTACACAGCGTCGGGCTGAGTCCCGATCGCTGAACGGTTTCAGACCAGATGTTAGGGAGTGGATATGATGCGTAAAGCGCTTCTTGCTGTGCTGCTGGTGGCAGCGACCCAGGCGCAGGCCGCCTATGAATGCAGCGTTAAGCCGCAGGACGACGTGGTGATTAAGCCGCAGAGCGTGCAGGTGGTCGGGGCCAACGGCAACATGGAAATCTCGCCGCAGGGCGATGTGCAGTTCAACGGAAAGCGGGTCACGCTGGATGCGGCCGGCCGTCAGAAAGCGATCGACTACCAGAATGCGCTGCGCCGCGATCTGCCCTGGATTGACAGCGGGGCGACGTCACGTCTGGAGAAAGGGCGTGCGGCACTGGATCGGGTCATCGTCGAAAAGCTGGGAAGCGGCAGCAACGTCCGTAACCGTCTGACGACCCTGAACGGTCAGCTGAAACAGCAGATGAACCGCATCATTGAGCATCGCGAAGATGGTCTGACGTTCCATCATCAGGCGATCGACAAGGTGCGCGCCGAAGGCGAACGGCTGGTGCAGTCGACGCTGGGCGGCGTGATGCAGGACAGTCTGAACGAGATGGGCAGTCAGCAGGGCAGTGGCGGCAGCAACCCGCTGCAGGCGATTATGGGAAATCTGGGTGGTCTGCAGCAGTCGATTCAGGCTGAGTGGAGCAAACAGGAGCAGGATTTCCAGAACTTCGGTCACGAAGTCTGCAACCGCGTCATCTCTCTGGAAGACCAGCGTAAACAGCTCGCTGGCGCACTGAAAAACTAAGTCAACGCCTCAGCCTGCCGGGCTGAGGCTCCTGCTTACTCTTCCGCTAAGAACAGCTCCAGTAGCGAATTCAGGAACAGTTTCCCTTTCTCCGTAATCTGCCACTGCGCCGGGGTTTCGATCACGTAACCGGCAGCGATGGCGGCATCCATCTGTGGACGGATCGCCTGTTCGGCTAAGCCGGTATAGCGGCTGAACGCGTCGCGCGGCGCGGCTTCCAGCAGGCGAAAACGGTTCATGAAATATTCAAACGGCTTGTCGCTGTCTGCCACTTCATACTGCTTTTCGCGGTAGTTACCCTGCATAAAGCCACGCGGATGGCGGGTTTTTACCGTGCGGACGATGCGGCCATCCGGCTGCGTCAGCTTGCCATGCGCACCACAGCCAATCCCCAGATAGTCGCCAAAGCGCCAGTAGTTGAGGTTGTGTTCACAGCGGTAGCCCGGCTTCGCATAGGCGGAGGTTTCATACTGCTGATAACCGGCCTCCCGCAGCAGCCGATCGCCCTGTTCGAAGATATCCCACAGCGCATCATCATCCGGCAGCACCGGCGGGCGCGAGCCAAACAGGGTGTTGGGCTCGATGGTGAGCTGATACCAGGAGAGATGCGGCGGATTCAGCGCTATCGCCCGGCGTAAATCGTCGAGCGCCTCTTCCAGCGACTGATCGGGCAGGCCATGCATCAGGTCAAGGTTAAAGCTGCGCAGCGACAGAGAAGCCGCCAGCTCAGCGGCGCGAACCGCCTCTTCCGGGCCATGAATACGGCCCAGACGCTGCAGTTTCTGCGGGCTGAAGCTCTGAACGCCAATCGAAATACGATTAATACCGGCGCGCTGATAGGCGCTGAAGCGGTCCGCTTCCACGGTGCCGGGGTTGGCTTCCATGGTCACTTCCGCATCCGGCGCCAGGTTCAGACGCGCCCGGACGCCATCCATCAGCATCTGCATCGCGCTGCTGCTCAGCAGGCTGGGTGTGCCGCCGCCAATAAAGATCGTGCGCACTTCACGGCCATGAATCAGCGGCAGGTCGATCTCCAGATCGCGCAGCAGGTGCTGCACGTATTCAACGTGCGGCACCTCATCTTTCAGCGCGTGGGAGTTAAAATCACAGTAGGGACACTTCTGTACGCACCATGGAATGTGGATGTAGAGACTCAGTGGCGGCAGATTAGGCATTACGCATCGCTTCCAGCAACAGCGTCAATGCTTTACCCCGGTGAGACACGGCACCTTTTTCCGCTTTGCTCAGCTCGGCAGCGGTTTTACCCAGCGCCGGAACAGCGAAAATCGGGTCGTAACCAAAGCCACCGTTGCCAGAGGCAGAGCGGGTGATCTCACCCGCCCAGCTGCCGTGGAACACCAGCGGCGTCGGGTCTTCCGCATGACGCAGATAGACCAGCACGCAGTGAAACTGCGCCTGACGCTGACCGTCCGGCACGTTTTCCAGCGCCTGCAGCAGCTTCTCCAGATTCTGCTGATCGCTGGCATCCTCGCCGGCATAGCGCGCCGAGTAGATGCCAGGCGCGCCGCCCAGCGCATCCACGGCCAGGCCCGAATCATCGGCAATCGCCGGTAAGCCGGTGATCTGCGCCGCGTGACGTGCTTTGAGAATCGCATTCTCAATAAAGGTCAGGCCGGTCTCTTCCACCGACTCAACCCCGAGGTCACTCTGTGCGACGATATCCAGACCAAAAGCGGAGAGTAACTCCGCCAGTTCACGTACCTTGCCGGGGTTGCCGGTGGCGAGGACAACTTTTTGCATAACGGTTCCAGTTTGATTCATTTACAGCAGATACCAGAGACCCGGGAACAGGTCCATGCCGAGAAAGTTCAGGGCATACAGCACCAGGATGACGATCATCGCCGAAAAATCGATGCCGCCCATCGCAGGCAGAATACGGCGAATGGGGGCCATCAGCGGTTCGGTTAACTGCACCAGCAGATAATCCACGGGGCCACGGCCCTGGCTGATCCAGCTCATCAGTGAGCGGATAATGATGACCCAGAAGACCAGATATCCGGCAGATTTCAGCAGCGACAGCAGACCGACCAGCAGATTGGTCGGATCGACAGAGAACACGCCGACCTGAATCAGCAGCAGAATCGGGTATTTCAGCGTCGTCAGCACAAAGGCCAGCAGCAGCGAGGCGGTGTCGATCGGCCCCAGCGCCGGAATGATGCGGCGTAGCGGCTTCACAACCGGCTGCGTTACTTTCACGACAAACTGCGCCAGGGGATTATAAAAATCGCAGCGCGACCACTGCATCCAGATGCGCAGCAGCAGCACCATCACGTAGAGATCGATTAGCGTTTTAACTAAAAACGTCAGTGTTAACATGAAGTTCCTCTGTTATTTTTGTGAGTTGTGCGCATAGTCTCGTGCGCCAAAAATGGCGGTGCCGATACGCACCATTGTACTGCCTGCGGCGATTGCCGCCTCCATGTCATCGCTCATTCCCAGCGAGAGCGTATCAATACCCGGATACTGCTGCTGCAACTGCCGGAAAGCCTCTGCCATCTGCTGACATACCGCCAGCTGCCGCGCGTAGTCACTCTCCGCGGCCGGAATCGCCATCAGTCCCCGCAGCCGCAGCTGCGGCAGGGCCGCAATCTGCTCTGCCAGCCCGGAAACGGCCTCCAGCATGATGCCAGATTTGCTGTTCTCGTCACTGATATTTACCTGAATTAATACATTCAGGGGAGGCAGCGTCGCAGGCCGCTGATCGTTGAGCCGCTGCGCGATGCGCTGACGGTCGATCGTATGACACCAGGCAAAATTCTCCGCCACCAGACGACTTTTGTTGGACTGCAACGGGCCGATGAAGTGCCACGCCAGCTCAGGATGTGCGGCCAGCGCCTGAACCTTTTCAACCCCCTCCTGAACGTAATTTTCGCCGAAGGCTGTCTGGCCAGCGGCAAACGCCTCTTCGACCGCGCTCGCAGGTTTGGTTTTGCTGACTGCAAGCAGGGTAATTTCTTCTGGTGCGCGGCCGCAACGCGCGGCAGCGGCGGCGATTCTCTGCCGCACTTGCTGTAGGTTCTGCTGGATTGAGGTCATAGTCAGGAGAAATCATGAATCTGGATGAAATGGTGGCGCTTAGTGTAAAGCATAATGCCGCCGATCTGCACCTTTGCAGCGGACATTTGCCCTGCTGGCGGCGGCAGGGAAGGCTGGAGACCCTGCCGCAGCAGCCCCGGATCGCCGACAGCGGGATCGCGCAGTTTATGGCGCAGTGGCTCAGTGACGCACAGCGCCAGCAGCTGGCGCAGGCGGGCCAGATCGATTTTGCCCTGAGCCTGGCGGACGGCTCACGGCTGCGTGCGAATCTGTTCAGGCAGCGCGAGGGGCTGTCGCTGGCGCTGCGGATTATCGCCACGACCTGCCCGACGCTGGCAGAACTGCAGCTGCCCGCCAGCGTGCCCCCACTGCTGGCGCAGCAGGATGGCCTGATTCTGGTGACCGGGGCGACAGGCAGCGGCAAATCCACCACGCTGGCGGCGCTGGTGGATACGCTGAACCGTCAGCAGGCGCGTCATATCATCACGCTGGAGGATCCGATTGAGTTTATTCATCAGAGCCGGCAGTCGCTGATTCAGCAGCGGGAAATCGGACTGCACTGCGCGTCGTTCGCGCTGGGGATCCGGGCGGCGCTGCGTGAAGATCCGGACGTTATTCTGCTGGGTGAGCTTCGCGACAGCGACACCATTCGTCAGGCGCTGACGGCGGCGGAGACCGGTCATCTGGTGCTGGCGACGCTGCATACCCGCGGCGCAGCGCAGGCGGTGGATCGGCTGGTGGATGTCTTTCCGGCGGAGGAGAAGGCGCTGGTCCGGAGCCAGCTGGCGGGCAGCCTGAAGGCGGTGATCGCGCAGCGCCTGGTGCCCGCAGCGGCGGACGGGCGCATCGCCCTGTTTGAGATACTGATCGCCACGCCCGGCATCACCAATCTGATCCGCGAGGGGAAGATGCACCAGATCCCTGCGCTGTTGCAGACCGGCGCGCAGGCCGGAATGCAGACGTTTGAGCAGAGCCGCCTGGCGCGGCAGGCCGCCGGTCTTATCTAGCGGACATCAGTAATGGTTTTCGAACCAGTCCTGCAAAATGATGGCGGCAGACTGTGAATCGACCGACCCTTTGTTGAGCGCACGATAGCCGCCGCGCTCGAACAGCCCGGCCCGCGCTTCTACCGTGCTGAGGCGTTCATCCTGCAGCTCAACCCGGATGCCAAAGCGGCCATGCAGGCGATTAGCGAACTTACGGGCGCGTGCGGTCAGCGGCTGCTCGGTACCATCCATATTCAGCGGCAGTCCTACCACCACGAAATCGGGCTGCCACTCTTTCAGCAGTTTTTCGATCACCAGCCAGTCCGGTGTGCCATCTTGGGCTTTCAGCGCCGCCAGCGGGCGGGCGCTGCCGGTGAGTTGCTGACCCACGGCGACACCAATACTTTTGGTGCCGAAGTCGAAACCTAACAGAGTCTGTGTTGACATCAGGCGTGTCCGGCGTCGCTGGCCATGTTGTGAATATCGACGCCGATACTGCGCGCCGCTTCGCGCCAGCGCTCTGACACCGGCGTCTGGAACAGGATGTTGCTGTTAGCGGGTGTGGTCAGCCAGGCGTTTTCCATCAGCTCATTCTCCAGCTGGTCTTTCTCCCAGGCGCAGTAACCCAGCGCCACCAGCACGTTGGCTGGCTGAGAGGGGGTGCCGATCGACTCCAGCACGTCACGGGACGTGGTGATGATCGTGTTATCGGAGACACGAATGCTGGAGGTAAAAGTGCGTTGCGCTGAGTGCAGAATAAAGCCGCGATCTTCCGCCAGCGGACCGCCGGTAAAGACCGGTTTGTCCAGCCGGATCGCCGGATCGCGATCGTCAGCGGAGATTTTCAGCTTCTTCAGAATGCCTTCAACCGTCAGGTTTTCCATGGGTTTATTGATGATCAGTCCCATTGCCCCCTCTTCATTGTGTTCGCAGAGATAGACCACGGAACGTTTGAAGAAAGGATCCTGCAATGAAGGCATGGCAATCAAAAAGTGATGTTGTAAATTCATTCTCACACGATGTACCAAAAAAATAACCGGCACGCGACGGCCGCACCGGTATTGGGTTGATCACGGAGCCTCGCCCCGGCGTCTTGCTCAGCCCAGGCGTTTCTCAATGGCATCCATCAACATGCCGGTGATGGAGATAGGGAACGCAGCCTCAATTTCACGCACGCAGGTCGGGCTGGTCACGTTAACTTCAGTTAGTTTATCACCGATGATGTCCAGACCGACAAAAATCAGCCCTTTTGCTTTCAGCGTCGGGCCGACACGGCGTGCAATTTCCCAGTCGCTTTCGCTGAGCGGGCGCGCTTCACCGCGTCCACCGGCGGCCAGGTTGCCACGGGTTTCGCCGCCCTGCGGGATACGCGCCAGGCAGTAAGGCACCGGCTCGCCATCCACGACCAGCACACGTTTGTCACCCTCTTTGATCGCCGGAATGTAGTTCTGCGCCATGCAGAAGCGGCTGCCATGTTCGGTCAGGGTTTCGGTGATAACGCCAAAGTTCGGATCATCTTTCTTCACGCGGAATATAGAGGCGCCGCCCATGCCATCCAGCGGCTTCATGATGATGTCACCATGTTCCTGCCAGAAGTCGCGCAGCTGCGCCTTGCTGCGGGTGACCAGCGTGTCAGGCGTGAACTCGGCAAACCAGGCGGTGTAGAGCTTTTCGTTGCAGTCACGCAGGCTCTGCGGTTTGTTGACGATCAGCGTACCCAGCTCTTCCGCGCGCTCCAGAATATAGGTCGCGTAGATGAACTCGGTGTCGAAAGGGGGATCTTTACGCATCAGCACAACGTTCAGATCGGCCAGCGGGATCACCTGCTCACTGCCGAACTGATACCAGCTGTCAGGGTTCTGCTCGACGCTCAGCAGGCGGGTACGGGCAGAGGCCACGCCACCGCGCAGGGAGAGATCCTGCATCTCCATGTAGTGAATTTCGTAACCACGGCGCTGGGCTTCCAGCAGCATGGCGAAGCTGGTGTCTTTTTTAATATTGATGGACGAAATCGGGTCCATCACGATGCCAAGTTTAATCATTATTATCTCCTCGGTGAGGCGGCGTCTGCCGCCTCGTCTGGTTCGGTCTGCAGTGGGCCGATCAATCAGGACATCATGCCTGCGCTCTCACCGCTGAAAGTATCGCTTAACCCAGGTCGCCAAACCTCACCTGAAGTGCCGTAATGGCCGTCAGCGCGGTGGTTTCGGTTCGCAGTACCCGTGGGCCAAGCAGAATGTCAGTAAAACCGTGCCCGGCTGTCATCGCAATCTCATCCGCAGACAGCCCGCCTTCAGGGCCAATCAGCAGCCGCACCCGCTCAACAGGCTGCGGCAGCGTGTTGATGCTGTGGCTGGCGCGGGGATGCAGGTTCAGCTTCAGACCGCTGTCCGCCTCCGCACACCAGGCCTCCAGCGTCATCGCGTCACGAATCTGCGGCACACGGTTGCGGCCACACTGCTCGCAGGCGGCAATCGCAATTTTCTGCCACTGCTGGATCTTCTTTGCCAGACGCTCAGCATCAAGCTTTACGCCACAGCGCTCGGAAAACAAGGGTGTAATGACATTCACGCCCAGTTCGATCGATTTCTGGATAGTGAATTCCATTTTTTCACCGCGCGACATCACCTGGCCTAAATGCAGGTGCAGGGGCGACTCGCGATCGTCCGGCTGGCTCTCTGTGACCGATACTTTTACACGCTTTTTATCAACATGCGTGATCTCTGCTGCAAAAGTCAGATTAGTGCCATCAAAGAGTTCCAGATGCTGACCGGTCGTCATCCGCAGCACCCGGCCGACATGGTTGGATGCATCTTCATCCAGGGTAATTTCACTGCCGATGCTGAGAGGATCGGGGTGATAGATGCGAGGTATGCGCATAGGGTTCCTGAAACCGGACGCCGCACGGGGGCGGCGTCATGGGAAAAAAAGCTAGTGTAGGGCAGGGATTTTAGCGCTGGCAAGCCTGCTGCACATAAGGATTGTGATTGCCCTGCACTCTGGCGATGCGCTGGTCGCGTTCACACTCCCATTTTGTGACCGGATAGAGCTTATCCCAGGCCGTAAACAGCTGCGTCTGCTGGCGCGAAATACGCAGGTGATACTGATCGCGCATGTAGAAGTAGGTGCGGGCAATCGCGCCGCGCGCCCGCGCAGGCGGCTCAGCCTGTTTGAGTTTGAAGTCGATCTTCATTTCGCACTGGCCATACTGCTTTTCGCTGCCGTTCCACTGGCTGTAGGCGAAGTTGCCCCGGTCGCCGTTCACTTCACCCACCGCAGGCTGCAGGTTATGCAGGTCGGTTTCGATACGACGATAGTCCGGATCTTTGCTGCAGTTTTTGCGGCCGCCCGCCTGCCAGCACTGGCGCTGATGGCCAAACTCCCAGGCCGGCATCACATGTTCCCACTCAATGCGCGCGGCGCGGTTGGCGTTTTTGCGCACCTGATAGCCGCAGCTGTTGAGGTCGGGAACGCCTTTTTTCCCCTGCCACGTTATTTTACAGCCACAGTAGAACGAGCCAGGCGCATCGGCGTTGATCGCCGCCGCATAGGTTTTAGCCTGCTGGAAGGTATTCTGGTGATAGTTAGTCAGGTCGAGGGCGCCAGCGGCGGGCGCAAATAGCAGCGCAAGCGCCAGAGTGAGTGTGCGAGACATATTCCGGATTTCTACTTAGTACGAAAAAGGGCGGCAGGTTAACAGAATGTAGAATAGGGCGGAATGGGGAGTGTGCTCAGGTCGCGATAAACTCGCCCGCGATCAGCAGGCTGCCGCAGTGTACGCAGCGGTATTCGCTCTCTTTGCGCAGCACGCGATTATGACGGCGCACGGTCAGCTGATGCTGCTGACACTGACAGCGGTAGGCAAAGGTGTTGCTGCGCACAGAGGCGATCTCAAACTGATGGGTACGCCGTGCCGGTACGCCCAGCACCTGCTCCATCATCCATTTCCACTCTTTGCCGTGCGGGGCAACGCGACCGAACTGCTTCCAGACCAGCAGATGCGCCAGCTCATGCGGCACCACCTCATCGATGAAGGCCTGCTGGTTTTCCAGCAGCAGCACCGGATTGAGGCGGATCTCCCAGGCGTTGAGCCAGGCGGTGCCTGCCGCCGTGCCGCGCTGCTGGTAAAGCAGTTTCGGTTCGGGCCAGGCACTCTCCAGCACCTGATTGGCGCGGTCAAGCGACTGGCGCAGCGAGCGCATCACGGCCTGCTGCAGAGCGATGGGAAGTCGGGGCGTTTTCATGGCGCCCAGAATAGTCGCCGCCGCGCCGGAACTCAACGTTGTCCGCGAAAAACGGCCGCACAGTAGCTATACTTTGCCGCCAGTTTCCCGCCAGATTATCTGCAACCACGATCCTGCCCTGAGAGGCCGGGCGACGGGCTGAAACTGATGGATTAAATAGGGTTATGGCCTCTTATAGAATATCCTGTCGTTAAGGTTCACTGCAGAGTGGATGGATAAGAAGCGGATGGCAGAGTGTACGGACAACGCAATGAAAAATAAGAACATCAGGAAACAGCGGATAGTGCTGGTGACCGATTTGATGGCTGGCCGGGGCGGCATGGAAAATGTGACCTGTCAGCTGATTACCGCTCTGAATGCCGAAGCCGGAACGGAAGCGGGGCTGTTTATTATCAACAGCGGCGAAGAGAGCCACTCCCGCGCCTGGACCGCCAACGCCGTTTTAGCCGAGAGCGTCTGCACGCTGCGGAATAAAAAGATAAAGAATCTGATTCATACGCTGAGAATGGCCGCCTTTTTCCGTCGCTATCGGCCCGACCATGTGCTGACCCTCAATACGATCCCTACGTTAATGGCCCGCCGGGCAATCGCGCTCTCCGGCCGTAAGATCGTTCTGTCGAGCTGGATGCATCTGCCCCCGCGGGATCGCTACCGTCCGCACTATCTGCGACGGGCCGACCACCATTTTGCGATCAGTCATCAGATCAAACAGCAGCTGGTGGAGCTGGGTGTTCCGGCTGCCGATGTCGACGTCATCTACAACCCCGTCAGGCGCAGCGACGTGGTGATTGGCAGGCCGCAGGCGCTGAAGTTTCTCTATATTGGCCGTGTTCACTATCAGCGCCAGAAACAGCTGAAAGATCTCTTTGATGCCCTGCATCAGCTCAGCGTGCCCTGGACGCTGGAGATTGTGGGTGATGGTGAGGATCTGGCGCGTTGTCAGGAATATGTGGCGCAGCTCGGCATTCAGGATCGCATCACCTGGCATGGCTGGCAGGAGAACGCCTGGGCCTATGTCAGCAGCCATATCAAAGAGGTCTCCTGTCTGATCATGAGCTCTAACTTTGAGGGCTTTCCGCTGATCCTGCTGGAGGCGATGTCGCGCGGCGTCTACTGCGTTTCATCCGACTGCGTCAGCGGGCCAGCGGAAATTATTCAGAACGGTCTGAATGGTCAGCTCTACCCCACTAATGACAGCATGGCGCTGGCCGCGATTCTCAACGCCATGAACGACGATTTTCACTTCCCTGAGCATCAGGTTATCAAAGCGAGCATTACCGGTTTTTATGAGGAAAATTATATGAAGCACCTGCTGAGTGTGTTTAGCCGCCTGACTGAGGTTAAACATGACGATTAAAACCGGCCGCAACGGATTGACGTTGCTGGTGAATTTCTCGGTTATTGCGCTCTGCCTGGCGCTGTCGCTGAATATGTTTGTTACGGGCCTGCCACAAAAGATTTTCTACCTGGTCTCCTATCTCTCCGTCGCCTCCGTGCTGTATGGCGTGGTGCGCAGGCGGATGGACTTCAAAGAGAACCGTTTTTATCTGACCCTGTTTGCGGTGCTGATCCTCTTCGCGCTGATTCGTCTGTTCTGGGCGATTCACGTCAGGGGCATCGAAACCGCGCCATCGACCGACGCCATTACCAATATCGGTAACTATCTGCTGGGCGCGAAGCGTCTGCTGCTGGGCGCCTTTGTCCTGCTCAGTCTGGCGATTTACGGACAGCGGGTCTCGCTTACCACGCTGCGCATCGGCAGGCTGCTGATGCTGGCGGGGCTGCTGATCACGCTGGGCTTCGGGATCCACGAGCATCTCTACACGGAAAATGTCCGCATCAAGCTCACCACCGAAGCGGCCTCCATGTCCTCCTACATGATTCTGTTTATCTACTGCGCCTGGCTCTGGCTGAGTCGCTTTGAGACGCACGGCTACTGGAAAGTGGCCGATGTCGCGGCGCTGGCCGTGACCCTGGCGCTGCTCTATCTGTGCGGCACCCGCGTTACCCTGCTTGCGCTGGTCGCGGTCGGGCTGCTGTTCCTGTTACAGACCTACAGGCTGGCGCTGTTCGCCAGCTGGCGGACAGGCTCGCTGCTGGTGGGACTGCTGGCGGTGCTGGTGCTGATGACCGGTAATCGCTGGGTGGAAGGCGTTCAGGATATTGAGAACTACGGTTCGAACAGTTCGACCTCGCTGGGCGCGCGCGTGGCCATCTGGGGTGGGGCGATGGACTTTATCGAACATCACCAGGGTTTTGCGACGCCGGATGCGCGCACGACCGAGGCGCGGAAGTTCATCATGGCGCACTATCCTCTCAATATCGAAGGCTACACCAACGTCAAATACAACATGCACAATGAGTTTCTCGAGGTCACGACGCTGCAGGGCTGGCTGGGAACGCTGTCGCTGGCGCTACTCTATCTGACCGTGCTGGCGGGCTGGCTGAAGCGGTGCGATCTGCGCGGCGTGGCGCTGCCGATCGCAGGGCTGTTTATCTGCGGGCTGACGGACTCGGTGCTGCCCTATAATCAGACCGCCACCATTTTCATTATGGCGCTGGCGCTCTGCTGTCTGCCGCGCACCTTGCCGGCGGCGCGGATGACATCCTCATCCTGACACGCTGAAGCAATAAAAAGGGCGGGGTTTCCAGAGAAACCCCGCCCTTTTTTTCGTGCGTTATCTTAGTCGCGTGAACCGATATCGCGCAGTTTTTTACCGGCCATCAGATTGCGTTCGATGTGCTCCAGCGAGACGTTTTTGGTCTCCGGAATCAGCATTACCGTCAGCAGAATGAAGAACAGGTTAAGCGCCGCGTAGACCCAGAAGGTGTTGGCATTGCCCAGCGTGTTCAGCATCGTCAGGAAGGTCGCACCCACGATCATGTTCGCGATCCAGTTGGTGGTGGTGGAGACGGTAATACCGAAATCGCGGCCTTTCAGCGGCTGAATCTCGGAACAGAGTACCCAGATCAGCGGTCCGGCTGACATCGCAAAGCCTACGATGAACATCAGCAGCATACCGATAGCGAAGTACTGCGCGCCCGGCGTGTGAATGCCGAAGTGCAGCATGGTACCCAGCACGCCCATACCGGCCGCCATCACCATAAAGCCCAGAATCAGGGTCGGTTTACGGCCCCAGCGATCCACCAGACCGATGGCAATAAAGGTCGCCAGTACGTTAATCAGACCCACAATCACCGTGCCCCACATCTGCTGGGTGGTGTTGGCGAAGCCTGCGATTTCAAAGATTTTCGGCGCGTAGTACATGATGACGTTCATGCCGGTAAACTGCTGCATCACCTGCAACAGGATGCCGAGGTAGACCGCGCGGCGGAAGTGGCTGCTGCTGGTGAACAGACCCCAGCCAGACTGCTTAACTTTCAGGCTTTCACGAATCTCTTCCAGCTCACGTTTCGCCTGCTCGCTGGTATCACGCAGACGATCCAGTACGCGTTGCGCATCGCGGAAGTTGCCTCGCGCCGCCAGCCAGCGTGGGCTGTTTGGCAGGAAGAAAACCCCAATCAGCAGCAGCAGTGCCGGAATCGTGATGATGCCCAGCATCCAGCGCCAGTTGCCGGTGAAGCTGAACGCGGTATCGGTCAGGTAGGCACCCAGGATACCGATAGTAATCATCAGCTGATACAGCGAAATCATACTGCCGCGAATTTTTTCCGGTGCAATTTCAGAAAGATAGAGCGGGGCAGTATACGAGGCGATACCGACAGCCAGGCCCAGCAGAACGCGGGCGCTGATCAGCATTTCCGGGTTCGGCGACATCGCCGACCAGAGTGAACCAATAACGAACAGGATCGCCCCGGTCATCAGGCTTTTTTTACGGCCCAGACGGGATGACATCCAGCCGCTGCCGATCGCGCCGACGGCGGCACCAAACATCATGGAACTGACGATCCACTCCTGCTGATGCGCGGTAACGTTGAAATCCTTTGCGATAAACGGCAGGGCACCGGCGATAACGCCGATATCCAGACCGAACAGCAGACCCGCAAGGGCCGCCAGAAAGCAGACAAATAAGGTCATCGCCTTATTTGAAGTTCTGCTTTTGTGTGTATTGCCGGGCATTTTAGCCTCCAGGTTTATCCATCATTGTTTTTATCGATGTTAAAAAACCTTTTGCGAGAAAAAAGTGAAACCGATCACATCAGTGTAATCGCTTACACATGCTGAAACCCTGAAATTCAGCCTATTTCTCTCGTAAAGATTCATTAATCAGTGAGGTATAGCACTCATTAAGTTTCTGACAATGCTCTGTTTACCGGCTATCAGACGACGCTGAAAATAACGCATTTTCAGAAGAATAACTACGTGCGTTAAATCTTAAATATCGGAAAAACAAAGCATTTCAATTTGTAATCGTTAACATTTTGTTGTCAGAAAAAGCGAAAGGAAGTGTAGCTGAGAAATAAGAAATTGCGCTGACGCGAAAAACGCTCGCCTGAGAAGGCGTTTTTTGCAGAGTAGTCAGGCCAGAAATTGCGGCTGCACAGCGTGCGGGAAGGGGGAAGCCTGCGCCTGCCGGTCGCGATGCGGCTGAAAAGGGAATAAAAAACCCTGCCCGGGGGCAGGGTCTGGTCAGCAGCCGGTGACCTTACAGGCCAGCCGCTTCACGCAGCAGGGCGGCTTTGTCGGTTTTTTCCCATGGGAAATGTTCGCGACCAAAGTGACCGTAAGCGGCGGTCTCTTTGTAGATCGGGTGCAGCAGATCCAGCATCTGAATCAGACCGTATGGACGCAGGTCGAAGAACTCGCGCACCAGCAGCGTCAGCTGCTCGGTGGAGACTTTCTCGGTGCCAAAGGTTTCCACCATGATAGAGGTCGGTTCAGCCACGCCGATCGCGTAGGAGACCTGGATTTCACACCGATCGGCCAGACCGGCCGCTACGATGTTTTTCGCCACGTAACGTGCGGCGTAGGCTGCAGAGCGGTCCACTTTAGAGGGATCTTTACCGGAGAACGCACCGCCACCGTGACGCGCCATGCCGCCGTAGGTGTCCACGATGATTTTACGGCCGGTCAGGCCGCAGTCGCCCATCGGGCCGCCGATCACAAAGCGACCGGTTGGGTTGATGTGATATTTGGTACCAGCGCTCAGCCATTCTGCTGGCAGAACCGGCTTGATGATCTCTTCCATCACCGCTTCCTGCAGATCTTTCTGGCTGATGGATTCGGCGTGCTGGGTCGACAGAACCACGGCATCAATGCCGACGATTTTGCCGTCGTCATACTGGAAGGTGACCTGGCTCTTGGCATCCGGACGCAGCCACGGCAGCGTACCATCTTTACGGACTTCAGCCTGACGCTGAACCAGACGGTGCGCATAGGTCACCGGCGCAGGCATCAGCACGTCGGTTTCGTTTGTGGCATAGCCGAACATCAGGCCCTGGTCGCCCGCGCCCTGTTCCAGCGGATCGGTACGGTCAACGCCCTGGTTGATATCCTGAGACTGTTTACCAATCGCGCTTAATACTGCGCAGGAGTTGGCATCAAAGCCCATATCGGAATGAACATAGCCGATTTCACGTACAGTTTTACGGGTGATCTCTTCGATATCGACCCATGCGCTGGTCGTGATTTCACCGCCAACCAGCACCATACCGGTCTTGACGTAGGTTTCGCAGGCCACGCGCGCTTTAGGATCCTGTTCCAGGATCGCATCCAGCACAGCATCGGAGATCTGGTCGGCGATTTTATCGGGATGTCCTTCTGATACGGACTCGGACGTGAAAAGGTGTTTAGCCATTCTGTTCTTTACCTTAAATATGGTTTGAGTACGACTGCATAGCGCCAGGGAGGGTTTCTGGCCTGACGCCCCTTCAGGCAAAGCCGCGAGCAGTGAGGAAGTATCAGCACAGCAGGCTGACACCGCCTGGATCGTAACCTGTTTAGATGGAAAACCATCTGGACGGCTATTTTAGGATAGAGGATAAACCAATTGCCAGCCCTTTTTCTGTTTCTGCTCTCGCCCTGCCACTGTTATCGGCATAATTTACTGAGGCTACACACAATTCCCCGATAATCTTTTTGCATTTCAGCCCGGTAAACTGTATAAAACGCCGCTGCTTTTACTAGCAGCAGCAAGGATGACGTTCCTGTCTGCGTCGCGCCTGTCAGACCCGGGTCTGACTTTCACCCTGGTTGTTCTCCATGTGCCCCTGGCATATGCGGAGGTGATTCAAGTAATGAACCACGCGTTTTCATTTTTCGGTTCTCTGCGCTGCGCTGCTGCGCTGGCTCTCTCCTGCTTCCCATCTGTTTCTCCCTGCCGATACGCTGTCCGGTGCGGTAATTTTACCGACACAGGCACCGGCTAATCTTTACCTCTGTTCTTAGGGTTTTTCTTCTCTGCGGCTGCGCAGCGGAACGACACCGGTTATCTCTGGTCTATACCGAGGGTTAAATGTTTTCTGTTTAAACCGGGATGGTCAGGGTGTTTTACACTTAACGCTGAGGCGTGAATCGCGCTGGCGATAATGTCAGGTGAACAGGACATTGCATTTAATGTGGCGACAGGTTTTCAGATTAGCGGCCATACAGCCGGCTAACAGTTTTATCTTTCAACGGAAAATTGAGGTTCGCGATGTCTGACGACATGAAGAATATCAAAGGTTCGTCAGCTGGCGAACAGGGTACACTCCGCTCCATGCAGGAGGTTGCAATGAACGATCAGGATGCGAGCAAAATGTTGCGCACGTACAACATTGCCTGGTGGGGCAACAACTATTACGACGTGAACGAACTGGGCCATATCAGCGTCTGCCCGGATCCGGACCGTCCTGAGGTGCGCGTCGATTTAGCCCGACTGGTTAAAGAGCGCGAAGCCCAGGGCCAGCGTCTGCCTGCGCTGTTCTGCTTCCCGCAGATCCTGCAGCACCGTCTGCGCTCCATCAACGCCGCCTTTAAACGTGCGCGTGAATCTTACGGCTACACCGGCGACTACTTCCTGGTTTATCCGATCAAGGTTAACCAGCACAAGCGCGTGATCGAGTCGCTGATCCACAGCGGTGAGCCGCTGGGACTGGAAGCCGGCTCGAAGGCAGAGCTGATGGCGGTGCTGGCCCACGCGGGTCAGACCCGCTCGGTGATCGTCTGTAACGGCTACAAAGACCGCGAATATATTCGTCTGGCGCTGATTGGCGAAAAGATGGGCCACAAGGTCTATCTGGTGCTGGAGAAAATGACCGAAGTGCGACTGGTACTGGAAGAGGCCGAGCGTCTGAACGTGGTGCCGCGTCTGGGTATCCGTGCGCGTCTGGCGTCGCAGGGCTCCGGCAAATGGCAGTCAAGCGGCGGCGAAAAATCGAAGTTTGGCCTGTCGGCTACTCAGGTGCTGAAACTGGTAGAGATCATGCGCGAAGCGGGTCGCATCGACAGCCTGCAGCTGCTGCACTTCCATCTGGGATCGCAGATGGCCAACATCCGCGATATCGCCACCGGCGTACGTGAGTCGGCGCGCTTCTATGTGGAGCTGGCGAAGCTGGGCGTCAACATCAAATGCTTCGACGTTGGCGGCGGTCTGGGCGTCGATTACGAGGGCACGCGCTCGCAGTCTGACTGCTCGGTCAACTATGGCCTGAATGAGTACGCGAACAACGTGATCTGGGCGATCGGTGCTGCCTGTGATGAGCATGGTCTGGAACATCCGACGGTCATCACCGAGTCGGGCCGTGCCGTGACCGCACACCACACCGTGCTGGTCTCGAACATTATCGGCGTAGAGCGTAACGAGTTCAGCGAACCTGAAACGCCTGACCCGGATGCGCCGCGTCCGATTCTCAGCATGTGGGAAACCTGGCAGGAGATGCATGAGCCGGACACCCGCCGTTCGCTGCGTGAATGGCTGCATGACAGCCAGATGGACCTGTTTGATATCCACACCGGCTACTCGTCCGGCACCTACGACCTCAAACAGCGTTCATGGGCGGAGCAGCTCTACCTGAGCATCTGCCATTACATCCAGCAGCATCTCGATCCGAGCAACCGTGCGCACCGTCCGATCATCGACGAACTGCAGGAGCGGATGGCGGATAAGATCTACGTGAACTTCTCGCTGTTCCAGTCGATGCCGGACGCATGGGGTATCGACCAGCTCTTCCCGGTGCTGCCGCTGGAAGGGCTGAACAAAAAGCCGGAGCGTCGTGCCGTGCTGCTCGACATTACCTGTGACTCCGATGGCACCATCGACCACTACGTCGATGGCGACGGTATCGCGACCACGCTGCCGATGCCGGAATATGACCTGGATAACCCGCCGATGCTGGGCTTCTTTATGGTCGGTGCCTATCAGGAGATCCTGGGCAACATGCACAACCTGTTCGGCGATACCGAAGCGGTGGATGTCTACGCGCGCGAGAACGGCGAAGTGGAAGTGCAGCTCTCCGACGAAGGGGACACGGTGGCAGACATGCTGCGCTACGTGCAGCTTGATCCCAACGAGCTGATGACGCTGTTCCGTAATCAGGTGCAGACGTCCGATATCGACGACGAGCTGCGGGCGCAGTTCCTCGAAGAGTTCGAGAGCGGCCTCTACGGATACACCTATTTAGAAGATGAGTAACCGACGCGGGCAGGCGGCGATCGCATATTGCAGTTGCCGTTCACTATGTCGATAATCTGACACACTCAATCCCTTCCTCGTCGGGCCTAACGACGCGGAGGGGATTTTTTTCATCTCAACCTTCATGGCTTGCGGGCCTGGCCCGACTCATGCACATAGAGAGAGCAATTATGTACAACACGCTTGGCAATCAGTACGACAACTCCCTGGTCTCTAACGCCTTCGGCTTTATGCGTTTCCCGCTGAACTTCCAGCCTTATGACAGCGACGCCGAATGGGTGATCACCGGCGTTCCTTTTGATGCCGCCACCTCTGGTCGTCCGGGCAGCCGCCTGGGGCCGGGTGCGATCCGTCAGATCTCCACCAACCTGGCGTGGGAAGGCTGCCGCTGGCCGTGGGATTTCGATCTGCGTCAGCGTCTGAACGTCGTCGACTGCGGCGATCTGGTTTACGCCTTCGGTGATTCGCAGGATCTCTCCGACAAGTTACAGGCCCATGCGGAAAAACTGCTGGCGAATGGCAAACGCATGATGACCTTCGGCGGTGACCACTACGTTACGCTGCCGCTGCTGCGCGCACATGCGAAACATTTCGGCAAGATGGCGCTGGTACACTTCGATGCGCACACCGACACCTACTCCAATGGCCCGACGTTCGACCACGGCACCATGTTCTTTACCGCGCCGAAAGAGGGGCTGATCGATCCACAGCACTCCGTGCAGATCGGTATCCGCACCGAATTCGACAGGAGCCTGGGCTTCAATGTGCTGGACGCGGCGCAGGTCAATGACCGCAGCGTTGACGATATCCTGGCCGAAGTAAAACGCACCGTTGGCGACCTGCCGGTCTACCTGACCTTCGACATCGACTGCCTGGATCCGGCCCATGCGCCTGGCACCGGCACGCCGGTCATCGGCGGTCTCACCACCGACAAGGCGACCAAGCTGATCCGTGGCCTGCAGGGAATGAACATTGTGGGTATGGATCTGGTCGAAGTCGCACCAGGCTATGACCACGCCGATCTGACCGCGCTGGCGGCGGCCACGCTGGCGCTGGATATGCTGCATGTTCAGGCTGTGAACAAAGGCTGATCCCCGCGCTATCCCACGCCTGCCGGATGCGTCCGGCAGGCGTTTACATCTGCTTTTCTCTCTCTGCGGCGACGCCTCGCCCGCCCCCTTTCCGCCAGCCACATCAGCCCGTGATCCGGGCGCGATCCCGCATCAGCAACTAAACTGAGTGATACCCATTCTCAACGTGGAGGCAATCATGGGCTTTCTTGATGACCTGGCGGGTTCCCTGCAGAACCACCAGAGTAACGGGCATCTGCCGGGGCAGCTTCAGGCCGTCTGGCACTGGGTGCAGGAGCAGGGCGGTGTCGAGGTGTTGCTGCAAAAATTCCAGCAGGGCGGACTGGGCGAGCTCTTCAGCTCGTGGATTGGCACCGGCGCAAATCAGCCGCTGGCGCACAGCGATATCCACTCGGCGTTTGGTCAGGCTGAACTGCAGTCGCTGGCGGAGAAGCTGGGCACGGATGTGCAGGGAGCCACAGGGGCGCTGGCGGTGATCCTGCCGCAGCTGATTGACCGGATGTCGCCGCAGGGGCAGATGGACGAGGCTTCACTGCACGAGAACAAACTCGATCTGGGCTCCATGGTGAATCAGATATTCCACCGCTAGCCCGCTGAACCGCGTGACAGGCGCATCCCTTCCGATGCGCCCGCTCTGGGCGTTACTTCGCGTCCGCCGCTATGCGCTCACGAATATGCTCCGCACGCGCTTCAGAGGCTGGGTGCGAATCAAACATGGAACTCTGGCGACCCTGTTCCAGTTTCGCCAGCTTCTCGAAGCTGGTCACCAGACCCATCGGATTGATGTTGCGCTTCTTCATCAGATCGTAGGAGTAGTCATCCGCCTGCGACTCCTGGGTCTGCGAGAACTGGGCGTTCACCAGTTTTTCACCCATTTCGCCCAGCTGTGACTGCGACAGGGATCCGATCACACCGCCCACCGACGCGGCGGCCGTGCGGGCTGCGGTGGTGGCGTACGCCAGCTGCATCGCCTTGCGCGTATGGCCCAGCGCGACGTGGCCCATCTCATGGCCCAGCACGCCTTCCACTTCGTTGTCGGTCATCATATCCATCAGGCCGCTGTAAACGCGGATACAGCCGTTTGCCATCGCCCAGGCGTTCACATCTTTGGTCTGATAGACCTTGTAGTTGGCCGGCACGCCATTGATGTTATCGCCCAGCGCGGCCGCGATCTTGTTCAGACGCTGCTGATAGTCGCTGTTTGCCGGGGCAATATGATTATCCTTGTCCATCTGCTCACAGGATTGATCGCTCAGCTGCTTTACCTGCGCGTCACTCAGGGTATACGCCTGAAACGCCTGCGCGCCCGACTGCATCAGCCCGTTATTGTCTAAACCCTGACAACCGCTGAGCAGCGTTGCCAGCCCCAGCGCACATACCGTTTTCTGGATTTTCATGCTCTATCCCGTTCTTAACAAGGTAAGAAAAACAAACACCTGAAACTCAGTCAGGTGAATAAACGTTTTGGTTATAGCGTGCCCGTCCGCACTTTGCTAGCAGAGTTGGCCGGAAAAGCCAGACGAAGCGGCTGCATTTAGCGTTTTACAGCATGTACTTTTGCCCCGATTTTCATGTACATTGATGGGCAACTTTTTCCTTGTTTTGCCCGCTAACTCATTAATAACAATAAGTTAAGGTGCGAAGCATTAATCCGACCTGGAGTAGAAAATGCCCTCTCGTAAAGAGCTTGCCAACGCCATTCGCGCGTTAAGTATGGATGCAGTACAGAAAGCAAAATCGGGACATCCGGGTGCCCCAATGGGTATGGCGGACATCGCTGAAGTCCTCTGGCGTGGCTATCTGAACCACAACCCAACGAACCCACTGTGGGCTGACCGCGACCGTTTCGTGCTCTCTAACGGTCACGGATCAATGCTGATCTATAGCCTGCTGCACCTGACCGGCTACGATCTGCCGATGAGCGAGCTGGAGAACTTCCGCCAGCTGCACTCAAAAACTCCAGGTCACCCGGAATATGGCTATACCGTGGGGGTAGAAACCACCACCGGTCCGCTGGGGCAGGGCATTGCAAACGCCGTCGGCTTCGCGATTGCGGAGCGCACGCTGGCAGCCCAGTTCAACCGTCCGGGTCATGATATCGTAGACCACAACACCTATGTCTTCATGGGTGACGGCTGCATGATGGAAGGTATCTCTCACGAAGTCTGCTCACTGGCGGGAACGCTGAAGCTGGGCAAGCTGGTGGCCTTCTATGATGACAACGGCATCTCTATCGACGGTCACATTGATGGCTGGTTCACCGACGACACCGCGAAGCGCTTCGAAGCGTATGGCTGGCATGTGATCCGCGGCATCGATGGTCACGATGCCGGGGCGATTGCTAAGGCGATCGACGAAGCGAAAAGCGTCAGTGACAAACCTTCACTGCTGATGTGCAAAACCGTGATCGGCTTCGGCTCACCGAACAAAGCGGGCACCCACGATTCACACGGCGCACCGCTGGGTGATGACGAAGTGGCACTGACCCGCAAACAGCTGGGCTGGAACCACGCACCGTTCGAGATCCCTTCTGACATCTACGCAGAGTGGGACGCGAAAGAAGCGGGCCAGGCGAAAGAGTCTGCCTGGAATGAGAAATTCGCTGCCTATGCGCAGGCGCATCCGGAGCTGGCGGCTGAGTTCAAACGTCGCGTCAGCAACGAACTGCCGGCGAACTGGCAGGAAGAGTCACAGAAATTTGTTGAGCAGCTGCAGGCTAACCCGGCGAAGATCGCCAGCCGTAAAGCCTCTCAGAACGCCATCGAAGCCTTTGGTAAAATTCTGCCAGAGTACCTGGGTGGCTCAGCCGATCTGGCACCAAGCAACCTGACCATCTGGTCCGGCTCTAAGCCGATCAATGAAGATGCGGCCGGTAACTACATCCATTACGGCGTGCGCGAGTTCGGTATGACCGCCATCGCCAATGGCCTGGCGCTGCACGGCGGCTTCCTGCCTTACACCGCAACCTTCCTGATGTTTGTGGAGTATGCGCGTAACGCCGCGCGTATGGCGGCCCTGATGAAGATCCGTCAGATCATGGTCTACACCCATGACTCTATCGGTCTGGGCGAAGATGGCCCGACGCACCAGCCGGTTGAGCAAATGGCGAGCCTGCGCACCACGCCAAACATGAGCCTGTGGCGTCCATGCGACCAGGTAGAATCTGCCGTGGCGTGGAAATATGCCATTGAGCGTAAAGATGGCCCGACGGCGCTGATCTTCTCCCGTCAGAACCTGGCGCAGCAGGAACGTGATGCGGCACAGCTGGCTAACGTCGCGCGCGGCGGTTACGTGCTGAAAACGTGCGAAGGTACGCCGGAGCTGATCCTGATCGCCACCGGTTCCGAAGTGGAACTGGCGGTAGGCGCCTGGGACAAACTGACCAGCGAAGGCCGCAAAGTGCGCGTGGTCTCCATGCCATCGACCGATGCTTTCGACAAGCAGAGCGAGGAGTACCGTGAATCTGTGCTGCCGAAAGCGGTCAGCGCACGCGTCGCTATCGAAGCGGGTATCGCAGATTACTGGTTCAAATACACCGGCCTGAACGGCGCGATCGTGGGCATGACCAGCTTCGGCGAATCGGCTCCTGCGGATCAGCTGTTTGAACTGTTTGGCTTTACCGTCGACAACGTGGTCGCGAAAGCGAAGGCGCTGCTGGCGTAAAAAAGCAGCCAGGCGGGTCTGCACCCGTCTGGCCGTAAAACCGGGGGACGATATTTTCGTCCCTTGTTCCTCTTTTATTCCTGCAGTAATAACTGATTTTTGCCCGTTTTTGTGATGCAGATCCAAATTTAAGCAGGCAGATTGATCACAGTCATTCCCGTTATTCCTTCCTTCTATTATTGTAGCTGAACCGTTTCAGTCGCCGGGCAGATCGCCCTGGTTTCGGACAATGCCGGGTAAGAATCTCCTGTACAAAATGCAGTGAAACGCTCAGGCTAACGGCACGTTTTTTTCAGTCTGACGTGGCAGGAGAGAAATGACGGTACGGGTAGCGATAAATGGTTTTGGCCGGATTGGACGCAACGTCCTGCGCGCGCTCTATGAAACGGGCCGGCGGGCGGAAATCACCGTGGTCGCCATCAACGAGCTGGCAGAGGCCACCGGTATGGCGCACCTGCTGAAGTATGATACCAGCCACGGCCGTTTTGCTTTCGATGTGCGCCAGGAGCGCGATGTGCTCTGTGTCGGGGGCGATACCCTGCGCATTCTGCACCGCGCCGCCATTGCCGATCTTCCCTGGCGCGAACTGGATGTGGATGTAGTGCTGGACTGCACGGGCGTCTACGGCTCGCGCGCCGATGGCGAAGCGCATCTGCAGGCGGGCGCGAAGAAGGTGCTCTTCTCGCATCCCGGTGGCCATGACCTCGACGCCACCGTTGTGTATGGCGTGAATCAGCAGGATCTGACGGCCAGCGACCGCATCGTCTCCAACGCCTCCTGTACCACCAACTGCATTATTCCGGTGATCAAACTGCTGGATGACGCCTTTGGCATCGAGTCCGGCACCGTCACCACGATCCACTCCGCGATGCACGATCAGCAGGTGATCGACGCCTATCACAGCGATCTGCGTCGTACCCGCGCCGCCAGTCAGTCGATCATTCCGGTCGATACGCGCCTTGCGGCCGGGATCACCCGCATTTTTCCGAAATTCAACGATCGCTTTGAGGCGATTGCCGTACGCGTGCCGACCATTAACGTAACGGCTATCGATCTCAGCGTTTCTGTCCGCCAGGCCGTGAAGGCGTGCGAGGTGAACACCCTGCTGCAAAGCGCAGCAGAGGGGGCATTTCGTGGTATAGTTGACTATACGGAATTACCGTTAGTCTCAGTCGATTTTAACCATGATCCGCACAGTGCCATTGTGGATGGAACACAAACGCGGGTCAGTGGTCAACACCTTATCAAGACCCTGGTCTGGTGTGACAACGAATGGGGCTTCGCTAACCGGATGCTCGACACAACGTTAGCGATGGCCGCGAGTGGTTTCAGGTAAGACGCGGTTTGCGTCTGGCAAAACTTATGAGAATCAACGAGAGGATTCACCATGTCTGTAATTAAGATGACCGATCTGGATCTGGCTGGCAAACGCGTGCTGATCCGTGCCGATCTGAACGTACCTGTTAAAGAAGGTAAAGTGACGTCTGATGCACGTATCCGTGCTTCACTGCCAACCATTGAAGCGGCGTTGAAACAGGGCGCGAAAGTAATGGTTACCTCTCACCTGGGTCGTCCGACCGAAGGTGAATACAACGAAGAGTTCTCACTGCTGCCGGTAGTTAACTACCTGAAAGAGAAGCTGAACGGCACCACCGTGACGCTGGCTAAAGATTACCTCGATGGCGTTGAAGTGGGCGCTGGCGAGCTGGTGGTTCTGGAAAACGTTCGCTTCAACAAAGGCGAGAAGAAAGACGACGAAGCGCTGTCTAAAAAATATGCTGCCCTGTGTGACGTGTTTGTGATGGACGCCTTTGGTACCGCGCACCGCGCACAAGCCTCTACCCACGGCGTCGGCAAATTTGCCCCTGTCGCCTGTGCAGGCCCGCTGCTCTCTGCTGAGCTGGAAGCGCTGGGTAAAGTGATGAGCAATCCTGAGCGTCCGCTGGTTGCGGTCGTCGGTGGCTCTAAAGTCTCTACAAAATTTGACGTGCTGCAGTCGCTGGTGAAAATCGCGGACACCGTGATCGTCGGTGGCGGCATCGCTAACACCTTCGTGGCTATCGACAACAAGGTCGGTAAATCACTCTATGAACCCGACTTCGTTGAAGCGGCTAAAGGCCTGCGCGACCAGTATGGTATCCCGGTTCCGGTTGACTCACGCGTCGGCACGGAATTCTCTGAAACTGCCCCTTCAACCGTGAAAAAGGTTTCGGAAGTGGCGGATAACGAAGAGATTATGGACTTCGGTGATGAAACCGCACAGGCCATGGCAGCCATCCTGAAGGATGCCAAAACCATCCTGTGGAACGGCCCGGTAGGCGTGTTTGAGTTCCCTAACTTCCGTAAAGGCACCGAGATCGTGGCTAACGCCATTGCAGACAGCGACGCGTTCTCTGTGGCAGGCGGCGGCGATACCTTAGCGGCTATCGATCTGTTCGGCATCGAAGACAAAATTTCCTACATCTCGACCGGCGGCGGCGCATTCCTGGAGTTCGTGGAAGGCAAAAAACTGCCAGCCGTTGCCATGCTGGAAGAGCGTGCGAAGCAGTAATCCTTTGGGGGCGATGTCTGACGGCATCGCCTGAAGTCTTGCCCGACTGGGCGTTTAAATCGACGTTCCTTAAGGGGAACAACGGTCACGAAACAGGACACAATCATGTCTAAAATTTTTGATTTCGTAAAACCCGGCGTTGTCACTGGTGATGACGTACAGAAGATCTTCAAAGTTGCAAAAGAGAACAAATTCGCACTGCCAGCCGTCAACTGCGTCGGCACCGACTCCATCAATGCGGCGCTCGAAGCCGCAGCGAAAGTGAAAGCGCCAATCATCATCCAGTTCTCTAACGGTGGTGCGGCCTTTATCGCGGGTAAAGGCTTCAAGACTGACAAGCCACAGGGCGCGGCTATCTTCGGTGCTATCGCCGGTGCACACCATGTTCACCTGATGGCAGAGCAGTATGGCGTGCCGGTAATCCTGCACACCGACCACTGCGCCAAGAAACTGCTGCCGTGGATCGACGGTCTGCTGGACGCGGGTGAAGAGTACTTCCAGAAAAATGGTAAACCCCTCTTCTCTTCTCACATGATCGACCTGTCAGAAGAGTCTCTGGAAGAGAACATCGAAATCAGCAGCAAGTACCTGGCGCGCATGGCCAAACTGGACATGACCCTGGAGATCGAACTGGGCTGCACCGGTGGTGAAGAAGATGGCGTGGATAACAGCCACATGGACGCGTCAGCGCTCTACACCCAGCCAGAAGATGTGAACTACGCGTACGAAAAACTGCATGCGATCAGCCCGCGCTTCACCATTGCGGCCTCCTTCGGCAACGTTCACGGCGTTTACAAGCCAGGCAACGTAAAACTGACCCCGACCATCCTGCGCGATTCACAGAAATTCGTGTGTGAAAAACATGGCCTGCCGCACAACGCGCTGGACTTCGTTTTCCACGGTGGTTCCGGTTCTTCAGCAGCAGAAATCGAAGAGTCTATCAGCTACGGCGTGATCAAGATGAACATCGATACCGACACCCAGTGGGCAACCTGGGACGGCATTCTGCAGTACTACAAAAAGAACGAAGGCTATCTGCAGTCGCAGCTGGGTAACCCGGAAGGCGACGATAAGCCAAACAAAAAATACTACGACCCGCGCGTCTGGCTGCGTTCTGCCCAGTCCTCAATGGTCGTGCGTCTGGAGCAGGCTTTCAAAGAGCTTAACGCTGTCGACGTTCTGTAACGGATAACCGTTACCGTACAAAAAAGGCCCGAAAGGGCCTTTTTTTATGCGTTAAACGCGCCGGAAGCCGGGGGGATTTGGCACTTCAACGGATAATTGATTACCCTTGTTCACAGGGTGTCGGATTACATCTGGCAGTTTTGTCATTCCCCGATGGGAATCTAACAACAGGGCTTATTAATGGAAGAGTTACACGTCGTCGACGGCATCAATAACGCGGGCAACTGGCTGATACGCAATCAGGCGCTGATCCTGAGCTACGCCGTCAATATCGTTGCGGCCATCGCCATTCTTATCGTCGGGATGATCATCGCCCGTATTATCTCTAACACCGTCAATCGCCTGCTACGCGCCCGTCACATCGACGCGACGGTCGCGGATTTCCTCTCGGCTCTGGTGCGCTACGGCGTGATCGCCTTTACGCTGATCGCCGCGCTGGGACGCATTGGCGTCCAGACCGCCTCGGTGATCGCCGTGCTGGGTGCCGCTGGTCTGGCCGTGGGTCTGGCGCTGCAGGGCTCGCTCTCAAACCTGGCGGCCGGTGTGCTGCTGGTGACCTTCCGTCCGTTCCGGACCGGCGAGTTTGTCGATCTGGGTGGCGTCATGGGCACCGTCCTGCAGGTGCAGATCTTCTCCACCACGCTGCGTACCGCAGATGGCAAAATCGTGGTGGTGCCTAACGGCAAGATCATCAGTGGCAACATCGTCAACTTCTCGCGCGAACCGGTTCGCCGCAATGAATTTATCATTGGCGTCGCCTATGATGCGGACGTGGATGAGGTGATCGCCTTACTGCAGCAGGTTGTCGAAGCCGATAGCCGCGTACTGAAAGATAAAGGTATCCAGATCGGCCTGAACGAGCTGGCCGCTTCCTCCCTGAACTTCGTGGTGCGCTGCTGGAGCAACAGCGGAGACCTGCAGAATGTCTACTGGGACCTGATGAAGAACTTCAAGCGGGCGCTGGATGAGAAAGGCATCGGCATTCCCTATCCGCAGATGGATGTGCATCTGCACACCAACCGTCAGCCGGAGGCTGCTTCGGCCGAGGCACAGCCGCAGTAATCTTTTCTGGGCGGCTGCGGTCGCCCATTAATTCTGCTAATCGCAGATTAAATCTTTCAATTTCCGCTTATTATCCTCTCTCTTTATACTTCATCGCATTCGATCCTGTGAGGAAGTTATCCCGTGTTATCTCTCTATTTTCAGGGGCTTGCCCTGGGTGCTGCGCTGATCCTGCCGCTGGGTCCGCAGAACGCGTTTGTGATGAACCAGGGCGTGAAGCGCCAGTATCATCTGATGACGGCGGCGCTCTGCTCGCTGAGCGATATCCTGCTGATCTGCGGCGGTATCTTTGGCGGCAGCGCACTGCTGAACCAGTCGCCGCTGCTGCTGATGGCGATCACCTGGGCGGGCGTCGCCTTTCTGCTGTGGTATGGCTGGGGCGCGCTGCGTAGTGCTTTTCGCGGCGACGCCGATCTGGCGGAGGGTGAGCCGTTAAAGCCGGGCCGCGGGCGGATTATCGCGACGCTGCTGGCGGTCACCTGGCTCAATCCGCACGTCTACCTGGATACCTTCGTGGTGCTGGGCAGCCTGGGCGGTCAGCTGCCGACCGCCACGGCACGTCAGTGGTTCGCGCTGGGGACCATCAGCGCATCGGTTCTGTGGTTCTTCGGTCTGGCGCTGCTGGCGGCGTGGCTCTCTCCCCGACTGCGCACGGTGAAAGCACAGCGCATCATTAATCTGCTGGTCGGCGCGGTCATGTGGTTTATTGCGCTGCAGCTGGCCCGTCAGGGCATCGCCGGTTTTTGATCCCACTCCGGGATCCGTGCCGGTAATTGCCGCATGACGGGCGAACTTTTGCCATAATGACCACTCAAAGCATGGCGCATACCGATGCGCTGCTGGGCTTCGCCGGTTAGAAGCCGTCATAGTGACCTTTTCAAGGAGGACTTTCATGAAACTGAAAGCATTGGCTCTGGCCGCAATCATGAGCGCCGGGGCACTGCCTGGCGTACAGGCTGATGAGTTACCAAACGGGCCCCACGTGGTGACCTCAGGCAAGGCAACAGTCGATGCCCGTCCCGATATCGCCACGCTCTCTATCGTGGTGAACGTCTCATCCAAAGACGCCGCGGATGCGAAAAAGCAGGCGGACAGCCGGGTTGCACAATATTTCGATTTTCTGCAAAAGAACGGCATTGAGAAGAAAGATATCGATGCCGCTAACCTGAGCACCCAGCCTGAGTATGACTACACCAAAGAGGGGAAATCGGTGCTGAAAGGCTACCGTGCCGTCCGTCAGGTGCAGGTCACGCTGCGTCAGCTGGATAAGCTGAACGATCTGCTGGATGGGGCGCTGAAGTCCGGTCTGAACGAGGTTCGCAGCGTCGAATTAGGCGTGGCTAACCCGGAGAGCTATAAAGAGCAGGCGCGTAAAGCGGCGATTCAGAATGCGACCCGGCAGGCCTCTCAGCTGGCGGAAGGATTCAACGCGAAGCTGGGCCCGATCTACAGCATCCGCTATCAGGTGGCTAACTATCAGCCTATGCCGATGAACCGTATGTATAAAGCAGCAGCGGCGCCAGAAACCTCCGCGCAGGAGACCTACGATCAGCAGAGCATCAACTTTGACGACCAGGTCGATGTGGTGTTTGAGATCAAGCCCAACGCGGCACAATAAAAAAACGGGGCGGATGCCCCGTTTTTGTTTCAGGCGGCGACCTCATCCTGCCGCAGCACCCGATGTCCATGCGCAATCAGCGCATCGGTCACCCGACGCATCAACCGGCTTTCAGGCGCAAACCGGTGCCAGTAGAGCATCCGGCGCTGATAGAGGCCTGGCGTCAGATCGATTAACTCTCCGCTCGCCAGCTCACGCTCAATCTGCAGATGCGGGATCATACAGCAGGTCGAACCCTGTCGCGCCATCTGCACAAAGGCCTCCGAGGAGTTCACGATGTGGCAGGGCACGCTGCCGGGTGACAGGTCAAAGTTCTGCTGCAGAAAGGCCTGATGCATATCGTCAAGGTGGTCAAACGCCACCGCAGGCGCCTTCAGCAGGGCAGAGCGGGTGACACCGTTGGGGAAGAAACGATCGGCAAAGTCGCGTGACGCCACGAACAGGTAGTCGAGCGCGCCAAGCTGATCGACCAGGCAACTGGGCAGAGGCTGCGGCTGGATACTGACCGCGCCCACCACTTCACCGCGACGCAGGCGCTCCTGCGTGCGGGTTTCATCTTCGACCTGCAGGTTCAGGCGCACCGGCGAATCTGCCAGCACATCCTTCAGCGCAGGCAGCAGCCAGGTCGCCAGACTGTCGGCGTTGACCGCCAGCGACAGCAGCAGCGGCGTGGTGCCACTGTTCTCATCGCCCAGCCACTCCTCTTCCAGCAGCTCCACCTGGTGCAGTAACGCCAGCAGTTTCTGCCCCTGCTCGGTGGGGCGTGGCGGCACGGTACGCACCAGCAGCGGCTGACCAAACAGGTTCTCCAGCTGCTTGATGCGCTGTGACACCGCCGACTGGGTGATACACAGTTTCTGTGCGGCACGCTCAAACCCGCGTTCGCGGATCACTGAATCCAGCGCCTGAAGCGTTCGATAATCCGGGCGTTTCATTCTTGTTTTCTCTCCTTCAGGGTGGACGTCACTATGCCACAGAAGTGTCACCGGTGATGGCTCACTTGTTTTTGTGGGCTGGCTTCCAAACCGATAAATCCACGTCGGTCAGCCGCGCATTTTCAGCAAGCCTTGTTTTATACTACGCGCACTTCGTTGTCGCACAGGTTTTAAACATACCATGACCCAGGATGAACTGAAAAAAGCCGTTGGCTGGGCTGCACTTGAGTACGTGCAGCCAGGCACCATTGTTGGCGTAGGCACCGGATCGACCGCGTCCCACTTTATCGATGCGCTTGCCACGGTCAGACATCAGATCGACGGCGCCGTCTCCAGCTCCGATGCCTCAACCCAGAAGCTGAAAAGCCTGGGCATTCAGGTGTTTGATCTGAACGAGGTTGACCAGCTTTCGGTCTATGTTGATGGCGCGGATGAGATCAACCCACAGATGCAGATGATCAAAGGCGGCGGGGCGGCTCTGACGCGGGAGAAAATCGTGGCTGCGGTGGCGCAGACCTTTATCTGCATCGCAGACGCCTCTAAAGAGGTAGATGTCCTGGGCCGTTTTCCGCTGCCGGTTGAGGTCATCCCGATGGCGCGCAGCTATGTGGCGCGTGAGCTGGTGAAAATGGGCGGCCTGCCGGAGTATCGTCAGAACGTGGTCACCGACAACGGCAACATTATTCTCGACGTGCATAATCTGCGCATTCTCGACCCGATCGAACTGGAAAAAACCATCAATGCGCTGCCGGGTGTAGTGACCGTCGGCCTTTTTGCCGCGCGCGGTGCCGATATTGCGCTGATTGGCGGGCCGGATGGGGTGAAAACCATCAAAAGATGATCTGGCCGGCGTCATTCCGGCGCCGGTTATTTCTGCCTGCAAATCATCTTTTCTCGCCTGGATGAAATTTGGTGACTTATGTCACATAACCGTCATCCGCAGCGGGTTCGTTCTCTCTTCAACGTCCACCTCATGATTTTGTCCGGCAATGTGCTGCCGTCAGCCATTGCCGTGCTGGCCTGCGGGCAATCGTTTGTATTGCCGGACGCGATTTTTTTGATATTTTGACAGAAGGCTGGCTTATGGTAGTCCTCATTGAACGCTGAATAGGATCGGGAAATGGCAAAGGTATCACTGGAAAAAGATAAGATTAAGTTCCTGCTGGTGGAAGGTGTCCATCAGAGTGCGCTGGATAACCTGCGGGCAGCAGGCTACACCAACATCGAATTCCACAAGGGCGCACTGGACTCCGACGCATTAAAAGCATCGATCCGCGATGCGCATTTCATTGGTATCCGTTCCCGCTCCCAGCTCACTGAAGAGATTTTTGCCGCGGCTGAAAAGCTGGTCGCCGTAGGGTGTTTCTGTATCGGGACCAACCAGGTTGATCTGGACGCTGCGGCCAGCCGCGGGATCCCGGTATTCAACGCGCCGTTCTCCAATACCCGCTCGGTAGCGGAACTGGTGATTGGTGAAATGCTGCTGATGCTGCGCGGCATCCCGGAAGCGAACGCGAAAGCTCACCGTGGCATCTGGAACAAGAATGCCAAAGGGTCGTTTGAAGCACGCGGCAAGAAGCTGGGTATCATCGGTTACGGTCACATCGGTATGCAGCTCGGCGTGCTGGCGGAAAGCCTGGGAATGCACGTCTTCTTCTACGACATTGAAAACAAGCTGCCGCTGGGTAACGCCACCCAGGTTCGTCATCTGGCCGATCTGCTTAACATGAGCGATGTTGTCAGCCTGCACGTACCGGAAACGCTCTCCACGCAGGATATGATTGGTGCAGAGCAGCTGGCACAGATGAAGCCAGGTGCACTGCTGATTAACGCCTCACGCGGTACAGTGGTCGATATCCCGGCGCTGTGCGACGCGCTGGCCAGCAAGCAGGTAGGTGGCGCAGCCATCGACGTCTTCCCGGTCGAGCCGGCGACTAACAGCGATCCTTTCATCTCTCCGCTGAGCGAGTTCGATAACGTGATCCTGACCCCGCACATTGGCGGCTCGACGGAAGAAGCGCAGGAGAACATCGGGATTGAAGTGGCGGGCAAGCTGGCGAAATACTCCGACAACGGCTCAACCCTGTCGGCGGTAAATTTCCCGGAGGTGTCGCTGCCGATCCACGGTATCAGCGCCAGTCGTCTGCTGCACATCCACGAGAACCGTCCGGGCGTGCTGACGGCTATCAACCAGATTTTTGCGGAGCAGGGCATCAACATTGCCGCGCAGTATCTGCAGACGTCGCCATTTATGGGGTATGTGGTGATCGACATCGATGCGGAGCCGGAAGTGGCGGACAAAGCCCTGCAGCTGATGAAGGCCATTCCGGGCACCATCCGCGCCCGCCTGCTTTACTAAGCCGTTCAGACAGGAGGTGGCGCCAGGTCGCGCCACTTCATGTCGTCAGCAACGTCAGGCTCAGGCTGCTTTGCGGCTGAGCCTGTTCCCTTCGCACTCCACGCTTCACTGCTGCCCGATCGGGTTTTTCAGCCACCTGAAAAGGGCGCTGCTACTCCCACTGCCAGAGCGTTGACGGCGTGATGATCGCGGGCAGAGGCACATCCCATTCTGCCACCGGCAAACCCTCCACCTGCTGACAGTCGTGCGCCACACCCACAGGCAGAAAGCCATGCTGCCGCCACTGCTGCAGCGTGCGATCGTAGAAGCCGCCGCCCATCCCCAGCCGCTGCCCGTGGCGATCGAATGCAACCAGCGGTACCAGCATCAGATCCAGCTGATCCAGCGTGATCAGCTGCCGGATATCCAGCGGCGGTTCCGGGATGCCCAGCCTGTTCGTTATCAACGGGGTATCGGGCGTATAGCGTAAAAACAGTAAATGACCGGGAGAGAAAGGGTGTAACACCGGCAGGCAGACCGTCTTCTTCAGGTGCCAGAGCCGGGCGATCAGTGGCCGGGTATTGAGTTCGCCATCGACGGAGAGGAACAGCGCAACGGTGTCAGCCGCCGAGAGGGGCGCAAAATTCAGGGCGAGTTCAGCGAGCTGTTCCGCCGCCTGAGCCTGCTGCTCATCGGTCAGAGCACGCCGCAGGTGGCGGACCTGCTGACGAATCGCCTGACGTTGTGTCATGGAAGGTTCTGACATGATTTCCCCGCCGGATAAGTCGCTGGGCAGCCACTATAACATGTCGGTCGGGGGAAAAAAGCAGGACGAAAAGAAGGGAGATCTCCGAGATGCCGCCGTAGGCTGTAACCCTTGAACCCTTGGTTCAAGGTGAACATGCCGTCGTAACCATCAGGCTTCTCGGACGAACCGAGCATGCACACAGGTTACAGAGCGTCACATTCTGTTTTTTCGAAATATCGGCTCAGGGGACTGGCCCACTTGCAAACATCTCAGAGAAAATTTACCTCACCGTTGCCTGACGTGGCGCAACCATGAAGTTTTATTCGAACTTCGCACCTTCACGTTCGGAGATGCGGCCCTGCTCAACCAGTGCCTGTTCAATCGTCTGCTGCAACATACGGATGCGCTGTTCCATATTAGCAGCATAATCGCGCGTTTTCACTTTCTCCTGCGCCAGCTCGTGGCAGACGTTTAACGCGGCAATGAACACCAGTTGTTCTGTATTTGTGACTCTAGTGCGAACTTTCAGATCTTGCAACCGTTGATTGAGATCTTCAGCCGCGCTATTGAGCGCATCTTGCTGCTCTGGCGGACAATTCACTCTCAACGAACGACCAAAAATTTGTAAATCTACCGGTTGTGCAGACATGCCACCTTCCTGACTGATTCCTTCGCTCGCAACTCCCTTAGCAGTCAATGGCTTGGGAGGCGGGCAACTATATAGACCCACGAAATAAGATACAACCCCTTTTCTGGAAACCTTGAGGCAGCTAGTGGTAGCATAACACGAACTTATTCTGCCAACGACGATGAAAACTTATGTCCTTACAGAACGCAACCCCCGATTACAACGCGCTTGCCGCCGTACTCTCCCAGCAGGGTGTGGGAATGACACCAGCAGAAATGCATGGTCTGCTGAGCGGCATCCTCTGCGGCGGTAACCAGGACACCAGCTGGAAGACGCTGGTACACGATCTGGCTAACGAAGGCATGGCGTTTTCACACACTCTTGCCGTGCCGCTGGCGGCGCTGCACGAGCACACGGCGACCACGCTGGAAGAGGAGGGTTTCCTATTTCAGCTGCTTCTGCCCGCTGACGACGATATCACCGTCTTTGACCGCGCCGATGCGCTGGCCGGCTGGGTTAACCATTTTCTGCTCGGCCTGGGCGTAACACAGCCTAAACTGGATAAAGTCACCGGTGAAACCGGCGAGGCTATCGACGATCTGCGCACGATTGCGCAGCTCGGTTATGAAGAAGATGAAGACCAGGAAGAGCTGGAGCAGTCGCTGGAAGAGGTGATCGAATATGTGCGCGTGGCGGCACTGTTGTGTCACGACACCTTCACCCGTCCGCAGCCCACTGCGCCAGAAGTTCAGAAGCCGACGCTACACTAATTTCAGGACAACACGTTTAACCGGTCAGTTTACAGGGAGTGCAGAGATGATTTCACTGGAACGATTCCTGCAGCGCCGTCAGGCACTGCTGGCGAAGATGGCGCCAGGAAGCGCAGCGTTAATTTTTGCTGCGCCCGAAGTAACGCGCAGTAACGACAGCGAGTATCCGTTCCGCCAGAGCAGCGATTTCTGGTATTTCACCGGGTTCAATGAACCGCAGGCGCTGTTGGTATTGATTAAAAGCGATGCGAATCATAACCACAGCGTGCTGTTTAACCGGGTACGCGATCCCAACGCAGAAATCTGGTCTGGCCGCAGGCTGGGCCAGCAGGCGGCGCCGGAAAAACTGGGCGTCGATCGCGCTTTACCCTGGAACGACATCGGCGAACAGCTTCACCTGCTGCTCAACGGCCTGGATGTGATCTACCACGCGCAGGGCGAATACGCCTACGCGGATACGTTGGTCTCCGGCGCGCTGGATAAGCTGCGCCGCGGTTTCCGCCAGAATCTCAGTGCGCCAGCCACCGTGACGGACTGGCGTCCGTGGGTGCATGAGATGCGCCTGTTCAAAGATGAGGATGAGATCGCGCTGCTCCGCCGTGCCGGGGAGATCACCGCGCTGGCGCATACCCGCGCGATGCAGGCCTGTCAGCCGGGCATGTTTGAGTATCAGCTCGAGGGGGAAATCCATCACGAATTTACCCGTCACGGCGCACGTTATCCCTCCTATAACACCATCGTGGGCGCGGGCGAAAACGGCTGCATTCTGCACTACACCGAAAACGAAAGTGAGATGCGCGACGGCGATCTGGTGCTGATCGACGCGGGTTGCGAGTTCCAGGGTTATGCGGGCGACATCACCCGAACCTTCCCGGTGAACGGCAGGTTCAGCCCGGCCCAGCGCGCTATCTATGACATCGTTCTGGCCTCCCTGAAGCGCTCGCTTGAGCTGTTCCGGCCTGGCGTCAGCATCCGTGAAGTGAATGATGAAGTGGTACGCATCATGGTCACGGGGCTGGTAGAGCTGGAGATCCTGGAGGGGGATATCGATACCCTGATTGCGGAGGAGGCGCACCGCGCATTCTTCATGCATGGTCTGAGCCACTGGCTGGGTCTGGATGTGCATGATGTCGGTCACTACGGCACCCCAAGCCGCGACCGGATTCTGGAACCGGGCATGGTGTTAACCGTTGAGCCGGGCCTCTATATCGCGCCGGATGCGGACGTGCCCGCCCGCTATCGCGGGATTGGTATCCGCATCGAAGATGACATCGTGATCACCGAAACCGGCATCGAGAATCTCACCGACAGCGTCGTGAAAGAGGCCGATGAGATTGAAGCACTGATGGCGGCGGCACGACAGGCATGACGATTCTGATTGCCGGTGGCGGCATGACCGGGGCGACGCTGGCGCTGGCGATCTCCCACCTGACTCAGGACAGGCTGCCGGTTACGCTGATTGAAAGCAGCGAGCCGGGCAGCCGTGCGCATCCGGGTTTTGATGGCCGGGCCATCGCGCTCTCTGCGGGTACCTGTCAGCAACTGGCGGACATTAACCTGTGGCAGCACATCGCCAGTTGTGCCACGCCGATTACCAATATCCATGTTTCCGACCGTGGTCATGCTGGCTTCGTCTCGCTGGCGGCGGCAGACTACGCTATTCCGGCGCTGGGGCAGGTGGTCGGGCTGTTCGACGTGGGCCAGCGGCTGTTTACGGAGCTGAAAAAAGCGCCGGGGGTGACCCTGCGCTGTCCGGCCCGCGTGGTCCGGGCGGAGCGCACTGCGCAGCAGGTTGAGGTGACGCTGGATAATGAGGAGCGTCTCAGCGGCCAGCTGCTGATCGCGGCAGATGGGACGCGCTCTGCGCTGGCTGCCTCGTGCGGCATCCAGTGGCAGCGTGAGGCGTATCAGCAGATCGCGGTGATCGCCAACGTCTCTGCGGCGCTGCCGCATCAGGGACGGGCGTTTGAACGCTTCACCGAACATGGCCCGCTGGCGCTGCTGCCGATGTCGGACAACCGCCTGTCGCTGGTCTGGTGCCATCCGGACACGCAGCGCGACCAGGTTGCACAGTGGAGCGACGCCGACTTTCTCAGCCAGCTGCAGCGCGCCTTTGGCTGGCGACTGGGCAGATTTACCCACACCGGCCGGCGTGAATATTATCCGCTGGCGCTGCACCAGGCGGTGTCGCCGATCGCGCATCGCGTGGCGGTAGTCGGCAATGCAGCCCAGACGCTGCACCCGATTGCCGGACAGGGCTTTAACCTGGGGCTGCGCGATGTAATGTCGCTGGCTGAAACCCTGGCTGCCGCCCATCGGCACCAGCAGGATCCCGGCAGTTATCCGGTGCTGCATCACTATCAGCAGCGTCGTCAGGCCGACCGCGCCGCCACTATCGGCATAACCGACGGGCTGGTGCGCATCTTCGCGAATCGTTATGGGCCGCTGGTGGCGGGACGTAACCTGGGCCTGCTGGCGATGGATCATCTGCCGTGGCTACGAAATCAACTGGCCGAGCGCACGCTTGGCTGGGTTAAGCGTTAATAAAGAGGCTCAGATGCAAACTTTTGATGTGGTGATTGCCGGTGGCGGTATGGTAGGACTGGCGGTGGCCTGTGGCCTGCAGAGCAGCGGACTGCGCATCGCCGTGCTGGAGAAATCACCGGAGCCACCGATGGCGCTGAGTGCGTCACCCTCCATTCGCGTGTCAGCAATCAATGCCGCCAGCGAACGGCTGCTGCAGAAGCTTGATGTCTGGTCGGCCATTCTCTCACAGCGCTGCCGCGCGTATCACGGCATGGAAGTGTGGGACAGAGACAGTTTCGGCACCATCGCTTTTGATGACCAGCAGCAGGGCCTGTCGCATCTGGGTCATATCATCGAAAATCCGGTCATTCATCATGCGCTCTGGCAGCGCGCCAGCGATTGCAGCGACGTCACCCTCATGGCGCCCGCGCAGTTGCAGCAGGTTGCCTTTGGTGACAACGAAGCCTTTATTACCCTGCAGGATGGCACCATGCTGAGCGCGCGGCTGATGATTGCCGCAGACGGTGCTCACTCCTGGCTGCGCAACAAGGCGGACATTCCGCTGACCTTCTGGGACTACGATCACCACGCGTTAGTGGCCAACGTCCGCACGGAAAAGCCGCACGACGCGGTGGCCCGTCAGGTGTTCCACGGCGACGGCATTCTGGCCTTCCTGCCAATGCAGGACCCGCATCTGAGTTCGATCGTCTGGTCGCTCTCGCCGCAGGAGGCGAGCCGTCTGGAAACCATGCCGGACGCGCTGTTCAATCAGCAGCTCTCCGTGGCATTTGATATGCGGCTTGGCCTGTGCGAACTGGCGAGTGAACGCAAATCGTTCCCGCTGGTGGCGCGCTATGCCCGTCAGTTTGCCGCGCACCGTCTGGCGCTGGTGGGCGATGCGGCGCACACCATTCATCCACTGGCGGGCCAGGGCGTGAACCTGGGCTTTATGGATGCCGCCGAGCTGATCGGTGAAATTCGGCGTCTGCATCAGCAGGGCAAAGATATCGGTCAGCACCTCTATCTGCGCCGTTACGAGCGCAGCCGTAAGCACAGCGCGGCCATGATGCTGGCGGGCATGCAGGGCTTCCGTGAAATGTTTGCGGGCAATCATCCGGCCAAAAAACTGCTGCGCGACGTGGGGCTGAAACTGGCCGATCGTCTGCCGGGCGTCAAACCGATGATGCTGAAGCAGGCGATGGGGCTGAACGATTTGCCCGCCTGGCTCCGCTAATCTCTCCCTCTGAAAGCCAGCCTGCGCTGGCTTTTTTTATCGCTGAACCGCCTCTGCACCACAAAAAGGCAACGCTGCACCAGCAGGGTTCCTCATTTGATTTATTCTAATTTTGCCGCTCAATTCGCATTAGTTTTTTTCATTCCTGACGCTTATGCGCTCGCTATTTTTTTAACATCCCGGACGTCCTCCCGCATAAATTTGCTACGTATATTTAAAATCCCTGCATTTATTGCGCGATTAATCACAAAATTGCAGTTTTTTATCCTGCGGTCGCCCCTTTCTGGTTAGGCTGTGCTTCTGATTTCGCCCCCGGTTTGCTTATGGTTAATCCTCAGATTCGGTGGTAACGTCAGCCGTAAGAGAACGTTTGCGTCGGTGCTGAAATCCGGCGCACTTTTGCACTCACTCGCTTCTGCACAGGATCGTTATGACTCAGCAAACACCTCTGTTTGAACAGCATCAGGCCTGCGGCGCCCGCATGGTGGATTTTCACGGCTGGATGATGCCGCTGCACTATGGCTCGCAGATGGATGAGCATCATGTGGTGCGCACCGACGCCGGCATGTTTGACGTCTCCCACATGACCATTGTCGATCTGACAGGCCCGCGCACCCGCGAATTCCTGCGTTATCTGCTGGCAAACGATGTGGCAAAACTGACGCAGCCGGGCAAAGCGCTCTATACCGGCATGCTGAATGCCTCGGGTGGCGTCATTGACGATTTAATTGTTTACTTTATGAGCGAGACGTTTTTCCGGCTGGTGGTGAACTCCGCGACCCGCGAAAAAGATCTCGCCTGGATCGCGCAGCACGCCGAAGGCTATGGCATTACGCTGACCGAACGCGATGACCTGGCGCTGATCGCCGTGCAGGGGCCGCAGGCGCAGCAGAAAGCTCAGACGCTGTTCACCGCGGCGCAGCGCGAGGCTGTGGCGGGCATGAAGCCCTTCTTCGGTGTGGCGTCGGGCGATCTGTTTATCGCCACCACCGGCTATACCGGTGAAGCGGGCTATGAGATTGCCTTACCCGCTGCGGAAGCGGCCGGATTCTGGCAGCGTCTGCTGGCCGCGGGCGTCAGGCCTGCCGGACTGGGCGCGCGCGACACGCTGCGCCTGGAGGCGGGTATGAACCTCTATGGTCAGGAGATGGATGAAAGCGTCTCCCCGCTGGCCGCCAACATGGGCTGGACCCTCAGCTGGGAACCCACCGATCGCGATTTTATCGGCCGGGAAGCGCTGGAAGTGCAGCGCGAACGGGGTACCGACAAGCTGGTCGGGCTGATCCTCAGGGAAAAAGGGGTGCTGCGTAACGGCCTGCCGGTGCGCTTCACCGATAGTCAGGGGCAGTTGCAGGAGGGGATCATCACCAGTGGCTCTTTCTCACCGACACTGGGTTGCAGCATCGCCCTGGCGCGCGTACCGGCCAGCGTCGGCAGCAGCGCCATCGTTGAGATCCGTAACCGCCAGATGCCGGTCCAGGTAACCCGTCCCGTTTTTGTCCGCGCCGGTAAACCGGTCGCTCAGTAAATTTTATTCAGGAGAAATGGCCAATGAGCAATGTGCCAAATACGTTGAAGTACCGTGACAGCCACGAGTGGGTGCGTAAAGAAGCCGACGGCAGCTACACCGTCGGCATCACGGAACATGCGCAGGAGTTACTGGGCGACATGGTGTTCGTCGACCTGCCGGAAGTGGGCGCGACCTTTGCCGCGGGTGAAGAGTGCGCGGTTGCCGAGTCCGTTAAGGCTGCCTCAGACATCTATGCGCCGATCAGCGGTGAAGTGGTCGCGGTCAATGACGCGCTGACCGACTCCCCTGAGCAGGTCAACAGCGAGCCGTATGACGGCGGCTGGTTATTTAAACTCAAAGCCAGCGACGAATCGGAAATCGACGCGCTGCTGGATGCAGATGCTTATAAAGCCTCTATCGACGAGTAGTCGTCAGGCGGCCTCGCCGCGAGGCCGCAGATTTCTGTTTGATTTCCGGTTCCCCCAGCCCGATTCAGGATTTACTGCTAATGACTCAGACTCTCAGCCAGCTTGAACACAACGGTGCCTTCATCGAGCGCCATATTGGTCCTTCACCTGAGCAGCAGGCGCAAATGCTCGACGCCATCGGCGCCCGTTCGCTGGAGGCGCTGATCGGTACGATTGTGCCGGCAGACATTCAGCTGCCCGGCCCGCCTGCGGTGGGCGATGCCGTCACAGAACAGCAGGCGCTGGCGGAGCTGAAAGCGATTGCCAGTCAGAACCTGCGCTACAAATCCTGGATTGGGATGGGATACAGCGCGGTGATCACGCCACCGGTGATCCTGCGTAACATGCTGGAGAATCCGGGCTGGTACACGGCTTATACTCCCTATCAGCCGGAAGTTTCACAGGGCCGACTGGAAGCGCTGCTGAACTTCCAGCAACTGACGCTGGACCTCACCGGCATGGATATCGCCTCGGCCTCTCTGCTGGATGAGGCGACCGCTGCGGCGGAAGCGATGGCGATGGCAAAACGCGTCAGCAAGCTCAAAAACGCCAACAAATTCTTTATCGCCGATGATATTCATCCGCAGACGCTGGATGTGGTCCGCACCCGTGCGGAGACCTTTGGTTTTGAACTGATCGTCGATCGCGCAGAAAAGGCGGTTGAGCATGACGACCTGTTTGGTGTGCTGCTGCAACAGGTCGGCACCACCGGCGATGCGCACGATTACAGCGCGCTGATCGGCGACCTGAAAGCGCGCAAAGTGGTCGTAAGTATGGCGGCGGACTTTATGTCGCTGGTCTTACTGGAGGCTCCGGGCAGGCAGGGCGCAGACATCGTCTTTGGTTCAGCCCAGCGTTTTGGCGTGCCAATGGGCTACGGCGGCCCGCACGCAGCCTTCTTCGCCAGCCGCGATGAGCATAAGCGTTCTATGCCTGGCCGTATCATCGGCGTATCGCGCGATGCCGCGGGCAACACTGCGCTGCGTATGGCGATGCAGACCCGCGAACAGCATATCCGCCGTGAAAAGGCTAACTCCAACATCTGTACCTCACAGGTGCTGCTCGCCAACATCGCCGGTCTCTATGCGGTGTTCCATGGCCCGGCGGGTCTGAAACGCATCGCCTCGCGCATTCATCGCTTCACCAGCATTCTGGCGGCGGGACTGCAGCAGGGCGGCCTGAAGCTGCGCCATCAGCACTGGTTCGACACGCTGACGGTCGACGTGGCGGATAAAGCCGCCGTGCTGAATCGTGCGCTGAGCTTTGGTGTGAACCTGCGCAGCGACATCCACAACGCCGTCGGCATCACGCTGGATGAAACCACCTGCCGTGACGATATCCTGGCGCTGTTCGAGATTCTGCTGGGCGATGATCACGGTCAGAATCTGGACGCGCTCGACAGCGACGTCGCCCGCGCAGGCCATGCGATTCCGGCGGGGCTGCAGCGCCAGAGTGAGATCCTGACCCATCCGGTATTCAACCGTCATCACAGTGAAACCGAGATGATGCGCTACATGCACAGCCTGGAGAAAAAGGATCTGGCGCTGAACCAGGCGATGATCCCGCTTGGCTCCTGCACCATGAAGCTCAACGCCGCCGCCGAGATGATCCCGATCACCTGGCCGGAATTTGCGGAGCTGCATCCGTTCTGCCCGGCTGAGCAGGCCACCGGCTATCTGCAGATGATCGGCCAGCTTTCGCAGTGGCTGGTACAGCTCACCGGCTATGATGCGCTCTGTATGCAGCCTAACTCCGGCGCGCAGGGTGAATATGCCGGGCTGCTGGCAATCCGTCGTTATCACGAAAGCCGTGGCGAGGGCGATCGCCACCTCTGCCTGATCCCGAGTTCGGCGCACGGCACCAACCCGGCGTCCGCGCAGATGGCGGGCATGGACGTGGTGGTGGTGGCCTGTGATAAGCAGGGCAACATCGACCTGAACGATCTGCGTGAAAAAGCGGCGCAGGCGGGCGATAAGCTCTCCTGCATTATGGTGACGTACCCGTCTACGCACGGCGTCTATGAAGAGACGATTCGTGAAGTGTGCCAGATTGTGCATCAGCATGGCGGCCAGGTTTATCTGGATGGCGCGAACATGAACGCCCAGGTCGGCATCACCACGCCGGGCTACATCGGCGCGGACGTCTCGCACCTGAACCTGCATAAAACCTTCTGCATCCCGCACGGCGGTGGCGGTCCGGGCATGGGGCCGATTGGTGTGAAAGCGCACCTCGCGCCTTTTGTACCGGGACACAGCGTCGTGCAGATCGACGATATCCTGACGCAGCAGGGGGCCGTCTCCGCAGCGCCGTTTGGCAGCGCCTCTATCCTGCCAATCAGCTGGATGTACATCCGTATGATGGGCGCAGAGGGGCTGAAACAGGCGAGTTCGGTGGCGATCCTGAACGCCAACTACATCGCCAGCCGCCTGAAATCGGCGTATCCGGTGCTCTATACCGGGCGTGACGGGCGCGTGGCGCACGAATGTATTCTCGACATCCGTCCGCTGAAAGAGCAGACCGGTATCAGTGAGCTGGATATTGCGAAGCGCCTGATCGATTACGGCTTCCACGCACCGACCATGTCGTTCCCGGTTGCCGGTACCCTGATGGTCGAGCCGACAGAGTCAGAGAGCAAAATCGAGCTGGACCGCTTTATCGACGCGATGCTGGCTATCCGTATGGAGATCGATCGGGTGGCCGCAGGGGAGTGGCCGCTGGACGACAACCCGCTGGTGAATGCGCCGCATACCCAGCTGGAAATCGTCAGTGAGTGGTCACACCCTTACAGCCGTGAACTGGCGGTCTTCCCGGCAGGCAGCCATAACAAATACTGGCCGACGGTAAAACGTCTGGATGATGTCTTTGGTGACCGTAACCTGTTCTGCGCCTGTGTGCCGATGAGCGACTATCAGTAGCGCGGAGAGTAATACCCCACCGGGCCGATTTATCGGCCCTTTTTTTTCGGAGAAGCAGCATGAAACTGGCACTGGTGACGGGCGGCAGTCGGGGCATCGGACGCGCCACGGCGCGGTTACTGGCCGCGCGGGGATACCGGGTTGCGGTGAACTATCGTCAGCGTGAAGAGGAGGCCCGGCAGGTGGTGGCGCAGATTCAGCAGCAGGGCGGTGACGCCTTTGCGATCCGGGCAGACATCAGCGATGAAGCGGAGGTGATGGCGCTGTTTGCGCAGCTCGACCAGCAGCCGGAACCGCTGACGTTGCTGGTCAACAACGCCGGAATTCTGTTTCAGCAGTGCCGCACCGAAGATCTGGCGGCGGCGCGTCTGCAAAAGGTCTTTGCCACGAACGTTATCGGAACCTTTCTCTGCTGCCGCGAGGCGGTGAAGCGGATGGGTACTCATCATGGGGGGCAGGGCGGGGCCATCGTCAATGTCTCATCGGCCGCCTCCCGTACGGGTGCGCCGGGCGAATATGTTGACTACGCCGCGTCAAAAGGGGCGATGGATACGCTGACGCGCGGATTGTCACTGGAAGTGGCGCAGCAGGGGATTCGGGTGAACGGCGTCCGGCCGGGGTTCATCTATACAGAGATGCATGCCGATGGCGGTGAGCCAGGCCGGGTGGATCGGCTCGCCAGCGCGATCCCGATGGGACGCGGCGGCGAAGCCGAAGAGGTGGCGGAAGCGATCGTCTGGCTGGCCAGCGAGGCGGCCTCTTACATTACCGGCAGCATCATTGACGCTGCCGGGGGCCGTTAATCCGCGCAGCCCGCCGGCGGCGGATTAGAGGTTTTCGCCGTTGCTGGCGATAACCTGCTGATACCAGCCGAAGCTCTTCTTCTTTGCACGGGAGAAATCGCCGCTGCCATCATCGTTTTTATTCACATGAATAAAGCCGTAACGCTTGTCGTACTGACCGGTGGTGAAAGAGACACAGTCCAGACAGCCCCACGGCGTGTAACCCATCAGGTCGACGCCATCCCAGGTCACGGCTTTCTTCATCTCTTCGATATGCGCACGCAGATAGTCGATGCGGTAGTCATCTTCGATCACGCCCTCGGCGTTGGGCTTATCGATAGCCCCAAAGCCGTTTTCCACGATGAACAGCGGCTTCTGATAGCGCTCATAGAGGTCGTTCAGGACATAGCGCAGACCCACCGGGTCAATCTGCCAGCCCCAGTCTGAGGCTTTCACATGCGGGTTCTTCACCACACCCTCAAAGCCGGTGATGGGATCGTCAACACCGCTGGCATCGGTCTTCACGGCATTACTCATGTAATAGCTGAAGCCCACATAGTCTGCACATCCTTCACGCAGCGTGCTGGCATCGTCAGCTTCCATCTGAATCTCATACCCTTTGCGCGCCCACTCTTTCAGGGTGTACGCCGGGTAGGCACCGCGCATCTGCACGTCACTGAAGACATAACGCTGATGCATCGCTTCCTGAGCCAGCACCACATCATCCGGATGACAGGAGAAGGGGTAGACCGGCACCATGGCGATCATGCAGCCAATCTTAAACTCAGGGTTGATAGCGTGGCCGAGTTTCACTACGCGCGCACTGGCAACAAACTGATGGTGCATCACCTGATACATCGCCTGTTCCGGCTTCTCATGCTCGGTGAAGATCACACCTGAGCAGCAGTAGCCAAACAGCGGATACTGCCAGTTGCGCTGGTTGTTGATCTCGTTAAAGGTCATCCAGTACTTCACTTTGTGCTTATAGCGGTTCAGCACCACTTCGCTGAAGCGCACAAAGAAGTCGACCACTTTACGGTTGTGCCAGCCGCCATACTCTTTTACCAGGTGATAGGGCATCTCGAAGTGCGAAAGGGTGATGACCGGTTCAATGCCATACTTCAGCAGTTCATCGAACAGGTCGTCATAAAACTGCAGGCCGGCTTCGTTGGGCTGCTGCTCATCGCCGTTGGGGAAGATGCGGGTCCAGGCAATGGAAGTGCGGAAACATCTGAAGCCCATCTCGGCAAACAGCGCGACATCCTGCTTATAGTGGGAATAAAACTCCACGCCCTGATGGTTCGGATAGAAGTGGCCGGGCTGCACGCCATCGGTGATCACCCGATCCACGCCATGTGACCCGCCGGTCAGGACATCAGCAATGCTCACACCTTTGCCACCCTGATCCCAGCCGCCTTCGACCTGATGCGCGGCAACGGCACCGCCCCAGAGAAAGCCCTTTGGTAACTGCAATTCTGCACTCATGCGCGACTCCATTCCGGATAGTGAAATTGAGCTGAGTGTAGCAAGGCAATAAAGAAAGTCACGCTATAACACCGGGCCTGAAATGGCGTTTGTTACATCTGAAAAACAGGCTGTTTTATTTTCCCAGCTGACGGCCGATCGCTTCGATAATATAGGTGACCGGCACCTGTGTCGTGATATCGCAGTGGTCCGCCGTGCGGATAATAGGGACGTGATAGCAGAGCGAAAAATCCCCCAGTCTGGCCAGCGAGCAGCTTTCCGTGTTGGTAATAGCCACGATTTTGCACTTATTCTGGCTGAACTGGCTGGCAATGCGCAGGATCTCTGCGGTTTCTCCGGACACCGAAAGCATAATCGCCACCGCATTCTCATAGAGATCGGGCGTGACCGGATAATAGGGATCGTCAATCGCGTGGCTGAATTTTCCAAGATTAGAGAAAAAACGTGCGCCATATTTCGCCAGGCTGCCGGAGGTGCCGACGCCAATAAAGAAGACCTGCTCCGCCTGATTAATCTTCCGTGCAACCTGCGCAATCAGTTCCTCAAATTCGGGATTATTAATACTTTTAAAAAAGCTCAGCATGTCGCTGACGCCCGCCGTGTTGAGCAGCGGCGGACTCTTCTCGTTTAAGCGCAGGCGGATACGGAACTCTGACCAGCCTTCACAGCCCATTCTGCGGCAGAAACGCAGCACGGTGGTGGTGGAGACCCCCGTCTGCTCAGCCAGTTCGCGAATGGTCATATAGCTGACGCTTTCACGGTGCTTAATGATGAACTGATAGACCTGCATTTCCAGATCGTTAAGGCGGGCGAGATCGCGATGCGAGAACATGAATGACTCGTTGAACAGTTGACCGGCGGTTAGTTTATCAGATTTGGCGTGCGGTTCGGGCGCAGAGAATCACATCAGAAATTTTTAGCGTACAGCTGTACACTGAAATAATTGTTGGTTACGCTGCAGAGCGTGACCTCGTGCTACTGCTGTTCAGGAAATGGAAATGACCACGACGCTCTCTCATAAAATCCGGCCCGCTGCGGGCGACTGGTTCGCAGAAGAAATTGCCAACAGTATCAGTCACGGTCTTGGCTGCCTTTCCGGCATTGTCGGGCTGGTGCTGATGCTCCATCAGGCCGCTGAAAGGCAGGCGGATACGCTGACGTTTATCAGTTACAGCCTCTATGGCGGCAGCATGATCCTGCTGTTTCTGGCCTCGACGCTCTACCACGCGATCCCTGATGGCCCGGTCAGGCCCTGGCTGAAAAAGCTGGATCACTGCGCCATCTATCTGCTGATCGCCGGTACCTACACGCCGTTCCTGCTGGTCGGTCTGCGGACGCCGCTGGCCTACGGATTGATGGCGGTCATCTGGCTGCTGGCGCTGGCAGGCGTGCTGTTCAAGCTCACGATAGCCGAGCGTTTTAAGGCGCTCTCGCTGGTGACCTATCTCTGCATGGGGTGGCTGTCGCTGATTGTGGTTTATCAGCTGGCGATGATCCTGCCGCCGGGCTGCGTCTGGCTGCTGGCGGCGGGCGGGATTGTCTATTCGCTGGGGGTGATTTTCTATGTGGCGCGGCGTATTCCCTATAATCACGCCATCTGGCATGGATTTGTGCTGGGCGGCAGCCTCTGCCATTTCTGCGCGATCTACTTCTATGTACGCTGATCTCGGCCTGTCCGGCTGAGCAGGGCTGGCCCTCTCGCAGAGGGAGAGGGCCAGCGGGGCGGATCAGCCTTCATCCAGCGAGTAGGGCAGCGGCTGAATGGTCAGATGGCCGCTCTCATCCCCTTCGACCCGCAGCACGCTATCCGGCTCCAGATCGTTGTTCAGCACCACCTGAACCCAGCTGGTGCCGTCATCTAACTGCACCGCGGCCAGCACGCTGCCGGTACGACGCCAGCGATCGCCCATCTGCAGCTCCAGTGCGCCATTCGCCTCAGGCAGATGGCTCGCCTGACCCGCCAGCCAGTAAAGCGCGCGTTTGTTGGCGCCGCGATATTTGGCCCTGGCGACCATCTCCTGACCGGCATAGCAGCCCTTTTTGAAGCTGATGGCATCCAGCGCCTGCAGGTTTGTGGCCTGCGGAATAAACTGGACGCTGGTGGCCGGGTCGATCACCGGAATCCCCGCTTCAATATCCAGCGCCAGCCACTGCTGACTGTCGTTGAACTGTGCATCGTCGTTGAGCGTCTGCTTCAGCGTCTCCGCCACGGCCTGCGAGGTGACAATCAGGAAGCGTTCGGCCGGATGTGCGAACCAGAGCAGCGTGGTCTCTCCCTGCTGCACCACCGGTTTTTCGCTGTCGGGCAGGCTTTCAAACAGACTGGTCAGCGCGGCGCGAACCTGAAAACCGGCCACGCCCAGCAGCACTGACTCATCGTCGGCGACCATCGTTACTTTCGAAAAGACCGCATATTTCTTTAACTCGGCCAGCTGGGTGTCGCGCAGTGCACGGCGGATCAGATAGGCATAGCCCTCTCCGCGATGGAACAGGCGCAGGCTGCTCCACATCTTGCCTTTGGCATCGCAGTGCGCGGCGGGCGAGTGGTGGTCAGCATCCAGGGCTGCGACATCCAGCGTCAGCTGACCCTGCAGGTAGGCGGTGCTGTCGGCACCGGTGATGGAAACCAGTGCCCAGTTATCCAGCGACATCAGGGTTAACGGCAGACGGGACGACGCGGCAGGCTGGCGCGGCGGTAAAGTAAAAGTGGGCATGGAGATATCCTGTGTAAGAAGGTTCATCCGGAACATTGTCTTCAATGTTAAAAGAGCCGACTGGCAATGCAACCTGTTTACGGAAAACGGCGCACAAAAGGCGTGATAACCCTGAAAAGATCCGGCCTGAAATGTGGCAGGTTGCACAGCGTATGACGCCGCGCCTGCGAGCCGGATTAAACCAGGTTACACTAGGCGCCACGTTGTGAACTGTGGAAACTGATGCATGGATATTAATGATAAATCACGTATTCAGTGGGCCTGCCGTCGCGGCATGCTGGAGCTGGATGTGGCGATTATGCCGTTCTTCAAATTTGAGTATGACACGCTGAGCGACACCGATAAGCGGGTATTTGTGGCCCTGCTGAAGAGTGATGATCCCGATCTGTTTAACTGGCTGATGAATCACGGTGAGCCAAAAGATCCTGAGCTTAAGCGGATGGTGAACCTGATCCAGCAGCGCAACCATGAACGCGGCCCCGTGGCAATGTGAGTTACGACCCTCCCGGCTGGCGTATGGATTGCTGTGCGCCGGGCTGGCAGCCGCGGTCACGGGCACAGCGCTGCTGACGCTGCCGGTCGGGGAGGGGCTGTTCAACGGGGCGGTGATGCTGCTGTTGCTGGCCGAAGGCTGGCAAAGCTACCGGCGGCTGACGCAGCGGCGCGGCGTGCTGCAGCGGGAAAGCGTGCACTGCTGGATCTGGCAGGGAAAGCGCTTCCGGCCTGTGCAGCCACTGCGCTGGTTGCCGATCGGCGTACTGCTGGTGGCGAAGAATGAGCAGGGCGAAGTCCTGCGCTGGTGGCTGATGCAGGACAGCATGCAGCCTGGCGAATGGCGGGCATTACGCGCCTGCTGCTTTAGCAAGGCGCAATAGTAAAGGCCGTCTGGCGGGCAGAGAGTGATGATCTTTCAGCCGCCCGCGTCCGGCAGCGGGGCGCTACAGCAGCCCGGCGGTTTCGGTCAGCACCTGTTCGCACCACTGCTCTACGCGCTCATCGGTGATCTCAAACTGATTCACATCATCCAGTGCCAGACCCACAAACTGTGAGCCATCGGCACTCAGCGGTTTCGGGCTGGTGAACTCATAGCCTTCAAGCGGCCAGTAACCCACGAAACGCACGCCCATCGGCTTCAGCAGATCGTGCAGCATACCGAGCGCATCTAAAAACCACTCGCCATAACCAATCTGATCGCCCATGCCATACAGCGCGACGATCTTGTTCTGCAGGTTCAGCGCGGGAAGTTGTGTCCAGATCGCCTCCCAGTCCTCCTGCAGCTCACCGAAATCCCAGGTCGGGATGCCCATGATCAGCAAATCGTACTGCTCCATCAGGCGCGGATCATCATCTTTGACGTTGTGCAGCGTCACTAACTCTTCGCCAATGAAATCGCGAATTTTCTCCGCTACGATTTCGGTGTAACAGGTACTGGAACCGTAAAAAAGACCGATTTTCATGCAGATAACACTCTGTAAAGACTGACTCTGGCGCAATTGTACCAGAAGCGCTGCTGAATCAGGCATAATGAGCATGATTTTACACCAGACGGCGGAGTTAACGTGCAGGACAGCGAACTGACAGAACAGTTTCTCGATGCGCTCTGGATTGAACGCAATCTGGCGCAGAACACGCTCGCCTCCTATCGTCAGGATCTGCAGACGCTGACCGGCTGGCTGGCGCATCACGGGCTGACACTTCTCAGCGTGACGCCGCTGGATCTGCAGCAGTTTCTGGCCGAACGGCTGGAGGGCGGCTACAAGGCGACCAGCTCAGCGCGTCTGCTGAGCGCGATGCGTCGCCTGTTTCAGTATCTTTACCGCGAAAAGCTGCGCCCGGACGATCCCAGCGCGCTGCTTTCTGCGCCGAAACTGCCACAGCGGCTGCCGAAAGATCTCACTGAGGCGCAGGTTGAGCGTCTGCTGCAGGCGCCCGATACCACTATTCCGCTGGAACTGCGCGACAAGGCGATGCTGGAACTGCTCTACGCCACCGGCCTGCGCGTCTCCGAGCTGACCGGCCTGACGCTCAGCGATATCAGCCTGCGCCAGGGCGTCGTCCGCGTCATCGGTAAAGGGGATAAGGAGCGCCTGGTGCCTTTAGGTGAAGAAGCGGTTTACTGGCTGGAGCAATATATGGAACATGGTCGTCCGTGGCTGCTTAATGGCCAGACGCTGGACGTGATGTTTCCCAGCAACCGGGCGCAGCAGATGACGCGGCAGACCTTCTGGCACCGCATCAAGCATTACGCCACGCTGGCGGGCATCGACAGCGAAAAGTTATCGCCGCATGTGATGCGCCATGCCTTTGCGACCCATCTGCTGAACCACGGCGCCGATCTGCGTGTCGTACAGATGCTGCTGGGACACAGCGATCTCTCTACTACCCAGATTTATACGCACGTTGCGACTGAGCGCCTGCGTCAGTTGCATCAACAACACCATCCGCGGGCCTGAACCGCGGCGATAAGGACAAAAATGAACAAGCATTTTGCGATGCTGGCCCTGTTAGCCAGCGCCTTTTCCGGTCTGGCCCATGCCGATGACAGCGCCATTCAGCAATCACTTAAAAAACTCGGTCTGAACCAGACCGAAATCAGCCCGTCGCCGCTGCCCGGTTTCAAAACCGTGCTTTCGGAAAGCGGCGTGCTCTACGTCACCGATGACGGCAAGCATATGATTCAGGGCCCGCTCTATGACGTCAGCGGCAAACAGCCGGTCAACGTCACAAACCTGCTGCTGGACAAAAAGGTAGAGGCGCTGGTGCCGGAAATGATCGTTTATAAAGCGCCGAAAGAGCAGCATGTGATTACGGTCTTTACCGACATCACCTGCGGCTACTGCCACAAGCTGCACGAGCAGATGGCCGACTACAACGCGCTGGGCATTACCGTGCGCTACCTGGCGTTCCCGCGTGAAGGTCTGAACGGTCAGATTGAACCGGCGATGAAGGCGATCTGGTGCAGCGCTGACCGCAACAAGGCGTTCGATGAGGCGATGAAAGGCAATGCGCCGAAGATGGCCGCCCCGGACAGCTGCAAAATCGACATTGCGCAGCACTACAAACTGGGTGTGCTGTTTGGCATCCAGGGCACCCCGGCGATGCTCACGGACACTGGCATGATGATCCCGGGCTATCAGTCGCCGCAGGAGCTGAAGCAGGTGCTCGACAATCAGAAGCGTGGTGGGTAATCGGTGGTAAAACAGGACGTGGAACTCCGTCGCCGTGAGGTGACGGTCGACGATGCGCTACCGGCAAGCCTGCCGCCGCTGCTGAAACGACTCTATCTGCAACGCGGCGTGCGTGACGCCGCGGAGCTGGAGCGTGGCGCCAGAAATCTGCTGCCGTTTCAGTCCCTGAGCGGCATCGATAACGCGGTGGCACTGCTGCATGAGGCGCTGCTGGATGGACGCCGCATTATGGTGGTGGGCGACTTCGATGCCGATGGCGCAACCAGTACCGCGCTGACGGTGATGGCGCTGCGCAGCATGGGCGGCAGCAATGTGCAGTATCTGGTGCCCAACCGTTTTGAAGATGGCTATGGCCTCAGTCCGGAAGTGGTTGAGCAGGCGCGCGCGCGCGGTGCCGCGATGATCCTGACGGTTGACAATGGCATCTCCTCTCACGCCGGGGTTGAGTGTGCGCATCAGTATGGCATTCCGGTTCTGATTACCGACCACCATCTGCCGGGCGAAACGCTGCCCGCCGCCGAGGCGATCGTCAATCCCAATCTGCCTGACTGCGACTTCCCCTCGCGCGCCCTCGCCGGCGTGGGCGTCGCCTTCTATCTGATGCTGGCTCTGCGCGCCCACTTACGCACCCTGGGCTGGTTTGGTGCCACCCGTGCGGAACCTAATCTGGCGGAGATGCTGGATCTGGTGGCGCTCGGTACGGTCGCCGATGTGGTGCCGCTCGACGTGAATAACCGCATTCTGGTGTGGCAGGGACTCAGCCGGATTCGGGCCGGGAAATGCCGGCTCGGCATCCGCGCGCTGCTGGAGATTGCCAATCGCGATGCCCGCCAGTTAGCGGCCAGCGATCTCGGGTTTGCGCTGGGACCCCGGCTCAACGCTGCCGGCCGCCTTGACGACATGTCGGTGGGCGTGGCGCTGTTGATGACGGACGATCTCAGCCAGGCGCGGATGCTGGCCAGCGAGCTGGATGCGCTTAACCAGACCCGGAAAGAGATCGAGCAGGGGATGCAGAGCGAAGCGCTGGCGCTGTGTCAGGCGCTGGAGCGTGAACAGCGCGATCTGCCGCTGGGCCTGGCCTTCTATCATCCCGAATGGCATCAGGGCGTGGTGGGGATCCTCGCGTCACGCCTGAAAGAGCGTTTTCACCGCCCGGTGATCGCCTTTGCGCCAGCGGGCGATGGTACGCTGAAAGGCTCGGGCCGTTCGATTGCCGGTCTGCACCTGCGCGATGCGCTGGAGCGTCTGGATACGCTGAACCCTGGCCTGATGCTGAAGTTTGGCGGTCATGCGATGGCGGCAGGCCTCTCGCTGGAGACCGAACGCTACGAGGAGTTTCGTCAGCGCTTTGCCGAACTGGTGGGCGAGTGGCTGGATGGCGAATCCCTGCAGGGCATTATCTGGTCAGATGGCGCGCTGCAGCCGCAGGAGTTCTCGCTGCAGACGGCGGAGATGCTGCGTGAAGCCGGTCCCTGGGGCCAGGCCTTCCCGGAACCGGCGTTCGACGGCAAATTCAAGCTGCTGCAGCAGCGGCTGGTGGGCGAGCGGCATCTCAAAGTGATGGTCGAGCCGCTGGATGGCGGGCCGCTGATCGACGGTATCGCCTTTAACGTCGATACCACGCTGTGGCCTGACAGCAGCGTCCGCCAGGTCGAACTCGCCTATAAGCTGGATATCAATGAGTATCGCGGCAACCGCTCGGTGCAGCTGATCATCGATCATCTCCGGCCGCTGAACTGAGTCTGCCGGACGCGCGTCAGCGGAAATCGCCGACGCGCGTCCGGCCGGTTACCCTCTCTTAGCCGCCGCGAATAGCAGCAGGGCATCTTTATTGGGTGCCAGATGGGACAGGTCACGCCACCCCCCGCATCAGCCCGCTGTCTCAGCGCTACAATCTGCCGACAGTTTCGGGTAAACTTGGACGTTAATTTTCCTGTCCCATCGAACATAAGAAAGACGCCAAAGCCATGTTTGAAATCAACCCGGTCAAAAACCGTATTCAGGACCTCAGTGAGCGCAGCGACGTTCTTCGGGGGTATCTTTGACTACGATGCCAAGAAAGAACGCCTCGAAGAAGTAAACGCGGAGCTGGAACAGCCCGATGTCTGGAACGAGCCTGAGCGAGCGCAGGCGCTGGGCAAAGAGCGCTCCTCGCTGGAAGCGATCGTACAGACGCTGGAGCAGATGTCTCAGGGTCTGGAAGATGTGCAGGGCCTGCTTGAGCTGGCCGTTGAAGCGGAAGATGAAGAGACCTTCAACGAAGCCGTGGCCGAGCTGGATGTTCTCGAGAGCAAGCTGGGCGAGCTGGAATTCCGCCGCATGTTCTCCGGCCAGTATGACAGCGCCGACTGCTATATCGATCTGCAGGCCGGTTCCGGCGGCACCGAAGCGCAGGACTGGGCCAGCATGCTGATGCGTATGTATCTGCGCTGGGCAGAAGCCAAAGGCTTCAAAACCGAAATTATCGAAGAGTCTGAAGGTGAAGTCGCGGGCATCAAATCTGTGACCATTCGCGTATCAGGCGACTACGCCTTTGGCTGGTTACGGACCGAAACGGGCGTGCATCGCCTGGTGCGTAAGAGCCCGTTCGACTCCGGCGGCCGTCGTCACACCTCCTTCAGTTCCGCCTTTATCTATCCGGAAGTGGATGACGATATCGACATCGACATCAACCCGGCCGACCTGCGCATTGACGTTTACCGCGCCTCCGGTGCGGGTGGTCAGCACGTTAACCGGACAGAATCTGCGGTGCGTATTACCCATATTCCAACCGGCACCGTAACCCAGTGTCAGAACGATCGCTCTCAGCACAAGAATAAAGATCAGGCGATGAAGCAGATGAAAGCGAAGCTGTACGAGCTTGAGATGCAGAAGAAAAATGCTGAGAAACAGGCGCTGGAGGACAACAAGTCCGACATCGGTTGGGGAAGTCAGATCCGTTCTTACGTTCTCGATGATGCACGCATCAAAGATCTGCGCACCGGCGTAGAAACACGTAACACCCAGGCGGTGCTGGACGGCGATCTGGATCGATTCATTGAAGCTAGTTTAAAAGCAGGGTTATAAGGAACCGACATGTCTGAACAAGAACCGCAGAGCGCAGATGCCGCCGTAGAGTTAAATAACGAACTGAAAACGCGTCGCGAAAAGCTGAGCGCACTGCGTGCAAACGGTGTGGCGTTCCCTAACGATTTCCGTCGCGACAGCCTCTCTGGTCAGCTGCATGAGCGTTACGACGAGAAGAGCAACGAAGAGCTGGAAGATCTCGGGATCGAAGTCAGCGTTGCCGGGCGCATGATGACCCGTCGTATCATGGGGAAAGCCTCTTTCGTGACCCTGCAGGATGTCGGTGGCCGCATTCAGCTCTACGTTGCCCGTGACGATCTGGCGGAAGGTATCTACAACGAGCAGTTCAAGAAGTGGGACCTCGGCGATATTCTCGGCGCACGCGGCAAACTGTTCAAAACCAAAACCGGCGAACTGTCGATTCACTGTTCTGAACTGCGTCTGCTGACCAAAGCCCTTCGTCCGCTGCCAGACAAGTTCCACGGCCTGGCCGATCAGGAAACCCGTTATCGTCAGCGTTACCTCGATCTCATCGCCAACGATGAATCGCGCAACACCTTCAAAATTCGTTCGCAGATCATGGCGGGTATCCGTCAGTTCATGGTGGGCCGCGACTTTATGGAAGTGGAAACCCCGATGATGCAGGTGATCCCGGGCGGCGCGTCTGCGCGTCCTTTCATCACCCATCACAATGCGCTGGATATCGATATGTATCTGCGTATTGCACCGGAGCTTTACCTGAAGCGTCTGGTGGTGGGCGGATTCGATCGCGTGTTCGAGATCAACCGTAACTTCCGTAACGAAGGCATTTCGCCGCGCCATAACCCTGAGTTCACCATGATGGAACTCTATATGGCCTACGCGGATTACAAAGATCTGATCGAACTGACCGAAAGCCTGTTCCGTACTCTGGCGCAGGATGTGCTGGGCAGCACGGTCGTGCCTTACGGCGAGCAGGAGTTTGACTTCGGTAAGCCGTTTGAAAAACTGAACATGCGCGAAGCGATCAAGAAATATCGTCCGGAAACGGACCTGGCTGATCTGGACGATTTCGACAAAGCGGTAGCGATTGCTGAGTCATTGCATATCAAAGTCGAGAAGAGCTGGGGCCTGGGCCGCGTCGTCACGGAGATCTTCGAAGAGACGGCAGAAGCGCATCTGATCCAGCCGACCTTCATCACCGAGTATCCGGCGGAGGTCTCTCCGCTGGCGCGTCGTAACGATGTGAACCCTGAAATCACCGATCGCTTTGAGTTCTTTATTGGGGGCCGCGAAATCGGTAACGGCTTCTCCGAGCTGAACGATGCCGAAGATCAGGCGGAACGTTTCCTGCAGCAGGTGAATGCCAAAGATGCGGGTGACGACGAAGCGATGTTCTACGACGAAGACTATGTGACCGCGCTGGAACATGGTCTGCCGCCAACGGCGGGTCTGGGGATCGGGATTGACCGTATGGTGATGCTGTTTACCAACAGCCACACCATCCGCGACGTGATCCTGTTCCCTGCACTGCGTCCGGGCAGCAAGTAATCGTTAAGCATCAGATAAAGGCCGGGTTTTCCGGCCTTTTTTATGTCTGTGGTGTGTCCCGGCACGCCTGATGCTGTCTCCTCTGCCTGCGCACATCTCTCAATCCGGAGCAACGATAACGACGCAACGCCCTGACGCTATGCGTCACTGGCAAACGCGGGAAGGCGAAGAGCGCGAACTTTATGCCGACAGCGATGCGCGCATGTCGGTTGGTGCGTCACTGGGGAGATTGCTGGGGTCAATCCGCCCGGGCATTCACCACGAAAGGCTTTTGCCCGGACGGCGCAAATCTTATCTCCATGCGGAGCGCGCGGAAGAGGCGTTCGTCTTCGTGCCTGGCGGTTATCCTGACGCCTGGATCAACGGCGAACTGCATTCGCTGTCGCCGGGTGATGTGGTGGCCTTTCCTGCGGGCAGAGGCATCTGCCACACCTTTATTCATAACAGCGAGCATGAGGCCCGCTTCTGAGTGCCAGGCGAATCCCCAACCCTGAGAATCAGATTACTTATCCTCTGAACCCGGATTACGAAGCAACGCGTAAAGACCGGTGGCTCAATCCCCCTGAACCGTCAATGGGTAACCCTCCCGGCTTGCCTGACAAAAAATCTTAAGATTTCAGGGTCTCTTTCAGCCAGGTCTGAAACCGCGAATAGGGCACATAGAGGGCAACATCTTTATATAACGTCTTACCGGTAGCGTTGTCGTCGATGTTATTGCTGTAGCCAATAATCACGCCCGCCAGCGTATCATCAGAGGCGTTATACACCGCGCCGCCCGACATCCCCTTTACCACGCCCGCATTCGCCGCGACCACCACGCAGGCGGGTTTGTTCCAGCTGTTCGCCAGGGTGGTATTGATCAGGTTCTGACCGCTGGAGCTGACCGGCATGGCTGAGATAAAACTGTAGCCGTAAAGATTAATCCGGTCCCCGATGTGGCTGTTACGAAAGCTGGGGGGCAGATTCATTTCGCTGTTTTTGTGGTAAACCACCGCCAGATCGCACTCCGGATGCCAGGCCTTGACCCGGTAAAGTGAGAATTTCGCGACGTGTGCAGCGGTCAGGCTGTACTCCGGCGTCAGCGGAATGGTGGTGCCGAGCGTGCCTAAACCCAGAATGGTGGGAATGCCGGTCACGGTCATATCGACCCGTTTTTCCGCTTCCCGACTGTACTCATAATGACCGACCGAGCAACCTGTTAAGCCAAAAACCATCAAGGCTATGAGTCGTTGCATTCTCTCTCCCTGCGTCAGTAGTGGATGACATCACCTGGCATTTACTAAGAGATATATCGGCAAGGTTGCGGATTAATTAATAAGTTCCGCACTAAAAAGCGTAATCGCTCAGTGAAAAATCACAACCTGACCCGGCCTGACGGTGCCGCAGACGGACGGGATTATTGCCGTCCAGGCAATAATCCTTTGCTGCGGGCAGGCTATGTCGCGCTGCGGGGCTATGCTGTAATACGCCGTGTGACGCAGATCAAATATTGCGCGTCGCGGCGCTGCGCGGCTGCGCGGTTCACCTGCAAATAAGACCGGGAGAGTGTTATGCCTGTAGCATTACTGGCGCTGGCGTTGAGTGCGTTCGCCATCGGAACCACGGAGTTTGTCATTATGGGATTGCTGCCGGAGGTGGCACGCGACCTTCAGGTGTCGATTCCGTCGGCGGGCTGGCTGATCAGCGGCTATGCGCTGGGCGTGGCGATTGGTGCACCGATTATGGCGCTGCTGACCGCGCGACTGCCGCGTAAAAAAACGCTGATTCTGCTGATGGTGATCTTTATCATCGGCAATCTGCTGTGCGCGCTGGCCTATAACTATCATCTGCTGATGCTGGCCCGGATCGTTACCGCGCTCTGTCACGGCGCGTTCTTTGGTATTGGCGCGGTGGTTGCCGCCAGTCTGGTGCCTGCCGATCGTCAGGCATCCGCCGTGGCGCTGATGTTCACCGGCCTGACCTTAGCCAATGTGCTCGGCGTTCCGCTGGGCACCAGCTTCGGACAGATGTTTGGCTGGCGGGCCACCTTCTGGGGCGTGGCGGTGATCGGCGTGCTGGCCTTTATCGCCCTGATCGTGAGTCTGCCGCAGAACAGACAGGAAAAACCGGTTCACCTGGCGAGCGAAATCGGTGCGCTGGCTAACGGCAAACTGTGGCTCTCATTGCTGATGACGGTGTTCTTTGCCGCAGCGATGTTCGCGCTGTTCAGCTACATTGCGCCGCTGCTGTCAGAGGTGACCGGCATCAGCGGTCGCGGCGTGAGCTGGACGCTGTTCCTGATTGGCGCGGGCCTGACGGTCGGCAACATTCTCGGCGGCCGGCTGGCTGACTGGAAAGTCTCTTTTAGCCTGATCCTCAGCTTCTCACTGATCGCCCTCTTCTCGCTGCTGTTCAGCTGGACCAGCCATGCGCTGTGGCTGGCCGAGATCACGCTGTTCCTGTGGGCGATGGCCACCTTTGCCACCGTGCCGGGGCTGCAGATCAACGTGGTGCGCCACGGTAAAGAGGCGCCTAATCTGGTGTCTACCCTGAACATTGCGGCGTTTAACGTCGGCAATGCGCTGGGCGCCTGGGCAGGCGGTGCAGTGATTGGCGAAGGGTTTGGTCTGACGGCGGTGCCGGTTGCCGCGGCTGCGCTGGCCGTTATCGGTCTGCTGGTCTGTCTGATCACTTTCCGCAACTCGGGATGCGCGGCCGTCAGGGCCCGCGCTTAAGTCAGGCGCGCGGCGATACGGGCCGGAAAGTCAGCCACCTGCTGCTGCAGGTGGCTGACAAAGGCATCAACCAACGCCGAAGCGGGGCGATGCCGTGGCCTTACCAGGCTGACGGTAAAGGGCACCGCCACGCTGAACTGACGCATCACCACACCGCTGTCGGCGTAATCCAGCGCCGTCAGCGGATTCACGATCGAAATCCCCACACCCGCTCTGACCATCGCACACACGGAGGCCGCGCTGTGCGTCTCCATCACCATACGTCGTTCGACCCCCTGCTCCTGAAAGAGCGTATCCAGCAGCTGGCGATAGCTGTCGCTGCGCGACAGGCTGACATACTGTTCGCCCGCAAAATCGTGTGGCGTCAGCACGTCACGCTCACAGAGGGGATGCTGCTGCGGCAACACGCACACCTCATCGCAGGTCAGCAGGGCGAGGCGATCCGTACCGGCCGGGGCGTGCTGGGTTTCGGTTAAGCCGATGTCGTAGCGCTGCGCAGAGAGCCACTCTTCCAGCAGAGGCGACTCCTGCGGAATGACGTTCAGACTCACATCCGGATAGCGCTGCAAAAAAGGCTGGCACAGCGGTGGCAGCAGCGACTGCGAAAACACGGGCAGGCAGGCGATCGACAGCTCACCCTGGCGGAACTGGCGCAGCCCCTCGGCGGCCTCCATGATGCGGTCCAGCCCGTACCAGGAGCGCTGCACCTCTTCAAACAGACGCAGACCCTGCACCGTGGGGTGCAGGCGACCGCGTACCCGGGTAAACAGCGCCAGCCCCAGCTGCTGCTCCAGACGTGCCAGTTCCCGGCTCACGGTCGGCTGCGAGGTGTGCAGCAGCGTGGCGGCCTGGGTCAGATTGCCGCTGGTCATCACCGCATGAAAGACCTCAATGTGCCGCCAGTTTATGTTTGCCACAGCTACTTCCTATATCCATTCTGCATAGATGCTATTAAAACAGATATTTTTCGCTATGGCTTGTTTCTGGCTTAATGCCGTTATCGCCACAGGAGAATTGCTATGCCACGTCCTTTACAGAACACCGAAACCGCTCTCAACGCCGCGCACCTGCTGCCGCTGGCACGCCGTTATGCCGGGCCTTTCTGGGCTTACGATGCGCAGATTATTCAGGCGCGGATTGCCCAGCTGCAGGCGTTTGATGTGGTGCGCTTTGCGCAGAAAGCCTGCTCGAATATCCATATTCTGCGCCTGATGCGCGCGGCAGGCGTCAGGGTGGATTCGGTCTCTCTGGGCGAGATCGAGCGCGCGCTGGCCGCCGGTTATCAGCCGGGCGGTGATGAGATTGTCTTTACCGCCGATCTGTTTGACCAGCCGACGCTGGAACGGGTCGCGGCGCTGAAGGTGCCGGTGAATGCCGGATCGATCGATATGCTGCATCAGCTGGGCGCGGTGTCTCCGGGACATGCGGTGTGGCTGCGGGTCAATCCAGGCTTTGGTCACGGCCACAGCCAGAAGACCAATACCGGCGGTGAAAACAGCAAGCATGGAATCTGGCACGGCGACCTGGAAGCGGCGCTGGCCGCAATTGCGCAGCATGGCCTGAAACTGGTGGGCATTCATATGCACATCGGTTCTGGCGTGGACTACGGGCATCTCCAGCAGGTGTGCGATGCGATGGTGGAACTGGTGATGGCCTCCGGTCAGGATCTGACGGCGATCTCCGCAGGCGGCGGGCTTTCTGTGCCGTACCGCTATGGCGAAGAGGCGATCGATACCGCGCACTACTTCGGACTCTGGGATGCGGCACGCCAGCGCATCGCGCAGCATCTGGGCCACGCGGTCAAGCTGGAGATCGAACCGGGCCGCTTCCTGGTGGCCGAAGCGGGGGTGCTGGTGTCGCAGGTGCGGGCGGTGAAATCGATGGGCAGCCGTCACTTTGTGCTGGTCGACGCCGGTTTCAGTGATCTGATGCGTCCTTCGATGTACGGCAGCTATCACCATATCTCGCTGATGGCGGGTGACGAGCGGGCGATTGATGAGCAGCAGACCGTAGATACCGTGGTGGCAGGCCCGCTGTGCGAGTCGGGCGATGTCTTTACCCAGCTTGAGGGCGGCATGGTCGAGCCGCGCGCGCTTCCGGCGGCAAAGGTGGGCGATTATCTGGTCTTCCATGACACCGGTGCCTACGGCGCTTCGATGTCCTCTAACTACAACAGCCGTCCGCTGATCCCCGAAGTGCTGTTTGAGCAGGGCCAGCCGCGCGAAATCCGCCGCGCGCAGACGATTCAGTCGTTGCTGGCACTGGAAATCGGCTAATCTCTCTCTCTCTGGCGGCCAGCGTGCCGCCTCAGCAGCGGGCTCTGTCACGCCTGCATCCGGAGAGAAAAGATCGCCTTTTCTGGCGCACACCTCGGCGATATCGTAAGCCCGGACCTGTGATCCCTTTCAGAGGAATTAACTGTGATGAAGATCGTGTCGCTCAGCGAAGTGCCGCAGTTTGCCGATCAGATTACCGACTGGCAGTGGCGCGCCTTTGGTGACGCTGACAGCCGGGCGTTTTTCGCCAGCGTGGTTAACAGCAGCCTGAGCGGGGCAGAATTTCCAATCACCTTTGTTGCGATTGAGGCGGGCAGGGCGATCGGCACCGTCGGCTTCTGGCGCTGCGACCTCATCAGCCGTCAGGATCTTTTTCCCTGGCTGGCGGCTCTCTATGTGGATGAGCCGGCACGCGGCAGAGGCGTGAGTGAGGCGCTGCAGCAGCATGTCATCGCATGGGCACAGAAACAGGGCTATCCGCGTTTGTGGCTGTGGTCCACCTTCACGGGCTACTATGAACGGTTTGGCTGGCGGCCACAGGGGGAAGCGCTGGAGTATCCTGATAAGCCGGTCACGCTCTACTGCCGCGACCTGTGAAAGAGGCCAGCCACCGACGGTAGCTGGCAGGCACGATCAGGGTGCCGGATAGGTATAACGACGATGGATCGCCTCAATACCCTCCAGGATCTCTGCGTTTAAGGTCAGATTAAAACTGTCGATATTCATCTGCAGCTGTTCAGGCGTGGTCGCGCCCAGCAGCGTGCTGGCCACAAACGGCTGCTGACGCACATAGGCGAGCGCCATCTGCGACGGATCGATCTGATGCTGCTGAGCCAGAGCCACATATTCGGCAATCGCCTGTTGTGACTGCTCACCGCTGTAACGGGTAAAGCGGCTGAACAGCGTATTGCGCGCGCCCGCAGGCTGTGCGCCATTGAGATATTTGCCGCTCAGCGTACCAAAGGCCAGGCTGGAATAGGCGAGCAGCTCAACACCTTCATGCTGGCTGATCTCGGCCAGACCCACCTCAAAGCTGCGGTTCAGCAGGCTGTAGGGATTCTGGATGCTGACGATACGCGGCAGCTCATGTTTCTCCGCCAGCTGCAGGTAACGCATCACGCCCCACGCGGTTTCGTTCGACACGCCGATATACCGGATTTTACCGGCGCGCACCTGTTCGGTCAGCGCTTCCAGCGTCTCCAGCAGCGTCACCTGCGCGGTAGTTTCGCTGTACTGATAGCCGAGCTTGCCAAAAAAGTTGGTCTGGCGCTGCGGCCAGTGCAGCTGGTAGAGATCCAGGTAGTCGGTGTTCAGGCGTTTCAGGCTGGCGTCGAGCGCGGCACGGATATTTTTACGGTCCAGCGCCATATCCGGACGGATTGATGCATCGCTGCCGCGCGTTGGCCCGGCAACTTTGCTGGCCAGAATGATTTTGTCACGGCAGCCGCGCTGTTTAAGCCAGCTGCCAATATAGCGTTCAGTCAGACCCTGGGTTTCCGGGCGCGGCGGCACCGGATACATCTCGGCAGTATCAATCAGGTTGATGCCGGAACGGATAGCCAAATCCAGCTGAGCATGCGCGTCGGCTTCGCTGTTCTGTTCGCCAAACGTCATAGTGCCCAGTCCCAGCTGACTCACTTCCAGCGTGCTGTGGGGAATACGATGATAGTGCATTGCCAGCTTCCTTTTCTTTATGGAACGGAATGTTGTGTCCTCAGGGACTATAGCGCGAGCAACGGCGGGGAAGGAAGGGGGAAAAGGCGGGGAAATCACCTGTCAGCGGGGAAGCAGTGGCAGGTGATTAAATCAGGCACTTAACGTTCAATGATCGTTGAGACCTCGTCACTGTTAATCTGTACGGCATGGCCCGTCTGATCGGTGTATTCCACCAGGCCCGTCTCTTTATCGATGCTGGGTTTGCCTTCGGTCATGATCATCCGGCCATCTTTGGTTGCCATAACATAATCAGAACTGCATCCACTCAAACCTGCTGCGATCATTACTATCAGTGCTGCGCCAGCCAACCCTCTCATCACGCCTTATCCTCACAAATCGTCAATTGCAAAAAGTGTAGTAATAAATGGTTTTGCCGGCGGGGTTAATCGAAAGAATCTGAAAATAACCGGGCGAGCAGGCTCGCCCTTGACTTTCTCAGGCGTGCTTTTTCTTACTGCGCATCAGATTAAGGCACTCAACCGCCATTGAGAAGAACATGGCGAAATAAATGTAACCTTTTGGTACGTGCACCGCAAAACTCTCCAGAATCAGGGTAAAACCGACCAGAATCAGGAAAGAGAGCGCCAGCATTTTCACAGACGGATGGCGGTCGACGAACTCACCAATGGCCCGTGCGGCAAACATCATCATCATCACGGCAATCACAACCGCCGCCATCATGATGAACAGATGATCGGAGAGGCCGATAGCGGTGATGACGGAGTCGAGACTGAAAATGATGTCGAGCATCATGATCTGCACAATCGCGCCCAGGAAGGAATGTACGCGGGTGTTATGTTCGCCTTCGCTGCCCTCAATCGTCTCATGGATCTCCATGCTCGACTTCCACAGCAGGAACAGGCCACCGAACAGCAGGATCAGATCGCGCGCGGAGAAGGGGTGATCCATCAGCGTAAACAGCGGGTTCGTCAGACGCGCGACCCACGCAATGGACGCCAGCAGGCCCAGACGCATTAACATCGCGCCCATCAGACCGATGCGGCGTGCGCTGGCTTGCTGATGTTTCGGCAGTTTCGCGACCACCAGTGACAGGAAAATGATGTTATCAATACCCAGCACCACCTCAAGGATGGTCAGGGTACCCAGCGCCAGCCAGGCGTTGGGATCAGAAATCCACTCAAACATACCGACATTCAATCCTAAACGAAAAGTAAACGGCGATTATACGCATTCGGTTCGCCGATCTCCCGCAAAATTGCGGCCCTGTCGGCGTGAGAGGCGATTCAGAGCAGAAAATGGCGCGCCAGCAGCGGGCCGGTAAAACTCTTTTTGAGGTAAAAGCCGCGCGGCAGGGTCAGGATCGGCTGGCCCTGGTCGCCGATCCCTTCGGTCAGCGCTTTACTGTTGGCGGCCTTGGGACGGATCTGCAGCCAGGCGCCGTGTCGTGCCGTGATCTGCTCGACGCGTCCCAGCACGATCATATCCATCAGCTCTTCCCAGTCCTGGCGCAGCATCTCATCTTCCTGCTCGTCCGGGCTCCATAGCAGTGGCGCGCCGACGCGGCGTTCCCGCAGCGGGATTGCGCGTTCGCCTTCCACCGGGATCCAGAGCACGCGGGCCAGCTTGTGGCGGACATGGCTGGTCTGCCAGGTGACGCCGCTGTTACCGGTCAGCGGTGCGACGCAGACAAAGGTGGTTTCCAGCGGTTTACCCTGTGCATCAATCGGGATGGTTTTCAGTTCGATGCCCAGATGCGCAAAATCCTGTTCCGCTTTGCTGCCGGCGCTGGCGCCGAGGTGCCACTCCAGCAGCATGCCGACCCAGCCTTTATCGCGTTTCAGATCGGCAGGCATCGGCAGGCCCGCGCGTGCAGCCAGCGTTTCCAGGGTAAATCCGGCTAAAGCCTGGGCGCGTGCCAGCAGGCTGGCTTCATCTTCGGGTGGTCCGGGCTGGTGACTCATGTTACCTACTCGCGATGGTTAAAAAACAGACAGAGGCGGACAGCGAAAACGCCGGATAAAGAGAAACCGTCTCCGGGATCGATAATAACATGATAGATCGTGCTTTTTTTACTGCGGTAACCTCGCATCCGCCACAGGCCCGGCGGGTTATCCCAGCTTACCCGCAACAATGAACAGGATCTCCAGCCCGGTTATCCACAGAAAAGTGGGATAACCCCCCATGGTGTGCGGTACTGGTTCCATTTACAGCCTTGACTTTTCACGATCTGCGCATAATTTCACCGCTCTGACCTGACTCTGAACAATTATCTGTGGATAAAAAAGGCGGTGGCTAAATTTTGACCATTTGTCAGCTGCCGCAAAAATATTCGCTGTCGGTAAAAAAAAGATGGATGACGATAATGAAATTAAAGAGAGTAAAATCATATGTATAGGTATTTATAACGTTCCTGCTCTGCAGCCCCTGGCCGGGGGGTTATTCAGTTAACTCCCGCGTTCTGCACAAAGCTATCCACAGAAATAGTGAATAAGATCGATCTTTTTTGCGGTTGTTGTTTATAACTTCGCGCTTTTCTGTGAGTTATCCCGATAAACAGGGCGCAACCCCTCATGAATCCAGTGGTTTACCGCCTGTAAGGAGTGTGAAACAATCAGCGCATTCAAATTTTGCTTTGAGGTAGTCCGGTGATCGATGATGATGGCTACCGCCCGAATGTTGGTATCGTAATCTGTAAC
>Ga0308161_1000448_pt1 | contig 66128 bp, 60 predicted proteins | sample PhyFR2_FD_201034 | JGI IMG/M metagenome (GOLD analysis project Ga0308161, IMG submission 201034) | Phyllosphere microbial communities from UC Gill Tract Community Farm, Albany, California, United States - DLSLF.R2 | ecosystem: Host-associated > Plants > Phyllosphere > Unclassified | place: USA...
ATTCGTGAATTATTTGCACAAACACCTGAAGCCAAAGCGCGTGGTTATAGCGCAGGTCGTTTCTCGTTTAACGTGAAAGGCGGCCGCTGTGAAGCGTGTGAAGGCGACGGCATGATCAAAGTCGCAATGCACTTCTTGCCAGATATGTATGTGCCTTGTGATGCTTGTCATGGCAAGCGTTATAACCGTGAAACTTTAGAGGTCGGTTATAAGGGCAAGAATATTTCTGATGTCTTGGAAATGACAGTGGAAGATGCCGCTGAATTCTTTAGTGCCATTCCTGTGATTCATCGTCGTTTAGATACTTTAACTCAAGTCGGACTTGGCTATATCCGTTTAGGGCAAGCGGCAACAACACTTTCTGGCGGTGAAGCGCAACGTGTGAAGCTGGCACGTGAGTTGGCAAAACGCGATACGGGTCGAACCTTATATATCTTAGATGAACCGACCACAGGTCTGCATTTCCATGATATTGCCAAGTTACTCGATATTTTGTACGAGTTGCGCAATAAGGGGAATACCATTGTGGTGATTGAGCATAATTTAGATGTGATCAAGACCGCAGATTGGGTAATTGACTTAGGCCCTGAAGGTGGTTCTGGTGGTGGTCAAATTATTGCCGAAGGAACACCTGAACAAGTGGTGAAATCTAAAATTTCACATACAGCGAAGTTCTTAAAACCTTTGTTAAAGTGATGAAAAGGGCTCATATGAGCCCTTTTTTAATTGTCTAATCTTGTAATTATATAGTCTACATTCAATTTGATTAATTCCGATTCCTTTGCCTTTTCTTGTAATATTTCTAAAATTTCTTGTCTTATTCTTGGATTCAAATCAGGCTTAATGGGTTGTCTAATTATTTTTTCAATAAAATCCAACCTATTAATTTCTTTAAAGTCGATATCTTCATTAAAAACTTCAAAGAGCAGTTTATACCAATCCCCTTTATTAGCTTGTTCTAAAACAAGAGCACTTGTTTCACTATTATAAGTATCATGGATAACATACCGCTTCACTACTTCGATAAGATTAGGCAAACCTGCTAACGGATTGTGTTTAACTAAAATTCTTATGTAACGATGAAAGATATTGCTTTCTTTATAACCAAAACCAAATACTTCTTCAGAAAACGATTTTCCTTTGGCCTGTACCCTTGCATCTATCCAATGTTTTATATTAATTTTTAAATCCTTTGATAGATCAGCTCTACCAAACTTAATTAATAAAACTCTGCAAAAATCTAAATTTTCTAAGCTCTCAAAACCAATCTTTTTAATAGCGCAAGAATGTAGCCGTTCACAAAAATTCTTTTCTATCTCAATATTTCTCCACTGAAGCATTAGCCGCCTTATCTCCTTCGTAAGTTGATTCTGTTCCTCCGATATCAACTCAGACGTAGCTAGTTCTGTAAGCGTTTGGAAATCCACTTTGTCTTTTTGTTCAAACCATTTTTTAAATTCATAAAACCATAAATCATTTTGAGTAAAGCTATAACTAATTTTCTTCAATGCTCCATACTTTTGTTGTTTTATCTCACTCCAATATTCACGATCCCTGTCCGAGTAGTATCGACAATCATCCCAATCATATTCAAAATTCGCAAAGTCATGAATCAAGTAACCTTGCAGAATTCTTATCAAAATAATTTCTTTAGTAGACTGAGCAATATCTAAAGCTAACTCATCTCTAAATTGCTGATATAGCTTAATTACCTTTTGAAAAAATCTAAAATTGTGAACATCTAGAGTCTCAGCAAACTCAATCATTAGTTCAATAAGTGGTTCATCAATTCCCACTTCTATAGATTTTGCACGGATCAAAGGTTTCACAGAATTAATAATAAGTGTTTCATCCACCAGTTTTTCTTTGTATTCAATATACTTTTGTTTATTGCCATCCTCAGCCCTATCTTCATCCAAAATCAAAATAATTTGGCAATTTCTTTCTAATTTAAGTTGATTTGCTAAACCCATAACATCTTTTATATCTAGCTTCTTTGACATTCTTTCAAAGTCATCGAAACAGATGACAGCATCTTTAACCTGATTGAACATTAGACTGTCAAAAATTTTAGTAGACGTATTTAAACCAAACTGTGAAATTCTTGTGTCCTTTAAAATCGATGGCAAACCTCTAATCCACCGTGGAATCTCTAAAGTAGAATGATTATTTTCAATATTGCTATAAATATGCGTTTTTAAATCACTCAATGATTCAAGACCAAATAAAGAAACATAGACATACTTCTTTTTAAAATTGCAGTCCTCTATGAATTTTTTCCAAAAAAATGTTTTACCAACACCCCAAGGTCCAGTAATTGCAATCGCTGTCCCGACTTTTTCATTTCGAATATTGTGTTCTAATAATTCTTTTAGCCTTTTTTCTTTCTCTAAGATATTCATCTTTCTTTTGATCACGCTTTATTATAAAACTCTATAATAATTAAATAATTGTGTGAATCAAGTCTCCACCACATTCTTCCCTTTTGCCTTCGCTTTTAATAGCGACTGATCTGCTTTTTCTAATAACTCTAACCAGCTGTTTGCCCCAATCGCAATACCAATACTCACTGAAACCTGAATCTCTTTAGCCAAACTCGGAATCGTAATATTTTCCTGAATAACACCTAAACGAATACTCTCTGCAATCGCTTTAGCAGCTTCCATTTGAATATTTTCAAGAACAATCAGAAACTCATCACCCCCATAACGCACGATCAGGTCAGAAGCCCGCACATTGCGTTTAAGCTGATCCGCAATCATGGTAATGACCTGATCCCCAACAATATGCCCGTACTGATCATTTACAAACTTAAAATTATCAATATCAATCGCGATCACACACGTTTCTGACAATCCCTCAGGTTTAGCTTCCAGCGCAGCAATATATTCTTCCAGTGCCAATCGGTTTGCCACGCCTGTCAGCACATCAGAGTTCGCGATTTGTTTTAATTGCGACTCCATCGTATCTCGCTGTTTCAACATCCCTTTGAGTTTATCAATGGCTTCAAACAAGGAAAAAAACTCTTCCTTGTTTTTGGTCATGTTAGACAGTTCATTAGCAGTCCCCGAAAGATGCAGAATCATATTTCGTGCATTAATTAATGGACCAAACACCCTTCTCTTGGCATAAATCATGGTAAAGATAGCAATCAGCAACGATAAACTGGAAATACAAAGAGTAAAGATAAACTGTAGTTTTGCGCGTCGGTTTTGATCTTCTGCAACAGTAATACTGTCGTCCAGAATATAACTCTGCAAATCCATCACGGTGGTAAATTTTCCGACCATTTGATCGGTCAATTCCGTCCCTGAAATAAAATAAGCTTCATTATTTTTACTTTCATCCAGTAACTGCGAAATGATGGGCAGGCCTTTATCCAGAAATTCTGTTTTTACCCGTAAATAGAGTCGAACATATTCAGGTGATTTTGATTGTTCAGGCTGGATGGTATCAATCAGCCCCCAAAGATAAATGGCTTGGTGCTGAGTCTGTAATGAACGCGCCCGATTCTCATCAGAAATTTTCTCGTCAAATGTCACAGGCGCCATAATATTTGAAGCCACGCGACCTGCCTGATCCCGCATATCGGTTAAAATCAGGATCGAGGTGAAATAGTTCGACATTTTGCTATTTTTGCTATTCGACTGAACCATCAGCCATTTTAAAAGCTCGCGACTTTCGTCCCAAACATCAAACATGGACAGAATAGCGCGATCAAACTGGATCGATGTTCGCTGATGCTTCGGAATATCCGCATACGTGTCCACGACGGTACGCGCCTGAGCTAATTTCGTCTTAAGATCTGTATCTAGGTCTTCAGCAATCATTTCAAAACCATTATGTTTTAAAACTTCAATGGTCCGATCAATTTGCGTATCGACAAGCTTTCGGTATTCCAGCAATTCCTGACGATTTTCAGCCAGATCTTGAGGCTGACTCGACATCACTTTATTTGCAGGCGCACGCTCTTTGGAAATTTTATTTGCGGTCTTGACCAAGCTACGCAAACTAATAATTTCGGTCAGTGTTTGATTTGTTCTTATATATTCTTGATAACTATTAATAATTAAAGGTATGGAAAGATAGGAAATAGAAAAAATAATAACGAGCATGCAAAGAAATAGGCGCCGACTAATTTGCTCAGAACGTAATTTCGAGCTTTTTGAGTGTTGCCCCATTAACACACCTGACTATTCTTCAAAAAAAATCTCAATTGATTTTTAAACAGAACTTAATTTTACCTGAATTCTAAATCAAACTACCACGCTTAAACCGAAGTTTTTGTTACATTCGCGACTGTGCATTAATTAAAGCATTGATACAATCTGTTAATTACTCTTCTAAATACTAAAATGAGAATGATTTATATTTCACTAATCATTTCTAAGTATTCTATCTCATTAAAATAAATAAATTTAAATCAGACTCAAATTCAATTGAGAGTTAAGAATCAGAGCAATTTTTTCTGAATGACTTTATCTAAAATAATCTTAGAATTAATACTCATAATCCCTGTTATCTTATTCAATTTATTGATAATGAATTGCGAAAAAGCATTCAAATCTTTGGTCGCCACATGTAATACATAATTTGACTCACCTGTAATCACATAAGCATTCACTACTTCGTCAAAACCATCAATCTGTTTCAGAAAAAAATTATGATCATTTTCAGTCAGTTGGGTTAATTTTATTTCCACAAATGCTTCAATTTTAATGCCTAGTTTTTCATAGTTTATCCTCGCTTGATACTTTTCAATCACTCCATTACTTTCCAAAATTTTAACCCTTCGGTGGCAAGCCGATGGGGACAAGTTCACGAGATCGGCTAATTCCTGATTACTCAGACGTGCATCATTTTGTAGGAAATTTAGAATCTTTAGATCAATCGCATCAATATTCATATTCGTAAATTATTCTAATAATTTAAAACTTATTGAAATAATATCCTAAATTTTAACTTTATCCACCCATTTTATCGGATAAAAAACAAAAATTGCAGTGATAAAATTCAAGCGTGGATTTAAATAAATATAGGGATGAATTTCAATATGGTTACATATGAACAATGTCTGTACTGGGACAAAGAAGACGAGCTAAGTATTTTTAAAAATGAGTTTGCCTTACCAAATAACGTGATTTATCTAGATGGGAACTCATTAGGTGCAAGACCGAAAAAATCGTTAAATTATGCTCAGCACATTATCCAGCAAGAATGGGGCGAGGATCTTATCAATAGTTGGAATAAAGCAGATTGGTGGGGCTTACCTACACGTCTTGGCGATAAAGTCGGGCAGCTCATTGGTGCAAAAGCAGGTGAAACAATTGTTTCTGATTCGACGACCTTGAATTTATTCAAAGTTCTATCTGCTGCAGTCAAAATTCAAGCGGAAAAATATCCTCAACGTAAGATTATTGTTGCAGAAAAAGATGCTTTCCCAACCGATATTTATATTATCGAAGGCTTCATCGACTTGATTAATCAAGGCTATCAGGTCGAATTGATTGAGGGGCCAGAGGGTTTAAACAACGTTTTAAGATCGGAGGTTGCTGTCGTTGTATTGTCTCATGTGAATTACCGTACAGGTTATTTCTATGATATGGCAGCTATCAATCAGCAAATCCATGATCACAATGCCTTAATTATCTGGGACCTCTGTCACTCTGTTGGTGCTGTAGCGATGGATCTCAACCAAACGAATAGCGATTTTGCCATCGGCTGTACCTATAAATATCTCAATGGCGGTCCTGGCTCTCCTGCTCTGCTCTGGGTTAACCCAAAACATCGCGATCAATTTTGGCAACCCCTTTCTGGTTGGTGGGGACACAAGAAACCTTTTGATATGGCACAGCATTATGAACCTGCTAACAATATTCGCCGCTATCTATGTGGCACCCAGCCTATTATTTCCATGAGTTTAATTGAATGTGGTGTCGATATTTTTCTGAAAGCCGATATGCAAAAAATTCGTGAGAAATCACTCAAATTAACTGATTTATTTATTGCATTGGTTCATCAGGAATGTGCTGAATTTGGTTTTGAATTAATTACACCTCAGGAACATCAATATCGTGGTAGCCATGTCAGCTATCAGCATCCGCATGGTTATGAAATTGTTCAGGCACTGATTGCTCGCGGTGTGATAGGAGACTATCGTGAACCAGAAGTATTGCGCTTTGGCATTACGCCTTTATATCTTGGATTTGAAGATATCTGGAATGCCGTACAGCATCTCAAAGCGATTATGCATCATCAAGAATGGAAAAATGAAAGCTACCTAGTACGAGGGGCAGTGACCTAAATCGTCACTTGTGATTAAAGCTTATGGCTAGGAGAGGCCGATGAATAATTTTGATAAAATTCAAGCACGTGAAGCAGGTTTACACAAGAAGTTATCCGCCAAGCAAATGGCAATGATTGCCATTGGCGGAGCAATTGGAACTGGGCTGTTTATGGGGAGCAAGTTTGCAATTAGCTTTGCAGGTCCAGCTGTTATTTTAAGTTATGCCATTGGTGGATTAATAGCCTTTGCACTGATGGCTTGCTTAGCTGAAATGACTGTTCAGCACCCAACATCAGGCTCATTTGGTGCCTATGCTGAACATTATATTAGTCCATTGGCAGGTTTTTTAGTCCGCTATAGCTATTGGGCATGTATTGTGTTGGCTGTTGGAACAGAAATCACTGCTGTGGCTGACTATATGAAAATGTGGTTTCCACATTTACCCGCATGGATTTGGATTGTGTTTTTTTCAGGTACTTTGCTTGCAGTGAATGCCTATAGTGTCAAAGCATTTGGCCTTGTCGAATACTGGTTTTCCACAATCAAAGTATTTGCGATTATTGTCTTTATTCTACTTGGCATTGGGATTCTTACTCAGAATAGTCAGGAAAGTAGCAATGTAGTTAGCAATCTAACAGGGCATGGTGGCTTCTTTCCAAATGGTTTCAGTGGTGTCTGGATTGGCGTCATTATTTCTATTTTTAGTTATTTAAGCATCGAGATGATTGCTGTTGCCGCAGGCGAAGCTTCAAACCCAGAAAAAGCTGTCAAATATGCCTTTAAAAGTACCGCATTGCGTCTAATCTTATTCTATTTACTCTCTTTATCTTTAATTGTTGCTCTAGTTCCTTGGACAGAACTCATTGGCAAAGAAGCTACTAGCCCATTTGTGACCGTGATGAAGCTTGTTGGTATTCCCTATGCTGATAGTATTCTCAATTTTATCGTGATTGTTGCTGCTCTCTCAGCCATGAATAGTATGCTGTATATTTCAACACGTATGTTATTCAGCCTCTCTCGTGCGGGCGATGCTCCTAAAATCTTCGGTAAAATTCGACAGAATGGCGTACCAATGAATGCTCTATTTTTATCAGCCATGGGAATTGGGGTGGCAAGTGTCGTGTATACCATCAATCCAGAATCTGCCTTCCCCATCATGATTGCTTTATCCATGTTTGGCGCATTATTTACATGGGGTTGTATATTTGTCACCCATATCTTCTTTAGAAGAAATATGAGAAAAAATGGCACCGTATTAAAATTCAAAATTCCAGCCAGCCGACTCATTTCACTATTTGGCTTATTGAGTATTCTAAGTATTACCCTCACAACTTGGTTTACCTATGAATTTAAATCAACACTACAGTTTGGTATTCCATTTATTCTGGTTTTAATGGTTTTCTACGCACTAAAACGTAGCTCAGCAAAACTCGATTTAACCACAGATACCAAGGCTTCAGAGTAACAAGGCTATGAAGCTTTATGATAATTCACGAACAGTTGATAATGAACAAGAGATCCTCTCAAGCTTTCAAATACGCAGTCTAGTTAGCTATCAACAACATCCTTGTATTCGTGATATTCCATATGCGGCAACACCAAGATCTCACTTAGATTTATTTCCATTAGCCCATGCAAACAAAACTGTAGTTTTTGTGCATGGTGGCTATTGGCAATGGTGTAATAAATCCGATTTCGCCTTTATTGCTTCAGATATCCTTGCGAAAAATATGCAATGTGTTTTGCTTGAATACGATTTAGCACCACAACGCAAAATGGGTGAAATCGTCAACCAGATTCAACAAGCATTGGACTTTATTCAAAAACAATCTTGGATGACGAAAGAAATCCTACTGGTTGGACATTCTGCGGGTGCTCATTTAAGTGCGATATGGCTTAAGCACGCCGCTGTTACTAAAGCAGTATTACTGAGTGGTATTTATGATCTCTCACCCATTCAAAAAACTCATTTAAATTTTGCACTTGACCTCTCAGAACATGAGATTCGTCAATACAGTCCCCTATTCATCGATACAACTATCCAAAAGCCTTACGCCATTTTCTGTGGAACACAAGAATTAGAAGAGCTCATTTGGCAAAGTCAGTCTTATTTTCATAAAAGGAAGAAATTAGACCAAAATTTTGTTTCCTTTGAATTGCTCAACAACATCAATCATTACAATATTTTAGATCAATATTTCAAACATATACTGAATTAAATAACTGATTAATCAAATGATTTTTATTTTAAAATCAATCTTATTTTCTTCCCTGACCTATTCTTTTTCCAATTTCTTTTTACTTTAAATCGAAAAACCCTATCTTTAAAATAAAAATTATCAATTTCACAAATTACTTTCCAAAGAACATAATTTCATCAAGCACTGAGATTCTTTGTTTTACACAGAAACCCTCAAGGATGTTTTCTCCCCAATGTGAAACATCCTTTTCGAACCCAGCTTTATCATAAAAGCTGGGTCTTTTTTTATCAGAATTTTATTGGGGTAATAAACCTAACTGTTGTAAAGCTTGATAAACAATCGCTTTACGCGCGTCAGCATGTTCTGCTTTTTTCATTTCCATATTCAGCGAAAATGCAGTGACTTGACCATTTGGTTGTTCGACCCAACCTGTCCACCATCCGACTTGAGGATTTACATCCATTCCCCAACCGCTTTTGGCATAAATTCTAGTTCCCTGAACATTTTCGATCAACAACATATCTCTGACTTGCTGCTGTGTTGAGGGATCAAATGGAAGTTGCTGTTTGGCTAAGGCATAAGCAAATTTTACTTCCTCAACTGGCGTAATCTCCAAAGGCCCCACTAACCAAAAATTATCAACTTGCGCCCCTATATTTTGATTACCGTAGCCAACCCGCTTTACTTCACTTGCCATTAATTCTAGACCGATACGGCGCGCCAGCTCCTGATAGACAGGTACAGCCGAAGCCTGCATTGCCTCAGCAAGCGTTAAGTCCTTCTCCCAGCTACGAAAAGCCCGTTTCTGTCCATCCCATTTAAACACTTCATTGGGTGAGGTTTTATGGTGCTGTATACCAATCAAGGCATTGAGCATTTTAAAAGTTGAAGCAGGAATGTAACGCTGATCTGCACGGCTGAGATCATTGCCATATCTTTGAAAATTTTTGCCGTCGTAGGTGACCAATACCCCTGTTGTCTGGATATTTTCGAATGCAGTTGCGATCTGATCCTGAGCCTGTTTCTTTAAGACTAGAGGTTGAGCTTGGGACTGAGTATTTTGACAACCGACCAGTATTGTTGCTGAGATCACAGCTGCACATAGCGCGAGTAATTTTAATTTTTTAGACATGACGAAAGAATTGAATAATGCGTAGAGAGTTAATGACTATAAATTGTTTCTTCTCTCGGTGCTGTAGCATTATTTATGTGTACAAATAGAAATTGCAGACAAAAAAAAGCTCAGCCTTGGGGAAAGCCGAGCTAGTAAAACATTGATGTTTAAAACATCGAAATACTCAAGAAAATGTTATGAGATACTAAAATGCAAATTAGATACCTCTTCCTTAGTATTATGTGAAGTAATTCTCGGAAAGTAAAGTCGATTAAATAGATCGGAATTAAATTTCCAATCGTTTTTGTTAATTGGTTATTAAAAATCAGACTTATTGGGTATTTTCGGTTATATTAATTTGGTCAAAAGTAGCAGTTTTTTGCATACTTCATCGCACAAAGTACAAATAAGGTCATTTCAGCTCACGCTTTTAGTTGTCTTTTTATGACAAAATAAAGACCCTTATCAACGAAAAAAACGATTAAAATAATCGAACAAACCAATCAAACTATTCAACTGTGACATAGTGATTACATTCTATAAAAAGACAAAATGTAAGCTTATCTATTTGTTAGTTATATAGTTTATAAAAGGTTGACAACAATTTGATTAAACGTTCACTTTTTGCACGATGACAAGTCACATTTTAATCGTTTATCGGAAGGGCGAATTTATTACATTGACTTCATAAATTGTTACAATACAATGACTCCAACTTTACTCTTTCTTGTTTTAAAGCTGGAAATTATTATGAAAAAACTCGGTTTAGCCACTGCTCTAGTTTTAGCCATGACCGGTGCTCACGCATACCAATTCGAAGTTCAAGGTCAATCTGAATATGTAGATACAACTGCAAATGATAAAGACTTTACTGGTGCTGCTAAAGGTACTTACTACTTCAAAAATGTAGATGCGTCTAAAGGTCCTTTAGCTGAAGCGGCTTTCTTAAACCAAGCTTCGAATGTTTCTGCTGCATATAACTTTGCAAAAGTAAGTGGCGATGAAATCGAAACTGTTAAGAACAACTCTTTCGGTGCGAAAGGTGAAGTTTACCTTCCTACTCCTTATGTACCTGCTTACGCAAGCGCTGCATATAGCCACTCTCAAACTAAGTTTGAAGACGAAAAAGACAATGGCGACCGCTATTCTGTAGAACTTGGTGCTATGGTTTTACCTAACTTCTTGGTTGCTGTAGGTTATACTCGCGTTGCTGACCAAATTGCTTTAGATGCAAACAAAGCTGTTGAAAATGGCGTATTCAGCGCTGTTGCTGATTCAGCAACAATTGGTGATAAACAAGACGTTGTAACTGCACGTACTAAATACGTTGGTAACATCGACGGTACAAATATGGCTATTGGTTTTGAAACTGGCCTTGTATACGGTGATAACCAAGCTTACGGTTTAAAAACTGATCTTTATTTAACACCTAAGTTAAGCGTTGGTGCTTCATATGCAGAAGCAAACTTTAGCAAAAACCCAACAAATGAAGACTTCCGTCAAATCAAGTCTGCTTGGGGCACAAACGTAAATTACTTCATCACTCCAGCAATTGCTGTTGGTGCTAGCTACGTAAATGCTAATGCTAAACATGCTGATGCTGATTTAGGTGATACGCAAACTGTTGGCGTAAACGCGAAGTTCCGTTTCTAATATTGGATTTTAGTTCTAGCGATAGAACAACGAATTCATAATAAAAAACCAGTTCGAAAGAACTGGTTTTTTATTATCTGTCATTTTAGAAAATGAGAGCCTAAACACTCACTTTAATAGATTACATTTTTTTGTCTTCAATATTTAAAGCACTGATCGCCAATACAGCCTGAGTACGGTTCTGTACGCCCAATTTACGGAAAATTGCGGTGACATGCGCTTTAATCGTCGCTTCAGAGACTTCCAGTTCATAAGCGATCTGCTTATTTAATAAACCTTCTGCCACCATCATTAACACGCGGAATTGCTGTGGTGTCAGTGATTGAAGACGTTCTGCCAAAGCAGTTTCATCCGCGGCTCTTGGATCAAAACCTGAATGGCTTGGTAAATTCGGTGGTAACCAGATTTCACCTTCCAGAACATGTTTAATTGCTTCACCAATATGACTTGGATGTGAAGATTTCGGGATATAGCCCATCGCACCATGTGCAATGGCACGTTGAATAATCGAAACTTCTTCATGTGCTGAAACAACAATAATTGGAATCGCAGGATATTGTGCACGGACATACACCAGAGCGGAGAAACCGGAAGCACCAGGGAGATTTAAATCCAGTAAAACCAGATCAGGTTCTGCACCATGTTCTAAGCGTGCATAGAATTCATCAACATCAGCCGTCTCCTGAATCTGTGCCTGAGGCAAACTATAACGAACCGCTTGAATCAAGGCATGTCTAAAGAGAGGGTGGTCGTCTACAATTAAAATATTCATAAGCGCTTAAGCTATCTGTAAGTACGTCACTGTACGATGTTTATTTAAATTCAATCCGTCTAAGCCTATTTTCAATTAGCGCCGAGGTCAAGCACAAGCATTGATTTATTTCTTTTTCCCGCAAAATAAATCAAATATTAATATAACTCGTTTAAATCATATTCAATTCAAAAAGTGGATGAAAAATCCTGAATAGAAACAGTCGATTAAACCCAGATTATTTTTAATTGATGCTGATTAATTGATATATCTATAAAAAAGATAAGCTTGCAGCATTTCCTTATTTTACAGCCCCCATGCCGATGTAGATAAATAAATAGCAATTCGAAATAATCTTTTTTAGGCAGTTATTATGTCCAATCGCAATACGGTATCTACTCCCCTCAATATTGTTGCTGTTTCTGGTGGTCTAAATAGTCCTTCAAAAACTGAAAGTCTGGTGCAAGCCATTCTGGATGAACTCTCAGAAGCCATTGATATCAATGTGCATTTTGTCAAACTCAGCGAAATTGGCCCTTTACTCGGCGGAGCCATTTACCGTAATCAACTTCCGCAACGGGTTCAGGATGATTTGGCAGCCGTAGAAGTAGCAGATGCACTGATTGTTGGCACCCCTGTTTATCGCGCTTCCTTTACTGGTCTATTCAAACATTTTTTTGATTTTGTAGAACAAACTGCACTGGTTGATGTCCCTGTTTTGCTAGCTGCATCAGGAGGTAGTGATCGTCATGCTCTGGTTCTTGAACATCAGTTACGTCCATTGTTTAGCTTCTTTCAAGCCCAGACCTTACCGATTGGTGTCTATGCGACAGATCGGGATTTCACCGCTGAATATACGGTCAAAAGTGAGCAATTGGCTGATCGCGTCACACTTGCGGTGGCACGTGCCTTGCCGATTTTGGAATGGGCGCCAGCCAAAGGCCAGCGTGCTGCTGTAATTAAAACCAAAACTGAACAAGCCAATCAAAACCTTGGCATCAATAAACAGATCGAACAGGCAGAAGTGTTGCCTTCCGCTGCTGTGCCAAATCTGGATGCAGCCGAATCGCGTCTTCATCCCAAATCTGCAAAAAATTTAACCCACGTCGCATAAACCCTATCTCTGTGGAGGCTACAACGATGACAATAACAACATCAGTAATTAAATTTGCCTATTGGGTTCCCAATGTAAGTGGCGGTCTCGTTGTAAGTAACATTGAACAACGTACCGACTGGAGCTACGACTACAATGTTCGCCTCGCACAGGCAGCAGAAAAAAGTGGCTTTGAATATGCATTGACCCAAATCCGTTTTACGGCGGGCTACGGTGCTGAAAACCAGCATGAATCGGTGAGTTTTAGCCATGCCTTATTGGCAAAAACTGAAAAACTCAAAGTCATTGCTGCGATTTTACCAGGCCCTTGGAAGCCCGCACTTGCGGCTAAACAGCTAGCCACCATTGACTATCTGACCCAAGGGCGTGTTGCGATTAATGTGGTCAGTGGCTGGTTCCGTGGCGAATTTGATGCGATAGGCGAACCATGGCCTGAACACGATGAACGTTATGTGCGTTCAGAAGAATTTATCCGCACCCTCAAAGGCATCTGGACCACTGACAACTATAGTTTTGACGGCAAATATTACCAGTTTCAGAATTACACGCTTAAACCGAAACCACTGCAACAACCTCATATCGAAGTATTTCAGGGTGGTAGTTCCCGCGCCGCACGTGATATGGCTGCTCGTGTATCCGACTGGTACTTTACCAATGGCAACAGTGTGGACGAAATCAAAAAACAGATTGATGATGTACGGACAAAAGCAAAACTAGAAAATCGTCAGGTCAAGATTGGCGTCAATGCATTTATTATCGCCCGTGATACCGAAGAAGAAGCCAAAGCAGTCCTGAATGACATCATTGCTCAGGCCAATGTAGAAGCCGTCAACGCCTTTGGTAATGCGACCCGTGAAGCAGGAGCAGCAGCGCCTGAAGCTGAAGGTAACTGGGCGAAATCGACCTTTGATGATCTGGTGCAATATAACGATGGCTTTAAAACCAATCTGATTGGTACACCCCAGCAAATTGCGGAACGAATCGTAGCGTTGAAGAATGTCGGCGTTGATTTAGTACTTTCAGGCTTTCTGCATTTCATTGAAGAAGTCGAATATTTTGGAGAAAACGTCTTGCCACTGGTTCGTCAATTTGAACAACAACAGGAGCATCTATTGATCGAAAAATCAGCTTAAGCTTTGGCACTAAACAAGAAGAAAAATAAAAGACATGGCACATACTCTCACCCCAAGACTCGGCTTGGGGTCTTTTATTTTAAGCCGTTGCAATTTCTCGCATCACCGTTTCGACCGAATAACGGCACCATTTGGATAACTGCTCAATAAACTCATTTAACTGCGCAGGATTAAAATGGCTAACAATCATGTAACAGGCATTGCCGAGAATTTTAAAACACTCATCCACCTGCTCATATTGTTTCACCAGCAGTTCCACTTCAATAAAAGCTTGCTGATCATTCATAAATAGTTGAATAAACTGCTTATGTTCATAATGAACAGCAATCGTATAATTTTTAATGATGCCTGCATCCATGAGTTGGGCGATACGCGCACCCACTGCTTGCCCTGTACGATGCACTCGCTGACCAATGTCTTTATGGCTTAAACGCGAATCTTGTTTGAGAAGTTCAATAATTTTTAAGTCGATGGGGTCAAGTTCAATATTCATTTTTCATTACGAAAGAAAACCAGCAACAATGCTTTCATCTGAATATAGCGGATTTTTCACGCTTCCCCTACTCTTGTTTTAACTTAACACTGGAAGTAAAAACGATGAAACAAGCCCTCCTGATTATTGATATCCAGAACGATTATTTTAAAAATGGTAAAATGGAACTGGTCAATCCAGACCACGCACTGGCACAAACCAACCGATTAGAAGATTATTTCATCCAGAATAATTTGCCTATTATTTATATCCAGCATATTAGCCCAGCCACTGCTAGCTTTTTTCAGGAAAATACCGTCGGTGCTGAATTACATCCACAATTAAAAGTAAACAATCACTCGATTATTGTCGAAAAGCATTTCCCAAATAGCTTTGTAGATACCAACCTGAAAGCTATCCTTGAGCAGCATCAAGTCGAACAATTGGTGATTACTGGCATGATGACGCACGTATGTATTGATTCAGGAACACGTGCTGCCAAAGAGCTTGGCTACCAACCCATTGTGATTGCGGATGCGACTGCAACCCGTGATCTCGAATATGACGGTAAAACCGTGAAAGCTGCGGATGTCCAAACCGCATTTTTATCGGCATTAGGTTTCTTTGCCACGGTACAAAGCACGGCTGATTTTTTAGCAAATCATTAAATAATGCACATAAAAAAGAGCGTTCGATTAAACGCTCTTTTTAAATTTAAATGGTTTCTATCGGTTTGGATAAACCGTGGCAATCAAATGATCAACCACCGCTGGCTCTGCCAGTGTTGAAGTATCACCAAGCGTATCAAGTTCATTGGCAGCAATCTTTCTCAAGATACGGCGCATGATTTTACCTGAACGGGTTTTTGGCAAAGCTGGCGCCCAATGTAAGGCATCAGGCGTTGCCACTGGCCCAAGGACTTTACGCACCCAGTTCACCAACTCCTTACGTAGCTCTTCCGATTCGGCAACATCAGCCTGTAAGGTGACGAAGGTGCAAATACCCTGCCCTTTGATCTCATGTGGCATCCCGACCACAGCAGCTTCAGCAACCGCTTCATGTGCCACCAACGCGCTCTCAATTTCAGCAGTACCCAAACGGTGTCCAGAGACGTTTAATACATCATCGACGCGCCCTGTAATCCAGTAATAGCCATCTTCATCTCGACGCGCGCCATCACCTGTGAAATAACTGCCTTTAAAGGTAGAGAAATAAGCCTCAATAAAGCGTTCTGGATCGCCCCAAATGGTTCGCATCTGGCCCGGCCATGAATCTTTAATCACCAGATTGCCTTCAGTCGCACCTTCAAGTTCATTACCTTCACCATCCACCAATGCAGGTTGTACCCCAAAGAATGGACGTGTCGCCGAACCAGGTTTGAGCGCAGTAGCACCAGGTAATGGCGAAATCAGAATTCCGCCTGTTTCAGTTTGCCACCATGTATCGACAATTGGACAACGCCCCTCACCAACGACTTCGTGGTACCAGTTCCATGCCTCTGGATTGATCGGCTCCCCTACAGAACCGAGTAAGCGTAAGCTACTACGATCACTTTCACGCACATAAGCATCGCCTTCGCGCATCATGGCGCGAATCGCGGTTGGTGCAGTATAGAGAATGGTAATGTTGTGCTTATCAATAACATGACCAATACGTGCCCATGTCGGATATTGTGGAATGCCTTCAAACATCACTGTTGTGGTGGCATTGCTAAGCGGGCCATAAAGCAGATAACTATGCCCTGTAATCCAGCCCACATCCGCGGTACACCAGTACACATCATCTTCTTTCAGATCAAAGATTTCTCTAAAGGTACTGTTGACATAAACCAGATAACCACCTGTAGTATGCAACACACCTTTAGGTTTACCAGTTGAACCTGAGGTATAAAGAATGAATAACGGGTCTTCCGCTTTCATTGGCTCAGGAGGACAATGCTCATCAACTTCCATGATCGCCAAGTGATACCAGATATCACGTGGTGCATTGAACTGAATCGGGTTACCAGTACGATGTACCACAATCACATTCTGGACGCTTTCTGTTCCCGCAATCTCTAATGCAGCATCGACATTTTCTTTTAATGGAAGCAACTTACCGCCACGCATTCCAGCATCAGCAGTAATCACCAGTTTCGCTTGGCTATCTTCAATACGGCTGGCCAATGAGTCTGGAGAGAAGCCGCCGAATACAACACAATGCACTGCACCAATCCGTGCGCAGGCCAACATGGCAATCGCAGCTTCAGGCACCATCGGCATATATAACACCACACGATCACCTTTGCTGATCCCCTGTTTTTTCAAAACATTGGCAAAGCGGCACACTTCATCGTGCAGTTCGACAAAAGAGATAATCTTGTGACGTGATGGGTGATCACCTTCCCAGATAATCGCAGGCTTTAATGGATTATCTTTAAGGTGACGGTCTAAACAGTTTGCAGAGACATTCAGCTCACCATCTGCAAACCATTCAATTTTAAAATTATCTTGTTGAAAACTGGTATTTTTCACCTGTGTAAACGGCTTGATCCAGTCAATATTTTTTGCTTCTTCTGCCCAAAATGCTTCAGGCTGCTCAATCGATTCCTGATAACGTTTGAAATAGTCTGCTTCCGAGATTCTTGCCGTTTCTTTGAATTTATCAGGCACTGGGTAGATGTCTTTCATAGCTTACTTCCTTGGTCTTTTATCTCATATCCTAGATGCTCTCATCTATTCTTCTGGATATGTTTTGTTCTCTCTAGCAGTATGGGCACCATTTACAAGCGCAAACAATGCGGCTTTGGTCGTAGGAATGTTATTCTGTTACGACTAGGGGCTGTTAACATTTCACAATGGCTGAAATGTCAACAGCCCCTAATTTATTTTCAAAAATTTACTCAAAATAATTTAAATCTGAACTGCTTGTCTATGCTTTTTCTTTTTAAAATAAGTGATTATTTTGATCATTGCATCAAGCTTAAAAGATTTAATAAACAAAAAAACAGGAATCACCTATGTTTAACCCTGAAATACCCACATCTCCTCTACCGATCAATGATCATCCATTATCGCCAAATGGACGTTTTAACCGTCTGAGTTATATTGGCTGGTACGGATTATTGAGTCTGGTGTGTATGGCTGCTTTTATCGGCATTTTTGCATTCACTGGATTTTTTAGCATGAATCAGGCAAATGTTGATGCAGCTATCATGTCAGTATTTTCAGGCCTCTCGTTTTTTGCCCTGATTGCACTGTGGTTGGTGGCGCTGTATTGTCAAATTGTGTTCTTGATCCGTCGCTTACATGACCTGAATAAAACGGGCTGGCTATGCCTGATCTTACTAGTGCCTATCCTACAATTCTTCTTTACCTTATATGTGCTACTTGCACCAGGTACACCACATCGTAATGACTATGGTGATGTGCGTCCTTCACGTGGCTGGGAAAAAATACTGGCTTGGATCATGATTCTCATCACAGTTCTGATGATGTTTGGCCTATTCACATTTGCTTATTATTTTGCCAGCCCAGACCTTTGGGATATGCCAACACAAATGATTCAAAACACAACTGAATATTTCTAGAACACAACAAAACTTACTGGATAATGAGAGATCGCATCGATGAATTTTGCATGCGTATTCGCAAGAAATTCATTATGATTGCTTCCCTCATTGACTCCTTCCTTTGCGAAATAGAGATTTTCCTGTGGCGAATGAACAAACAACATTGACTGAAGTCGCGAGAGATACGGGTGAGCTGATTCATCAAGCAGGGACAAAAACGACCCAGACCGTACTCGCCCATACTGAAAAATATCACGATGCCTATACCACGATTGATAAAATCATGGATAGCTTCTGGGAGCGCCTGCCCTATATCGGGATCGCGATTACAGTTTTCGTTATTTTCTGGCTACTCACCAAATTATTTAAACTGTTTATTCGCAAGACTTTAGAAAATCGCAGCTATACCCGACAGAATCTGGTACTGGTGCTGAATCGCGTCGGTAGTACCTTTATTATTTTCTTCGGTTTCCTGATTGCATTGGTGATCGCTATTCCAGGCTTCACGCCAAGCCAGCTGATTGGAGCTTTGGGAATTGGTTCGGTTGCGATTGGTTTCGCTTTCAAAGATATTTTCCAGAACCTGCTGTCAGGTATCCTGATTCTGATCAGTGAACCGTTCCGTATTGGCGATGATATTGTCGTTAATGGTATGGAAGGCAATGTCGAAGACATCCAGATCCGCGCAACTTTTTTACGCTCTCCGGATGGTCGTCGTATCGTGATTCCAAATGCGACCGTCTATACCAGCGCAGTCACGGTCAATAATGCCTATCAACGTCGTCGTTGCGAATTTGTGGTCGGCATTGGCTATGAAGATGATATGCAAAAGGCCAAGCAGATTATCATGGATATTCTGGATCACAATCTAAACGTATTGAGCCAGCCAGGATTCTCCGTCAATGTCACGGCGCTTGCAGATTTCTCAATTAACCTGACGGTACGTTGGTGGGTAAATACCACAGAAACATCAACCTCGACCTCAATCAGTGAAATTCAGGAACTCGTGGTTACGGCATTTGATGAGAAAGGCATCTCTATTCCGTATCCTGTACAGGAAGTAAAAGTCTATCGTGGCGATCAATCTGAACAGTCTGATTCTTCAGACAAACAAACGACCTAAAATATTTGATACGGCTGTTTCAGTGCGCAAAATTCTGTTGCCTATGCTCATTGCTTGGCAGCCGTTTTTTTTCAGCAGCTCAACTTCATACGGAATAAATCCACCCTCTGGCCCAATAATCAGGCTACAGCCATGCTGAATCGCATAAGGCATGTGTTGTTCCGCATAAGGATGCGCCACATAAGCAGGTCGGTCGGCATTGATCCATGTCGGCAAGACATCTTCAACAAAGGGCTTAAAGCGTTTATAAAGCTGGATCTCGGGTGCAATGGTATCGCCTGCCTGTTCCAGACCAAGCGTCACATAATCATCGAGTTGTTGTAAAAATGGCGTTTGCCAGTAACTTTTATCAACCCGATAACTATGAATCAGGCTGATTCGTTCAACGCCAACCGTCACTGCATCCATGATGATACGACGCAACACTTTGGGCCGTGGCAAGGCGAGAATCAAATGCACAGGTAGTTTTTCAGGCACTGTATCTGCCTGAATCGGTCTCACTGTAATGCGCTGTTCTGAAATCTCCAATACTTCGGTGAGATAACGCAATTCTTGGCGTATCCCCACTTTCAAGCTATCACCTACGTTTAATTCGAGATGCTGCCGTAAATGTTGAAGTTGGCGTGGATTGTCAATTTGCCATGCATCATTGTTAACCCTCTGGTCGGATTCAAGTAAGACAATATTCATGGCAAAGTGGTTTGTGCGAGGTAATGATCAAGTAACTGGATATGTTTTTGTAATGAACCCTGATTATGTTGCAACACCTGTTGCGCACGTTCAACCAGTTGCGAGGCGTGTGCAGAATCATCTAGACAGCTCAATAAATGCTGTACCACCTGCGCAGTATCACCACCGATCAAGATACCTTGTTCGGCAACGAATTCATCCACAATACTCTGGAAATTAAAATAACGCGGGCCAATTACGGTGGCAACATCCAGTGCCATAGGCTCCAGAATATTATGTCCCCCACCTGGCTGATTCAGTGAACCACCGACAAAACAAACTTGACTCAAGGCATACCACAGCCACATTTCGCCCATACTGTCAGCGAGGAAGACTTTGGTATCCGCCTCAATCGGCTGTTGCAGACTACGGCGTTGAGTTTTTAAATTTAAACTTTGGCAGACTTGATACACTTCATCAAAGCGTTCTGGATGCCGTGGCACCACAATACAAAGTAAATTCGGATTTGAATTTAAATGTGGCTGCAACTCTTGTAGCAAACTTTGTTCTTCAGGCGCATGGGTACTGGCCAACGTGATGATCTGCCGATCAGCCAAATGCCATTCCTGTTTGAGTTGCTGTGCCTGCGCTACAAAATGTTCTGGCGCAGTAATATCAAATTTAATATTGCCCACCACCTGACTTTTTGCTTGATCAAGTCCCAAGCTGACATAACGTTGCTGCGTAGCCACATCCTGTGCCAGTAACCACGTTAACTGCTGCAACATTGGCTGGGTTAAACGGCGAACTTTAGCGTAACCATTGGCAGATTTTTCAGAAAGGCGGGCATTTAATAGAATGCAGGGAATTTGCTGTTGTTTTGCTTCTGCAATCAGGTTCGGCCAGATTTCAGTTTCGACCAAAGCCAATATTTTCGGTTGATAACGCTGAAAAAACTGTTTGAGTAACGACTTCTGATCGACAGGCAGATAGACCGCCTGAAATAAATCTAAATAAGGTGCTTTTTGAAAAAGTGACTTTGCCCGTGCCTGTCCTGTCTTGGTGGTATTGGTCACCAGAACCGGATGGCCTAATTTTAAATAATGTTCAATTAAGGGCTGGGCTGCATTGGTTTCGCCAACGGATACCGCATGAAACCAGATGGCTCCACTATTTTTGACGGGCTGAAATGGACCAAAACGCTCAAGACATTCTTGCTGAAACAGTGCATCACTTTCCGCCCGCTGCTTGATTTTCCAACGATATAACGGCTTGATACATGTCAATAAAAAGTTATACCAGAACGGGGTTTGCTGTACTGCGTTTTGCTGCGCCATCCGAGACCATGATTCACAATTTGATTCCCGCTCATTATGCGGAATTTAAATAAAAAACTCATGCAATTTTGGTAAATAGAAAACTAAGTACAATTCCGTTCATCAAAATATCCCTACAAGCTGATACTCGGAAACGTCATCTGCAACCTGCGTGAGTTCAAAAAAATGGAAAAACTGTATTTAATTCAAAGGTTAGATAAATATAAACAGTGAACAGGTTTTGCAGATGACAATGGTTTTGCCTACTTTTCCCGAAAGAAAAGTAGGTCGAGCCGAAGGCTAATGATGAAACTGGATGAGAATCCGTTAAGACACTGCAATGACTCTCTTTTAACCTAATTTACTTACATTAAGCTTCTAACTTTTCAAATACAGGATAATCGGTATAACCTTCCGCACCTGCACCATATAATGTTTGTGGCTGAAGCGGATTTAATGGTAAGTCATGCTGCAAACGATCCAGTAAATCTGGATTCGCAATATATTGTTTACCAAATGAAACGGCATCCGCCTGTCCAGTTGCCAAAATACGTTTCGCTGATTCGGCAGTGAGGCTTTCATTGGCAATCCATACACCTTTAAATTTAGGGCGTAATTTTGGCATTAAGCTGTCTTCTGCTTCATATTCACGTGTGAAAATAAAGCCAATATTGCGTTGATCCAATTGCTCAACCACATAACCAAACGTTGCCAATGGATTTTCATCACCCATATCATGCGAATCACCACGTGGTGCAAGATGTACACCAACACGGCCCGCACCCCATACTTCAATGAATGCATCGACCACTTGCAATAATAAACGCGCACGGTTTTCAATTGGACCGCCGTATTCATCATCACGTTGATTGGTTGTGCTTTGCAAGAATTGATCGATCAAATAACCATTGGCAGCATGCAATTCAACACCATCAAAACCAGCCGCTTTTGCTAGTTCTGCAGAATGTTTATATTGCGCAACAATTTCCTGAATTTCCTCATGCGATAAAGCACGAGGAGTTACAAAAGGACGTTTTGGTCGAAGCAGGCTCACTTCACCTGCAGGCTGAATCGCACTTGGTGCCACAGGTGTATCACCATCCAATAAGTCTGGATGTGAAATACGTCCAACGTGCCATAACTGAACCACAATTTTCGAGCCTTGTGCATGCACAGCATCTACAATTTTGTGCCATGCCTGAGCCTGTTCTTGTGACCATAAGCCCGGTGTATTGGCATAACCTGCTGCTTTTGGGCTAATGACAGTCGCTTCAGTAAGAATTAAGCCCGCATTGGCACGCTGTTGATAATATTCCACCATTAAATCGTTCGGAATACGTTGTGCACCACTACGTGCTCTGGTTAGAGGTGCTAAAACCAGACGGTTTTTAATTGTAAAATCACCTACTTGTAACGCAGAATTTAGTTCAGCCATGATCGCCTCAACTTACACTTCTTGATTTAAAGTGTTTGTTTTAAATGTTCGATGTATTGCTGAATCAAAGCTTCATTGCGGGTAAAGTAGGACCATTGCCCATATTTTTCGACATTAATCAAACCTGCCTGCTGTAAGACAGACAAATGATTCGACATGGTCGACTGTGCAACCTTTCCTAAACGTTCGATGTGCCCTGCACATACGCCCCGTTCGAAACTGCCACCACATTCTTGTACCGGTAAAAATTGCTCAGGCTCTTTCAACCATTGCAAAATCTGTCGACGTAATGGATTGGCTAAGGCCTTGCTTATTACATCAATATCCATAGACTCACCACGCTTCTCAACAGGCAAAGCTTTGTTCAGCATCTAAACCCAGTATATCGAACTTTTTAAATATTAATATCTATTTTTTCCGATATTAATATCATATTTTTTCGATTAACTGGGCGATGCTGAACGAGATTGCCGTTTTAATTGAATTAAAACTTATAAACCTTGCTTCAAACTTGCTTCGATAAATTTATCGAGATCACCATCTAAAACTGCTTTGGTATTAGAAGTTTCCACACTGGTACGCAAGTCTTTGATACGTGAGTCGTCTAAAACATAAGAACGAATCTGACTGCCCCAACCAATATCAGACTTCGAGTCTTCCAGCGCTTGCGCAGCTTCATTACGTTTGCTCATCTCTAATTCATAGAGTTTGGCACGTAACTGTTTCCATGCGTGATCACGGTTAGCATGTTGAGAACGCTGGTTCTGACACGCCACCACAATACCTGTTGGTGCGTGAGTTAAACGTACCGCAGAGTCAGTTTTGTTAATGTGCTGACCACCCGCACCCGAAGCACGGTAAGTATCGGTACGGACATCCGAAGGATTGATATCAATTTCGATATTGTCATCAATCTCAGGTGAAATGAACACGGCCGAGAACGAAGTATGACGGTTATTGTTACTGTCAAATGGTGATTTACGTACTAAACGGTGAACACCACTTTCGGTACGTAACCAGCCATAAGCGAACTCGCCATCTACGCGAATGGTCGCAGATTTAATCCCTGCAACATCGCCATCAGAAACTTCCATCAATTCCGCTTTAAAGCCGTGACGTTCAATCCAGCGCAAATACATACGCAATAACATCGACGCCCAATCTTGTGCCTCTGTACCACCAGAACCTGACTGGATTTCAAGGAAGCAAGGATTTGGGTCCATCGGATTGCTAAACATACGGCGGAATTCAAGATTACCTAAAGCCTGTTCAGCACTGTCTAATTCAGCCTGTACATCGACAAGCAAGCTTTCATCATCCGCTTCAACAGCAAGATCAAGCATCGCTTTAGCATCATCGAGCTGTTCTGCAAGACGATCAAATACACCAATGGTATTTTCTAAACTGCCCTTTTCTTTTGCGATGGCTTGAGCACGGTTTTGATCATTCCAAATCGCAGGGTCTTCTAATTCTCTTAAAACTTCTTCTAAACGTTCAACTTTTAGATCGTAGTCAAAGATACCCCCGTAGTGTTTGGCTACGATCAGATAAATCTTTCAATTGGACTAAATACGGATTAATTTCCACGCGTGTTTTCTCACAACTTTTTCACTTAATCCGCTATTTTAACATAACTGTTTTGGTCGACACAGCACCCTTATTTTGGCTTTATTTGTTTAAAAAAATAATATTTCAAGTTAGCTATTCAGCATAAACAATTGGCTGAATTCCCCTTATTTGAGTTTAAATTGCTTAACAATTCATCTAAATTTGTCTTAAAAATAGCCATAAACACAATCTCTCCTAAGTTTTAATAATTCAAAACAATTCAAATTTATAATTAAATATCAATAATATGCTTTGTCAATTTTACAAGTCACTTACATTCGTACAGTCCACTTACGTTCCTACGATTGACGCTCTTGTTATTTCAATTAGACTGGGAGTTGTAACAAAACATGTAATCAACATTCATTTGGTTCATTATCTCAAAAGGGGCATAACCATGAAAAAATTAGCAATTGCATCAGCACTACTCTCTGCTTTAGCAGTAACAGGCACTGCTCATGCTTATCAAGCTGAAGTCGGTGGTTCTTATACCTATAAAGACCAAGATCGTTTTGGTGATAATGATCGTTTCAGCGTAGATGGTAAGTATTACTTTAATCCAGTACAAACACGTAATGCACCACTTGCAGAAGCAGCTTTCCTTGACCGTGCTAGTAACGTGAAAGCACAGTACGCTCATGAAGAAGATGATGCATTCAAAAACAACCAATATGGCGCAGGTATTGAATACTTTGTTCCAAATAGCGATTTCTATTTAAGCGGTAATATTGGCCGTGAAGAAATCAAACCAAATTCTAAATATGCAACTGACGAAGACAAATTAAAAATTAACCATTACTCAGGTGAAGTTGGTTACTTACCAGCTCCAGGCTTATTAGTTGCTGCGGGTGCAAAAACTGTTGACGTAAAAGACGGCGACCGTGAAACTAGCCCAACACTTCGTGCCAAATATGTAACTCAAGTTGGTCAAAATGACGTGAACTTGGAAGCTTACACTGCTTTTGGTGACAACAAAGAAGTGAAATTAAAAGGTGATTACTTCATCGACAAAACTTTAAGCGTTGGTGTGGATTATCAAAAACTTAAGTATGACGACACAATCGTTAACTCAAATGAATGGGGTATTTCTGCGAAGAAATTCTTCAATCAACAAGTAAGTTTAGAAGGTCGTGTAGGCTTCGGTAACGATAAATCGTATATTGACAATGACTACACTTCATTCGGTCTTCGTGGTGCATACCGCTTCTAATACATGAAGCCCAGTAGCAACACACAGAAACGCCCTGAATATTCAGGGCGTTTTTTATTGGGCCAGTTTTTTTAACAGCATCAACTTTTCTTTTGCTTATACTTTTATTCCCTCTTTAAGAATTGACGCTTTCAGATTTTTGAATACACTACAGCCCGTAACAAAATTTGTATTCTTTTTAATCGAGGGGAAGTAGCAATGAAAAAATTAAGTCTTCTTACAGCACTGATCAGTGCATGTTTTGCAATCAATGCCCATGCCTACCAGACAGAAACGAAGGGATCATATGAACGGATCAACATGGACGATGGCAAAGGAAATAGCGCTGTCATTACAGGAAAATATTATTTTAATCCCGTACAAACCCGTAATGCACCTTTAGCAGAAGCAGCTTTTCTGGATAGAGCATCCAATATTGGCGGCGGCTATGCCTATAGCAAACTGAAAGATGACGAAGGTTTTGGTGACCTACAATTTAATATCTTAGGTCTGCAAGGTGAGTTCTATATTCCGGATTCTCAATTCTATCTGTCTGGTGCTTTACACCGTACCAATGTTAAAGCAACTATTAATGGAGTGGGCTCTCACTCTGAAAATGGTCATGGCTATCATTTAGAGGCGGGTTTCCTGCCAGTTCATGGTTTATTACTTGCGGCAGGTGTTGCAGATCTTTCAGATAGTATTGATCCAATACAAATTGCTCAATATGGCTTTATGACGAATATTGCCAACTCTGCCATTGTTTCTGAAGAAAAGGACGATACTGCTATTTCCTTACGTGCTAAATATGTCACGCAAGTGGGCGGCTACTACACCAATTTTGAAGCACTCAGCTATATTGGCGATGAAACAACATATCGTTTAGGTGCAGATTTATATCTTGATCCAACTTTGAGCATCGGTATCTCATTTGCTGATTCGACGCTGAAAGATTCAGACAGTATTTTCAATATTCGTGCGCAAAAATTCCTTAATCCGCAATTTGCTGTAGGTGTCGGTTATACCACGACAGATGGTGCAGACTCATATGGTCTCAATGGAACAGCTCGTTTCTAATCACAACCTATGAATTTAAAAATCCGCTCTAATGAGCGGATTTTTTTATTGTTTTAAATGGGCGATTTGCAATTGCAGACTGGTATTGCCATTAAATACATTACGTTCCAACGTATAAACCAGATCGACATAGCCCAACATTGGATCAAATTCAAAACGATCTTTTGCATTAAAGGCAATGGCATCCACAGCATGTAGCCCGACAGCCAGTTTCAATTTCAGGTGCTGCTCTTTCAACCAGCGATAATCAATGACTTTAAAACGTCCTTCAAATTGCGGTAATGGAAATTTTTGTCCCCACGGCCCCAGTTGTTCGATCCAGTCCAGCGTGCCTAAATGCAGATCGGCATCGGTCAACTCACCGTCGGTCCACAAAGTCGCCTGAAATAAATCTTCATCCATCTCTGCAATTGACTGGGTAAATACGGTTTTGAAGGTATCAAAATGTTCTTTTTTCAGGGTCAAACCTGCTGCTGCCGCATGACCACCAAAATGACTGACCAAATGAGGATATTGTTCAGCCACCTGCTCAATGGTATCGCGAATATGAATACCTTCAATCGACCGTGCTGAACCCTTGATATGTACACCATCTTCATCAGGTGCAAACACCAGACTCGGACGATGGAACTGTTCCTTTAAGCGCCCTGCAACAATTCCGATCACGCCCTGATGCCATTGTTCGTCAAACATCACCAGTGCAGCAGGTAAATGTGTAGTTTCCAGTTGAATATGTTGCAAGGCTTGCATCGCCTGTTGCTTCATCTCACCTTCCACCTGACGGCGCTCGATATTTAATTGATTTAATTGCTGCGCAAGTGGATAAGCCGTTTCCATGTCTGCGGCAAGCAGACATTCGATCCCGATACGCATGCTTTCCATGCGACCTGCGGCATTAATACGAGGCCCGACAACAAAACCTAAATCTTGTGCTCGCAGACTGGCAGGATCACGTCCAGCAATATCCAGTAAAGCTAAAATGCCCGCACGACATTGATGTTGCTGAATTCGCTTTAAACCAGCATCAATCAAGATACGATTGTTATAGTCCAGTGTCGCAACATCGGCGTAGGTTCCCAATGCCACCAGATCCAGATACTGCGTGACCTTGCTGGTCGTTTTACCTTGCTGAGTTCGTAAACTTGCTAGTCGAGCCAGCACATAGAAGGCAACACCTACCCCAGCCAGTGCTTTACTGGAAAATTCACAACCCAGCTGATTCGGATTAACCACCGCTTCAGCAGTTGGTGTCGGTTTAGTGGTTAAGTGGTGATCGGTGATGATCACCTGCATCCCCAATGCCTGTGCCGTTTCCACGCCTGCATGGCTGGAAATACCATTATCCACGGTAATCAAAAGATCAGGCTGATAACTTTGCTGAGCCAGTTCTGCAATTGCTGGGGTGAGTCCATAACCGTATTTAAAGCGGTCAGGCACCAGATAGTCCACTTTGGCGCCCATTTCTTTTAAAACCAGCACCATCAATGCAGTACTGGTTGCCCCATCCGCATCATAATCACCGACAATCACAATCTGTTTTTGTTGATCGATCGCCTGATCCATCAACGCAACTGCCGTCTCCAAGCCTTTTAGTGCTGGAGGTAACAAGTGTTTCAGTTTTAGCTCAAGCTCTTGTTCTGATTGCACGCCCCGTCTTGCCAGAATTTCAGCAATAAAAGCAGGCACGCCCTGAAACTGTTCAGGGCGTGTAATTAAAGGTCTTTTTTGAATTTGAATCTGCGTCATTTATGGCATCAAACGTTGTAGGGCCCAGTGATCGTTTTGTTTTTCATAACTCAAACGATCATGTAAGCGATTTGGTCGCCCCTGCCAGAACTCATAATAATCAGCTTCTAAGCGGTAACCGCCCCAAAACTCAGGTTTATCCAGTTCAGCTTGGGCTTGGCTCTGTAATTCTTGAAAGCGTTGTTGCAGTACTTCACGACTCTCAATCACACCACTCTGTGGTGTGCTGATATGCGCTGCGATCTGACTATCACGCGGACGTTTATGGTAATAATCCGTCGATTCCTGTTCAGAAATCTTTACGACTTTGCCGCCAATCCGTACCTGACGTTCCAGACTAGGCCAGTAAAATAACAATTCAGCATAAGGATTTTCAGCAAGATCCAAGCCTTTCTGACTGTCATAATTGGTATAAAAGTCATAACCCGCTTCTGTCGCACCACGCAGCAAAACCGTACGCACATGCGGGCGGCCTTGTGCATTTGCTGTTGCTAAAGACATGGTATAAGGTTCATGCAAATTCGCTGCAAGGGCATGATTAAACCAGTTCAAAAACTGCAAGTGAGGCTCATCACTCACTTGGGTTTCATGCAATTCACCTTGCTCGTAACTTAAACGCAATTCACTCAGGTCTTTAATCACATCATTCATGCTGGGACTCTCTTAAGCAGCTTGGGCGTGAGCACGTACCGCATCAGCCAGATGATTTGCCAGTGCTTCAACTTCTTGCTGTTGATCACCTTCCACCATGACACGAATAACTGGCTCTGTACCTGACTTACGAATCAACAGTCGACCACGGCCTTTCAGTTGCTGCTCTGCTTTTTCAAATTCTGCAACCAGTGCAGGAATCGAGTATGGGTCAATCATGTCCTGTAAACGGACATTAACCAAAACTTGCGGGAACAGTTCAAAACCTGCAACCAGCTCATGTAGAGCCTTACCTTGTTCGACCATTACGGTTAAGACCTGAAGCGCAGCAATGATCGCATCACCAGTGGTACTCTTATCCAGCGTTAAAATATGGCCTGAAGGCTCACCACCTGTTACCCAGTTATTTTCTTCTAACGCCTGTAACACATAACGGTCACCCACTTTGGCACGGACAAAGCCAACTTCAGCTTTTTGTAAGGCAAGTTCCAGTGCCATATTGCTCATCACAGTGCCGACAACGCCTGCTGGCTTGTGGTTTGCCTGTGTCGCAAGGATATACAGGATATGGTCACCATCAACCAATTGACCATTTTTATCAACCATCACCACACGGTCTGCATCACCATCAAAAGCAATACCAAGATCCGCCTGATGTTCGATCACTGCTTTTTGCAATTGTTCAGGATGGGTTGAACCACAGTTTTCATTAATATTTAAACCGTCTGGCTCATTGAACAGTGGGATAACTTTCGCACCTAATTCACGGAATACTGATGGACCTACGCTATAAGCAGCACCATTGGCACAATCCACCACGATTTTTAAGTTACGTAGGTCAAAATGGTATGGGAATGTCGATTTACAAAATTCGATATAACGACCATTGGCATCTTTGACACGTACGCTTTTACCTAGATTCGCAGTATCTTCAATAATCAGGTCTTTCTCTAATTCCTGATTGATCTGATCCTGAATGGCATCGGGTAATTTCTTCCCTTCGCTTGAGAAAAATTTAATCCCGTTATCGAAATATGGGTTATGTGAAGCTGAGATCACGATACCTGCATGCGCATGTAGCGCACGCGTTAAATGTGCGATCGCTGGTGTCGGCAAAGGCCCCAACAGGTGAACATAAACACCTGCCGCATTTAAACCCGCCTGTAATGCAGCTTCCAAGATATAACCAGATAAACGTGTATCTTTCCCTAAAACAACAATCGGCTTACTCTTAGGACTATTTCTTTTTAATACTGTTCCCGCAGCAAAACCTAGTTTTAATGCAAACTCTGGGGTAATTGGCATTTGTCCAAACTTGCCTCGAATTCCATCAGTACCAAAATAGCTCATGTTTTACTCACTTTCTTATCTTTTATATGGCCTGTAACCATATCTTTCTTCATCTTGTTCACTTTACACCAAAACAAAAAAAACCGTCAGTACACTGACGGTTTTTCGATCGGCAAAATTACCAAAAATCAACCAACTCGATAGTTTGGTGCTTCCTTGGTAATGGTCACATCATGCACATGCGATTCAGACATACCTGCTGAAGTAATTTTCACAAATTTCGCATTTTGACGAAGATCTTCAATCACAGATGAACCCGTATAACCCATTGATGAACGTAAACCGCCCATCATTTGGTGTACGATGTTACCCATTGGACCTTTATATGGAACTCGGCCTTCGATCCCTTCTGGTACTAATTTCTCAGCACCCGCTTTAGAGTCTTGGAAATAACGGTCAGCAGAACCAGTTACCCCTGCCATCGCGCCTAATGAACCCATACCACGGTATGCTTTGTAGTAACGGCCTTGGAAGAATTCAACTTCACCAGGTGCTTCCTCGGTTCCAGCTAGGAGTGAACCGACCATAATCGTGCTCGCACCTGCACCAATCGCTTTCGCCATGTCACCCGAGAAACGGATACCACCATCTGCAATCAAAGGAATCTGATCTTTCAGTGCATTGGCAACGCTATCAATGGCAGAAATCTGTGGCATGCCAATACCAGCAACAATACGTGTCGTACAGATCGAACCAGGACCGATACCCACTTTAACTGCATCTGCACCTGCATCAAGCAATGCCAATGCTGCATCACCTGTTGCAATGTTTCCGCCAATCACTTGAACTTGCGGGTAGTTTGCTTTTACCCAACGTACACGTTCAATTACACCTGCTGAGTGACCATGTGCAGTATCAACCACAATTGCATCGACACCCGCATCAACCAATGCTTCTACACGGCTTGGTGTTTCAGCACCTGTACCGACAGCAGCACCAACACGTAAACGACCAAGATCATCTTTACAGCTGTTTGGATAGCTTTCAGCTTTACGGAAGTCAGTGACCGTAATTAAGCCTTTCAGCTCATGGTTTTCACCAATCACTAACACTTTTTCAATACGATGCTTTTGTAGTAAAGCTTGAATATTTTCTTTTGATTCGCCTTCACGAACAGTCACCAAACGGTCTTGACCAGTCATGATGTTGCTTACAGGCTGTTCAAGATTGGTTTCAAAGCGTGTATCACGACCTGTGACAATACCCACCACTTTGCCATCTTTTACAACAGGTACACCGCTAATATTATTCGCTTGAGTAATGGCGATAAGTTCACGAACTGTTGTCTCAGGTGTCACGGTGATTGGATCTTTCACCATACCTGCTTCAAATTTTTTCACACGACGGACTTCAGCGGCTTGTGCTGCAATATCCATGTTTTTGTGCAAAATACCCATACCACCGTTTTGCGCCATTGCAATCGCCATACGTGATTCAGTCACTGTATCCATTGCAGCAGAAACGAGAGGGATATTAAGTTGAATTCCGCGAGTTAAACGTGTCTTTAAGGAGACATCTTTTGGGAGAACAGTTGAGTAGGCAGGAAGTAATAAGACATCATCGAAGGTTAACGCTTCTTGAACGATGGTCAGCATAACAATCTCACTGGTAATTTCCGTGAGCTATTATAAACAAATTTCGATGTGATTTTCATTTTCTATGATGAAAATAATTTCAATCATTGCTTAAAAAGCTGTCTGATGGATGCTTATTGCTTCCAAATCCAATGAATCCTGTTAGCAAACCTGATCGAAATTGTCATTATTTTCAGAGGACTGCTGCTCAATCGTGACCAGTGGAATCAGATTATGGGCCAGCCGTGCTTTGTTACAATGTGAATCGGCAATCTGCACTTCCTTGCAACTTGAACTCCGAAATGGATAGATGGAACAGCTTACTTGCTGTCCCACTTCGCCTTGCAAGGCCACACATCTGACTTGTGCCTGATTGGTTCCCTTCATACAAGAATAGACTGCTGTAAGTGGTTCAACCATGTGCTCAGGGATCTGTTCTGCCTCAGCCCAATAGAAAGAAACACGGTAATTTGCACAGCACGCACCGCAACTGACACACGCATCTGGTGTCGCAATTTGAGACAACATTTTCTTAAGATTCTCGTTATCAAATTCAATCCTTTATCCGATGATATCCTAAGAAAATTTATTGGTGGCGACAAGAGTGCTGAATCAGCAATTTATGTATTTTTCAGTCATTCTCCTGACTTCACATTTAGCTCATTTCAGTCGGCAAACTAAAAACATATTCATTCATCAGATCTACGCCACATTCCAGCGTTTCGATCCAGTCTAGAAATTGATTGATCATCTCTTTGCCAATAAAAGCTGTCCCATGCTGTGGCACAATCATCTCCAGATCCATCTGCCGAACCATATTGACCCACAAACGAATCACTTTATTGGAACACATATAGCGCTGATGAAAGCCTTTCATTTTTTCGATATGCGCATCAAAGTCAGCAATTGGCAGGCTGGCATCGTCAACAATCGAAGCCCCCATATCCCCTGAAAATAAAATTTTTGCAGTAGGATCATAGAACTGAAAGTTGCCAACTGAATGTAGGAAATGTGCAGGCACGGCAACAATGGCAGATTCACCCAACGGAATGATTTGTCCCGTATCCGATAACTCGATCAGGCGCTCCTCCCAATTGCCTTTCATACGATCACTCATAAAGGCAGAGTTCAGATGTGGTAAAAAACGTGCCCACAGTTTAGAGGCCACGACTTTGGCATCGGTATACACCAACCAGCGTGGCATCGAAGTAATAATGTCGGGATCTTGGTGTGAGGCCATCACATAGTCCAGATTTTTCAGTTTGGTATAGCGATTCAGCTCCATGGTTAATGGCACATAGGTCAAGTCACCACCTGGATCTAAAACTGCGGCCCGATCATGGTCAATAATTAAAAACTGATTAGCCTGAATGCCTTCCCCTTTGACCAGACTGGTAAAACTGATGCATTTATGTGTGCCATTATCAAATAATATTTGTGATGTTGTTCGTTCTAAACTCATAGCGACCCCAGAAAAATTCTTTAAATATGAAATATTTTTAATTCCATAATAAAATAATGGGATTTGATTCTGGTTTCAATCTGATATTGGATTTTTATCATGATTTATAAAACAAGACCCATCACATCTGGATGGGTCTTTAAACAATAAATGCAGGGAAAAATTAAAAGAAATAATGCTGAACCAAAGTTGAAATACCCACCACCAAGAAAATTGCGGCACCAATTTTATGAATCAGGGAGATCGGTAATTTATCTGCCAGCTTATCGCCGATAAAGACCGCAGGCGCATTGGCAAGCATCATACCAAACGTTGTTCCACACATGACCCAGAACACACTGTCAAAACGTGCCGCTAACGCCACTGTTGCAATTTGAGTTTTATCACCAATTTCAGCCAAAAAGAATAAGATGAAGGTTGCACCAAAGACGCCGAATTTCTGCCATTTATTGATGCTCTCACTTTCATCGCCCAACTCATCCGGGATCAGCATCCAGATTGCCATACCAATAAAGCCGAGTGCGAGAATCCATAACAGGATTTCAGGGCTCAGGACGGTCGTAATCCATTGACCTAAGACAGCCGAAATACCGTGGTTAATGGTGGTAGCAAGCAAGATCGCAATTAAAATCGGAACGGGTTTACGGAAACGTGCAGCAAGTAATAATGCAAGCAATTGCGTTTTATCGCCCATTTCAGCAAGGGCAACAATTGATGTGGAGATGAGGAATTCATACATAGTTGAATGCTCTGGCTAGCAAAATATACCGATGACCTACCCCTCCTGCTAGCCAAAATCAAATAGATTGATGCAGAGTGGTAAATCAAAGGTCTTGCCAACAAAAGCACAGCTGAAAAGCTGTTCTTGGTTCTTTGCTATGATGACCATGTTCTGTTGAACAATTATGTTGATCATCACCTCTTTACTTTGCGTAAAGAGCGGCTACTCCCCAATGAAGTAACGCCATTCTATCAAACAATAAAATGCTTTTGAATCGTTAAGCCCAAAATTTTTGGTAACTCCAGACCAAGATACGGACAAGCCCCAGAAAAAACGCCAGATAGGCACTGAGACCAAGAAAACCAAAACTGCCCCAGCCACTTGCACCACCGACATGCTGTGCCTGATATTCCATTGCCATCACCACGGTCGCGACCAGCACTTCCAGTCCCATGACGGCGTACATGACCCAGTCCCAGGGAAAATGTAAGAAACTTACCCATAAGCCCATCAATACAAAAACAACCAGCAATAATGGCAACATTACCCGATAAATCATCAACATCCTTGCTCCTGATCTCAAAGAAATTTCTTATAGATAGAACCGTATTCTAGAGAAAAGTATTTACAAATAAAGCCACAATTTTGTCATCCTAAAAACAGAAAACCCCGCTGATGCGAGGTTTTCTAGATTCAAAAACGATTAGAGCAATAAGCTACGAATGTCTTTGAGTAACTTGGTCAGCTTATTGGTAAAGCGTGCTGCATCTGCCCCATTAATGACACGATGGTCATAAGACAATGACAATGGCAACATTAAGCGCGGATCAAAGTCTTTACCATTCCATACAGGCTGCATGGTTGCAGGTGAAATACCTAGAATCGCAACTTGTGGCCAGTTCACCAACGGCGTAAATGCAGTACCACCAATACTACCTAAGCTGGTAATCGTGAAGTTAGCACCTTGCAAATCTTTCGGTGACAATTTGCGGTCACGCGCTTTCTGGCTCAGTTCAGCCAGTTCTGTCGCGATTTGCTTAATTGACTTCTGGTCAGGATTACGCAGCACTGGAACAGTTAAACCATCTGGGGTCGCCACAGCAATACCCATATGAATTTCGTTACGTAACAATACTGACTTCTGATCATCAGCCAAATGGCCTGCGAAATAAGGTTCTTCTTTTAGCAAGTGCGCGACTGCTTTAGCAATAAAGGCCAAAATGGTTAAGCTTAGACCTTGCTTTTTAAAGCCGTCTTTAAGCTCGCCACGCCACGCTTCAAGCTCTGTGATATCAGCCAAATCGAACTGGGTGACTTGAGGAATAAAGTTATTCAATGACAACTGCGGTACAGATACTTGCTGTAAACGCGTCATTGCTTTCACTTCACCGCCACCAAATGCACCAAAGTCTGGTAACTTCGGTAAGCCCGAAGCCACAGGTGCTGCTTGAGCAGAAGGTGCTGGCTGCGCTGTCGTGAGACGTGCTTTTACATAAGCAAAAACATCGTCCTTCATTACGCGACCATGTTCACCTGAAGCCTTCACCTGACCGAGAATAACACCTAATTCACGTGCCAGTTTACGCACAGCAGGGCCTGCATAAACCTTCGCATTTTCTGCTTCTTGCTCTTTGGTCAGCTTCTCAGCTTGCGCTGGCGCACTTGGTGCTGCTGTCGTTGCTGCCTGCGGTTTTGCTGGTGCTGCTTGCGTAGCAGCTGGTTGAGCTTTTGGTGCTGCTGGAGCAGCAGCCTGACCACTCACCTCAATCGTTGCCAAAGCCACGCCTTGACGAACTTCTTGATTAGCAGAGACATGGATTGCTTTCACAATCCCTGCTACTGAACTTGGCACTTCAACAGACGCCTTATCTGACTCAACCACGCATAGGCTTTGTTGAGCTTCAACGCGATCACCGACATTGACCAAAATTTCTGAAACAAGCGCTTTTTCTACACCTAGATCTGGTACTTCAATTTCAACATTACCTGTTGAGGTATTGCTTGCAGCTGGTGCTTCAGTCGTTGCGACTGGCGCTTCTGTTTGAGCAGGGGCTGCTTGCGGTTCAGATGATGTTGCAGCGCTCGCAGTCTTGACCTGAATCAATACCACGCCTTCTTTGATGCTATCGCCTTCTTTAATCTGAATCGCTTCCACAATCCCCGCAACCGAACTTGGTACTTCTACAGTCGCCTTATCCGATTCAACCACAACAATACTTTGTTCAGGTTCAATCTGATCACCAACTTTGACCAGTACTTCTGCAACCAACGCTTTTTCTACACCAATATCTGGAACTTTCACATCCACAACCTGACTTGCTGTCGCTGTTGGAGCGGCAGCTGGTTGTGCTTTTGTTTCAGCTTCGACAGGTTTGGCTTCTGCTTTTGGCGCTTCCGCTTTCGGTGCTTCGTTCGCAGGGGCTTCAGCAGCAGACTCCGACTCTAGTTCGATCAATGCAACGCCTTCAGTAACTTCATCACCCTGTTTAACCAGAATACTTTTTACGATACCTGCCGCAGTGCTTGGTACTTCTACCGTTGCCTTATCTGACTCTAAAACCAGAAGGCTATCGTCAACTGCAACATGGTCGCCTACTTTGACCAAGATTTCTGCAACGAGCGCTTTATCTACGCCAATATCAGGTGCTTGGATTTGCATGATTATTTCCCCTCACCTGTTTGTGTTTCATGGTATTCAGCAACGGCCTGAACTTCTGGATGCGCTTGTGGTGCCCATGCAACTGGACGATCCGTATCTAACTCAAAGTTAGAAATTGCATCTTTGACTAAACGTGCGTCTACTTCACCTTCGTCAGCTAATTTTTTCAAAGTCGCAACAACGATATGCGCAGCATCAACACCAAAGAAACTACGTAAGTTTGCACGTGTATCTGAACGCCCGTAACCATCTGTACCTAATGCAACAAATGGACGACCATCTGGAAGATATGCACGGATTTGTTCGCTATACGCACGCATATGGTCTGTTGCTGAAACAACGATACCTTCTGTACCACGTAACTGTTTAGATACCCAAGACTCTTTCACTTCTTCAGTCAGTGGGTGTAAACGGTTGTATTCTTCACATGCCATACCGTCACGTGACAACTCATTGAAGCTTGTGACGCTCCAAACATTTGAGTGGATTTGGTATTCGTCACGTAAAATTTTCGCAGCTTTAATCACTTCACGCAGAATGACGCCTGAACCAAGTAATTGAACCGTTGCTTTTTCATCTTTTTCGAACAGGTACATACCACGTTTAATGCCTTCCTCAGCGCCTTCTGGCATTGCAGGATGCTCGTAGTTTTCGTTCATTACGGTTAAGTAGTAGAACACACGCTCTTGGTTCACATACATACGTTGTAAACCGTCATGTACGATCACAGCCAATTCATAACCAAAACATGGATCATAAGATACGCAGTTTGGAATCGTGTTCGCCAAGATATGTGAATGACCATCTTGGTGTTGTAAACCTTCACCGTTCAATGTGGTACGGCCAGCTGTTGCACCCAACAAGAAACCTTGTGCCTGTGCATCGCCCGCAGCCCATGCAATGTCGCCAATACGTTGGAAACCGAACATTGAGTAGTACATGTACATTGGAATCATTGGCAAGTTATTGGTTGAATAACTAGTTGCCAACGCAGCCCAAGCGCTCATCGCACCCGCTTCGTTAATCCCTTCTTGCAACATGTGACCGTCACTTGCTTCACGGTAATGCATTAACTGTTCTTGGTCTTCTGGGGTATATTTTTGACCGTGAGCAGCATAAATACCCAACTGACGGAACATACCTTCTAAACCAAATGTACGTGCTTCATCTGGAACGATTGGAACTACGCGGTCTTTAATTGCTTTTTCTTTCAGTAAAGCAGCAATTAAACGTACCATCAGCATCGTCGTCGATTGTTCTTTACCACCAGAACCATTTAATACAGCATCAAATACAGAGAGTTCAGGAATTGCTAAAGTTTCACTCTCTTTACGACGTGCAGGTAGGTAACCACCTAATGCCTCACGACGCGCCTTCATGTACTTCATTTCTGGAGAGTTTTCACTTGGGCGGTAGAATGGAAGTTCTTCTAACTTATCGTCTGTAAATGGCAAGTTAAAACGGTCACGTACATATTTCAAAGAGTCGATCTGCATTTTTTTGATTTGGTGAGTTTTGTTCACCGCTTCAATTTCTTCAGACAAACCGTAACCTTTAACCGTTTTCGCAAGAATAACGGTTGGTTGACCTTTGGCTTTCATTGCTTCTGCATAGGCAGCAAAAACTTTGTACGGGTCATGACCACCACGGTTAAGATTGTCGATATCTTCATCGCTTAAATCTTTTACAAGTTCCGCAGCTTCTGGGTACTTGCCAAAGAATTTCTCACGTGTATATGCACCGCCTTTCACTTGATAGCGTTGATACTCACCATCAACTGTTTCATCCATAACCGCTTTTAAAGCGCCTGAGCTGTCTTTTGCAAGAAGTGGATCCCAATGACGGCCCCACACAACTTTAATAACACGCCAGCCCGCACCACGGAATAAAGATTCTAATTCTTGAATGATTTTACCGTTACCACGTACAGGACCATCTAGGCGCTGCAAGTTACAGTTCACCACCCAAATCAGGTTATCAAGCTTTTCACGACCAGCAAGTGAAATTGCACCTGTACTTTCTGGCTCATCCATCTCACCATCGCCCAGATAAGCCCAGACTTTACGATCTTCTTCTTTGATCAAGCCACGATTCATCAAATATTTTTGAATGTGTGCCTGATAAATCGACATGATTGGACCCAGACCCATCGATACGGTAGGGAACTGCCAATAGTCTGGCATTAAATAGGGATGTGGATAGCTTGGTAAACCGTTACCGCCAACTTCACGACGGAAATTACTTAACTGTTCTTCGTTTAAACGCCCTTCGAGGAAAGAACGTGCATAAATACCAGGCGCACAGTGACCTTGGTAATAAATCATGTCGCCGCCAAAGTTATCGCTGTTTGCACGGAAGAAATGGTTAAAACCAACGTCATACAATGTTGCAGACGATGCGAAACTTGCAAGGTGACCACCGAGGTCATCGCCCGTTTTATTCGCACGTAAGACCATTGCCAAAGCATTCCAGCGGATCAATGCGCGGATACGGCGTTCCATATCCTGATCGCCAGGCATCGCTGGTTGCTCTTCAACTGAAATGGTGTTGAGGTAAGGTGTATTTAAGCGCTGGATTGGCACATGTTTCGCAATAGCCCGTTGATAGAGTTTTTCTAGTAAGAAAGCAGCTCGTTCCGTGCCCATGTGTTGTAATACAGAATCAAATGCTTCTTGCCATTCTTGGGTTTCTTGCGCGTCAGAGTCGCCATAAAACGCCATACAATTCACCTTTTCCCTTAAGTTATTTGTCGACCCTATTTTTATCATGTTTTGCTTTATAAGGGGTATGGCCTTAGCTGAATGGAAAACGCCTTATTATTTTCTGACAAAATAGTCATTGACCGAATTGAAACAAAACACATAAAAAATCGCCAATAAAGGCGATTTTTCTGAATATTTATATACAACTGTTAACAAATTACATTAAGGCAACATTGCGAGGTAAGTTGATGGGTTTTTACGTTGACCATCTTTCACAACTTCAAAATGCAAATGTGGGCCAGTACAACGACCTGTACAACCAACATTGGCAATATGCTCGCCTGCGCTTACACGGTCACCAGCACTCACGATTAAGCGTGATGCATGTGCATAGCGAGTGATGTAACCATTGCCATGATCAATTTCAACATATTGACCATAACCTGTACCCCAGCCTGATTTAGTCACGACACCAGGGCCTGTTGAATAAATTGGTGTACCTGATGGTGCAGCAAGATCAAGACCAGAGTGATGGCGAGTTGAACCGAGCAGAGTACGGTTGCCCCAAGAAGAACTCACACGTCCTTCTTGTAAAGGATGGCTTACCAACCAAGAATAACCCGTGTTGGCAGAAAATGAAGGCGCATTATCCTGAGATGAAATCGCTGAACGACCGTATTTTTTCTCGATCGTCGCATTATTCAATTCAATGGTTTTTTCACGTAATTTAACCGATACATTCGAAACGGCTGGCAAATCCATATCAGCAGAATGAGTATAAGAACCTTGAGCCAAGGTTTTTGATAATTGCTCTAAACGGTCATCACCTGTTGACTGACCAATGTTCTGGTAGTCTGCAAAAGCAACCGAAGCAGCTGAAGCAGCCAATGAAAATGCGAGTAAAATACGACGCGTATGATGCATAAAAAACCTCTTGAAACCGTCCTTCAAACGTTCCTTTATCATCTCTTCCTTGATAACAGCTGAACCAAACGCTTAAGATGGACACATTACCTCCGAGGAAGATCTATGTCTGAGCCTAACAACGTTTTCCAACAGAAAGGACAACACATAAAAACTGGAAACTTAACGTTTTTGACAACGCAAGTTACACAATGGAAACAACTTACGAAAATTATTCAACCGTTATTGCCCCAACCAGAGCAATGGCAAGTTGTTTGTTATCAACATGGCGTTTTGATCATCACTGGTGAAAATCAGGCCATGATTAGTCAACTCAGCTATTTACAAAGCAACTATGTTGCGCAGTTAGCTCAGCTCGAAGGACTCAAGGAATTACGAAAAATCCAAGTTCGCTTAAGAAACAAAAAGGCTGTCTCTCGTGAACCCTCTCCCCCAACAAAAGCACTTACATCAGAGACCCAAGAGCAATTGCGTAGCGCCGCTGAATATGTGAGCGACCCTAAGCTTAGCCAAGCTCTACTACGTTTGGCAAGCAATAAAAAGTAAACTTCATACATTAAGTATCGAAATACATAATTATATTTTGTGACAAAATTCTCATTTTCATTTGTTATAATATAACATAGCCAATAAAAGACAAGGACTTATGTCACACTAACATAAGGAATCGGACAATCATTCTCGTTATTAAATGTTACAATTTCATAGCTGCTTGGATCATTTTGAACATTGCGTAATAACTGATTATTCAAAGCATGACCCGACTTATAGCCATCAAATTTGGCAATAATCTGATGTCCGAGCAAATATAAATCGCCCACTGCATCTAAAATCTTGTGACGGACAAACTCATCGGCGAAACGCAATCCTTCCTCATTGACCACACCCGTATCATCTACACCAATGGCATTATCCAGACTTGCACCCAAGGCCAGATTATTGGCTTTGAGATAATCCAGATCTTTCATGAAACCAAAGGTTCTTGCTTCACTTACTTCATACACAAAGACTTCTGTCGAGAAATCAATGGTCGCTGACTGGTATTCTTTGGCAAAGGCGGGATGATCAAAATCGATGGTGAAGTTGAGCTGAAAACCTGAATGTGGCGTGAAAATCGCTTTTTTATCATCAATTAAAGCTTCAACTGGCTTTAAAATGCGAATGAACTTCTTTGGCGCATCCTGCTCTGCCAGTTCACCTTGCATAAGAAGATAGATAAATGGCCCTGCACTGCCATCCATAATCGGAACTTCTGAAGCAGAGACTTCAACAATCAGGTTATCGATTCCCAATCCGGCAATCGCACTCATGACATGTTCAATGGTTCCCACTTTAATGTCGTCACGTACCAGATTCGAACACATAAATGCTTCTTGGATCAGCAATGCATTGGCTGGGATATCCACTGGGGGATTTAAGTCGATACGGCGAAAGACAATACCTCCATCAATATGGTGTGGAACAAAATTGATCAGCACCTTTTGACCACTGTGCAAACCAATCCCGCTCGCTTTCACCACACGCTTGAGAGTACGTTGTTTCAACATGCCATACCAACTTCATTTGCAAAAACCGATATAACTTAGCATATTTTGCCATTTTAAAAAAATAAAAAAGGAGGCAATTAATTGCCTCCTTTCTCTAAATAACTGATTTTATTATTTACGTTGCTGATTTTTCAGATAGTCTTGGATGCTCATTGGCGATGAACGTGGCGTAGAACTTGCTGTAGCACTCGCTGGAGCGTCTACATTTGCACGTTTACTAATCGCAGGAACGTCATCTTCATCAACAGGTTGTTGTGCCACTTGAGAAGCGCTGACATGCGAAGCTGCACTACGTCGTTTCTGATCAACTTCACTTGCATTACGCGTTAAACCAGTCGCTATAACCGTAACACGAAGTTCATCACGCGCATCCGGATCGAATACCGTACCGTAGAAAATTTCACCTTCATCAAGGTCAACAATCTGGTTCACCACATCTGTAATGATCTCGGTTTCACGTAAGGTAATATCATCACCACCAGTGATGTTAATCAACACACCTTTCGCGTTGATAATATTCACATTATCAAGCAATGGGCTACGGATCGCCTGTTCAGCTGCCTGACGGGCACGATCTTCACCACGGCCTAAACCAGCACCCATCATTGCATAACCACGTGTACTCATCGCTGTTTTCAAGTCAGCGAAGTCGAGGTTAATGTGACCACGATTGACCACAAGGTCAAAAATACTGCGAACTGCGTTCAACAATACATCATCTGCCTTTTTATAGGCATCTTTCATTGAGATATCGCCATATACGCTGAGTAAGCGCTGGTTCGGAATAATAATCAATGAATCAACATGTGCTTCTAGGGCATCAATACCTTTTTCAGCAGACTTTTGACGGCGACGACCTTCAAAGTTGAATGGGGTTGTCACCACACCAACAGTCAGGATACCCATTTCTTTAGCAACTTCAGCAACAACTGGTGCAGCACCTGTACCCGTACCACCACCCATACCAGCGGTTACGAAGACCATATCAGTCCCTTCAAGGTGCTGACGGATCACATCACGGCTTTCTTCGGCTGCGATTTGACCCACTTCTGGATTCGCACCAGCGCCTAAACCACGCGTACTTTGTTCACCCAATTGAATTTTGAATGGCGCGTTCATGCTATCCAGTGCTTGTTTATCTGTATTTGCACAAACGAACTTTACACCTTGAATATCTGACTGTGCCATGTGTTGAACGGCATTACCGCCACCACCACCCACACCAAATACTGTGAAACGGGCTTGACCGTTGCCATTGTCTAGTTCATCTTCTATAAATTCAAATGAGGCCATGACCTTTAGATTTCCTAATATTAATGGCAGTTACTTCAGCCCGTTACTGCCCTGATTTTTAAACAACTGATGTTTAGGATGCTGTTCAATAATCACCAGATTGTCAAGTACAGTGGGTGATTTAGAACAACTTCCTAACAAATTTTCCCAAAAATAACTACAACTTAAAAGATGGCCTTTAATTTGCTATTTAATGCATTCCAACCATTGGCAACCCGATCAACAAAACTACGATCGCTGGCCTCTTCTGGTTCTTCAACCGTATCTTGCAAATCACTCTGGCTAAACATCAACAGACCTGCCGCAGTAGCGTACATTGAACGACGCAATGCTGGTAAGTGCTGATCATCCGCATACACTTGCAATGGAGGGTTGCCCAGATGCGCAGATACGCCTAACGTGCGACGCGCCAAATTCACCATACCTTCAATTTGACACGCATCGCCAGTCAGTACCACACCATGATATAAACCATGAATCGCACCACTATGCTCCAGTTCTTCACGAATTAAGCTAAAGATTTCTTCATAACGCGCAATGATGATTTCTGCAAGTTCAATACGACTGATGGTTTGTGTGCCATCAATGCCTTGTACCTGAATCATATGATCTGGTTTTACTACACTAAGATCGACGCAGCCATGTAAAATCTTGATGCGTTCAGCTTCTTCTGTCGTGGTTTGTAAAACAGCTGCAATATCACGGGTCACATTCTCACCACCACGTGGCAAGGTCCGTGCTAAAGCCAATCGACCATCCAGATAAACTGCAATATTGGTAATACCTGCACCGATATCAACCAGACATACACCATATTCTTTTTCGTCTTTTAGCAAACTTGCTTCAGCCGTTGCCAAGCAAGACACCACCATTTTCTCTACCCCGATATTCGCCCCTTTCATGGCACGATCAAGGTTTTGCATGGTGCTGATTGGCATCATCATCAACTGATAATGACCTGTCATGCTATGTGCAGACATATTCACAGGATTTTGCACCCATTCAGCCGAATCACCGAGCTCAAAGCCTAATGGAACAGCACTGGCAAGATAATAATCAGGTGATAAATGGCTGGCTTTGGCCAACTCTAATGCGCGCACCACTTCATTTGTCGTAATAATATGATCGTGGTTGGCTACAGGGGTACGACCTGATGCATAAAAACTTTGTAATTCAGTACTCGGGATAGACACCCATGCGCTATGAATACGGCACTCTGCCATATCCTCTGCTTCGGATACTGCATTTTTAATCGCAGCAATGACCTTGTCCAAGCTGACAATCTTGCCTTTAACCATGCCTCGGTTGCGAGCAGTTGCCATGCCAATGACCTGTATCTTATCCGGTGCATGGACCTTACCAATCAAAACTGAGACTTTATGAGTCCCAATATCAATCGCAACAACTGAGGGAACAGCTTCACTCATTACTTCAATACCATATCTTTAGTGTTGTTTAGGACCACTGCCCTTTATTTTAAGCCACGTATTATGGCTTTGCCTGAATTGCCCCTGCAAGGCTTGTGTCATCAATCGTTACAACTAACTGACCGTTGACAATCTTTGGCGGAGCTGCATTTTTCCATTGAATGGCCAAACCATTCCGGTAACGCAGGTCAATTGCCGTGATTTTCGACCATACAGGTTTTAGATCTGTTTGTGCCAAATGGCTTAAGCGCTGGAGCTTATTCATGGTTTGATCCTGATCCACGATAATCCGTAAACCTGAATCAAACTGCATAAACCAGGTCATACGCTCAGTTAAATACAGTTCTTTTAATCTTAAATTCGCTGGATGAAATAATTGGTTAATTTCATTATAGCGACGCATCATCATTTTGGATTGGCTGGCTGGCCCATGTAACAGTGGCAAATTTGGATGTGCTTGAGGAACAGCCTCACTAAACACTTCACCATTATCACTAAGCAAACGCCCTGTTCCCCAACGTGCAATCGCATGACGCGGCATCACCCGCACCCGAATTGCATTTGGCCAAGCTCGTGATACCACTACACGATCAACCCAAGATACTTTTAACGCCTGATCCCGAATCTGCTCTAAATCCGAAGTGAAATAATTATCTTTAATGACAGGATTTAGGTATTTAACTAATTGCTGATTTTCAACTTCAGAATTGGTTCCTACCACCTGCAACTCTGCAACTTTGGCATCCGTCATGACTTTATATAAGCCAAACAGACCTAATGCCAGTACAGCGAATGCAATAACAAGTAATGCCCAGCCCCCCGCATTCACCATCTTTTGTTTAGGCGTAGGCGGTTTCTCGTGAATCGAGCTAATGGCTGGTCGCGTTTTGCGACGCATAGATGCAGGAAGTTGAGCCATAAATAATTAAGCCGACTTTGCTAAAGTTTGCTCTAAAATCGCAACACAGAGCTGATCAAAATTATAACCAACGGCTTGCGCTGCTTTTGGTACGAGAGAGTGGCTGGTCATGCCTGGAACGGTATTAACTTCCAATAACCAGAAATTACCCTGTTCGTCCTGCATCGCATCAATACGACCCCAACCTTCTGCGCCCACGGCTTGGAAAGCGCGTAAGCAGAGCGCTTGTAAGCTCTTCTCTTCTGCTTCGCTTAAACCGCAAGGAATGCCATATTCCACATCATTACGCTGGTATTTTGCTTCATAGTCATAAAAAGCAACGTCTGCTGGTGGTTGTAAACGAATCACGGGTAAAGGCTGACCATTCAGGAATGAAATCGTAAATTCACGACCTGTAATCCATTTTTCTGCCATAACCACAGCATCATGCTGGGTCGCTTTTTCAATGGCCGCTGCAAAGTCTTCTGCTTTCTCAACCTTACTCATGCCGACACTTGAGCCTTCATGTACAGGCTTGATAATGACTGGCAGACCCAATTCAGCAATCACTGGATCAAGATCGGTGTCTTTGGTGATAATGCGGTACGGCGCAGTCGGCAAATCACTGCCTTGCCAGATTTGCTTGGTTTTGACTTTATCCATACCAATTGCAGAACCTTGCACGCCAGTACCAGTATATGGAATATTCAACCATTCCAGTACACCCTGAATTTGGCCATCTTCACCGCCACGACCATGCAATACGATAAAAGCACGATCGTAACCCACCAGCTCAGTCACACTACGATCTTGCGGATCAAATGCTTCTGCCTGCACACCCGAACGCAACAATGCATCTAAAACGGCCTGACCGCTGTCCAATGACACCGCACGCTCAGCCGATTTCCCACCAAATAACACAGCAACTTTGCCGAATTTCGCAGCATTTGACACGTTTATATCCTTAAAACTATAAAACTTTTAATATTCAAAAAACAAAATTATTGGGCATACAAACGATGCTGAGCCAATTCTACCGAAATTGCACCCACGTTACCCGCGCCTTGTGTTAATAACAGGTCATTAGCTTGTAACACTTTTTGTAAAACGCTTGGTAAATTCCCTTCCACTGGATCAACCAGAATCGGTTCCACTTGACCACGCAGACGAATACTACGCGCCAAGGCACGGCTGTCAGCGCCCACAATTGGTTTTTCGCCTGCAGGATAAACCTCTAACAATAACAATTGATCGACTTGTGATAACACATCCACAAAGTCATCAAAACAGTCACGGGTACGGCTAAAACGGTGCGGCTGGAACAACATCACCAAACGACGATCTGGATGGCTGGCACGTGCAGCCTTAATGGTTGCTTCAACTTCTTTTGGATGATGACCATAGTCATCCACCAATTTCACCATGCCCTCGCCAACTTCATATTCACCTTGAACCTGGAAGCGACGACCAACACCGCTAAAGCCTTCTAAGGCACGGCAAATCGCACCATCAGAAACGCCTTCATCGGTTGCCACACCAATTGCAGCAAGCGCATTTAGGACATTATGTAAGCCAGGCTGGTTGATGGTGACACGTAATGGCTCACGGTCTTTACGCAATACCGTAAAGTGCGAACGCATGCCTTCCTGAGCTACATCAACTGCACGGATATCGTTGTCTTCATCGAAACCGTAAGTTAAAACTGGACGACCTACACGCGGTAAAATCTCGCGAATATTGGCATCATCACCACAGACAACTGCCAAACCGTAGAATGGCAGGTTATGCAAGAACTGGATAAAGGTATCTTTTAATTTATCGAAGCTGCCTTCATACGTATCCATGTGATCTGCATCGATATTGGTCACAATGGCGGCCATCGGCTGCAAATACAAGAATGAAGCATCCGACTCATCCGCTTCTGCCACGATAAAACGGCTTTCACCCAGCGCGGCATTGACCCCAGTGCTATTCAGCAAACCACCAATCACATAGGTTGGGTCAAGATTTTCTTCTGCCAACATGGTGGTCAATAAACTTGTGGTGGTAGTTTTACCATGCGTTCCCGCAACCGCGATACCATGACGGTAACGCATCAACTCACCTAACATTTCCGCACGGCGCACAATCGGTGTACGTTGTTCAATTGCAGCTTTAATCTCTGGATTTTCAGGATCAATCGCAGTCGATACCACCAGTACATTGGCATTTTTAATATTGTCTGCCGAGTGGCCGATAAACACCTTGATGCCATTGGCTTCGAGTTGAGCTGTCGTTTTCGACGCTTTAATATCTGAACCTGAAATCTTATAACCTTGGTTACTCAATACTTCAGCAATACCACACATCCCCGCACCGCCAATACCAACAAAGTGGATATTTTTAATACGGCGCATTTCTGGCACTTTAATCAGCTTTTTGGCTTGGTTTGGATTTGTAGGAGACATAGATAAACTCGAATTACAATTTTTTAATCAGATCAACCACATGCTGCGTCGCATTCGGTTGTGCTTGTTGACGTGCTTTAATTGCCATTTCAGAGAGTAGCTGGCGATTGAGCAAACTGGCAAATAACTCATCTAAAACAGCAGGTGTCATTTCTGCTTGTTGGCAAATTTTTGCAGCACCTGCATTTGCCAAAAACTTAGCATTTGCAGTCTGGTGGTCATCCACCGCAATAGGTAAAGGAACAAAAACCGCTGCCAGACCCGCTGTTGCAACTTCAGTCACAGTCAACGCGCCAGCACGGCAAATAATTAAATCAGCTTCACTATACGCTTTAGCCATGTCATGAATAAATGGCTCAACCTGAATATTTAATTGCTCAGATGCACCCTGATAAAGTGCACGCGTCGCATCTTGCTTATTTTGACCACATTGATGAAATACATTCAGCGGTACACTGACCTTTTTTAATGCTTCTGGCAAACGCTCATTTAACGCTTGCGCCCCCAATGAACCGCCCACAATTAAAATATTTAGTGGCAATTGTTCCTGTTCACGGGTTTGGTAACGCCATGATGGATTCAAAATCGCAGTGATTTCAGCACGCACAGGATTTCCTGTAGTCACCACTTTATCACTACTTGGGAAAGTATCTGGAAAAGCCTGACATACGGTTTTCGCGATACGTGCCAGTTGGGTATTGGTAAAACCTGCAATCGCATTCTGTTCATGGATCAACACAGGAATACCCAGCAAACGTGCAGCCAAACCACCTGGCCCTGCGACATAACCGCCGAAACCAGCGACAGCATCAATTTTAAGCTGTTTCATATAGCGCATTGCGCTTAAGGTTGCTTTTAGAATTTTGAATGGTGCACTGAGCTTACGTAGCAGACCATTGCCACGTACACCTTGAATATCAATCTGATAAATTGGAATATTTTGATCTTTGAGTAACCGGTTTTCCATTCCCGTCGGGGTCGCCAACCAAGAGACCTGACAGCCCTCTTGTTGCAGTTGTTTGGCAACAGCAAGCGCAGGAAAAACATGTCCACCTGTACCAGCGGCCATCATCATGACATGTTTGGGTTTGTTCTGTGGTGAATTGGTCACGGTTTAATTCTTCAACTCAAAAAAGGTTATCGTCTATTGTTTTCGAGCGTTATTTTAATCCTAAAGCTTCATTCACGAAAAGCGAATTTCACTTGTTTACAACAGAAAGCTGAGCTTTTTTCGATTCTTTGTTAAAAACTAGAGACTGCCGATATCTAAAAGCCCATTTGCATCCAAAATTCGAGTAAATACAAACGGGCAATTTGGTCAAAAAATAAGAATTATTTAATTTTTAAGCCCAGCTTCCAGCACTGCAAATAAATCATCTGCAATCGAGGTACCGAATTGTGCATCAATCTCGCGGATACAGGTTGGGCTGGTCACATTAATTTCAGTCACATAATTACCGATCACATCCAGACCAACGAAAACCAAACCTTTTTCACGTAAGAATGGGCCAACTTTTGCTGCAATCAATTTATCATTTTCAGTCAGTGGACGGGCCTGTCCTAAACCACCTGCCGCCAAATTACCGCGCACTTCACCATTTTGTGGAATACGTGCCAGACAATATGGAATCGGTTCACCATTGACCATCAAGATACGCTTATCGCCTTCTACAATTTCAGGAATATAACGCTGTGCCATGATCGGACGTGTACCCATTTCTGTGAGCATTTCCAGAGTCGAACCGATGTTTACGCCATCTTGATACAAACGGAAAATGCCCATGCCGCCCATTCCATCAAGTGGTTTCACAATCACATCGCCATGTTCTTTGATAAATTCACGAATCAGGCTTTGTTGTGAGGTCACTAGAGTTGGGACTTGTAGCTCTGGGAACTGGGTAGCAAATAGCTTTTCATTGCAGTCACGTAGCGATTGCGGCTTATTGATAATCCACGCCCCTTCACGCTCAGCCTGTTCCAGAATATAGGTGGTATAGACAAAGTTCATATCAAACGGTGGATCTTTGCGCATCAAAACCACATCGTAGTCCGCTAATGACTCTTTGCGCTTTTCGCCCAGCTCATAATAATGATTGTAATCTTCGAATACTTTCAAAGGAGAGATTAGACCAAAAGCCTTGCCTTGGTCGATATATAAATCGTGCTGTAATGCATAACCCAATTCATGTCCGCGACGGCTGGCCGCCCATAACATTGCCATGGTTGAATCCTTTTTAAGATTCACAGTTTCAATCGGGTCCATCACTACAAGTACACGCATAATCTGACGCTCGTATTTTTAATCTTGGCAAAAAGTATAACGAAGTTTACTGATGATGTTTAAACAAGTTATGTAATTATTAAATCTAAAAAATTCCAATTTATTCAAATCACTAGATTCAATTTATTTAAATAGACGATTTTCTTATGGATAAAAATTACTGGCAAATGAATCGATCGCCAGTAATTTGTAAAACATCAAATTTTAAATTCAACTTAAGCCAAAAGTTTTTGAATATCTTTGGCAATTTTTTCAGGTTTGGTGATCGGCGAATAGCGTTTTACTACCTCACCATTTTGATTAATCAGGAATTTGGTGAAATTCCATTTAATACTTTCACTCCCCAGAATCCCCTTGGCTTCAGAGGTTAAATATTGATACAAGGGATGTGCTGTTGGGCCATTCACATCAATCTTGGCAAACATTGGAAATGACACGCCATAATTACGCTGACAGAAGCTGCCGATTTCTTCGTTGCTGGATGGGTCTTGATTGGCAAACTGGTTACATGGGAAGCCCAAAATCACCAGTCCTTGTTGTTGATAGTCCTGATATAACTTTTCCAAACCTTCAAATTGTGGCGTGAGACCACATTGGCTCGCCGTATTCACGACTAATAATACTTTACCTTGGTAGTCCGCGAGGTTCTTTTGTTCGCCTTCTAACAGTTCAGCCTGAAAATCATAAATTTTGCTCATACATATACTCTCATCAATTAAATTGTGAACTTACCCAAAATGCGTTGCTTAATCATTCAGCTTGTTTATTTAATATTGCACACAATTATATTGTGTACAACTTAATTATGCGCAATGTACTTTTTAAACAATCCAATTTATACTGAATGTTCAACAATCAAGTCGAGCAAAAAAGATCATGGCTGAAGTTTCATTTTTGGATAACCAAGTGTGTTTTGCCATGTATTCCGCGACCAATGCCATGATTCGCCAGTATCGTCCGTTACTTCAGGAATACGATCTGACCTATCCGCAATTTATTGTGTTGCTGGCTTTGTATGAACAAGACAATGTGATGTTGTCTGAGATTGGACAAAAGACTTTTTTTGATTCGGGAACGCTGACACCGATTATTAAAAAACTCGAAGAAAAACAGTTTTTAAAACGTGTCGCAGTCAAAGAAGATGAGCGAATGAAAAAAGTGATCTTGCTGGAAAAAGCGCTGGCGTCAAAAGATGAGATTATCGCAATTCCGTTTAAACTCGCCTGCGCTTTAGGCATGGAGCAGAATGATCTACTGGCGATTCATAATCTTTGCCATCGTTTTTTAAAGGGTTTGGAACAAGCGAAACTCGAGTCTATGGAAAGTTAAATGCAGCAAGCGATTGTGGGTTTTCATCTCGACGAAGAAGGACATTATGTTGCTGATCTCGCCTGTGGGCATGGTCAGCATGTCCGTCATGACCCGCCTTGGCAAAATCGCCCGTGGGTGTTAACCGAACAAGGGCGGAAAGAGAAATTAGGGGTGATGTTGGAATGTAAGAAGTGTGAGGAGATGAAATCTAGGTAAGTAATCTTATCTTAAGCCTATCTGTTGTAATAGAAAAAATATATAATGGATATTAAAGCTAAAATTTTAAATGCAATTGAACATATGAATATAAAAATAGAGGTCTGATTATTCCTCATTTTTCACCTTTATTAGTAAAATAGAACTCCACAAATATTAATAATGATGTTACACACTGAAGGTGTAAATTTAGAGCTATTTTTTGAAGTATAGAATTTCATCAAGATTTAAGGAAATATTAAAAATGCAGAAAAAAAATGTTGGCATTATATTTGGAGGAAAATCTACCGAGCATGAAGTGTCTCTTCAATCCGCAAAAAATATTGTTGATGCGATAAATAAAGATAAATTTAACGTGACATTGATCGGTATTGATAAAAATGGAATATGGCATCTCAATGAAAGTACACATTTTTTACTAAATTCAGATAATCCATCTCTAATTTCCCTTCATCAATCAGGAAGAAATATCGCATTTATTCCTGGTAAAAATGAGGAACAAATTATTGAGTTTCAAGAAAAAACGCTATCACAATTAGATGTGATTTTTCCTATTGTTCATGGAACACTTGGAGAAGATGGCTCATTGCAAGGATTGTTAAAAATGGTGAACCTTCCATTTGTTGGTTCTCAAGTCTTAAGTTCAGCTATGTGTATGGATAAAGATATAACGAAAAGATTATTAAGAGATGCAGGTTTAAATATCACACCTTTCATAAAATTAGCTAAAAAGAATAGAAAGAATATAAGCTTTGAAATCGCAAGCTCTCAGCTTGGCTGCCCATTATTCGTAAAACCCGCTAATCAAGGATCTTCAGTGGGGGTCAATAAAGTCACTTCTCCAGAAGAATTTGAAGCAGCCTTAGAAACGGCATTCACTTATGATAATAAGATATTGATTGAGCAAGGGATTGATGGCAGAGAAATAGAATGTGCCGTTATCGGTAACGATGAGCCTTCAGCAAGCGTTTGCGGAGAAATTGAACTTGAAAATAGCTTCTATTCCTATGACACAAAATATATTAATGACAAAGGAGCAACAGTAACCATCCCCGCAAACATACCAGATGAAATTAGCGAAAAAATTAGAGAGATATCAATTAAAGCTTATGAAGTTTTAGAGTGTACAGGGCTGGCAAGAGTTGATGTTTTTTTAACAAAAAATGGAGAGATATTTATCAATGAAATAAATACTTTACCTGGTTTTACCAATATAAGTATGTTTCCAAAGCTATGGGAAGTAAGCGGGTTAAATTACTCTGATCTCATTACCCGCTTAATAGAACTCGCAATTGAACATCATGAGAATGATGCTCAACTAAAAAATACAGTTTCTTTAGATAAAAGAGTGTAAATGTTTTAAAAATTATCTCATTAGTCCTAATCACTTTTTATAAGCTGTAGCAGTCATTCTACTTCTGCAACGGCTTTTTTATTTCACTCTCAATCTTTTCATCTTAAAACAAAAAACCTTTCACATATTTGAAGCTTGACCTCAAGCCAACTTGAGCTTTTATAGTGATTTTTTAATCAAAAAAATACGGAGAGATTGATGAGTCATTCGAAGAAAACATTTCTCATATATGGAGTCAGCAAAGGTCTAGGAAAAGCCATTGTTAAAACTGTGCCAAAACCCACAGATACTATATATGGTGTATCTCGTACCCAACCAAAAGAAATTCCAAACTTAAACTGGATTTGTGCTGATCTATCCAAGCCAGAGCAGGCTGTAAGCGATGTAAAAACAGCAATTGGACAACAAAAAATTGATGTGCTGATTTACAATGTCGGGATCTGGGAGCAACAAGCTTTTAGCGAAGACTATAACTTTGAAAATGTTTCTGCTGCTGAAATCCACCAAATCATTAACATTAATATTACTACCTGTATCCAATCGATTCAGTCTCTCATTGAGAATCTTAAACACTCTGACAACGCTAAAATTATTCTGATTGGTTCGACTTGGGGCGTTGATAATCATAATGGTAAAGAACTTGTTTTCTCCGCTACCAAATTTGCCCTAAGAGGCATTGCACAATCCCTTCGAGAAATCTTACGTGAACACTTGATTGGCGTCAGTGTACTGAACTTAGGCTACCTTGCCAGTGAATACGAGATCAACAAATCAACTCAAGCCATTTTAGAAGAAACTAAATATTCTCTGATTCCATTATCAGATGTGATTCAGGCGATTCATTTTATTATTTCAACCAGCAAAGCAGCTTGTATCAAAGAGATACTCATGCCTGCCATGCTGGATAAAAATATCTAAACTCTTAGAACAACTTGAGTCTCGGAATAGAAACTACAACTGTTTCATCAAGGCGAATAAACGCGCCATATCGTATTTCCGACATCATCCGCAATCAACAGAGCACCGGTTTTATCTTCAGTGAGGCCGACTGGCGCACCATATAAAGATTTTTCATCTTTGGAATAGAAACCATTGACTACAGTGACAGGCATGCCATTTGGTTTACCATCTTTAAATGGAATAAAGATGACGTTATAGCCATTGAGAGGGTCTCTATTCCAACTGCCATGATTACTCACAAATGCGCCATTTTTAAACCGATCAGACAGCTGAGTGGTATTTGAAGCAAACCATAAGCCTAAAGGTGCAACATGAGAGCTTAATGCATAATCAGGTTTAATCGCTTTGGCAACCAGATCTGGACGTTGAGGCTGAACACGCTCATCGACATGCTGACCGAAATAGCTATACGGCCAGCCATAAAACCCTTTTTCCTGCACCGAGGTTAAGTAATCAGGCACCAAGCTAGCACCAATTTCATCACGCTCATTGACAATGGTCCATAACTTTCCAGTTTCTGGTTCCCATTGCAATCCGGTTGGATTTCGAATCCCGCTGGCAAAAATACGACTCGCCCCTGTGGCAACATCAACCTCGAGAACAGTTGCACGGCGATATTCGATCGCCAATCCATTTTCAGTAATATTACTGTTTGAGCCCACACCCACATATAATTTTTGCCCATTTTTACTCGCCAATAAAGCTTTCGTCCAATGATGATTCACCGTATCTGGCAAATCAGACAATTCAACACCTTGGTCGGTAATCTTGGTCGCATTCTCCTCGTAGTTGTATTTCATAATATTATTGGTATTTGCCACATATAGATGATTACCAATTAATTGCACACCAAAAGGAGAATGTAAGTTTTCCAAGAATTTATACTTCTTCCAATGACCATCTGCTTCCAGTCTAAGTAAAGTAATGCGATTTCCCCCTTTACCGCCTTTTCCTGATGATTTTTTAACAATACCAGCAATCGCCTGTTTCGGTGAGGTCAGTGGCGCCTCTCCTGGACTATTAGATTCCACAACGAGAATATCCCCATTTGGCAAGGTATATAGTTGACGCGGGTGCTCAAGCTGATCTGCAATCTTTTCAATTTTTAAACCCGCAGCAACCGTAGGTGTTTGCTGAGCTTTCCAACCTACTCCATTCGGCACTTTCATCGGGGGAACAAGGAAATTCTGGGCTTCAGGTAATTGTGGGTCTGGGCCATATTGTGTTTGAGGATCAAGCGGTTTCCCACCAGAACAGCCGAATAATCCAACGCTAACTAAAGCTGAAAAGAAAAATGTATTTGATATTTTCATATTTATTCTCCAATCAGCTTATTTTGTATATGAGTGGATTGATATAGATAATGCAGAGCAATAAGAAGGATCGTCAGCGTTGATAGAATAATATTTGCTGGAACGATGGCAAAAGCATCACGGCTATGTATAAAGGCATTAAATGTCGCTGCAATGATGGCAAAACCATAAAGCCAGAACCCAACGACATCTGACCTCCTTTGCTCTATCACTGGCCGAAACCAGACATAAAATAGATTGATAAAACGTGGAATAATACAAAATAGTAATCCAAATGTAATACACCATGCAGCTGCCTTTGCCCATAAGACCTCAGCAGTTTTATTATAAAAAATATCAAAAATCCAACCTGCAACAAAGAAACCAAAAGGTAATGGATTCAATAACATATAAATGGAATATAGGACACCAGATCTTGGATTGTTTTTTTTCATTCAAACTTCTTCCTTTTAGATTATTTATAGGTGCTCAATAATGATTTAAGTGAAATGCGCTTATAATTTACTGAAACACCATTCTGTATAATTTTCATCCACTATAAGTATTCTATGAAATAGCTGTCAAAATTCATCAAATATTGATTCTCAAAAAACTTTTGGGAAATAAATAAAACTGCTTCCATCTCTATGGCGAAAACAGACATTTTTGAGCTTTTTACTTAACAATAGGTTTCAAAATAAAAATAAATTCTGAGTTTTTTATGCTTTCGTAATTTTGTTTTTATTTAGCGTTACAGCTGAAGGTGATTTGTTCTTATACGATTACCGAGTAATAAATTGTAAACTCTCTCATTATGTTAAATAAAAGAGACTATTTTGTAAGATTAAATAGTCGCCTTCCGTCAAAACTTTCATTTTTTCTGATTGACCACACATATGTGAAATATTTCATAATAAAAAAGGAAGCCTCAGCTTCCTTTTTTACATCTAAAACTTAGATGCCATATTTTTCGCGATAAGCCTGCATATTGGCTAAAGCTTCTTTCTCGCCTTTGGCATCCAGATAATCCATCAAATCTTTCATGGTAATTAAAGCATGCACTGGGATTTCGAGTTCTTTTTGCACTTCCTGAATCGCAGAAAGTTCACCTTGACCACGTTCTTGACGATCTAGAGCCACCAAGACACCTGCAATTTCAGCACCTGCATTTTTCAAGATAGTCACTACTTCACGAATCGCAGTTCCCGCCGTGATCACATCATCAATAATCCAGACTTTCTGACCTGCAACTGATGCACCAACCAACACACCGCCTTCACCATGATCTTTGGCTTCTTTACGGTTAAAGCCCCACGGTACACTTTTGCCATGCACTTGAGACAAAGCCACTGCCGTAGCAGCCACAAAAGGAATTCCTTTGTATGCTGGACCAAAAATCACACCAACATTGTCACACTGTACCAGTTTATCGGCATAGCCTTGTGCCAGCAAAGACAGCGCTTCACCATCGTTGAGTAAACCCGCGTTAAAGAAATAAGGACTGACACGGCCTGATTTTAAGGTAAACTCACCAAATTTAAGCACACCACGTGATAATGCGAGTTCGATAAAAGCTTGCGGATGAAATGACACAGGCGTTGTCATATAAGGTGCTCCAAATTCTTTAATTGAGGTTAAACAGACGTATGATACCAAAGGATAGCTATCCAAGTGATGTAAAAATTCTTCGAGTCGTTTCAATTAACGTAAATGGCCTGCGTGCTTCTGTCACCAAAGGCCTACTCGAATGGTTAGAACAGTCAGGTGCAGATGTGGTGTGTATGCAGGAAAGTCGCATTACGCATGAGCAATGGACGGATAAATTTAAGCCTGAAGGATGGTACACCCACTTATTCCCTGCGGAGCGTGCAGGTTATGCGGGCACAGCAATTTATAGCCGCCTTCCTTTCGTCTCCGTCACCAACGGCTTAGGCTTTGAACTGGCAGATACTCAAGGCCGTTTTATTTCGGCTGAATTTGATTTAGGTCTGTCACAAACCGTTCATATTGCCTCGTTATACTTGCCATCAGGATCAAGCGGTGATGAAGCACAAGCACGCAAAGATGTGTTCCTACAAGAGTACGCCCAAATACTAAAACAATGGCGTGACGAGAATAAATCAATCATCGTATGTGGGGATTATAATATCGTGCACAAACGCATCGATATTAAAAACTGGTCAGGTAACCAGAAGTCATCTGGCGTATTGCCACATGAACGTGCTTGGCTCGATCATATGTATGATGAGTTGGGCTATGTAGATACCTTCCGTGAGGTGCGACCAGAAGCAGAGTTGTACTCATGGTGGTCAAATCGTGGTCAGGCCCGTGCGAAAAATGTCGGGTGGCGTATCGACTATCATTCATGCTCTCCAGACTGGAAAGCGCGTACTGCGAATGCATGGGTCTATAAAGAACAATGGTTTAGCGATCATGCACCCGTCATTATTGACTACAAAATACACGAATAAGTGAACACTTGTTCACTTTACCCGCTTCTTTAGCTTACAGAACTTGTCGCTTTTGTGTATTTTTATTTACCAGCTAGAACGGCATTATAGCTTCACGGCACAGGGAAGCGGTCAGGATGACCAAAAAGGGATAGGACGCCGTAGGAAGATAAAATAAACTTGATTCAAGTTTATTTGCATGGATGAGACATTGGACGTTGAAATGAGACCCGCATAATCAGGAAGATTAAATGCGGGTTTTCTCTTTTCTAGATATTAGATATTTTCTCTTCACCTTGTCGTTAGCACTTTTGCTCAAAAAGTATGATCGTTTTGATCATTTCATTACCTCTTAAAACCCTCTACCGATTAACTTAATAAAAAATTTCAACTGGCACATCACCTGCTTTTTACGTTAGGCTTTGATCCATATTTTTCATTCTTTCTATGGTTTTTTCACATGTTTAAAATTTATGGTATTAAAAATTGTAATTCGATGAAAAAAGCCTTTGATGCATTACAGGCAAAAGGAATTGATTATGAGTTCCATGATTACAAGAAACAAGGTATTGATGCTGCAACGCTAGCAATCTGGCTAAAAGAGATGGGTGCAGATAAAGTCCTGAATAAAAAAGGCACAACATGGCGTAAATTGACTGCTGATGAGCAAGCGCATGCAACCAGCAATGAGCAAAACCTGATTGAAACACTGATTGCTCAACCAAGTCTGATTAAACGTCCTGTATTGCAAACGCCAAAAGGCTTTGTGATTGGCTTCGATGAAGCAACTTATCAAGATCTATCTGCTTAAATCTAAATAAATAGCAGATACAAAAAAACCGAGTCATCAGGCTCGGTTTTTTTATGTTTATCTTGTGCTTAGTTGGTACGAATCCAGGTCTGGTTACGACCTAAAGCTGCAACGCCAATATAACCGCGTAATTTCAGCTTTTTACCACCTTCGATAATTTCAGCTTTTAATTTGTAGGTTTTACCGTTCTTGGGATCGATAATTGAACCGCCATCGTAATTCACACCACCTACATTTTTAAGGCCATGTACAATAGTCACGCCTTTAAGTGGTTTGTTGTGATAAGTTCCTTCACATTTAGAGCATGCATTTTCCTGACCTGCTACTAAATATTTTTGAATAGACGCGGTTAGGGTTCCATCCTTTTGCTCAGTAAACTTCACAATCGCCTTCGGCTGTTTTGTTTCATCATCGATGGTTTGCCAAACACTGCCATTCAGCGCATCCGCTGCATTGGCAAAAGTTGTTAAACCGAGCAATCCAAATGCTAGAGCAATTTTCTTCATTTTTGTAATATCCTTAAGGGGTCTTTCAAACTGAAAGTATTGAGAAGTTCAATCAATATTGCAATTCTTGATTATGACTATTTGGTATAACCTGCGTAAGAGTGACATAGCGCACAATTTTTCAGTTTTTATCATGATGTCTAGGCGCCACTTATATTCAAGAATTTTCTTATCGGTATACCCATCTAACAATATGGAAAAATTATGAAATTTGCTACTGTTTGGAAATATTATTTTACTGAATCTTTACTTAAAGCGACGATTCGGACACCGAGCCAATTTAATTTGGCGCCCAATGCTTTACGGCCGTTACTGGATCAACTCTGTCGCATATTTCCACAAAATTCAACAGTACAAATTCGACCATTACGCTTAGCGGGTGTCCGTGGTGAGGAAATTAAAGCTCAAGCTTCAGCAACACAACTGATTTTACATATCCACGGCGGTGCTTTTTTCTTGGGTAGTCTCAATACCCATCGTGCATTGATGACCGATATTGCGGCACGTACGCAAATGCAGGTGATTCATGTTGATTACCCACTCGCACCCGAACATCCTTTTCCTGAAGCCATTGATGCGATTTTTGATGTCTATCAAGCATTGCTAGTTCAAGGTATTAAACCCAAAGATATCATTATCTCAGGTGACTCTTGTGGTGCGAATCTTGCCTTGGCATTGTGCTTACGCCTCAAACAACAGCCTGAACTGATGCCAAGCGGCCTGATTTTGATGTCTCCTTATCTGGATTTAACCTTAACCAGTGAATCGTTACGCTTTAACCAGAAACATGATGCATTGCTCTCCATTGAAGCTTTGCAGGCGGGTATTAACTATTATTTAACAGATGGTATTCAGACAGATGATCCCCGTGTTTCACCGCTATTTGATGATCTGACAGGCTTACCACCGACTTTGGTACAAGTCGGTTCTAAAGAGATTTTGCTGGATGATTCAAAGCGCTTTAGAGAAAAAGCTGAAAAGGCCGATGTAGAGGTGAACTTTAAACTTTATACAGGCATGTGGCATAACTTCCAGATGTTTAATGCCTGGTTCCCTGAGGCTAAACAAGCCTTGGCAGATATTGCTGAATTCGCACATGCCTTAGATCGCGACTAAGCATCATCAAAATATGTGTAAAAAATGGTCAGCTTAGGCTGGCCATTGTCACTCTTCATTCAGTTTGGTCATCATCAAATAAAAATCATTGAATATTCTGATAACAGCTTATTTTTCAAAATATTTTTCCCGTCCTGATTTGCACTAAATCCTCCAGATGCAGACTTTTTTCTCATTCTAAAGATGCTATTGTTATTTGAATAATCGTTCCTCCGTATTTTGATGACGGATATACAGTTCCTAGGAATCTCATTGCATAAAAGGATGCATGCCAATGGTGAAGATTCATTTTAATAGGTCAACTGACGCAAAAAGATGGGGCTTTCGGCTTTCTTGGGAACATCATATTGTCGTCAATTGGACCATGCTTAAAAAAAGCATTTTATTACTGATACTTGCTGCATTAATGAACCTGTTCTGGATCAGTTGGGACATTTTCGTACTCATGAATCCTGTTTATTCAGAATGGGTACATCTCAAACTGGTCCGTTCACAATTATGGACCAGTCTGATTATGCTGGTGGTTTTGATCCTGTTGATTATTCCCTGCCACCTGTTCAGGGAACAACACTGGGCACAGGAAGTCCTCCCGATCCTCAGTGTGCAGGTCTTTACCGCGATGCTATGCCATAACAGCTATCTGGTCGGCAGCTTTAGTCCTGCCACCATGGTGGGCTATGTCAGTGTCGTGGGTGTCGGTCTGGTGCTTTTCGACCGCCGTATGGTGTATTGCGCTCTCATTCCTGCCACGCTGGCCTTGTTCTTTTGTAATTACCTGAGCATGGTCGGAATACTCACCTACGCGCCATTATTTAACATGCAACATCTGAATCAGGTCGCCATGCATCCATTCTGGGTAGGTAGCATGATGTTTTTTCTGGTTCCCATCTTGCTGGCCTGTTTATTTCTATTTGAAATTTTACTGACCCAATGGCGTACTCGTGAAATGACCATCCAGATTTTAAGTCGTCTTGATCCCCTGACCAATGTCCTGAACCGGCGCAGTATCGGGAGTTATTTAGAAAGATTACATCAGCAGCCTGATCAGCAGTATTCAATTGTGCTGCTCGACTTGGATCATTTTAAAAATATTAATGATCATTTCGGACATAGCATGGGAGATCAGGTACTGATTCAAGTCGCCCAATGTCTGGCAACCCATCTCAGAGAGCAGGATATTATTGGGCGCTTTGGTGGGGAGGAGTTTATTTTATTGCTGCCCAATACCAATACAGCTCAAGCACAAAAGGTTGCAGAGCGCTGTCGGCAGGCCGTATCTCAATTGCGTTTTATCACCGAACATAAGCAAGAATTCAGTATTAGTGCCAGTTTCGGAATTAGCAGCTCACTCAGTGCCGATGAGCCACATCTGATTATCAGTCAGGCGGATCAGGCCCTGTATGCTGTAAAAGCAGCGGGACGCAATCAGGTCAAAATCTTTACCGATCTGATCACCCGCTAGCAAAGTGAAGGCATTGATTTGCCTTCACTTGAGCCCCAATCAGGCTTTTAAAAATTCTTCCCGATGTTGGCGATAAGGCTCATCAAAAAGCACAAACGTCTGTTCTTGCTTGGCTTCAGCAATCCATTGTTGTACCGAAGGCAAAGCCAATATTTTCTGCATATAACTTTGGCTAGAAGCCGAGATGGGTAATTTATAACAGTCAAAACGCATCACCACAGGCGCGTAAAATGCATCGGCAATACTAAATTCGCCACACAAAAAACTGTCATCATCTGGACGTTCTGACCAGATCTGATCAATTCGGGCAACATCAGCACGTAATTGAGCATGCTCTGCCCATAACTGCTTGCCAATATGCGTTAGCTCAGCTTCGACATTCATAGGACAAAGATTACGTAATCCCTGAAAGCTACTGTGCATCTCGGCACTGATACAACGCGCTCTGGCACGCAGGGTTTTATCTTGCGGCCATAAGGCATGTTCAGGATGTTGTTCTGCCAGATATTCACAAATAGCCAGCGTATCCCAAACCACCAGATCACCATCCACAAGTGCAGGTACTTTCCCTGTTGGATTCAGTTTCAGAATTTCTGTTTTGAATTGACTATCTGCATCAAAGCTATCGAACTGAATCAGCTGTTCCTGAAATGGAATACCTGCTTGTTTCAATAAGATCCACGGACGCATTGACCAGGTCGAATAATTTTTATTGCCAATCAAGAGCTGATACATATTTATTATTTTCCTTTAAATAAGGCGAGTTGTTGTAATAGCTCGGCTTTCTGGAACGCACCAGTTAAACGTAGCGAGCGAATTTCTTGTTGTTGCTGATCGAGGAATAAATAGGTCGGTGGCCCCAAGATATCCCACTGCGCTAAAAGTGCCTGATGCGATGCATCATAGTGGCTTAAATCCAGTTTAATCAGATAATAACCCGATAACGCCTGCTGGACTTCGGCATCTTTTAAAATACGATGCTCAATCGGCTGACAAGCGACACACCAATCCGCATAAACATCGATCACGATACCGCGATCTCTGGGTGCATTGGCGAGAATATGCTGAAACTCATCCGCAGTTTGTGCCACATGCCATTCAGCAAGTTTATCTGCCTGAACCGAGCTGAGACTTTGAATATGCTGGTATTGATTAAAAGCTAATGCGGGAATGACCAAAATCAGCAATATCGCATACAGCCATCGCAACTTGGATTTCTGCCCAAACAGACGATAAACCGCATAGATAATAAATGCCAGACCGAGAATTAAACTCAGGATTTGAATCGCTAATTCTGGCAATAAAGGACGAATAAAATAAAGACTCAAGGCGAGCATTAAGAAGGCAAAAATCACCTTGATCTGATTCATCCAGTCGCCAGCTTTCGGTAAGGCTTTAGCACCTAAAACACTTGCCAAAAGCAAAGGTATGCCCATCCCAAAACCAAGCGTAAAGAGTAATAATGCACCTTGCCATTGACTCTGTGTTTGCGAAATAAATAGCAAAACCCCAGCAAGTGGTGCAGTCATGCATGGCCCCACCAATAACGCTGAAATCATGCCCATTACACTGGCACCCACCAGCGTGCCGCCTTTTTGATTGGATTGCATCTGATCCAGTCGATTGACCCAACGCTGTGGCAATTTCAGTTCGAACAGGCCAAACAGATTGAGAGCAAACACCACAAACAATAAGCTAAATGCAATCAATGTGGCGGGTTGCTGTAACCAGCGCTGAAAATTCAAACCTGCTGCGGAAGCAATCAAACCCAGTACCGCATAGACCAGCGCCATACTGACCACAAAGGTCAGTGCAATTGACCATGCTTTAACACCTTTATTGTCACGTACGATCAACGAGGTCAGGATCGGTAACATCGGTAATGAACACGGCGTAAAAGCCAATAAAATCCCTAAACCTAAGAATAACAGGATGCTATAAGCCAGCGAATGTTGCTCAAGTGCACTCGACCATTTCTGGTCTTGGGCCATTACACCTGAATTGCCTTGTGAGGGTGATTCTGCGCCTGCTTCAGCCTGTACTTCACTACTTGCGGGTTGTTGAGCATTGAATGCGCTAGATGAACGTGCCACGTCCAGAAAGCTTTTTTGGGTATTAGAACTGACATTTTGAGCACTCACCAAACCATCGGCGTCAGTCTGAAATTCAATATTTTGGGGTGGATAGCAAATTCGGTCTTTGGCACAACCCTGCCACGTCACACGATAGTGTTGTGATGCTTGAGTAGGAATACTGAATTCAGCTTGTTGATAATAAACTTGGCTATGGCCATAGTTTTCATCATATTGCTCAACTGCTTTAGGCAAATTTAATGTAACAGGTTGATTGCCCTGCTGGACTTCAAATTTATGCTGATATAAATAGTAATTGGGCTGAATCGACCAATGCAAACGTGCCTGATTCGCTTGCGTCGATTCAACCGTAAATGCAAATGCCTGTTCAGGACTGAGTAAAGGTGCCGATGAATTCTCTTGGGCATAGGTCAATGACCCACATAACAACAATAACGTCCCAAGAAAATAACGCATCAATGCAAAACCTTCTCCATCTCGAACAGACATTTTCATTCTCATCTCACTATTTTTCTCCTGAATCTCTCTCCCACTTATGTAGAAGTGAATTTAAGAGAATTCAGGAGCATTATTATTAGAATAAAACCGATACGCCGAAGCCACCGTTATAGCTTTTCTGATTGCCATTGAGATCCACCCCAATGCTAGCGTCCAGCTGCGTACGATTATTCAAGGCATAAACCAGACCCGTGCCGAGACCATATTCATAATCCTGACTTTCTGCTTTACGGTAAATAAATTCAGAGAAGCCAGATAATTTACCCGCGATCTTATAATCAATGGTTGGTACAGCTGTAACTGCCCAATCGCTGTTTTGCGCTTCATAACGCATGGTAATAGAAGTACCAATCAGGTCGCTAAATTCATAAGCAACAGCTGAGGTTAAGCTATAGATATCATCATGGTTGGTGAACTCATCGTTACCTGTCGCAATGATTGCTTCTGCTAACAAAGCCATTGATAAGCGGTCATCTTTTAAATCAATCGCTTTTTTTAAACCAATGCTGACATCACCTAAACCATTGGTTTCTTTTTTCATGCCAGCACGCTTGTATTGCTGCCAGACTGGACCTTGCCAACCCAATTGCAATTCAAGGCCATCTGCCAGACCTGTACGCAATAACATATCGCCATTTAAGGTCAGGGTTTTATCTTTTACTCCATCGACATTACCTTCTTGGTAGCTGACGCTCGGTAAACTTTGTTCCCATGCCAATTTTCCAACAGGTGTAATACCTGTGCCCATGCCCGCTCCAGGACGGTCAAAAGAAAAATCAGCCGCAAAAGCACTGCTTGCCATCATCGATACGGCAATCACACTTAAAGTTTGAAAAGTTTTCATCATGTTCCTCTTTCTCTTGTATCGGCTGGGCTTATGCGCCTAGCTCTTTTGACATCTTTGCGCCATGCTGACGTAACAATTCCAGTGTTGCACGTTCTTCTGGCAATGATTCTGACCAGTCAATTTCATCAAATTCACAATCAAAGAATAATTGGCTAATTGAAGATAAAACGGTTAAACCTTCTTCATCACGAGTATTTGGATCTACTTTTTCTTCGAGTAAACGTTGTACCACAGGTACACAAGCCGAACTTGCTGCATCCCAAAGCGGGCCATAAAATTCTTCAGCATCCCATAAGTGCAAATTGGCTTTGGCCTGAATCAGGGCATCTAAAATATCTAAATAAACTTGAAGCGATTGTTGCTTTTCTTCTTCGCTTAATGGCTGGCCTGCTTCATACGCTTCACAAATTGCTTCCCACCATGTGAATAAACCATCACAAATCACTGACACAGGCGGCCCTTGTTCAGGATCAATAAAATTCGGGTCGAGTCCTTCAGCAAGTAAAGATTGCACTTGGTCTAAATCGAGTTGTTGTATGGCTTGCACCAAGGCCTGCTGTTGCTTATTTAACATGACCAATTCTCACAATATTTTTTAATGAATGTATTATGCCGAATATCCTGACAGGATTTTATAAAACCATCTAAAAAATCATGTAGAAATTTGATACAGGCATAAAAAAAGCCCCAAATGAGGCTTTTTTTTATGCGTTGTCTCGTCCTAGATAAGGTTGACACTTTCTAAACTTAAATTTGGAGAGTGTAATGAAAACAATAGTTAAAAGAACACAACGAGATTACAGCTTAGCTTTTAAATTATCAGTCGTAGATCAAGTTGA
>Ga0308161_1000449_pt1 | contig 66076 bp, 52 predicted proteins | sample PhyFR2_FD_201034 | JGI IMG/M metagenome (GOLD analysis project Ga0308161, IMG submission 201034) | Phyllosphere microbial communities from UC Gill Tract Community Farm, Albany, California, United States - DLSLF.R2 | ecosystem: Host-associated > Plants > Phyllosphere > Unclassified | place: USA...
GGGCTGCGGCCAGGCTGACGTGACCTTGAAGGAAGGCATCGAGCGCACTCTGCTCGAGCGCATTCCGGAGCTCAAGGGCGTTCGCGACGTGACCGACCACACGCAGAAAGAAAACGCCTACTACTAAGGCGTTCGCTGCGAACATGAAAAACGGCGCCCCGTGAGCGCCGTTTTTTTATGCCTGTGGCTTGATCATGCCCACGCTCCGCGTGGGCATGCAGCCCGGGACGCTCCGCGTTCCACTCACGGTCGGTACAAATGCGCATGCCCGGCGCGATACAACGAAGACTCGCTAAACACTTCACTGCCCAACACCCGCCCGACCAGAATCAACGCCGTACGCCGAAACCCTTTGGCCTCGACCTTTGCGGCAATGTCCGCCAGTGTACCGACGACCCAGTCCTGATCCGGCCATGTCGCGCGGTGAATCACGGCAATCGGGCAGTCCGCGCCGTAATGCGGCAGCAGTTCAACCAGTATCTTTTCCAGGTGATTGACCCCCAGATGAATGGCCATGGTCGCACCATGTTGCGCCAGGCTGGCCAGCTCTTCGCCGGCGGGCATTGCGGTCTTGTCGGCGTAACGGGTCAGAATCACGCTTTGCGAGATGTCCGGCAGAGTGAGCTCGGCGCCCAGCAGCGCTGCGCATGCCGCCGTCGCGGTCACGCCCGGAATGATCTCGAAAGGAATGTTCAGCTCACGCAAGTAGCGGATCTGCTCACCAATCGCGCCGTACAGACCTGGATCCCCCGAATGCACACGGGCCACATCCTGGCCTTGGGCATGGGCAGTTTTGATCAGGTCGATGATCTGTTCCAGATGCAGTTCAGCGCTGTTGACCACGATTTCGGCCTGATGACCTTCCAGCACCGCTGCGGGTACCAGCGAGCCGGCATAAATGATCACCGGGCAACTGCGAATCAGCCGTTGGCCTTTGACGGTGATGAGTTCCGGGTCGCCGGGGCCGGCGCCGATGAAGTAGACAGTCATCGTTGAATCCTTGTGAAGAGGCGCAGGCACACTGCAGATGAAACGTGCTCATGATCAATGGCGGGGATTATCGGGATTTTATGCAGCGCCGGCCAATGCCAGCGTGGCCTGCGCATATTTCTGCCGGTGGATCAGCAGTTTTGCCGGCGCCTGAATCAACTGCTCGGCCAGCGCCAGCGCGGCGCTTTCCGCCACGCCGTAGCAGCCGGTGCGTTCAAAGGCGATCTGCGATTGATGGCTGAGGCGCTGTTGATAGGGCGCCAGTTCGGCACTGTTGAAATACTGCAGCGGCAGGTTCAATTGTGTGGCCAGTTCCAGCAACCCCGGTTCGTCGCGCTTGAGGTCGATACTCGCCAAAGCCTTGACCGCTCGCAGCTCGATGCGGTGCGCCTGCAACGCTTGATCGAGTAGTGCACGCAGCGTACTGGCGGGACAGCCGCGCTGGCAGCCGAGGCCGACCACGAAGGTCGGCACTGCGCGGTCATTGGTCATTCCTGATATCGGCCTGCGCTTTTGCGGCGGAACAACCATGCACTGATCAAGCCCAAGGCCAGCCAGAACGCGACGTTGGTCAGCTGCGAAGCAATTTTGAACTGGGTTTCCAGTGCCTCTGGGGCAAGCATCGAATGCACCTGGGGTTGCGGCGCGCCGATCACATGGGGCACGGCGAGAATCGCCACACCGAGAAGCTTCATCAGCCAGTGACGACTGAAGGCAATCAGTGCCAGGCCGACGGCGGTCGAAGCGGCAGTGCCGATCCACCAGATCTGCCGCGATGCCAGATCGGCAGCCGCAGTGCCCGGCAATTCAGGTGGCAGGCCCAAGGTCGGCGCGAGTACGAACGTCGCGTAACCGGCCAGACCCCAGAGCAGCCCTTGCGAGGTTTTGGTTGGCGCGCGCAAGGTGTACAGGCCGGCGAGCATCAGGGCGAAACCCACCGCCACCACCAGATTGCCGCCAGTGGTCGAGACCACGCGCTGCCAGCCGTCTTCCGGCTCCCAGGCCTCGCCATCATGGCTGTGGGCGGCGGTGCCGGCGGCGTGTTCGTGAATTTGCGCGACCGGTTCGGATTTCTCGAAGGATTCGGCCTGCAGAATCAGTGGCGATACCCAGAAACTCTGCAGCAGGGTCAGCAGCAGGGCGGCGAGCAAGCCGGTGAAGCCTGCGGTTTGCGCGATACGCTTGATCATCTCGGCAGGCCTCAGTGGCACGGGAACGCGGCGCTGTGGCGGGTATCGTGGGCGGCGTTGTGCACCGCTTCGATGTGCGAGAAACCGGCGAACCAGACCAGGCTGGCACCGAGGATCGAGGCGAAGAGGGCGGCGGCCACGCGTTGGCCGAGTGTGGTGCTGCTGGAGGTGTGGTCAGTGTGGCTGACGGTATTGCTGATGATCGACATAGCGCTTCCCTCTGAAATGTCAGCGGGTAAACAGAGCGCATGAAAATCCCTGCGAGCCGGGCACGCAGGGATTTCGAACAGCGCCCGCCCACCGCGGGTTTGTTTGTGGTCAGCCGCGCTTGCGCGCGCTGGGTGTTGCGGGCCGGTCTCCGGGCTCGCGAGGGGTTGGCACGAGGCCGACCTGCAAGCATCACCTTCCCATGCCGGGGCACAGTGGATCTGACGCTTCGCTCGCTTACCGTTGCGGGGGCAGCACCGGACTGACATGGCCTTGAGTAAAGCACATGATTCACCGGTTTCCCGTTTCACCCTGTGAAGGGCACCCGTAACAAGGTGGGCAGGAGAACATGGGTTTGGGTTTTTAGTCAATTTCCGGGGAGTTTTCGGTGCTGCGCTGGGGGTGTTTTTCTGATGTTTTTGTGTGTATATCCGTTGCTGCGGGTGTTGCTGATTACGGTTTCGCCCTTACGGCGAGGCACTTTTTCCAAACGCCGAAAAAGTACCCAAAAAGGCTTGCTCCTACGTTCGGCCCTCGCAGGCTCGGGTTCTTTCGCTGCGGGACTGATCCGGGCGCAGCGGCTACGGTTTGCTTCGCTGCACCTCCTTCCGCTGTGTTCGACTGCGTCGAACGGTCGCTGCGCTCCCACGCCCGGATCAATCCCTCCACTCAGCCTTCCGACGTCGCCGGTGGATCAAGATCAAGAGCACTCGAGCTAACGCTCATTGTTGAGTGGTGAAAAGCGTGTGGTCTGCTTTGGATCTGTGTTGGATTCGCCCCTCATCGGAACGCCGCCCGCCCAGCCCTCTCCCGAGGGAGAGGGGGCCGATTTGCGGGCTTTTCAGAATCTGCATTCGACTCGATATCGCAAGTCGGCGTATTTCGCCTAAACACCTCGGTCAGTCCCCTCTTCCTCGGGGAGAGGGCTAGGGTGAGGGGCTCTAGATCTGGCTTTTGCTTTGGCTTTGATCTTTTGCCCCTTCAGCAGGCTGCGCCCGGATCGATCCCGTAATGAAGGTACCCCGAGCTCCAGCGAGCGGGCCGTACGCCGGGGCAAAGCCTTTTGGTTCCTTTTTGCTGTGCCGGCACTCCGGCGTTTGAAAAAGGGACTCGCTGTAAGAGCAAAACCTTAAGAAGCCGTTACCGCAGCAACGGATATACCCCCAGTTTCAGACTCACCGACCATTGACCCACGACGGACCCATGCGTAGCCTTGCGCTTTCGAGGTTCTTCGGCACTCGCCGAAGCTAAGAAGGGAACGCGGTCAAAGCCGCGGCTGCCCCCGCAACTGTGAACGGTGATGTTCGTTGCCACGCCACTGCCAGCTCAACCGATGAGCCAGCGGGAAGGCGCAATGAACGCCAGGCCCAGCGCCTGAACGCCGTCAGCCAGGAGACCTGCCTCGTCACAGATTCTCACTACAACCGGGCGGGGTGATCCGGTGGCGAATGCTTCCGGCGTGCATGCGCGCTGCCGGTTCTCGTCCCGTATGCCCGCCGCTTGCCAAAGGGCATACCGATGAAAACACTGGCCAAACTCCCCGTCACCATCGTCACCGGTTTCCTCGGTTCGGGCAAAACCACGCTGCTGCGGCACATGCTCGATAACGCTCAGGGCCGGCGCATCGCGGTGATCGTCAACGAGTTTGGCGAGCTCGGCATCGACGGTGAGATCCTCAAGCAATGCACCATCGGCTGCACCGAAGAAGAGGCCAGCGGCCGCGTATATGAGCTGGCCAACGGCTGCCTGTGCTGCACGGTGCAGGAAGAATTCTTCCCGGTAATGCGCGAGCTGGTTGCCCGTCGCGGCGATCTCGACCACATCCTTATTGAAACCTCGGGCCTGGCCCTGCCAAAACCGCTGGTGCAAGCCTTCCAGTGGCCGGAAATCCGTAGCGCCTGCACCGTTGACGCGGTGATCACCGTGGTCGACAGCCCGGCCGTCGCTGCTGGCACCTTCGCAGCGTTCCCGGATCAGGTCGATGCCCAGCGCAAACTCGATCCGAACCTTGATCACGAGTCGCCGCTGCACGAATTGTTCGCCGATCAACTGGCCAGTGCTGACCTGGTCATCCTCAACAAGGCCGACCAGACCAGCGCGGAAGATCTGGCTCGGGTCCGCGCTGAAGTCGCCGAAGAGCTGCCGCCAGCGGTAAAAATCATCGAAGCCAGCAATGGCCGCCTGCCGCTCGACGTGCTGATCGGCCTCGGTGCCGGCTCCGAGGAGCACATCGACAGCCGCCACAGTCACCACGATCACCACCATGACGGTGATGACGACGATCACGATCACGACGCGTTCGATTCGATCTCAATCGAACTGCCGCAAGCCGATGAAAGCCTGCTGCTCGATGCGCTGACGCAACTCGTGGTGCAACACGGCATTCTGCGCGTGAAAGGCTTCGCGGCGATACCGAACAAGCCGATGCGCCTGTTGATCCAGGGTGTGGGCACGCGTTTTGACAAGCATTTCGACCGTCAGTGGGGCGCCGAAGAAGCGCGCGTCACGCGTCTGGTGCTGATCGGTCAGGAACTCGATGCCGCACAACTCGAAGCGCAATTGCGCGCTGCGCTCAGCGTTTAAGCCATGCACCTGCTCAGGACCCAGCCCGGCGGATTCGTCTCGGACGACAACATTGCCGATCTCGGACAAACCCCCGCCGAGCTGGTGATCCTGTGCAGCGGCGATTCCAGCCTGGCGCTGCTTGCCGAGGCTGCGCAGCAATTGCCGGATGACTATCCGAGCCTGCGTCTGGCCAACCCGATGCAGGTGCAGAATCATGCCTCGGTCGATCTGTATGTCGACGAAGTGCTGCGCCACGCCAAGGTCATTCTGATCTCCCTGCATGGCGGCATCGCCTATTGGCGCTATGGTGTCGAGCGGCTGGTCGAGCTGTCCGAACGCGGCGTGCAACTGATTCTGGTGCCCGGCGATGACCGCCCGGACCCCGAGCTCAGTGACTTGAGCACGGTCAGCGCCGAAATGCGCGATCGACTCTGGCAATTCCTGCGTCAAGGCGGCATGGGCAATGCGCTGGATTTCTTCCGCTGCTTGGGCAACCAATGGTTTGCCCGGGATTATTCGTGGGGCGAGCCGCAAACCCTGCCGCGCACGGCGATTTATCACCCACAGAAAAACAGCGCTGCCCTGAGCGACTGGCAAGCCGAATGGCTACCCGGTCAACCGGTGGCGGCGCTGTTGTTTTATCGCTCGCATTTGCAGGCGGCGAACACGGCGTTCATCGATGTGTTCTGTCAGCGTTTGCAGGCAGCCGGACTCAATCCGCTGCCGATCGCGGTGGCCAGTCTGAAAGAACCCGGTTGTCTGTCGGTGGTCGAGGACTGGCTGGATGAAGTCGAGGCGGGGGTGATTCTCAACACCACCGGTTTTGCCCAGTCCAGCCCCGAAGCACCGCATCTGCGCCCGTTTCGCCGCAACATTCCGGTGATTCAAGCGATCTGCGCCCAGGACAACGAGCCCGGCTGGCGCGACAGCGAGCAGGGCCTCGGACCGCGCGATTTGGCGATGCACATTGCTTTGCCGGAACTCGATGGACGCATCATCAGCCGACCGATCAGCTTCAAGGATCTGGCTTGGCGCAGCGAGCGCAGCCAGTCCGATGTGGTCTGCTACCGCGCCCAGCCCGAACGCATGGATTTCGTCGCCGAACTGGCGCGGCGTTGGGTTGCTTTGGCACACGTGCCGAACGGCGAAAAACGCATCGCGCTGATCCTCGCCAACTACCCGACCCGCGACGGCCGCATCGGCAATGGCGTCGGCCTCGATACGCCGGCGGCGGCGCTGAACATTCTGCGCGCATTGCGCAACGAGGGGTATCCGATCACAGCCGAGTTGCCCGACAGCGGCACCGAACTGATCCAGCAACTGCTCGGCGGTGTCAGCAACGACCTCGATAGTCTCGACCTGCGCCCGTGCCAGCAAAGCCTGGCGATGGACGATTACCTTTCAATGTTCAATGCGTTGCCGGAAGCGAATCGCGCGGCGGTAGTCGAGCGTTGGGGGGCGCCGCAAAACGATCCGATGTGCCGCGACGGTCGCCTGATGATCGCCGGTCTGCGTTTCGGTCTGACCTTTGTCGGCATCCAGCCGGCCCGGGGTTATCAGGTCGATCCGAGCGCGGTGTATCACGACCCGGATCTGGTTCCGCCGCACGGTTATCTGGCGTTCTATTTCTGGTTGCGCAACACCTACGGGGCCCACGGCGTGATCCACGTCGGCAAGCATGGCAATCTCGAATGGTTGCCGGGCAAAGGCGTCGGCCTTTCGGAGAATTGCTGGCCAGACGCGCTGCTCGGGCCGCTGCCGAATATTTATCCGTTTATCGTCAACGATCCGGGCGAGGGCGCTCAGGCCAAACGCCGCACGCAAGCGGTGATCATCGACCACCTGATGCCGCCACTGACCCGCGCCGAAACCTACGGGCCGCTGCGCAATCTGGAGCTGCTGGCCGACGAGTATTACGAGGCGCAACTGCTTGATCCGCGCCGTGCCCGCGAGTTGCAACGCGACATTCTGCAACTGGTGCGGGACACGCAGATCGACAGGGAACTGCAACTGGACGCAGCGCTGGACAGCGATGCCGATGCGGCGATCTGGTTGCCGCGTCTGGACACTTATCTGTGCGACCTGAAGGAATCGCAGATTCGCGATGGGTTGCACATCTTTGGCGAATCGCCGAGCGGGCGCTTGCGTATCGACACCTTGCTCGCGTTGCTGCGCATCCCGCGCGGTGACGGCAAGGCCGCGCAGTCGAGTCTGCTGCGAGCACTGGCTAAAGCGTTTGATCTCGGTTTTGATCCGCTGGATTGCGCCTTGGCCGATCCTTGGAACGGCCCGCGTCCGATCGGGTTGCAGGCCATCAGCGAAGAAGTCTGGCGCACCGCCGGCGACACCCGCGAACGCCTCGAACTCTTCGGCGCAGACCTGATCTCCCAAGCACTGAATGTCCCATGTGGGAGCGAGCCTGCTCGCGAAAGCGGTGTGTCAGTAAAAGACCAGTTGTCTGACCCGACGCCTTCGCGAACAGGCTCGCTCCCACAAGGGCCGGGGTGGGCGGAGGTTGATTCGATACTCGAGCATCTGCGCGAAGTCGTCGCCCCACGCCTCGATGCTTGCGGCCCGGCCGAAATGCGCGGTCTGCTTGACGCCCTCAGCGGTCGTTTCGTCCCCGCCGGCCCCAGCGGCGCGCCCAGCCGTGGCCGTCTCGACGTCCTGCCCACCGGGCGTAATTTCTATTCAGTCGACGTGCGCAATCTGCCAACAACTACTGCGTGGCGCATCGGTTTCCAGTCCGCGACGCTTATCCTTGAACGACACTTGCAGGATCACGGCGATCACTTGCGCCAGCTCGGCCTGTCTGTCTGGGGCACCGCAACCATGCGCACCGGCGGCGACGACATCGCTCAGGCCATGGCGTTGATGGGCGTGCGTCCGGTCTGGGCCACGGGCAGTCAGCGCGTGGATGATTTCGAGATTCTGCCGCTGAGTCTGCTCGATCGTCCAAGAGTCGACGTGACGCTGCGGGTTTCGGGGTTTTTCCGTGATGCGTTTGCCAATCTCATCCGCCTGTTCGACGCCGCCGTGCAAGCGGTGGCCGCGCTGGACGAGCCGGACGACTTGAACCCATTGGCCGCCAAGGTGCGCGCCGAACGCCAGGCGCTGTTGCAGTCGGGCGTCGATGAAGACACCGCGCGGCGTCAGGCCGGGTGGCGCATCTTCGGCGCGAAACCGGGGGCGTATGGCGCCGGGGTGCAAGGCGCCATCGACGGGCGTTTGTGGCAGAGCCGCGAAGACCTCGCCGAGGTTTACCTGAACTGGGGCGGCTACGCTTACGGCGGCGCCGACGAGGGCACGGCTGCCCGCGAGCAGTTCAGCCAGCGCCTAAGTCAGGTGCAGGCAGTTCTGCAGAACCAGGACAACCGCGAGCATGACTTGCTCGATTCCAACGATTACTACCAGTTCCAGGGCGGCATGCTCGCTGCGGTGGAGATGCTGCGCGGCGAAGCCGCGGCCAGTTATTACGGCGATCACAGCCAGCCGGATCTGCCGAAGATTCGTACCCTGAAGGAAGAGTTGAACCGCGTGGTGCGCTCGCGCGCGGCGAATCCGAAGTGGATCGACGGGGTCAAGCGTCACGGCTACAAAGGCGCGTTCGAACTGGCGGCGACGGTTGATAATCTGTTCGCTTTCGATGCGACCACGCAGTTGATCGATGACCATCAGTACGCGTTGCTGGCGGAGGCATATTTGCTCGATCCGGCGACCCGGGATTTTGTTCGTGAGCATAATCCCCACGCGTTGCGCGACATGACCGAACGCATGCTCGAAGCGCAGCAGCGCGGGATGTGGCAGGAGCCTGGGGCTTATAAAGAGGCGCTGGAGAATTTGCTGTTGGATATCGAGGAAGATATGTAGCCGCTAAAAAGCTACCCTCACCCCAGCCCTCTCCCGGAGGGAGAGGGAGCCGATCTCTAGCGCTGGCGGAATTTGCGTCGACCCGATGCATCACGTCGACAGAACTCGAGAGGCCATCACCGTCTGTTCCCTCTCCCTCTGGGAGAGGGCTAGGGTGAGGGCAACAACTGACACACCACAACGTCATGACCATCCACGACCACGAAAGAGCAACCCATGACCGACACCCCGCATTTCCCACTCTCCGCCGTGGTCGGCGCCGATGACCTGAAGCTCGCCCTGTGCCTGACCGCCATCGACCCGAAAATCGGCGGCGTACTCATCGAAGGTCCGCGGGGCATGGCCAAGTCGACGCTGGCGCGGGGCCTGGCGGACCTGCTCGCCAGCGGCCAGTTCGTCACTTTGCCGTTGGGCGCTACCGAAGAGCGGCTGGTCGGCACCCTCGATCTCGATGCTGCCCTCAGCGACGGTCGCGCGCAGTTTTCGCCCGGTGTTCTGGCCAAGGCTGACGGTGGCGTGCTCTATGTCGATGAGGTCAATCTGCTGCCCGATCACTTGGTCGACCTGCTGCTCGATGTCGCTGCCAGCGGTACCAACCTGATCGAGCGCGACGGCATTTCCCATCGGCATTCGGCCAAATTCGTTCTGATCGGCACCATGAACCCGGAAGAGGGCGAGCTGCGGCCGCAACTGCTTGACCGCTTCGGCTTGAACGTTGCCCTCAGCGGCCACACCGCGCCCGCCGAACGCGGACAGATCATTCGCCGGCGGCTGGATTTCGACAGCGATCCACAAGGGTTCTGCGCGCAGTGGGCGAGCGAGCAACACATCCTGCGTTCGCGCTGTGAAAGCGCGCGCGAGCGCTTGGCAGCCATTCCACTGGATGACGCGGCATTGGCGTTGATTACCGAGCGTTGTTTCGCTGCTGGCGTCGATGGCTTGCGCGCCGATCTGGTCTGGTTGCGCGCGGCCCGCGCCCATGCGGCGTGGCGTGGGGCGGATGCGATTGCTGAAGAGGACATCGACGCGGTGGCCGAATTTGCCCTGCGCCATCGCCGTCGCGAACACCCTTCATCCAGCACCCAATCACAAGCGCAATCTCCTTCAGGCACAGACAGCAAGTCCAGCGAAGGGCAGGGCCAGTGGGGCGAGATGCCGGCGACGGCGCAAGCCACCGGTGCCCGCCGCGAAGTTCCGAGCTGGCCGCCCCTGGCAAAAAAGCCCTAGGCATTCGCCCCCGGTCCGACGCGGGGGCGAATGCCAAGCCCCGTGCCGGACAACTCGACAATGGCCGCCAGGGCCAGCGGCATGGGGCCGGCAGCGGATCGGTGAACTGGCCGGGCACGCTGCTCAATGGCCGCCCCCAGCGCCGCGCCGATCTGCTGTTTCAACAGCGCACCCGCGCGCCCCATGAAATCTGGCTGGTGATCGTCGACGCGTCGGCCTCGACCCGTCGCCATCAGGCCTTGAGCGATGCCAAGGGCCTGCTCGCGCAGCTGTTCGACGATGCTTATCGCCAGCGGGCGCGGCTGGCGTTGCTGACCGCCAGTGGTTCTGCGCCGAAATGGCAGGTGCAAGGCTTGAAGGCCTCAAGCGGCCTGGGCGTCTGGCTCGAAGGTCTGGGCGCCGGTGGCGGCACGCCATTGCTCGCGGCACTGGCGCAGGCGCAGCAATGGCTGACGCTGCGACGCAAGCGCTTTTCTGCCGAACAGCAACGCTGCCTGATCGTGACCGATGGTCGCGTGAAAGAACTGTCGGCGTTGCCAGTGCTGGCGTGTCCGGGATTGCTGATCGACATTGAGCGCGGGCCGATTCGACTGGGCCGGGCGAAGGATCTGGCGACCGCGCTGCAAGCGCAGTATCAGCATATCGATGAGCTGGATTTGCGCTGAAATCCGCCGCACCGCTCGCACCCTGTGGGAGCGAGCCTGCTCGCGAAGGCTTCTTCAGCAACGCTGAAAGTCTGCGATCAAGGTCATTCATACAGATTTTGAAATGATTTACCGCTGTGGAGCAGGTCGGTCGACGCTGTACGCTCGAAGGCCATTTTTCATTCAGGATCTACATGAACACCCTCTCGGAGCCTCCCAGTCAGCACTCTCCAGCACGCCTTCGCGCGGTCTTGATCCTTTCGCAGCATCCCGTCTTCCGACTCCCGACTATGGTTGATAACGCGGCTCTTGAGCTTTCGCGTTGCACTTCGCCGTGTCCGGCCGCCTGAATTCACTGAAGAGAGATCGAGACGTTTTATGGAATGGTTAGCGGATCCCACAGCCTGGTTAGGCCTGTTGACTCTGATCGTGCTGGAACTGGTACTGGGTATCGACAACCTGGTGTTCATCGCAATTCTTGCCGACAAACTGCCGCCGCATCAGCGCGATCGCGCGCGGATCATCGGCCTGTCGCTGGCGTTGATCATGCGCCTGGGCCTGTTGGCGAGCATTTCCTGGCTGGTTACGCTCACGCAGCCGTTGTTCGAGGTGTTCGACAAGAGCTTCTCCGGTCGTGATCTGATCATGCTGTTCGGTGGCGTGTTCCTGTTGTTCAAGGCGACGATGGAGTTGCATGAGCGGCTCGAAGGCCATGTCGGCGAGCGCTCGACCAACACAACCTACGCGCTGTTCTGGCCAATCGTGGCGCAGATTGTGGTGCTCGACGCGGTGTTCTCCCTCGACGCGGTGATTACCGCTGTGGGCATGGTCGATGAACTGGCGGTGATGATGATCGCCGTGATTATTTCCATCGGCCTGATGATCGTTGCCAGCAAGCCGCTGACCCGCTTCGTCAACGCACATCCGACCGTGATCATGCTGTGTCTGGGCTTCCTGATGATGATCGGTTTTGCCCTGACCGCCGAAGGTCTGGGCTTCCATATCCCGAAAGGTTACCTGTACGCCGCCATCGGTTTCTCGATCCTCATCGAAGTCTTCAACCAGATCGCCCGGGCTCGGCGCAAACGTTCGATGCAGGGCGTGCGCCCGATGCGCGAGCGCACAGCCCATGCGGTGATGCGTCTGCTCGGTGGCCGCAAGCTGGCGGCGGAGGAGGTTGGTGAGGAAATCTCCGACCTTCTGGACAACGGTGAAGCGCCGGTGGCCGAGCTGTTCGACCGTCGTGAGCGGGTGATGATCAGCGGTGTGCTGCAACTGGCGGAGCGGCCGATTCGCAACCTGATGACGGTGCGCGCCGACGTTGACCTGATTGATCTTGCCGATGACGCCGAAGCCATTCGCACGAAGCTGATGCATTCGTCGTATTCACGCTTGCCGCTGATTCGCGATGGCGCGGTGGACGAGCCGCTTGGCTTCGTACACAAGAAGGAATTGCTCAAGGAGTATCTGGCCGGCAATGAGCCGAACCTGGAGCATCTGGCACGCAAGACCGTCAATCTGCTCGACAGTTACTCGATCCTCAATGCCCTGGAGCAGATGCGCGCGGCATCGACGCACATCGCTTTCGTGGTCAATGAGTTTGGCGATTTCGTCGGCGTATTGACCATGACCGACATCCTCGAATCGATCGCCGGTGAGTTGCCCGATGCCAGTGAAATCGAAGGCCCTGATGTGGTCGAAGAGCGCGGCGGGTTTCTGGTCAGCGGCGCGCTGCCCTTGGCTCGCGTTCGCCAGCGTACCGGCTTCGATGCCGAGCCGACCGAGGATTATCAGACCATGGCCGGGTTGGTCATGAGTCTGCTGGATCGGTTGCCGATGACCGGTGATCGGCTGGAATACGAGGGCTGGCAACTGACCGTCAAAGCGGTCGAAGAGCGGCGGGTGACGCGCGTGTTGCTGGAGCGTGAGGTGGCTTGAGCATTCGCGGAATGGCGCAGCGGTCGCTGCGCTTGTTACTGATGAAACGTAAAGCGGTTCTTGCCCGTATGCTTTGATTCGTACAACGCCGCATCCGCCTTGATCAGCGCCTGATTCAACGAGTCACCCTCAGCCACCCGGGTAATGCCGATGCTGATGGTGACCGGGTGCTGGGTGGGCTGTTCACGCACTGATTGGCACAGTTGCGTGGCAAGGCTTTCAACATCCTCGCGCCGCACTCCCGCCAGATAGATCGCGAACTCCTCACCGCCCATACGCGCGTAGTCAAACGCAATCATCACTGCCTTGATATCGGCTGCGACGCGAATGAGCACCTCATCACCGATGTCATGCCCGTAGGTGTCGTTGACCTTCTTGAAGTTGTCGATGTCGATCATCATCAGGTAATGATCGCGCTCGCGCGGGCTTGCCAGCAGCCGTTGCCCTGCGTGGGTCATGAACGAGCGTCGGTTGGGAATCTGCGTCAGCGGGTCGTTGTAGGCCTGATCCAGCAGCAACCGCGACATCAGGTAGTTGTTCAGCTTCGCCTCGCGGAATTTCAAAAAGGTGTACACCGTGAGCGCGCAGAGGAACACGCTGTAGCAGGCAGTCAGGACGCCGCGCAGTTCAGTGATTTCGGTAGTGGTGGCAAGAAACGGGTTGAGGATCACCCAGATCACAACTTGTACCGCAAAGAACGCCCAGCGCCGCAGCGGCAGTACCGACACGCTGTACAACATGCTCGCTGCTGCCAGCACCAGCCACAAGCTGTGCGAAGCAGGCGCGAGGCCGTCGACGATCATTCGCACACCGACGGTCAATCCCAGGACCAGCAACAGGGTGAGCACATCGAAATGGCTAGCCCTGCGCGTAAAACCGAGCACCACCGTCAACAGCGCGAAACCAGCGAGAAACGCCATCGAGCGCCACGTGAAACCCTGGCCGCCGAGAAAACTGACGATCAGATCAAACAGCAGCCACATGAAAATGCTGACCACATAGATCAACAGGCTGAACGGTTTGAGCCGTTCGAACTCGCGCTGGAGAAACTCGTCCCTCAACTCGTTTGACGCGGTTTCCTTCAACGCTTGCGCTTCAATGGTTTCGAACATGCTTATCCCGCTGTCTGCGCCGATCCTGGCAACCACCCGAACCGGCGGGCGGCGCGCAATGTGTTCGCTCAACAGCAAAGCAGGCAGACAGCGGGTTGTCCAATCCCGGTCGGGTTCAGCGCAGAAGCCGGTGGCGCGAACCAGTGACGGTGCGCAATGACTTGAGTGTTCGCCTCAGCCATGCCAGATCATGGTGAGGTTTGCGTGGGGTTGCGGGAGCCTTTGTCCTGCCGACATGCCGGGCCATATCCCTCGCCAGGGTTTCCTCGGTGCCGATACCTTTGAGCTTTTTCAGCAGCCTGCCGTTTTTATAGAACAGCACTGTTGGCGTGCCCGTGACGTTCGGGTGCTTGGGCGATTGGCTGGTGTTGAGCATATAGATGTTGGCGCGCAGTCGGTAAGGCTCGGCAATCTGCCGAAAGACCGGCCCGGCCCATTCGCAGGCGGGGCAGTGTTCATTGGCGAAATAGAGAATGACCGGACGCCAGGTTTTCAGGGCTTTGCGGTAAACCGGGTCCAGCGCGGAAGTTGTGTTTGTGGCGTTCATCGAAGGGTCCTTTTCAACGAGCGGGTAGGCTCCTTGACGTTAAAGGAGCAGGGGCGTCGCGGTCTACTGTCAGAAATTACAGGTGGGGTACGTAACCACGAGATTAATCCCACAAGAACGCCAGATAGACCTGACAACCAATGCGGGAACCTCACAAGAAACCGCGTGGTAACCTCAATGTATTGCGCCGAGCATCACTTGGAGTGCTATTTTGAGCACTAATCAGAGCACTTCAAGAGGCACAGTTCATGACGCACATTGTTCTTTCTCACGTCGTAGCGAGTATTTCCGAATTGAAAAAAAATCCTATGGGTACAGTGGCAGCTGGTGGAGGCCGGTCTGTGGCGATCCTTAATCGAAACGAACCGGCCTTCTACTGTGTTCCTGCCAAGGAATATGAAGCAATGATGGAGCGCCTGGAGGATCTGGAACTGATCGCCCTTTGCAAGGAGCGAGAAAACGATCCGACCATCAAGGTATCCATTGATGACCTATGAACTGGAATTTTCTGAAAAGGCTTGGAAGGAGTGGCGAAAGCTTGGGTCGGAGCTCAGAGAGCAGTTCAAAAATAAACTTGTTGAAAGGCTGGCAAATCCCCACGTTCCGGCGGCTCGTCTGAAAGGATTGTGTAACGCCTATAAAATCAAGCTTCGAAGCGCTGGATATCGGTTGGTCTATCGGGTCAGGGACGAGGTACTGGTCGTTACGGTGATAGCGGTTGGGAAACGGCAGGGTGGTGATGTGTACAGGCAGGCACTCAACCGCTGACACAGGTATTGCTCAACTGTAACCCTGATTCGCACCATCACGACGCCATCTGACCCAAGTTGGGAACGAACCACCCCTTTCATTAGTGATCGCAGGGACCTTTCTGCGTATTGGGTCGGACCGATCAATTGGTCCGCAAGTCCATATCTCCTTGATTACCAAAGCATTCAATACGACTACAGATTTCTCCTGATTCCTGTGGCACACTTTCTGCTGTCTATTCCGTAGTAACAAACCGTGTTCCGGTATAGCGGAATAAACACAATTCTGGAGTGCTTGCCATGCATCGCCGTCCTTCGTTGTTCAAAGCGTGTGTTTTTGTTCTTGCAGCTTCTTCCTCGGTCATGGGCCTGGCCCAGGCTGCCGACAGCAAGCTCGACAGTGTTCTTGCCCGTGGCAAGTTGATCGTGGGCACTGGCAGCACCAATGCGCCGTGGCACTTTCAGGGCGCGGACGGCAAGTTGCAGGGTTTTGATATCGACATCGCCAGGATCGTGGCCAAAGGGCTGTTCAACGACCCGAGCAAGGTCGAGTTCGTGGTGCAGTCGTCCGATGCGCGGATTCCCAATCTGCTCACCGACAAGGTCGACATGAGCTGCCAGTTCATCACCGTCACCGCCAGCCGCGCGCAGCAAGTCGCGTTCACCCTGCCGTACTACCGCGAAGGCGTCGGCCTGCTGTTGCCGAACAACAGCAAGTACAAGGAAATCGAAGACCTGCAGGCGGCGGGCGATGACGTCACCGTTGCGGTGCTGCAGAACGTCTACGCCGAAGAACTGGTGCATCAGGCATTACCCAAAGCCAAGGTCGATCAGTACGACAGCGTTGACCTGATGTACCAGGCGGTGAACTCCGGCCGCGCCGATGCCGCCGCCACCGATCAGTCGTCGGTCAAATACCTGATGGTGCAGAACCCTGGCCGCTACCGCAGCCCGAGCTACGCCTGGAGCCCGCAGACTTACGCTTGCGCCGTCAAACGTGGCGATCAGGACTGGCTGAACTTCGTCAACACCGCGCTGCATGATGCCATGACCGGGGTTGAGTTCCCGACCTATGCCGCTTCGTTCAAACAATGGTTCGGTGTTGATCTGCCATCTCCAGCCATCGGTTTCCCAGTCGAATTCAAATGATCCCGTGAGAGTGGGGCGATACCGTCGCCCCGCTCAAGGTACCGCTGACCATGAACTATCAGTTGAACTTTGCCGCCGTGTGGCGCGATTTCGACACCTTGCTGGCGGGGCTCGGTCTGGGCTTGCAGCTGGCGCTGGTGTCGATCGCCATCGGCTGCGTGATCGGCCTGCTGATGGCGTTCGCCTTGCTGTCGAAGCATCGCGCCTTGCGGGTGCTGGCCTCGGTGTACGTCACGGTGGTACGCAACACGCCGATTCTGGTGTTGATTCTGTTGATCTACTTTGCACTGCCCAGCCTTGGCATTCGTCTGGACAAGATTCCTTCGTTCATCATCACGCTGTCGCTGTATGCCGGCGCGTACCTGACCGAAGTCTTTCGTGGCGGCTTGCTGAGCATTCCGAAGGGTCAGCGCGAAGCCGGGCTGGCAATCGGTCTCGGTGAATGGCAGGTCAAGGCTTACGTCACCGTGCCAGTGATGCTGCGCAATGTGCTGCCGGCGCTGTCGAACAACTTCATTTCGCTGTTCAAGGACACTTCGCTGGCGGCTGCGATTGCGGTGCCGGAGCTGACCTATTACGCGCGCAAGATCAACGTCGAAAGCTACCGGGTGATCGAAACCTGGCTGGTGACCACGGCGTTATATGTCGCGGCCTGTTACCTCATTGCCATGCTGCTGCGTTACCTCGAGCAGCGTCTGGCGATCCGCCGATAGGAGGCTGCGATGTACGAATCTCCCAGTTGGTTGCATGAATTGTGGGTCGCGCGCGAGCCGTTGTGGCAGGGCTTTCTGACCAGTGTGCAGGTCTCGGCGCTGGCCATTGTGTTGGGCACCTTGCTCGGCGTGGTTGCCGGCCTGGTCCTGACTTACGGCAAGTTCTGGATGCGTGCGCCGTTTCGGCTGTACGTCGATCTGATTCGCGGCACGCCAGTGTTTGTATTGGTGCTGGCCTGCTTTTATATGGCGCCGGCGCTCGGTTGGCAGATCAGTGCGTTTCAGGCCGGAGCCCTGGGCCTGACGCTGTTTTGCGGCTCGCACGTCGCCGAAATCGTTCGTGGTGCGCTGCAAGCCCTGCCGCGCGGGCAGATGGAGGCGGGCAAAGCCATCGGCCTGACGTTCTACCAATCCCTCGGCTACGTACTGTTACCTCAGGCGCTGCGGCAGATTTTGCCGACCTGGGTCAACTCGTCCACCGAAATCGTCAAGGCGTCGACCTTGCTCTCGGTGATCGGCGTCGCCGAATTGCTGCTCAGCACGCAACAGATCATCGCCCGGAACTTCATGACCCTGGAGTTCTACCTGTTCGCCGGTTTTCTGTTCTTCGTCATCAACTACGGCATCGAATTACTCGGCCGGCACATTGAAAAGCGGGTGGCCCTGCCATGACTCAAGCTCAAGTTGCTTCACAGGATCAGGCATTGCTGGATATTCGCGGCCTGCACAAACAGTACGGCGCGGTGGAAGTGCTCAAGGGTGTCGACCTGAGCATGCAGCGCGGCAACGTCGTCACGCTGATCGGCTCCAGCGGTTCGGGCAAAACCACGCTGTTGCGTTGCGTGAACATGCTCGAAGAATTCCAGGGCGGGCAGATCCTGCTCGACGGCGAGTCCATCGGCTACGACGAGGTCAACGGTAAACGCGTGCGCCATGCGGAGAAGGTTATTGCCCGCCATCGTGCGATGACCGGCATGGCCTTCCAGCAATTCAACCTCTTCCCGCACCTGACCGCGTTGCAGAACGTCACCCTTGGCCTGCTCAAGGTGAAGAAGATGCACAGGGACGAAGCCGTGGTGCTCGCGGAAAAATGGCTGGAGCGCGTTGGCCTGCTGGAGCGGCGCAATCACTTTCCCGGTCAGTTGTCCGGCGGCCAGCAACAGCGCGTGGCGATTGCCCGAGCGATTGCGATGAACCCGAGCCTGATGCTCTTTGACGAGGTCACCTCGGCCCTCGACCCGGAACTGGTTGGCGAGGTGCTCAACGTGATCAAGGGGTTGGCCGAGGACGGCATGACCATGTTGCTGGTGACCCACGAAATGCGTTTCGCCTTCGAGGTTTCGGACAAGATCGTTTTCATGAATCAAGGGCGGATCGAAGAGCAGGGACCTCCCAAGGAACTGTTCGAACGCCCGCAATCGCCGCGTCTGGCGGAATTTCTCAAGAGCACGCGGTTTTGAATCTGTACTTTTGCAATCAGGAGAAACACCCATGAGCATTACGCGTTACGGCACCGGCAGCACCGCCGCCGGCGGCCAGCCTCGTCCATTCGCCCGCGCAGTTGAAGCGGATGGCTGGCTGCATGTGTCCGGCCAGGTACCGGCGGTGGATGGCGAGATCATCGTTGGTGGCATCGTCGAACAGACCCACCAGACCATGAAGAACCTGATCGCCATTCTCGAAGAGGCTGGTTATGGCCTTGAGGACGTGGTTCGCGCCGGCGTCTGGCTGGACGATCCACGGGATTTCAGCAGTTTCAACAAGGTCTTCGCCGAGTATTTCAAACCCGAACACGCCCCGGCGCGCGCCTGTGTGCAGGCGAGCATGATGGTTGATTGCAAGGTTGAGATTGACTGCATTGCCTACAAGAAGAAGGCCTGATACACGCCGATCGTTCCCACGCTCTGCGTGGGAATGCAGCCCGGGACGCTCTGCGTCCCAAAAGCGGACGCGGAGCGTCCGGTGAGGCATTCCCACGCGGAGCATGGGAACGATCATTGGCTGTAAACTCCCGGCGACTTTGAATGGAAACCACTGACATGACCGAAGACACCATCAAGCGCCGGGCACGCGGTCTGGACCGGGCGTTCGATATCCTCGATTTTCTCAAGGAAATCGGCCAGCCCCTGCGCCCCAACGACATCGCCAATGGCATCGGCAGTCCGAAGTCGACGGTCTACGAACTGGTCGCATCCTTGCTGGAGCGACGGATTCTCGAGCCGGTGGGCAAGGACGGCCACGTCTACCTTGGCCGCCAGTTGTACTTCCTTGGTCAGGCGCATCTGCGCCATTTCGACCTCAGCCGCGAGGCTGATCACGCTTTGCAGGAGATCGTCAGCCAGACCCGCGAAACTGCGCAGATGTGTCTGCTCAACGGGCGCAAATACACGGTGGCGTTGATGAAGGAGGGCGAGCGGCATTTCCGCATCTCATCGGATATCGGCGAAAACGCGCCGATCCCGTGGACGGCTTCCGGGCGTCTGTTGCTCGCGCACTTGAGCGATCAACAGATCATCGACCTGATCGACGAAGACGACTACATCCTGCCCGACGGCGAACGCCTGCCACTGGACCGTTTTCTGGCGGAGATTCGTCAGGCCGGCAGCGATGGCTTCTTCTCCTTCGACAGCGTCGCCGACACCTTCACCCATTGCTTCGCCGCGCCGGTCAAAGACCCGCAGGGCGTGGCCATTTGCACTTTGTGCATCGTCGCCCCGCGCGCCGATGCGAAAAACAATTACAGCGACTATCGCCGGGTGCTGATCGAGAGCGCCAACAGCCTCGCCCGGCGGATCAACGAATAACCGTGGCTGCCTGCGGCCGCGCCTGTGAGGATTCGACCATGACCACTGCCATCAACTCTGCCGTAGAAAAAGGCGACGCCGTGATCGGCGCGCAATTGACCCGCGACGTCAGCCTGCCGGCGCTGGTGCTGCACCGCGAGGCGCTGGAGCACAACATTCGCTGGATGCAGAAATTTGTCAGCGACAGCGGCGCCGAACTCGCGCCCCACGGCAAAACCAGCATGACCCCGGCACTGTTCAAACGACAGCTTGATGCCGGCGCCTGGGGAATCACCCTCGCCAGCGCCACCCAGACCCGCGCCGCCTATGCCCACGGCGTGCGTCGCGTGTTGATGGCCAATCAACTGGTCGGCACGCCGAACATGGCGTTGATTGCCGATCTGCTCGCCGATCCGACGTTCGATTTCCATTGCATGGTCGATCACCCCGACAACGTCGCCGACCTCGGGGCTTACTTCGCTTCCCGTGGGGTCAAGCTCAACGTGATGATCGAATACGGCGTGGTCGGCGGCCGTTGCGGGTGCCGCAGCGAGCAGGAAGTCATCGAACTGGCCAAGGCCATCGATGCGCAACCGGCACTGGCCCTGACCGGTATTGAAGGTTACGAAGGCGTGATTCATGGCGATCATGCGGTCAGTGGCATTCGCGAATTCGCCGCGTCGCTGGTTCGTCTCGCGGTGCAGCTACAGGACAGCGGCGCCTTTGCCATCGCCAGACCGATCATCACAGCGTCGGGTTCGGCCTGGTACGACCTGATCGCCGAATCTTTCGAAACCCAGAACGCCGCCGGCCGCTTCCTCAGTGTGTTGCGCCCGGGCAGTTACGTGGCGCACGACCATGGCATCTACAAAGAGGCGCAGTGCTGCGTGCTCGACCGTCGCAGCGACCTGCACGAAGGCCTGCGCCCGGCGCTGGAAGTCTGGGCTCATGTGCAGTCGCTGCCGGAACCGGGTTTTGCGGTGATCGCCCTGGGCAAGCGCGATGTCGCCTTCGATGCCGGTTTGCCGGTGCCGTTGTTGCGCTACAAGGCCGGCGTGGTGCCGGCGGCGGGGGATGATATCGGCGCGTGCAAGGTCACGGCAGTAATGGATCAGCATGCGTTCATGACCGTGGCGCCAGGTGTAGAACTGCGGGTCGGCGACATCATTTCCTTTGGTACTTCGCATCCATGCCTGACGTTTGACAAATGGCGTGTTGGGTTGCTGGTGGATGAGCAGTTGGCGGTCATCGAGACCATGGAGACTTGTTTCTAAGGCTTGAGATTGCGTTGCGGCGGCTATTCGCGAGCAGGCTCGCTCCCACAAGATCAATGCGTTCCATTGTGGGAGCGAGCCTGCTCGCGAAGACGCCCGCTTAGCCACCACTGAACCACCCGAGATCCCACCCGATGAAAATCCTCAGCAACACCCCACGCATCGCCCTGATTGGCGAATGCATGATCGAACTGCAACAACGCGCCGACGGTAGTCTGCAGCAAAGCTTCGGTGGCGACACCCTCAACACGGCGGTGTACCTGTCCCGTGCGCTGGGCGACAAGGCGCAAGTCGACTACGTCACCGCGCTGGGCGATGACAGTTTCAGCGACGCCATGTGCCAGATCTGGCGCAGCGAAGGCATCGGCCTCGATCTGGTGCAGCGTTTGCCCGGTCGGCTGCCCGGTCTGTACTGCATCCAGACCGACGCCAACGGCGAGCGGCGTTTCCTGTACTGGCGCAACGAAGCGGCGGTACGCGATTGCTTCACCACCCCTGCGGCCGAGCCGATCCTCGCGGCGTTGCCGCACTACGACGTGCTGTATTTCAGTGGGATCACCCTCGCCGTACTCGGAATGCAAGGCCGCGCCCGACTGATCAAGGCCCTGATTGAAGCCAGACAGCGCGGCGCACGCATCGTTTTCGACAACAACTACCGCCCACGCCTGTGGGCGTCGGTGGAAGAGGCGCGCGCGGCGTATCGCAGCGTCCTGCCTTATGTCGATCTGGCGCTGCTGACGGTGGATGACGAACAGGCGTTGTTCGGGTTTGCCGATTGCGCTGAGGTGTTTGCCACGTACGCACAGATCGGCACGCCGGAAGTGGTGCTCAAGCGCGGCGCCGAGGCGTGCCTGATTCGTTGTCAGGGGGAGGCGTTTGAAGTGCCGGCGCAGAAGGTCGATAAGGTTGTCGACACCACGGCGGCGGGGGATTCGTTCAGTGCGGCGTACCTGGCCAGGCGCTTGCTCGGCGGCAGTCCGGCAGAGGCGGCGCAAGCGGGACATGAATTGGCCAGTCGGGTGATACAGGTGCCTGGAGCGCTGATCCCCAGGTAATCAGAGAATGGCCGCTTGCTGCGCAATCGGTTCGCGCGCAGGCTCGCTCCCACAATGAAAACGCGGTCGACATGTGGGAGCGAGCCTGCTCGCGAAGAAGTCCGGCAGCCAGCCGATCAATCCCGATAAAACACCTGCACCAGGTGATAACCAAACTTGCTTTTGATCGGCCCATGCACGGTGCGCAGCGGCTTCTTGAAAATCACCGCATCAATCGCGCCGACCATCTGCCCCGGCCGCACTTCGCCCAGGTCGCCGCCGCGTTTGCCGGACGGGCAGGTGGAAAATTTCTTCGCCAGCACATCGAACGCTTCGCCCTTGGCAATGCGCTGTTTGAGTTGTTCGGCCTCTTCGGCAGTTTTCACCAGAATGTGGCGGGCTTGGGCTTTCATCGTGCAATACCTGATAACGGGGTGACAGCGGGGCGCGCGATTATGCCTCAAGTCGCGGGGTCGGGTTGCTCAACTTGCGAATCTTGCTCGCCAGCACTTCAAGGACAAAGGGCTTGGCGACCATGTCCATGCCCTCTTCAAGGAAGCCCTGACGCTCGGCAGCAATCTGCGCGTAACCGGTCATGAACAGCACTTTAAGCCCCGGACGATGCTGGCGAGCAATCTCCGCCAACTGCCGACCGTTCATGCCCGGCAGCCCGACATCAGTGACCAGCAGATCGACGCGTTGCACGGACTCGAGCACGGGCAGGGCGTTCGTGGCGTTTTCCGCTTCGAAGGTTGTGTAGCCCAGTTCCTTGAGCAGATCGAGCACCAGCATGCGCACTGCCGGATCATCCTCGACCACAATCGCGGTCTCGCCTGAAGATGAAGCTGCAATCGGTTCGGCTTTCTCCACAGACGAGGATTCGGGCGTCGGCTCAAGCAAACGCGGCAAGTACAGACGTACGCAAGTACCTTGCCCCGGCACACTGTCGAGGCTGACGTGACCGCCGGACTGCTGGGCGAAACCGTAAATCATCGACAGCCCAAGCCCGGTGCCTTGGCCGATCGGTTTGGTGGTAAAGAACGGATCGAACGCTTTGGAACGGATTGACGGCGTCATGCCGGTGCCGTTATCGCTGACCGCGAGCATCACGTATTCCCCGGCCTTCACCGGCTCGAGAATGGTGGTGTCGCTGCTGTCGAGATACACGTTCGCGGTCTGGATCAACAACGTGCCGCCTTCGGGCATCGCATCGCGGGCATTGATCACCAGATTGAGCAGGGCATTCTCCAGCTGGCTGACGTCGGTACTCACCGGCCACAAATCCTCTGGCAGGCGCAGTTGCAGCTCGATGGCATCGCCCTTGGTGCGGCGGATCAGGTCTTCCAGTGAATGCACCAGTTCGTTGACGTGCAGTTGCTTGCGATCCAAGGACTGGCGCCGCGAGAAGGCCAGCAAGCGATGCGTCAGCGCGGCCGCACGGTTGGCCGACGACACGGCCGCCTCGGTGAAGCGACCAATCTCATCGGCGCGACCGTTGGCGATATAGCGCTGCATCAGATCCAGGCTGCCGATGATGCCGGTGAGCATGTTGTTGAAGTCGTGGGCGATGCCGCCGGTGAGCTGGCCGACGGCTTCCATCTTCTGCGCGTGGCGCAAGGCGTCTTCGGCGCGCTCGCGTTCGAACATCTCGTTCTGCAAACGCTCGTTGGCCTGCGCCAGTTGCTCGGTGCGCGCGCTGACCCGCTCTTCGAGGGTCTCGTTGAGATTGCGCAGGGCTTCCTCGGTTTTCTTGCGCTCGGTTTCGTCGATGACAAAGATGTAGAAGCCATTCACTGCACCGTCTGCGCCATGTCGCGGCAGATAATTCATGAGGGCATGACGGGTGCTGCCATCGCGGTGCGGCGTGTAGAAACTGAAGGAACAGGAGCGCCCGGCCAGTGCTTCGGCGATGTACGGCGCACGCAGGAAATACGCCTCTTCGCCGATGACTTCGCGGATCGTGCGCCCATACAACTCCTGCGGCGTCAGGCCGTACCAGTCCAGATAGGCTGCGTTGTTCAAGCGAAAGCGTTCTTCGGCGTCGACATAGCTGATCAGGATCGGCATGGCGTTGATGATCAGCTGAAGTTCGGTCTGGCTCTGACGCAGCGCCTGTTCCGTATGTTTGCGTTCGGTCAGGTCCAGCGCCGCGCCGAGAAAGCGCATCGGCCGACCATGATGATCCTTGTAGCAACGCCCGCGCGCGAACACCCAGCGCAGCGTGCCATCGGCCTGCAACAGGCGATATTCCTCGGCGTACTCGGTGCCATGGGTGATGCAGTACTTGATGCCGCGCGCGACCATGGCGCGGTCTTCGGGGTGCACCCCGTGCATGTATTCGCTGATCGGCAACTGCCCGGCCCTGGCCGGATCGACGCCGTGCAGTTCGGCGAAGTGCGCATCGGCGATGAAACGGTCTTCGCCAATGTCCCAATCCCAGGTGCCGACGGCGTCGGTGGCGGCGAGGGCCAGTTGCAGACGCTCCTCGGACTGGCGCTGGGCCTTGAGGCTTTCTTCGGAACGACGCTGCAATTCCAGGGCAATGCGTCGGCGCTCGTTGGTTTCGATGGCGGTGATCAGAATCCCGGCCACCTGTGCGGTTTCATCGCGAATCGGGCTGTAGGTCAGATCCAGCCAGAAATCGGTTTTTTTGCCGTCTCGCTGCACGCTGAACCGCTGCTCGCTGAAGCTGCGCACCTGGCCCTGCAGCACCGCTTGGTATATCGGCTCGGCAAAATCCCGCACCTCTGGCCAGACCTCATGCGTCGGCTGCCCGAACGCTTCGGGATGCTTGCTGCCAGCGAGCAGGGCAAAGCCATTGTTGTAGATCTGCGTGAGTTGCGGACCCCATAACAGCAGCATCGGCATCGGCGAATGAATCACGATGTCCACCGCCGTGCGCAGGCTCTGCGGCCAGGTGCCGGCGGCGCCCAGCGGGCTGCGGCTCCAGTCGGTGCGGGCAATCAGGGCCTGAGCGTCATCGGTGGTGGATACAGCATTCATGTTTCAATCCTGAGCGTGGTTCGGTGAGACGGGGTCTATCATTGTTGCAGGAGCCGCGCCAAGCGTCGGCCAAATTTGCTCATTCAATGCTTCGCGGGTGCTCTCAGCCATGGAAATCGATGCACTGTTGTCAATATTGTCGCAAAAAAACGGCTCGGATCTGTTCCTCTCTACCGGCGCAGCGCCGAGCGCGCGCATTGATGGCGTGCTGACAGCGCTCAGCGATCAGCCATTCAAACCCGGCGAAACCGCGGCTATCGCCACCTCCCTGATGGACGCCGAGCAGCGCCGGGAGTTCGACCGGGATCTGGAAATGAACCTGGCAATCTCCCGAACGGGCGTCGGGCGGTTCCGGGTGAACATTTTCAAGCAGCGCAACGACGTTTCGATCGTGATCCGCAACGTCAAGGTCGACATCCCGCGATTCGAAGACCTGAAGCTGCCGCCGGTGCTGCTGGAAACGGTGATGCTCAAACGTGGCCTGATTCTTTTTGTCGGCGCGACCAGTTCAGGCAAGTCGACTTCACTGGCGGCGCTCATCGATCACCGTAACCGCCACAGCGCCGGACACATCGTGACGATCGAAGACCCGATCGAATATATCCATCGACACAAGCGCTCGATCATCAATCAGCGTGAAGTCGGCGTAGATACCCGAAGCTTTCATGCGGCTTTGAAGAACACTCTGCGCCAGGCTCCGGATGTTGTATTGATTGGTGAGATCCGTGACCGCGAAACCATGGAGCATGCACTGTCATTCGCTGATACCGGCCATCTTGTGTTGTCGACGCTGCATGCGACCAACGCCAATCAGGCGCTGGATCGAATCATCAATATGTTTCCCGAGGAGAAGCGCGAACAGCTTTTGCAGACATTGGGCAACAACCTGAAAGCCTGTGTTTCGCAGCGTCTGCTCCGCACTGTCGATGGCCAAAGGCGCGCGGCAGTCGAAATTCTTCTGGGTACGCCGACCATCGCTGACCTGGTCCGACGCGGCCAGTTCGAAGAGCTCAAGCCGATGATGGAAAAATCGACCGGACTCGGTATGCAGACATTTGACGCGGCACTGTTTGCGCTGTTTGCAGAAGGTGCAATCAGTGAGCAGGAAGCATTGAAGAATGCCGATTCGGTGAATAACTTGAAGTTGCGAATCAAACTTCAGCACGATCAGGCAGGTGTTAACAGTACAGGCCCCGGCGAGTGGGGTTTGATGGATTGACTTGGTGTCTTCGATTGCATCGAGTGTTTGCACGGCAACAACACTTAATAATTGACTCGTGGTTCGGTTGTATGTGTTTGGGTAAAACGTCATCACGCTGAATGGTCAGCTAGTTGGTTTGATGAGGTTTTGCTGTGAACGAAGTTAAGAAAAATAAAGTATTCCGGCCATCGAAAGTTGCGCTGGCTGAATGGAAGTATCGGTCTGCGGCAGATGCTACCGAGCGCGATATGGTTCTTCGGCATCTGGAAGATGCATTGAATGAGTACACCGAAGATCACGATATAGACTGGTATGGGCGTGAAGTAGAGTTGCAACCAGGCTCTTCACTGCATGAAATATATAACCCCGGCAGACTTCTGCTCAATGAGCTGCTGAAAACCGGGCCGGTCATTGGTGCAATCGGTCGAGAGGAGGCGCGCGAGCATAACGGCCTGGTTCGGATTACGCCGGAAGGCAAGATGGAAGTCCGTGCCGTCAGAGGTTGGGTAGATCTGGTTGCGGCGCAGTATTTTGAATACAGTCAACCTACGCGCTCGACGGTGAGTCTCATCGCCGACATTGCCGCAGTCGCCGGCGGTTTTGTATGGCCCGATCTGGATGTAACCCTGGATCAGTGGTTCAAGTTTCATGATATCGATCTGCCTGACACCAAGGCCAAGATCAGTAACTTGATCGGCTTGTTCAAGTTTTCACCCGAGGTCAGGGAGCCAGTTGCTTTTTGGGATCACTTTCAATCCAGTGAGCAGAGTCACAACGCGTTATCCGAAGAGCAGTTTGCAGATATTCGTGGCGTCACCGCAAAATTGATGCCGAAGCGCAAGCTGTTGTCAGCCTTGTACAACGTCACAGGGCGCGCGGATATATCTCACGAAACGGCGGCGCAGCGCCTCTTTGAATTTGTCGCCTATCCAGTTTCGCTGGATCTTGCCAGAAGTTATATCAAAGAGCTGAATTGGTACGGGGTGAATGACGGGCAAACGCTTTCCGAAAATATTCTCCGCCAATTGTTGATGACCGCGATTTTACTCGACCTGGACCCATCGATCGGCCATCGCCACCTGGTCGAACGGCGGGACCTGTACTCGCCAGACAATCTTGAGCGCCATCCATCAGAGATACTCGAGGGGTACGCCGAGTTTGTGCGGAACAAGCGCTGGGTAGATCCGATATTGGCGCCGTTGGTGGTTCATCTTCTCCTGGCACGCAGCGCGCCCGAATTTCTGGTCAGGAAAATTCCGACAGAGGTCACACTTGGGTCGATCGCCTGGATCAAGTTCTGTCGCGCTGTAGTATTGGTCGAGGCAGTAAAGACCGGGGCCTCGCGGGAATTGACCTATGCACAGATCATCGCTTACGGCGAACTGGAGCCGGTCAGTGAAGCGCAGAAGCATATGCGCGATCTGGCGCTGATCGACCCGATCGTGGAGTGGGCGTTGCTCAACCGGATTATTTCCAGAGCCGAGCTCGAACAGGCAGAAGAAACCTGTACACGAAGGGCGATTGACGCGTTTGAGCACCACGCAGACCAATTCGCCCAGCTAGCCCGCGCATTTTCGACACCGTTACCCAACCGAGCGGAAATTGCCCGAAGCCAATTGAGAAAAGCTGCACCTGGCTGCGACACGCTGGATGAAAAGGCGCTGTCCGAGAAAGGCGGACAGCTAATCATGTCCATGGTCGAGCTGCACCAATCGGGCGATCTGATCACCGGTCAGTGGGACAGGCGCACCGTACGTTTGATCGTCAACGGATTGCTGCAACCTGCGATCAACTACAACCCTGCGGGTCTCAGTCTTTATCAGCGTTATCCGCGACTGCTGACGATTGAATCCTGTGACGAGGAAATGGATCGTCAGTTGGCCGTGCATTTCGAAGCGGTGAACGGCGGCATGATGTCTGCCATCAAGCTGGCGTTGGCACACATGCCGGAAGCGGATCTGCAAGTGTTCATGAATGCCGACGTTCATTTTTTCACCGTGCGCGAATCGGCATCCTATGTGACTACGCGCCGGGCCGGCGGACCTTTGAATCTAGGGCTTGAACAAGAAACACAACAAAGCCGGGATGCCGCCACGGGACGCTTCGGTGTTGTGATGTACACGTCTGATGAAGACGCTGATCTTTGTTATGAATTATTCACTTCGCGTGCAGAAACCCGCAGGAATGATGCGCTGGGTGCTTTCATCAGACGGGAAAGAAAGCTTCAGCAACGCTCAAGAATGAGCGCCAGTGCCAATATGACGACGCCCCTGAGCAACACCCTGACCCAGAGCGTTCCGCTGAACATCAGGCGCTATACCCATGCCGCGGCCGAGGACGCTTCGATCAGCAGCAGTATGGCGATCATCGATTACTTCGGCGCGCTGAAAGCACCAGCGCAATCTGCGCGGTTGCAGACAGGGTTCTACCAGAAATTCAACGACCCTAACATCGTGCGCATCGCCGGGTTTCTCGCTGAGAACAGACCGTTCCTGAATAAAACCGAGCTCAGAGAGCTTGTGCGTGTACCGACGCCGCTCGAACTCTCCCGGGAAGAGGGCGAACGCTTGCTGACTTACTTCATCGACCTGTTGGTGCCGTTCAAAAAATGCATCGAGGACATCGCCTCGGGCGAACACAACAAGATGGTGGACGGGGTTTACGGATGTTTGATGGACGGCATCGGCCTGGTGGGAACAGTGGCTGGCGCCAGCTCGAAGGCGCTGAGTATTTCCACCAGGGCCATTTCCACTACTGCCAAGGCCGCGCGTTTCACCCGGCTGGCGTTTACTTCGGCCATCTCGCTTTTCAATCCCTTCGACGGTGTGCCCTCTGGTCTGCAGGCGGGCAGTAAACTGGTACACAAGGGCCTGCTGCGGTTCAACAAGAACACTCATGACCTGATTACCCTGGCCAGGGGTCAATTGCACAGGATCAGCGGTCGCCGGCAATCCTATGATCTGCTTGAAGCGGCCGATAACGCGCAATTCGGGTTGGGTAGCTGGCGGCCACGCGGGGCTACGCATGAAGCCGTCGCCGTGCTGGCCGCGCGCAGTGGTGACAAATGGTACTCGCTGAATCGACGCGGCAACTTGTGGGGCAAGTCTCTGGAGGGTTTTGTGTATCAGGCCCCCTTGCAGCTGCCTGCTTCGCCGCGCACGTTGCCGCTCAGTTACACGCGCAAGTTCATCGAGCAAAGCCTGCCCCGTGCACGGGCCAAGATCGACAACGCATTGGAAATCTTCAACCGTCATGATTTCAAACGCGATCGCGACGCGCTGATGAAGATCGTGTTCGGCGATGCTTCTCAGGTGTCCACTGATCGGCTGGTGAACTACTTGCGTTTGATCCGCTTCGATTTCGCCGGTTTCTCCTTGAGCAACATGGTTCTCGACGGCCTCAAGATCAACGACACCCTAGCATCGTTCGATGCAAACAATTACCAGCGCTGGAAAGACGCAGGTTCGAGCGGTGATTGCGCTATAGCGTTTGTTGAGGTCTACACGAAAAACTTCAATCGACACTTCGTCAGCATGGGTCTGAACCACGATGTGATCGCCGACGACCTGATTCATGAGCTGTTCCACGCCAGCGCACAAACCGACGATGTCGGTTATGCCACCGACGCCGTGCATGCCAGTGACAGCGGACAGCAGCTGGATGTGTCCGTTTTGCTCAATCTGGGGGCAGGTTGCCTGGCGCAGTCGCAGAGCGGCACTGACTGTCATGCGCCGTCCAGAGCCTTCGAAAACGCCGACTCGCTCACGCTGCTCACCTCATTGCTGAGTCAACTGATCACTGACGAGGTCACTTTCGATCAAAACATGACTGTTCTTGACAGTGCGCTCGAGGCCAGCGCGGGCCGGGCGATTGGCGAGCCGGTGGTCATTACCTTGAACAAACCTCGTTGATGAAAAGCACTGCCGCCAGCCTGTCGGATGAGGGCGTCAGTGCCGGTTTCAATCAGCCAGTTCCGGCCGGTCCTGAAACTGCTCCAGCGCTTCGGGATTGGCCAGTGCATCGGTGTTTTTTACCGGCCTTCCATGCACGACATCACGCACCGCCAGCTCCACGACTTTGCCGCTGATGGTGCGCGGTATGTCCGTCACTGCAACAATCCGCGCCGGGACATGTCTCGGCGTGGTATTGGCGCGGATCACTTCGCGGATTCGCTGTTCGAGCCCTTGATCGAGTTCGACACCATCGCGCAGACGCACGAACAGCACGACCCGCACATCATCCTGCCACTGCTGACCGATGGCGACGCTGTCCAGTACCTCGGTGATTTTCTCGACCTGCCGATAGATTTCCGCCGTGCCGATGCGCACGCCGCCCGGGTTCAACACCGCATCCGAGCGGCCATGGATCATCGTCGCGCCGTGGGGCAACTGTTCGGCGTAATCACCTTGTGCCCAGACGCCCGGGAACAGGCTGAAGTAGGACTGGCGGAGTTTTGAGCCGTCGGGGTCATTCCACAAGCCGATCGGCATCGCCGGGAAATGCCGCGTGCAGACCAGCTCACCTTTCTCGCCGATCACCGGTTGGCCAGCGTCGTTCCACACCTCGACGGCCATGCCCAGGCTCTTGCCCATGATTTCTCCGCGACGTACCGCTGACAGCGGGTTGCCATTGACGAAGCACGAAACGATGTCGGTACCACCGGACATTGAAGCCAGGCACACATCGGTTTTGAAGTCGCGGTAAACGAAATCGTAGCTTTGCGGGGACAGCGCCGAGCCCGTGCACAGCAGGGTTTTCAAACTGCTCAAGTCATGACTTGAGCGGGGCCTGGCGCCGCTGCTTTCCAGCGTCGCGAGGAATTTCGGACTGGTGCCAAACACGCTGATGCGTTCATCGTCGATCAGATCGAGCAAGCGCTGATGGTCCGGATAAAACGGCGAGCCGTCGTAGAGCACCACGGCGCTGCCAACCGCGAGCGCCGAAACCAGCCAGTTCCACATCATCCAGCCGCAGGTCGTGTAGTAGAACAAGCGGTCACCGGGACCGAGGTCGCAGTGCAAACCATGTTCCTTGACGTGTTGCAGCAGCACACCGCTGGTGCTGTGGACGATGCATTTCGGCACGCCAGTGGTGCCGCTGGAGTACAGCACGTAGAGCGGATGATTGAACGGCACCGGGGTGAAATCCGGTTCGCCGCCGGGTTGATAAAAATCCTCCCACAAGCAGACATCAGCGTGGCTTTGATAATCCTCGATGCGCGCTTGCGGACGGGCGTACGGGACGATGATCAACTGCTGCAGTGACGGCAGTTGTGCCAGGATTTCGTTGAGCTTGGCGGTCTGATCCAGGATTTTTCCGGCGTATTGATAACCGGCACAGGTGAGCAGCACTTTCGGTTCGATCTGGCCAAAGCGATCGATCACGCCGTGGGTGCCGAAGTCCGGCGACGAGCAGGACCAGATCGCGCCGAGGCTGGTGGTGGCCAACATCGCCACCAGGGTTTGCCAGGTGTTGGGCATGCACGCCGCCACGCGATCACCCCGGCCAACGCCTGTTGCGCGCAGGCTCGCCTGAAAACCGGCGACGTGTTCGGCCAGTTCGGCCCAGGTCAGTTGTTCGCGCTGGCCGTTTTCCGCCACAGCAACCACCGCCACGGCATCGTCGCGGCGGCGCAGCAGGTGTTCGGCAAAGTTCAGCGTCGCGCCCGGAAACCACTCGGCGCTGGGCATCTCTGCACCTTCACGCAAGACGGCGCCTGGCTGGGTGTGAAAGCGGATGTCGAAGAAATCGACGATCGCCTGCCAGAACGCCGGGCGCTGATCGATGCTCCATTGGTGCAGGGCAGGGAAGTCGTCGAGCTTAAGCGAATGCCGCTGATTGATTTCGCGCCGGAAAACGTCCATACGCGAACCGGCGATACGCTGGGCGTCGGGTTGCCAGAGGATGTCGGACATGGGTTTGCCTCTTCTTATCGGATTCGCGAGCTGGCTCGCTCCCACAATGGCCAGGTGTTTATTGCGCCAGCCAGCCACCATCAATATTCCACGCCGCGCCGCGCACCTGGCTGCCGGCTTCACTGCACAAGAACAGCACCAGCTCACCCAGATGCTGCGGTGTAACGAACTCCAGCGACGGCTGTTTTTCCGCCAGCAGATCATGCTGCGCCTGCTGCGGATCGACACCCTTGGCCGCGCGATCATCGATCTGCTTCTGCACCAGCGGCGTCAACACCCAACCCGGACAGATCGCGTTGCAGGTGACGTTGCTGGTCGCGGTTTCCAGCCCGACCACTTTGGTCAGACCGATCACGCCATGCTTGGCGGCGACGTACGCGGCTTTGCCGGTGGAGCCGACCTGGCCGTGCACCGAGGCGATATTGATGATGCGCCCCCAATTCTTGCGGCGCATGCCCGGCAGGCTCAACCGCGTGCTGTGAAATACCGATGACAGGTTGATCGCGATGATCGAATCCCAGCGCTCAACAGGAAACTCTTCTACGGCCGCAACGTGCTGAATGCCGGCGTTGTTGACCAGAATGTCGACGCCGCCAAACTCGCGCTCGGCGTAGGCGACCATGTCGGCAATCTGCGCCGGGTCGCTGACATCGGCGGGGTGATGGCCGACCTTGCCGCCGTACTGAGCGACGTCGGTGATCACCTTCGAGGCGTCGCCGAAGCCATTGAGAATCAGGTTGGCGCCCGCTTTCGCGAGAGTCAGCGCGATACCCAGGCCGATGCCGCTGGTGGAGCCGGTTACCAACGCTGTCTTGCCGGAAAGAGTGGTCATGAATACCTCACACAATGCCAGTGGCGTAGAAAGTGCCGATCACCACGAAAACCGCCAGGGTCTTGATCAGCGTAATACAGAAAATGTCTTTGTAGGCTTCGCGGTGGGTCAGCCCGGTCACCGCCAGCAACGTGATTACCGCGCCGTTGTGCGGCAGGGTGTCCATGCCGCCACTGGCCATCGCGGCCACGCGGTGCAGCACTTCCAGCGGAATATTCGCCGCGTGCGCTGCACTGATGAACTGCTCGGACATCGCCGCCAGCGCAATGCTCATGCCGCCCGACGCCGATCCGGTAATGCCGGCGAGCAGTGTCACGGTGATCGCTTCGTTGACCAACGGATTGGGAATCTGCTTGAGCCAGTCGGCCAGCACCAGGAACCCCGGCAGCGAAGCGATTACCGCACCAAAGCCGTATTCAGACGCGGTGTTCATCGCCGCGAGCAACGCACCGCTGACCGCACTTTTGCTGCCTTCGGCGAGCTTGCTTTTGATCGCCTTGAAGCCGAACGCCAGGACCAAGAGGATGCCGACCAGCAACGCCGCCTGCACCGCCCAGATCGCCGTGAGCTTGGCGATTTCGGTAGTGACCGGCGCGGCCATGCCCGGCAGTGCCAGGCTGTGGGTCTTGCCGTACCACTGCGGAATCCACTGGGTGAAGAGCAGGTTCATGATGCCCACGGCCAGCAATGGCGACAGGGCAATCCACGGGTTGGGCAGCTTCAGGTCTTCGGCGGTTTCCGGTTCGTTGCGCAGTTCAGTGCCGTAACCTTCGCCGGCACGTTGCGCCTTGTTGCGTTGGCGCTGCAGAAACAGCATGCCGGCGCAGAACACGAAAATCGTGCCGATCACCCCCAGCCACGGCGCCGCCCATGCGGTGGTGTTGAAGAAGGTGCTGGGGATGATGTTCTGGATCTGCGGCGTGCCGGGCAGGGCGTCCATGGTGAACGAGAATGCACCGAGGGCAATGGTCGCCGGGATCAGACGTTTGGGAATATTGCTCTGGCGGAACATCTCCGCTGCAAACGGGTAAACAGCGAAGACAACGACGAACAACGACACGCCGCCATAAGTCAGCAGGGCGCAGACCAGCACGATCACCAGCATCGCTTGTTTAGTCCCGAGCAAGCGAATCGCAGCGGCCACGATCGAGCGTGAGAAACCGGACAATTCGATGAGCTTGCCGAACACCGCGCCGAGCAGGAATACCGGGAAATAGAGCTTGATGAAACCGACCATCTTGTCCATGAACACCCCGGTGAACGCAGGGGCAACGGCGGACGGATCGGTGAGCAGGACCGCGCCGAGGGCGGCGATCGGGGCAAAGAGGATGACGCTGTAGCCACGGTAGGCGGCGAGCATCAGCAGCGTCAGGGCTGCCAAGGCAATGATCACACTCATGGTGTGTCTCTCCAGGATTGTTATTTTTGTGGGTGGAACGGGTGTGGAGAGTGGGTTAGCGAGATTTGTGCCAATCTTCTAACTGTTTGAAATATAAGGAAATTAGATCAGAGTCGCGTTCTGGGAGCTGTTTTTGTCTCTTAATTGAGATTTTCTTTGAATGGGCCGTCGCCTTCGCGAGCAGGCTCGCTCCCACATTGGTCATGCATTCCCCTGTGGGAGCGAGCCTGCTCGCGAAGCTTTTGCTCTAGTCTTAAAATGGAGATCAGATGTCTCTATATGTAGACTCTGCAATCCCCAGCGCAGCCATTTTCTTGTACAGCGTCGACCGCCCCAGCCCCAGCCGAACCGCCGCCTCCGGCACTTTCCCCGCGCATTGCGCCAGGGTCGACTCGATCAACTGCCGATCAAACCGCGCCCGCGCCTGTGCAAATGTCTCCCCAGCGGAGGCTTGCATGCTCGGCTCGGACGTTCGCTCAACCGGAGTAAAGGTGCCAATCGCGCCGCGAATATCCTGCTCGGTCAGGATCAGATCATCACTGAGCAACGCCGCCCGCTCCAGCACATTGCGCAACTCACGGATGTTGCCCGGCCAGGCATGCTGGCCGAGCAACGCCAGCGCGTCGCGGTGCAGTTCATGCTGGCTGCGCAGTTCTTCGAGAATCGCCTCGCTCAGCGCCGGCAGATCATCGAGACGTTCACGCAGCGGCGGCACCTGGATTGGCAGTACGTTGAGGCGGTAGTACAAATCGGCGCGAAATTCGCCGCGCTTGATCGCCGCCTGCAAATCCGTCGACGTCGCGGCGATTACCCGCACATCGCTTTGAATCACTTCATTGGAGCCGACCGGTTCGAATTCTTTTTCCTGCAACACGCGCAGCAGTTTGCTTTGTAGCGGCAGCGGCATATCGCCGATCTCATCGAGAAACAGCGTGCCACCCTGAGCGATTTGTAATTTACCAGTGCGGCCCTTGCGGTCGGCGCCGGTAAAGGCGCCGGGTGCCGTACCGAAAAATTCGGCTTCCAGCAGCGCCTCGGGAATTGCCGCGCTGTTGATGCTGACGAAGGCTTTGTGCGCGCGTGGTGAGGCGCTGTGAATCGCTTGGGCAAGCAACTCTTTACCTGTGCCGGTTTCCCCCAGCAGCAAAACCGGCGAATCAGCGCTGGCACTGCGCCTGGCGCGGCGTTTGACTTCAAGGCTGGCAGCGCTGGTACCGATGAAGTGGGCGAAGTTGTATTTGGTCTGCCGCGCACGTAGCAGCGAGCGGGTCGAGGCGAGTTCTTCCTGCATGCTCAAGTAGCGCTTGAGCATCGGCGACAGCGTGCGCAACTCGTCGAACAGGGCAAAACCGATGGCGCCGATCACGCTGCCGGCATCGTCGTGGATCGGCAGGCGCATCACCACCAGCGGTTCCTTTGGCGTGTCCTGCATGTCCAGCAGAATCGGCCGACCGGTGCGTACCACCTCGCGCAGCAGGCTGCCGGGGATCACGCTTTCGCAGGGTTTGCCGATAGCGCCTGCCGCTGAATCGAGACCGAAGCGCCGGGCGTAGCGTTCGTTCATCCAGACGATATTCGCATCGCGGTCAACAATCACCGTGCCCTCACTGGATTGCTCGATGATCTCGAACAGCGAACGGATCGCCAGGGTGCGCACCCGTTGGTAGTCCTTGAGGCTTTCGGTGGTGTTCATCCTGTATTCCAAGGTTGATGAAGTCTGTCGGCGCCGTCGGATAGCGCGAGTCATTATGCCGATGGATTGCTACATGATCATCTGGTGTCAGTGATTGGCCCTTTTAAAAGCCCACAAATCGGCTCTCGACCGTTCGTCCGGAAAGTGTGCCTACCTGTAATTTCTGACAGTTGCGGAGAATGAACCTCAGTCGCCTAATGCTTCTACCCGGCGCCAGAAGGCAGGATCCCGATCCAGCGCCCCAGCGCATCAAGGAGACATGCAATGATGAAGGAAGAGATGTTGCCAGAAGATATTTCTGTACAGGATGCGAACATTCTGACGCTAGTCCCACTTTTTATTCCCGGACAAATTCCGGGCATCCACGATGCGGACGGCACGCCTAACGCCAATCGCTTTGGCGTAAACCGCAGCATGTGTACATCCAATGCCGAGGGTTTGCTGGTTAATGTCTATCCGTACCTCAATGCGGAAAAGGGCGACCACATCGTCATTCTCAGCAGCATCGATGCGACCGAATTGCTGTCATTCAATTTGGCGGCGGGGCAGGAGGATGAAACGTCTCATGTTTTCCTGCCGGGGCATTTGCTCAAGCCGGGCTTTCAAACTCTTCATTACGAAGTCATCCGCAAGAGCCAGAACTACGGGCGCTCTACGCCGCTGGATGTGTTGATCCGGTTTCTGATGCCTGGGGGGCCGGATCCGGAGCCGGATCGTCCCGGGCACTATCGTTTGCTGGCGCCACGCCTGCTCAACGTGCCGGCGGGAGGTATTACTCGCCAGCTGGCGGAGTCCGTTGACGGCGTGCAATGGGCTATTCCGGCCTATCCAAACGTTCGTCAGTTCGACATCGTGCCCCTGAGCTTTGGCGGCGTGCTCTTTTATCACACCGTGACGATGGAGCAGGTCGGGAAAGAAATCCAGGGCAAGATCCCGGTCGACGTCATTCTGAAGGCCGGTAACGGCGACCAGATTTTTATCTACCGCCCCATCGACGAAGTGCACAACCGCGCCAGCGACTGGTCGCTGCGCACAAGCGTGTACAGCGAAGTGACCTCGGATCTCCTGCGCCCGGTGATTCTCGATGCCGTGCAAGTCGATCCAGACACCGGTGAACTGTTCTACGACCTTGCCACGCTGGGTAGCAAAGACATTCAGGCTGACGTGGTCACGCGCCCGGTGACCTTCGAGATCGGCGATAGCGTCAGGCTGTGGGTTTCGACAATCAAGGGCGGTGTCGAGGCCGAGGTCTTCAGCGAGATCAAACCCGTCACTCAGATCAACAGCACCGTGCGCTTTTTTGTGCCCAACACTACAGTGATGCAACTGGCTCGGGAGCACATCTACGTCCGCTATGAGCTGACCAGCAAAAGCACCGGTGAGACCCGTCGATCAAGCCGAACCACGGTGTGGCTCAAGGGCAGTGCGGTCAACCTGCCGGCACCTAAAATCCTGCCGATCAACGGCGTTGTCGTCGATCCTGCCAACGCCGCCACCGGCATCGTTTCGCCCCATGCCGGGATTTCGGCTCAGGCCTGGCTGCATTTTTATGCGCGGGGAACTGCACCAGGCGGTGTGGAACACCTGTACGACAGTGGGCGGCGTATCAGCAGTTCGCAGGCTGCGCGCGACATGACATTTCCAATGTCGGCGCCCTACCTGGCGAAAATCGATGGCGGTGCACTCGAGGTTCATTACAAGGTCGGCACCAGCATCGACGATCCGCTGGCCGCCGAATCGCTGCGCCACTCCGTGAGGGTTGGCGAGCCCAAGCCGGACTTGCAGGCAGCCATCGTCGTGTGTGCGGTTGACGGTGTGCTTGATCCCGAAAAACTGCCACCCTTCGCCGATGCCGAGGTGCAGGTTCCACCGTTCAAAGACATGAAAGGGCAGACGGTTTATCTCTGGTATCAGTCTGACAACCCTCAGGACCCGCAACGCTATGACGATTCGGTGGACATCAATGATCGTGATCTCGACATCCCGGTTTCGTTTTTTCTTTCGCAGGACTTTCTCAAGGAACATGTGGGCTACAACCTGACCATCGGCTATTCGGTCGAGCCTACCAACGGCTCAGGCACCGAGCGTTTCGGCGCCAATACGCAGGTGGCGATCGGCGCAAGTTCGAAGCAGCCGCTGCCCGCGCCAAAAGTGCTGGAGGCGAGCGAGGCCGGTGTCTTGAACCCGATAGATACGGCTCTGCGAGGGGCTTCGGTGGTGATCGATGCCGAGTTGAAATTCGGTGATTACATCAAGTTATGCTGGAACGGCGATGCGCAGGACGGCGACTATGCGTGGGAGGAGCCGATCTCCTTCAATGGCGATGGCAAGCCTTTCACCCACCAGGTTCCGCAGCGTTATGTGCTGGCCAATCAGGATCTGGGCATCAGGGTTTCCTACACCGTTGAGCGCGACGGCGGTGGCGAGCAAAGCTCTGATGTTCTGATATTGAGTGTCCAGCGCGCGGTATTGCCGCTGCCGGCGATCAGTGAGGCAACCGGCGCCAATCGTGATCAGATAAACCCCGACGATGTGCCCGCCGAAGGCGCCAGCGCGCGGATCGGTGTGACGGCGCAACTCAAGGAAGGGGACGTTGTTACCCTCATGCCCAGCGGCGCGGCCCCGATCGTCAGGAATATACTGCGAACGGATGAAGGCCGGGAACTGATCATGCGTATTTCGCGGCCTTTCATAGACTCGAAAAACGGCGAAAGTTTCACCTTGAGCTACACGATTAGGCGTGCGGCTGGTGGTCCTGATGAGTCTTCAGCGTTCAAGAATTTCGATGTCCGTCGGGTGATTGGCTCGGGCCGATTGAAGGTCATGGGCGCGCGACATAACTCCAACACCTACCGATCTTCCAGTGCGCCGTGCCTGATGTGGGCGCTCAATGCGCAGACGCTGCAACCGATGCTGTCGGAGTGGCGCTATGCCGGCGATGCCGCCTGGGTAGCGGCCACTCAGTTTATCGATACTGCGTCGTCACGGGCGTTGCAGGTGCGCTCTGCTGTCGAGCAGGTCACCCTCAATCCGGTCAATGTCTGCGGCAATGGTGTCGATTCCAACGTGAGTGGTGCCGCCGCGGTTGTGGTGATACGTGATGCTCGGGTGTCGGCCGGCGGGGCAATGGGGGGCCGCGATCTCGCCAGTTTTGGCAATGGTTCCTATGGCGGCAGCATCCCGCCGGTGTATTTGATTCAGGAAAATGTCAGAAACGTCTTCTGTTCCGGTGGCGCTTTCGTCGCGCTCACTCAGGACGGTGTCGCGCTGCCGTTTGGTGAAGCCGGTAGCGGTGCCAATATGGGCAACGTCAGCCCCAGCGGGTTCGCGACGATCGCCAGTAACAGTTACGCATTTGCCGGTCTGACGACAACGGGTGATGTACGTGCCTGGGGCAACGCGAGCTATGGCGGCACGTTGCCGACGGGCGGCTTGAGCAACATCAGACGGGTGTTCAATGGCGGTTTGTCGTTCTGTGCTGAACGGACCGATGGCAGCATCGTGGCATGGGGGGCAGGTGTCGTGGCAAACCCGGTTCCGGGAGTGACCAACGTCGACCGCGTGATCTGCTCGTACCAGGCATATGCGGGCATTACCCAGACCAAGCGGCTGTTCGCGTTCGGTGTAACGGCCTTCGGTGGCACGCTTCCCGCCGATATCGCCAACCGCACCGATATTCAAAGGCTTTGTTGTGCCAATGCCCGGGCGTTTGTGGCGCTGACCACCGGAAAGAACGTGGTCGCCTGGGGTGAGGCTGGCTATGGCGGCAATCTCGCCAGTTTCCCTGGTATTGCCGCGTTGCGCTTCGTCGATGTGGCGTCCACCTGGCAGGCGTTTGCCGGTATCACGGAGAACAATCGTGTGGCCGCCTGGGGGGTCGCACCTGCCGGTGTGGTGCCCGCTCACATTGCCGCTTTGACCAATGCCATCCAGGTGGTCGGCACTTCTCATGCCTTTGCAGTGCTGTGCGCTGATGGTCGGGTCTTCGCCTGGGGTAACGCAACGCTTGGCGGTGATACCTCAGCCGTGGCCGCCCAGTTGATCAACGTCGTGGCCATCTACACCAACTCCCACGGTTTCATTGCGTTGACATCCGACAAACGTGTCGTCACTTGGGGGCAAGCGACGGGTATCGGTGGCGCGAGCGGCCTCAACGGATTCGTTTCCTATGTCGATGGCACCGTTACCGCAATGGAAGGGGCGAGTGTCGAGGCGCACGAAGCGGCCGAGTCCCCATAAAACCTGGTGACCTTTCCAACGCGCATCGCCCGTGCAGCCGATGCTCGACTTTCCGACTTTGAGGTAGCTGAAATGTTCGAAGAAAATACCGGTGTCATGGCAACGCTTCCTGCCCCGACCGTTGATGGTGCAGTCGATGGCACGCTGGATCCGCAAGCGCTGGAGCCGCGGACTGCCGTGCGCGTGCGCGCCTATCCCGGAATGAAAACCAGTGATGTGATTGACCTGTTTCTGAAGCCCGCAGGAGGTGCGACAAGGCTGGTCGACAAAATCAAGATCAGGGCCAACCAAGGTGAAACGGCGCCGGTTTTTCGTATCGATTCGAGCCTCTTCGCGCAATACCTGAGCAATTTTATCGAATTGAATTACGAGGTGTCGTTCGGCACTCAGCGATTGCACACCTCGCAAACGCTGCGCCTTGAAATCAAGGCAGGCTTTGAAGTTGGGCAAACGCTGGATCTGAGTTCGTTCAATTACGTGCTCGTCACTGGTAAGCCTCCGAACAATCCACCTGCGTTCAGCCGCATCACTCGCGAAGCGACGTGGGGAGTGGCGCCTTACGAGTACAGCAGCAGCGATTCCACGGTAGCGGTGGTTGATCAGCAGGCAGAAGTGACTGTCGCCGGTAATGGAACGTGCCTGATCAGTGCCACGGACAGCGCCGGCGAAACGCAGAAGTATCAACTGACAATCAGCGGCATCGGCCAATTGAGTTTTCTCACTGCCACCGCCACCTGGGCGGGTATGCGCAATGCCTGCTCGATCGCCGAATTGCAGCCAGCGACACTGGCGCAAATGCGTCAGCTACTGAAGGTCTACGACAGCCATGCCGGGTCACTGACTGATTACCTCGGACGCTCGCCGTACCCGTTCTGGACCGACGATCTCAACGGCGCCAACACCGCGTGGATCGTGGATCTGGACAAACCGGCAGGCCTCCCTCTGGATCCAAATCCCACTTCGGCTGACCTGAGCGAGGAGCATCAGGTGCTGGGTGTTTCGATGAGTTGAGTCTGCGCGTGACGTAGCACCGGGAGAGATTCCATGAACGTACATCGTTTGCTGGTCAACAGCACGCTATCGCTCTGCCTGTTATCTGGCGGATTCGCTTGGGCGGTCACTGGCCCGGAGGTCGCGCACGTCCTGAACAGCCGTTACGCGATCGATCAGCAACTGTGTCCGGGCAACACCCACCCTTACCATTGCAGTGGAGTGCTGGTGCGCGGTTCGCAGGTCAGTGCCGGGCGCCCCTTCTGGATGCTCAGCACGGAGGCGACGGGGGCGGGTTTTGAACGATTTGCCTACCTGCGCAAAGACATTTCCCGCGATCCTGCGCTGTTGCAGAACGGCTATGTGTTCGCCGATATTTTCACCGCACTGGGTTTGGGTAAAACCTTGGATGTTTTGCATCCCGAGCCGCGCGCTGAAGCGCAGGTCAAGAACTGGAATGATCAGTCGCCTCAGGAGATACCCGTCCAGGGATTGTTTTACGACCGCAACTGGCCGACGGGACTACTGGCCGCGCAGCGTGATCAGCGCGACTACTTTCAGGCGACCGGGGTGTGGTTGCCGGTTTTGCGCCTGGATTTGCGCGATGCCGCGCAACAGGTGTTCGGCTTCAATCAACAGGACCAATTGTACGCCGGCTATCAGGTAGCCGCACGGCTGAATGCACGGTTTCGGGATACCGCCGTGGCCTGTCGTGACGGCAGCGCAGCGTTTCACTGCAATGGTGTGTTGCTCCGCGGCACGGCGGCGTCGACGCAGTTTCATGCGTGGAATCCCAGCCCCAATTCGGTGGGGCGTAACGGGGTGTCGTTCTCCTGGGCCCGAACCGACGTGGGGATGGTGCAAATCGCCGGTAGTCAAGGGCTGATCTTCAAGGAAGCCGCAGCGCCGGCGCCTTACAACGCAGCCTGGCGCTGCGTTTATCCGACCAACGCGGGTACCAGCGGCATCCCCAACAGTTGCCGCACCCACTGCGATGCCCTCGGCGTGACCACGGTGGCCGCATATCGAGCGCAGGGCGGCACATGTTCGTTCAACGTTACGCCGACACAGGTGCAGCTGAGCATTGATGTACGCAATCGCAATCCGGCATGGAACGAAGTGATCATCGCTGCGTGGCCGCAAAACATTCCCCAGCAGTTGCCCCTCGAAGCGATCTTTGTCGTGGCCGGCAGTGCCGGGCTCAAAGATGCCCAGTTCATCCAGCGTGATTTTTATCAACAGACGGCACGCACGCTGCCCGTGGTTCGGATTGCGCTCAATGCGGCCAACGGTGCGCCGTTTGTCTATGAACCCGCGGATCAGGGCGTTCAGTAATTTGTCGGTAAGTGCAGTTCAGGGAGGAATTGTCGTGGGTATAAGAAAGAGAATGGTTGCTTTCCTGGCTTGGTGTTCATTGAGCTTTCTTACCATGCCGATTGCTCTGGCGCTCACCGGACCGGATATAGCTCAAGTGCTCAATGCGCGATTTCGACTGACGGAGGCTGCCTGTCCGGGTGGAACTGCAGTGTATTTGTGCAGTGGCCTGCTGGTGCGGCGCTCACAGAATCCAGCTAACGTGGCGTTCTGGAAATTAAGCCCTGAAGCCGTGTCAGCCGGGTACGAGCGGTTTGATTACTGGCGACTTGATCGCGAGCCGGTTGATGTAAGTGCTCCCAACGGATTTGTGCTGACGGACATTTTGACCGCCATCGGAATCGGCAAAACACTGGAGGTCAACGCTGCGACTGGCGATGCTCAGGCGTTGGTCAAAAACTGGGACGACACGGCGCCGCTGCGCATTCCGTTGCAGGCATTGTTCTATAACCTTGCGGTAGGCGGCTCGCTGCACGCCGCGCAAAGAGACCAGTTGGTTTACTTCCAGGCCACGGGCGAGTGGCTGCCGATCTTGCGACTGCAACGTGATGAGGCCCAGCAGAGCCTTTTCGGCTTCAGCATGGCGGATCAGTTGTATGTCGGCTATCAGGTGGCCGCAAAACTCAACGCCAGGTATGCCGATACCTCCCCGACCTGTCGCGATGGACGGGCGGCGTTTTATTGCAACGGTGTGCTGGTTCGCACCACAGATCAGTCCACGGCGTTCCATTCTTGGAATCCCAGCCCCGGTTCGGTGCGCGGCAATGGCGCCTCGTTCAGCTATTTGAGAGAGGATGCGGGTGTCAGTCGTTTTTACAAATCGCAGGGTTTTGTGATTCGTGAGCAAGCCGCTCCTGCTGGTAATCCGATGAGCTTACGGTGCGCCTACCCCTACGATGCAGGCACTGGTGGGAGCGCGGACGTGTGCAGAACACATGGCGGCCTGTGCAGCGAGTTGGGTGTCAACAGCGTTGAAGTCTGGCTCGCGCGGTATGGCGCTCGCGTGAATGCATCGTGTGCTTTCGACGTTGACCCGCAACAGTTTCAGCTCAGCATTGACGTACGCAAGACCCGTGGTGACTTCTACGGCTGGAACGAATTCATGGTCGCAGCGTGGCCGCAGAACAATCCTGCGCAGTTGCCCATTGAAGCTTTTTTCTACAACGCGCAGGCCTTGGTACCCAGCAACGGATTGCCAGGTGCTCAATACGACCAGAGAGACTATTTTAAGGTCACAGGTCGTTCCATTCCGATCCTTCGCGCCACGCTAGGCACAGCAAGTCCGGTATTTGTTTTCAACCCCTCTGAGCAGGGTCTTTAACCGTTCCATCATGGATGCGCCGCCGCCAACAGCTCTTTGGTGTAGGGATGTTGCGGGTTGTCAAACACGTCGTGACTGGCACCACGCTCTACCACTTGGCCGTCCTTGATGACGATCATGTCGTGTGCCAACGCGCGCACCACCGCCAGATCATGGCTGATAAACAGGTAGGTCAAACCGTATTTTTCCTGCAAATCACGGAGCAGGGCGACCACTTGTTTCTGCACAGTGCGGTCGAGCGCGGAGGTCGGCTCATCAAGCAAAATCAGCGCCGGCTTAAGCACGAGGGCCCGGGCAATGGCGATGCGTTGGCGCTGGCCGCCGGAAAATTCATGCGGGTAGCGATGGCGGCTTTCCGGGTCGAGGCCGACTTCCTTGAGCACGCGAATCACTTGCTTATCACATTCGTTTGCGGTCGACTCGCAATGCACTTCGAGACCTTCGCTGATGATCTGTGCCACTGACATGCGCGGGCTCAGGCTGCCAAACGGATCCTGAAACACTACCTGCATCTGCCGGCGCCACGGGCGCAGTTGCTTCTGATTGAGGCCGTCCAGCGCTTCGCCCTGAAAGCGAATGCTGCCCTCGGAATCCAGCAAACGCAGGATCGCCTGGCCCAGCGTTGACTTGCCCGAACCAGACTCGCCAACAATGCCCAAGGTCTTGCCGCGCTGAATATTCAGACTGATGCCATCGACAGCGCGCAGATACTGCTTGCGCCTGAACAATCCGCCGCCGACCTGGAAATCGACGCGCAGGTCAGCGACTTCCAGCACATTTTCACGTTCGTCACGGGGCAGGGCTTCACCTTCCGGCTCTGCGTTCAACAGCACGCAGCTGTAAGGGTGTTTGGGTTCGGTAAACAGGGTTTCGCAGGGCGCCTGCTCGACGATCTCGCCAGCCTTCATCACGCACACCCGCTGCGCGATGCTGCGCACCAGATTGAGATCGTGACTGATCAGCAGCAGCGACATGCCGAGCCGCTGTTGCAAGGACTTGAGCAGCAGGAGAATCTTGCGCTGCACGGTGACATCCAGCGCCGTGGTCGGCTCGTCGGCAATCAACAACTCCGGTTCGCAGGCCAGGGCCATGGCGATCATCACCCGTTGCCGTTGCCCGCCAGAGAGCTGATGCGGATAGGCTTTCAGGCGTTCCTTGGGCTTTTGAATGCCGACCAGTCCGAGTAGTTCGAGAATGCGCTGCTGCGCTTGCTTGCCGCCGAGGCCGCGGTGCAGCAACAGGGTTTCGCCAATCTGCTTTTCGATGGTGTGCAACGGATTGAGCGAAGTCATCGGCTCCTGAAAGATCATGGCGATGCGATTGCCGCGCAGTTCTCGCAAGACCTTCGGATCAGCACCGAGCAATTCTTGCCCGCGATAGCGGATGCTGCCCCGGGTTTGCGCCTCGCTCTCAGGCAGCAGTTGCAGGATCGAATGCGCGGTCACCGATTTTCCCGAGCCCGATTCGCCCACCAGTGCCAGGCACTCACCGGGGCGGATATCCAGGCACAGGTCACGCACCACGGTCTGGCCATGGAAGGCGACGTTGAGATTGCGGATTTCAATCAGGTTTTCAGTCATGGTCACGCTTCAGGATCGAGGGTCAAAAGCGTCGCGCAACGCTTCGCCGATGAATACCAATAACGAAAGGATCAGCGCCAGGGTAAAGAACGCGGTCAACCCGAGCCACGGCGCTTGCAGGTTCTGCTTGCCCTGACCGATCAGTTCACCCAGCGAGGCACTGCCGGCCGGCATGCCGAAACCGAGAAAATCCAGCGCGGTCAGCGTTGAAATCGCCCCGGTCAGAATGAACGGCAGGTAGCTGAGCGTCGCGTTCATTGCGTTGGGCAGGATGTGCCGGAAGATTACTTTGCGGTCAGTCAGGCCCAGGGCGCGTGCGGCTTTGACGTATTCCAGATTGCGCCCGCGCAGGAACTCGGCGCGCACCACGTCCACCAGCGCCAACCAGGAAAACAGCGCCATGATCCCCAGCAGCCACCAGAAATTCGGCTCGACGAACCCGGAGAGGATGATCAGCAGATACAACACCGGCAACCCCGACCAGACTTCCAGCACGCGCTGCCCGAGCAAGTCGACCCAGCCGCCGTAATAGCCCTGCAACGCGCCGGCGGCGATACCGATCAGCGCGCTGACAAAGGTCAGCATCAAGGCAAACAGAATCGATACCCGAGCACCAAAGATGACCCGCGCCAGCACATCGCGCGCCTGATCGTCGGTGCCAAGCCAATTGACCGAAGTCGGCGGACTTGGCGCCGGTTTGTTCAGGTCATAGTTGGGGGTGTCGTCGCTGAACGGAATCGGCGGGAACAGCAACCAGCCGCCGTCCTTGCGAATCAGATTCTGCACGTAATCGCTGCGGTAATCGGCCTGAAACGGCAGTTGCCCGCCGAATTCCTGTTCGGTATGGCGCTTGAACACCGGGAAGTACCATTGGCCCTGATAGCTGACCATCAGCGGCTTGTCGTTGGCGATCAACTCGCCGCCCAGCGTCAACAAGAACAGGCCGATGAACAGCCACAGCGACCACCAGCCACGACGGTTTTTCTTGAAGCGTTCGAAACGGCGACGACCCAAAGGCGAGAGCTTGAACATCAGGCATTCCTCGCGGCAAAGTCGATACGCGGGTCGACCAGGGTGTAGCAGAGGTCGCCGATCAGTTTTATCAGCAGGCCGAACAGGGTGAAGATGAACAGCGAACCGAACACCACTGGATAGTCCCGCGATACCGCTGCTTCGTAACTCATGCGCCCAAGGCCATCGAGGGAGAAGATCACTTCGATCAGCAGTGAGCCGGCGAAAAACACACTGATGAACGCCTGAGGTATCCCCGAGACCACCAACAGCATGGCGTTGCGAAACACGTGTCCGTACAGCACGCGGCGTTCGCTCAAGCCTTTGGCGCGGGCCGTTACTACGTACTGTCGGGTGATTTCATTGAGGAACGAGTTTTTTGCAAGGATCGTCAGAGTCGCGAATCCACCGATCACCAGCGCGGTGACCGGCAGCACCAGATGCCAGAAGTAGTCGGCAATCTTGCCCAGTGTCGACAGCGATTCGAAGTTATCCGAAACCAGTCCGCGCACCGGAAACCAGTTCAACGAAGTACCGCCGGCGAATACCACGATCAGGAACATCGCGAACAGAAACGCCGGCATGGCGTAACCGATGATGATCGCCGTGCTGCTCCAGATGTCGAAATGGCTGCCGTGGTGCACAGCCTTGCGGATGCCCAGCGGGATCGACACCAGATAGGTGATCAGTGTCGCCCACAGTCCGAGCGAAATGGTCACCGGCATCTTTTCCAGAATCAGGTCGGTGACTGTTGCACCACGGAAGAAGCTCTTGCCGAAGTCCAGTTGCGCGTAATTCTTCAGCATCAGCCACAGGCGCTCATGGGCTGGTTTGTCGAAGCCGTACTGCTTTTCGATGTCCTTGATCAGTTGCGGATCGAGGCCACGGCTGGCGCGCGAAGCGTTGCTCGATGTCTCGCCGGCTCCGCCGCCGACACTGGCACCGCCGATGCCTTGCAGGTGGGCGATGGCTTGTTCGACTGGTCCGCCGGGCGCGGCTTGAATGATGACGAAATTGACCAGCAGGATGATCACCAGCGTCGGAATGATCAGCAGCAGGCGCCGCAGTATGTAACCCCACATCAGTGCGGCCCTCCGGGTCTGCCGCGACTGATTTTCTCGGCGGTCATCTGCTGATTAGTCAGTGGCGTGCGGCTGATTTCCCACCAGCTCTCGATGGCTTCGTCATTGCTCGCCTGCACCGTGGGAATGCCGAAGCGGTTCCACCACACGGTCGAGGTGCCCGGCGGGTAATAGTTGGGAATCCAGTAGTAATTCCATTGCAGCACCCGGTCCAGCGCATGGGCGTAATGCAGCATGTCCGACTGAGTAGAGGCGCGGATCAGGCCGTTGATCAAGGTGTCGACCGCCGGGTTTTTCAACACCATGTAATTGTTCGCGCCGGGATCGTTGGCCGCTGCCGAGCCGAAATAGTTGAGCAACTCACCGCCCGGAGAAGTGGTAACGGGGTAGCCGGTGACGATCATGTCGTAGTCGCGACTCATCAGGCGATTGACGTATTGCGAGGCGTCGATACGACGGATATTCAGCTCGATGCCGATCTGCTTCAGCGTGCGCTTGTAGGGCAACAGCAGGCGGTCCATGCCGTTCTGGCTGACCAGAAAAGTGAAGCTCAGCGGCTCGCCGGCGCCGTTGACCAGTTGATCGCCATCCGGTTTCCAGCCGGCCTGCTCAAGCAGTTGCAGGGCTTGCAACTGCTTGTCACGGATGATGCCGCTGCCGTCGGTCTTCGGCGCCTCGAAGACTTTGCTGAACACTTCCTCAGGCACCTGACCGCGGAGCGGTTCGAGAATCTTCAGCTCTTGAGCGTCGGGCAACTGCCGGGCGGCGAGATCGGTATTGGAAAAGTAGCTCTGCTGGCGGATATAGACGTTGCGCATCATCTGCCGGTTGCTCCATTCGAAGTCCCAGAGCATCGCCAGTGCCTGGCGTACCCGGCGGTCCTGGAACATCGGCTTTTGCAGATTGAACACGAAACCCTGGGCCGATTGCGGCGCTTCAGTGGCGAGGTGGGCCTTCTGTAAACGGCCATCGCTGAGGGCGGGACTGTCGTAGCCGATCGAATAGCCGGTCGCGGAAAACTCGCGGTTGTAGTCATAGGCACCGCCACGCAGCACCTGACGGGCGACATCGGTGTCGCCGAAATACTCGATACTGAAATGGTCGAAGTTGTACAGGCCGCGACTGACCGGCAGGTCCTTGCCCCACCAGTCGCCATTGCGTTCGAAAGTGATGCTGCGCCCGGAGTCGACCTTGCCGACCCGGTACGGCCCGCTGCCCAGCGGCGGCTCATAACCACCGCCGCCGGCGAAATCGCGACTCTTCCACCAGTGTTCGGGGAACACCGGCAGGGTCGCGATATCCAGGGGCAGGGTGCGGTTTTCGTTACTTTTGAAATCGAAGCGCACGGTCAGTGGTGCCTCGATTTCGACGCCTTTGACGTCGGCAAACTGGGTGCGATAACGCAGGCTGCCCTGGGTCATCAGCAGGTTGTAGGTGTAGCGAACGTCTTCGGCGGTAATCGGTTTGCCATCGGCAAAGCGCGCCTTCGGGTTGATGAAAAAGCGCAGCGACAGACCGTCTTCAGAGCGTTCCATTTTCTCCGCCACCAGACCATACACCGTGTAGGGCTCATCCAGCGAGCGCTGGGCCAGTGGCGAATACAGCAGGCCGTCGATCTGCGTCACGCCGATGCCTTTGTCTATATAGGGCAGCAGATGATCGAAGTGGCCGATTTCGATTGCCGAGCGCCGCATCGTCCCACCCTTCGGCGCCTGCGGATTGGTGTAGTCGAAATGGCCGAAGCCGGCGGGGTATTTGGCCGGTTCGCCGTAAACGGTCAGTGCGTGTTGCGGGGCAGCGGTCGCACCGGCGGCACCCGTGAGCAGGGCGAGGGCGGTGAGCATCAGTGTGGGAAAAACCAGTCGCATCGTCAGCCTTGGAACGCAAAATCGATAAGCGCAAGTTGTACGCGAGCGGCGCGCCACTCGCCAGCCGTATATGTAACCGAAACACAACGGCCCACCAAAGGGTGGGCCGTTGTCAGCAACAGAACGACGAATCAGTCCTGACGGCTGGTGACTTCCAGCAGGTGGTAACCGAACTGGGTCTTCACCGGGCCTTGCACGACGTTGATCGGCGCGCTGAACACCACGGTGTCGAATTCCTTGACCATCTGGCCAGGACCGAACGAACCCAGGTCACCGCCCTGACGGCTGGATGGGCAGCTGGAGTTGGCTTTGGCGACTTCAGCAAAATCGGCGCCGGCTTCGATCTGAGCCTTGAGTTCGTTGCACTTGTCTTCGCTGGAAACCAGGATGTGGCGGGCAGTGGCTTTGGCCATGGGGAATTCTCCGAACTGTTTCAATAAAAGGTGGAGCGTACCGGAATCAGTCGGTGAATTCTCGGCAAAGTTCCATTCTGATTCCCTGACTCTACTCAAAGATCCGCCGCACGCAGGCGCCGGGCATGCTCGACGTACAGCTCGATAGGGTCCGGCGAAGACGCGGTTACGCCCGGGCTGCGCCGCAAGCTCGCCAGGTGATCCATTGGATAATCAGAGCGTATCACTTGGCCGAGATGGCTACTGAAGCGTCCGACGAAGCCGTCATTCTGCTGGGGTTCGGTGGTGAAATACTGCGACAGGACGCGGCAGGTTGCTTGAACCGGATCCAGCGCCGGCAGCCTGGATTGCGCAACAACCCCGCTCCACGAGTAGTAACGCACGCCGTTGACTTGCTCCGGGCCGTGACCGCCCCAGGCGTGTGGCAGGCCTTGTGGGAATTTGTCATTGAATTGACCGACGCCGACGGTGGTCAGTGCGTTGAGTGCGGCCACTGCATTCTGTGGCAGTGCCACGCTGCCACTGAGCAGCGACAACAAATCGGCAAATTGCGTCGCCACGTTTTGTGCAACGACCTCCGGCAGCTTGCCCGGGACCAGTGCCTTGCGCAGGAAGTCGGCGAGCTCCGAACCATGGTTCGGACCACTGACGGAGGTGACTGAAGCGACGACGTTTGGTGCAAGCGCTGCCGCATAGCGTGCAGCGAGTGCACCTTGACTGTGTCCTATAAGGTTGACTTTCTTCGCGCCTGTGCCTCGCAGCACGCAGGCCATCTGTGACAGCAATTGCTCACCCCGCATTTCATTGTCATGGGTGGCCGAAAGGTGTGGAACAAACAATCGACAGCCAGCTGCTTTCAGCGCGGATTTGACGTCATGGAACAGCTCGAAATGACCGATACGCTCGAACCCGAACAGACCGTGGACCAACAGGATGGGATAACGAGTTGTAGCATTCCGTTGCATGTTCTTACCTTTTTCGTAGAAGTTCATCGGGAAATCACCGAGCCACTCTAAAACACCCCTGTCGCTGAGGAAGTACGAAGAGGCTTCGCGTTGTGTTTGAAAATGGACTACGAGGCGTACGAAATTTCGGAGAGCTGTGAAATCCGAATCGGAAGTTCAGTGGGTCGTTTGTCGGCATAACAGCGCGAACGCCCCGGTTGCCTACCTTGCGAGTAGCGCTTGCGCCGTCGTTGCGGTGTATTCGGCTGACATCAAGAACATTCGAAGAAGTCCTCAATGTAGATGTCAGTGTCGCCATTCGGGGCGGCACGTTTTCCAGGGAGTGGAAACGAAAATGAATAGCCATGAAGTCGAGTTTTGCTGGCGGATGCGTCAGCCGATGGTTGCCGAAGTGTCCATCGAAACTCTTGTCGCGCCGATGATTGACGGGCTCAGTGGGAGCGTGTTGGATCCTTCAGTGGTCAAAGCCATCGTTCGCATTTCTCCTTATGCCAACATGAGCTGCGGCGATCAGTTGATGCTGTATTGGGAGGGGCTGGATATCGAAGGCTTCACCTATCAATACGAGAGTGTTCGATTCATCAGCCAGGCTCAGGTCGGCAGGGACGTAATCTTCGTCATCAAGGCCATGCATGTGGCTGCGCTGGATGGAGGCTCGCTGGAGGTTTACTGGACACTGCAAAGTGCGTCCGCGCCCAAGGCAGTGGAATCTGCACGCCTGCAACTGTCTGTGGGCGACATACGCACGCAATTGTTGGCGCCACAGATCGAAGGCTCGGTAAACGGAGCGCTGGAGCCATCGCGAGTGGCCGAGGGCACCCTGGTGACTCTGCAGCCTTACGCGAGGATGTCGGCGGGCGATCGGGTGATGTTGTCCTGGCACGGCGATACCTCGCCCGAGATCTTTACCGACTCATTGAACGTGGAGGCCTACTCCGTCGCGCAATGCCTGTCGTTCTGGGTGCCGGGTAGCTACATCGAAGCTCACCGAGGTGGTGAAGTGGTCGTCGCCTACCGTGTCGAACAACGCTGTGGAACGGTTCGAGCGTCCGAGCCTGCCACGGTTTTCCTAGGGCCTGCAGTGCGTGCGCAATTGCCTGCGCCGGATGTCGTCGAGGCAGTTGAAAACGTGTTGTCACTGAAGGATTCGGTCGACGGCGTTTCCGTTCTCATCGAAGGGGCGCAGGTGCAAGAGGATGAGTTGGTCTATCTCAAGTGTGACGGTGAGTTCTTCAGTCACCGGGATGATCTTGAAATTACGCGGGAGACGGCTGGTCAAGCGGTGTGTTTCATTGTCCCTCACCGGTTCTGGCGTGAACATCACGGCACAACGGTGCAGATCGCCTACACCGTGGAGCGTCTGGACGATGTCAGTCAGCAATCCCCCGTTAGGCAAATCAGCGTGGAGGCTTTGCCAGTGAATGCCGGCCCTCCGCGCTTTGAATGAGCGGGAGGGCGGTTCGATCAACGTTCGGCTTGTGCGACGCGTCGTGCGGCATCGGTCAGCAATCGCTCAGTTGCATCGAAGCCGAGGCAGCCGTCGGTGATCGATACGCCGTAGCTTAGAGAGCTGCTCAGCGGCTGGCAGCCTTCGAACAGGTGAGATTCCAGCATCATGCCGATCAGCGAGTGGTTTCCCCGCAGGCGTTGTTCAAGGACGTCATTGAAGACTGCTGGCTGGCGCAGTGGATCCTTGCCGCTGTTGGCATGGCTGCAATCGACCATGATCCGGCTGGGGATCTTCAGTCTGCTGAGCTCGGCGCTGATGTTGGCCACGCTGGTTGCATCGTAGTTCGGCCCTTGATGGCCACCGCGCAGCACGATGTGGGTGTCAGCGTTGCCGGCTGTCTGCACGATCGCCGGATGCCCTTGGCTGTCGACGCCGAAGTGCCGATGCGGATGGGCTGCCGAGCGCATGGCGTCGACAGCAACGGCGGCGCCGCCGTCGGTGCCGTTCTTGAAGCCCACCGGCATGTTCAGGCCGCTGGCCATTTCGCGGTGGATTTGCGATTCGGTGGTGCGGGCACCAATGGCCACCCAGCTCAGCAGGTCATCAAAGTAGTTGGCGGCCATGGGTTGCAGGAGTTCGGTAGCGACCGGTAGTCCGAGCCGGATCATTTCCAGCATCAGTTCGCGTGACAGCGTCAGACCGGCAGCCATATCGTCAGTGCCGTCCAGATGCGGATCGTAGGCCAGACCTTTCCAGCCGATCGTCGTTCGCGGCTTTTCGACGTAGGCACGCATGACCAGCAGCATTTCACCGCTGACATCTTCGGCCAGGCGAGCGAGTTTGCTGGCGTATTCGATTGCCGACTGCGGATCATGGATAGAGCAGGGGCCAACGATGACCAGCAGGCGCGGGTCTTCACCGTCGAGGATGGCGCGCACCGCCTGGCGATGGGCATTGACCTGCTGATGCAAGGAGTGGCTGAGCGGTAATTGCTGTTTGAGCTGCAATGAACTGGGCAGACGCAGGGTCAGCGCTTCGTTGGCAGAGTCGAGAGTGGACAGCGGCAAAGCGGAAACTGAAGAGTTCATGTTCGGTCTTCCTGGGCGGATGGCGGGTTTTTCCCGCGCACTCGGCCCTACTGGGGTGTTCGACAAATGGCCGTACGGGCTAGGCGTGTGTGTTTGCCACCGGTAGGTGACCGATCGGAGGCGGCAGGCTGTCCCGAGCGGAGGCTGGTAAATCGCCAGGCGCTAAAGCTGTCGTAACGGTAATAAGTGGCGTAGTTCATGGTGGAATCCTCGAAGTGTGGTGTGTCGCTGAAAGTGATGGGCCTGAAAAAACAAAACCCCCGGTCGGGAGGCCGACCGGGGGTTGAGAAATCTCTGGTAGGCGACCCGTTATCATGGGCGCCGTTTGGGTATCAGGCGCGCCAGTGGCTAAACCAATACCCAAAATAAAAGTTGTCTGGAGCGCAGGCGTCGTTGACCCACGCAGCCGCAATCGAGCGCGAGGCGCTGGCGATGCAAGACTGTGAAGAGGCGTTGAACATGGTCTGTCTCCGATGAATACGCCGAGCTTACTCGACGCTGATACGCGTCAGCAATCAGAAAATGCTATTGCGTGCCGAGCGAAACGGCTATCACTGGTAAACGATCTGGTTAAAGTACATTTTTACGATTGGAGAGAGCTGAATGAGTTATCGAATTCGGCATGCCACCCATGATGATCTTGCGTTTGCGCGGGATCTGACCTGTCGCAACATGCTGCGCTATTACATTGACCACGATCTGTTGTGGCAGGACGAGGCATTCGACGCAGGCTGGCAGTATCGTGAGAACTGGATGATCCTCCAGGATGAACTGCTGATCGGCTTTGTCAGTCTGAGCGAGGATGCCCGAGCGCTGTACATACGCGAATTGCAGATTGATCATCCGTGGCAAGGGCAGGGCGCCGGTTCCTGGGCCATTGATCAGGTGATCGAGATGGCTCGGCAGGCAAGGCGACCGGCACTGCGGCTGACAGTGTTTGACAATAACCCGGCGCAAAAACTGTATGCATCTAAAGGACTGCACATCGTGGGCAGGGATGAGTGTTTCCTCAGAATGCAGCTCGATTTGAGTACAGCTGTGCTCTGAAACCCACAGCCGGCAAGCCCTGAATGACGAATTGAAACTTTTTAAATGCGGCTTTCCGCTAGGTCTGTCTGGCACTTTTTGCTAAGGTGTCCGGCATCCCAATAAGACCATATCGCGAGGTGTCTGCTTGATTAGGGTGCTAGTGGTCGACGACCATGATCTCGTTCGTACAGGCATTACACGGATGCTGGCCGATATCGATGGCCTGCAGGTGGTGGGTCAGGCCGAGTCAGGTGAAGAGTCCCTGATCAAAGCCCGTGAATTGAAGCCTGACGTAGTGCTCATGGACGTCAAGATGCCCGGCATCGGCGGCCTCGAGGCCACACGGAAACTGCTGCGCAGCCAGCCGGACATCAAGGTGGTTGCCGTTACGGTGTGCGAGGAAGACCCTTTCCCGACGCGTTTGCTGCAGGCCGGCGCCGCCGGTTACCTGACCAAGGGGGCGGGTCTCCCGGAAATGGTTCAGGCCATTCGGCTGGTTTTCGCCGGGCAGCGTTACATCAGTCCCCAGATCGCTCAGCAGTTGGCGATCAAATCATTCCAGCCAACCAATGATTCGCCGTTCGATGCCTTGTCGGAGCGGGAAATCCAGATTGCCTTGATGATTGTCGGCTGCCAGAAGGTCCAGATCATTTCCGACAAGTTGTGCCTGTCGCCGAAAACCGTGAACACCTACCGCTACCGCATTTTCGAGAAGCTTTCGATCAGCAGCGACGTCGAGCTGACACTGCTCGCGGTGCGTCACGGCATGGTGGATGCCAGCGCCTGACCATGACCGAGACATTTGATTCCAGTGCTTTCCTGTCGACCGTCAGCGGTCGCCCGGGCGTCTATCGCATGTTCGACAGCGAGGCGCGCCTGCTGTATGTCGGCAAGGCGAAAAACCTGAAGAAACGTCTGGCGAGCTACTTTCGCAAGACCGGGCTGGCGCCGAAAACGGCTGCACTGGTAGGGCGTATCGCTCAGGTCGAGACGACCATCACCGCCAACGAAACCGAAGCGCTGCTGCTGGAACAGACGCTGATCAAGGAGTGGCGCCCGCCGTACAACATCCTGCTGCGCGACGATAAATCCTATCCGTACGTGTTTCTCTCCGACGGACAGTTTCCGCGCCTGAGCATCCATCGCGGCGCAAAAAAGGCCAAGGGCAAGTATTTCGGCCCCTATCCGAGTGCCGGCGCCATTCGCGAAAGCCTGAGCATCCTGCAAAAAACCTTTTTCGTCCGTCAGTGTGAAGACAGCTATTACAAGAACCGCACCCGTCCGTGCCTGCAATACCAGATCAAACGCTGCAAGGCACCATGCGTGGGTTTGGTCGAGCCTGACGTCTACGCCGAAGACGTGCGCCACTCGGTGATGTTCCTCGAAGGTCGCAGCCACGCGCTGACCAACGAGCTGTCCACCGCGATGGAAGAGGCAGCGATCAATCTCGAATTCGAACGCGCGGCCGAATTGCGCGACCAGATTGCCTTGCTGCGCCGGGTGCAGGACCAGCAGAGCATGGAAGGCGGAACCGGCGATATCGACGTTATTGCCGCATTCGTCAACCCAGGCGGCGCCTGTGTCCACCTGATCAGCGTGCGCGGCGGGCGCGTGCTCGGCAGCAAGAATTTCTTCCCGCAGGTCGGCATTGAGGAAGACGTTTCCGAGGTCATGGCAGCATTCCTCGGTCAGTACTACATCAGTAGCCCCGAACGCGATCTGCCGAGCGAACTGATCGTCAACGTGGTTCACGAAGACTTCCCGGCGCTGATCGAAGGGATTCATACCTTGCGCGGCCGCGAATTGGCCATCAGTCACCGGGTGCGCGGTACCCGTGCGCGCTGGCAGCAACTGGCAGTGACCAACGCTGAGCAAGCCTTGGGCGCGCGTCTGGCCAACCGTCAGCACACCGCCGCGCGATTCGACGCGCTGGCCGAAGTGCTGAATCTGGATGAGCCGCCGCAACGTTTGGAATGCTACGACATCAGTCATTCCAGCGGCGAAGCTACGGTTGCCTCCTGCGTGGTGTTCGGGCCGGAAGGTGCGATCAAGTCGGATTACCGCCGCTACAACATCGAAGGCGTCACCGCCGGCGACGATTATGCGGCCATGCACCAGGCGCTGACCCGCCGGTTCAGCAAACTCAAGGACGGCGAAGGCAAGTTGCCGGACATCCTGCTGGTCGACGGTGGCAAGGGTCAATTGTCGATGGCCCGTGATGTGCTCAACGAATTGGCCGTGCCGGATCTGATCCTGTTGGGCGTCGCCAAAGGCGCCACGCGCAAGGCCGGTTTCGAAACGTTGTATCTGAATGATGCAGCCCACGAGTTCACCTTGCGCGGCGATTCACCCGCCTTGCACCTGATTCAGCAGATCCGCGATGAGGCGCACCGCTTCGCAATTACGGGGCATCGCGCTCGTCGCGGCAAGACCCGCCGAACCTCAACGCTGGAAGGCGTGGCAGGGGTAGGGCCGACCCGCCGCCGTGACCTGTTGAAACATTTTGGTGGATTGCAGGAGCTGTCTCGTGCAAGCATCGAAGAGATCGCCAAAGCCCCGGGGATCAGTAAAAAGCTCGCTGAGTCGATTTATGCGAACCTGCATAGTGAGTAGAATGCCCCTTCACCTCGTAGCCAGTTGTGCCGATGAATATCCCTAATCTGATTACCGTTCTACGCGTCCTGCTCATCCCGATCTTTATTTTGCTGTTCTATCTGCCCTACGAGTGGAGTTACATGGCCTCCGCTTCGGTGTTCGCCTTCGCGGCCGCAACCGACTGGCTCGATGGTTACCTGGCGCGCCGACTGGAGCAGAGCACACCGTTCGGTGCCTTCCTCGATCCGGTCGCCGACAAGCTGATGGTCGCTGTTGCCCTGGTCCTGCTGGTGCAGGAACACGGCAATCTCTGGCTCACGCTGCCAGCGGCGGTCATCATCGGTCGTGAGATCGTGATTTCGGCACTGCGCGAATGGATGGCCGAACTCGGCGCACGAGCGCAGGTGGCCGTTTCCAATCTCGGCAAATGGAAAACCGCTGCGCAGATGCTCGCGCTGGTGATTTTGCTGGCTCATCCAAAGGCATTCAGCTTCTGGGTCGTGCTCGGTTATACGCTGCTGATCGTATCGGCAGGGCTGACCCTGTGGTCGATGGTTCAATACCTTCGCGCTGCCTGGCCGCACCTGAAGACCGATGTCGAAAAGAAATAAAAGTTTTTTGAATCAAGGGGTTGACGGGGCATCTTAATTCTATAGAATGCGCCACACCAAGCGGGAATAGCTCAGTTGGTAGAGCACGACCTTGCCAAGGTCGGGGTCGCGAGTTCGAGTCTCGTTTCCCGCTCCAATTTGTACAGTGTTTGTTGTTGTGCTACTGACAGCGAATACTTTGAGGCCGAGTAGCAAAATGGTTATGCAGTGGATTGCAAATCCACCTACGCCGGTTCGATTCCGACCTCGGCCTCCACTATCAAAAACCCCGTAGATCAATGATCTACGGGGTTTTTTGTTGTCTGCAAAAAACTGGTATTCACATGTTTGCGGAGGGTCAATCAGTCAAGCACGATCCGGTCTGGATGTGGCTGGCACCTTCCACCGTGAGATTCGAGAAAAAGATGCAGCCAATGAGCCGCGCGAACAGCGTCAATGTCTCTGCAAGATCGGGGTTGTCAAACAGAACAGCCCTTGAGTCCAGAGCACATAAGGCACCCCAGAGTCTCCCGTCCGGCAGGAAAACAGGCGCGCCTGCGTAGCTTTCAATTGAATACTGCTTCACCACAGGACGTGACGAAAGTCTTCCATCCTGGCTGATTTGTGGAAGGAAGAGGGCTTGCGGATTTCGTCGAAACTCACTGCAAAGGGTAGTTTCCAGATCCAGCGTATCGCCGACATTTATTCCCAGTTCAATTGGATCGTACGCCGAACAAACGATCCACTCTGTTTCAGTGAATTTTGCGATGCCGGCAAAGCGTGTACCGGTCAGACGGGTGACAAGTTGCAGGATATTGGTGGTCGCTTCGATCTCGGCGATCGCCGAGCGCTCCTCTTGGCTTAAAGACGCTTTTAGAACGGTGTCACTCATTTGCATGGAATCAAATCTCCTGATTGCTTGTACATCCCTGAGCACTGCTCTGGTGACGTTCTGTGAGGCGTGATCGTGGTTGAAGGGGGGGCGTGCTGATTACCCTTTGATTATTGATTTCGACGCCATCCTCTAGCGTAGACATCCCGTCCAGTCCTGGGTTGCCTGCTCATAATCTCAATCGATGAAACATCTGTCACCCGTGCAGCTAAGGTGATGGTGAGCATCTGAATCTTTTGAGTTTATCGCCCCAATTTCCAGTCGGGTTGCTGGGATTTGCCAGTAACCTCGGCCTCTACTTCAAGCAAACTCCGTAGCTCCCTGATTTCTGAGGCTTTTTGATTTTCCGCGGTCAGCGATATTTAGTTCTCAAATCGCGCACTCCAAACTTGCTTCACCGGGAAGTGATGTATATATTCCCCGCTCGGCTTTTCAAGCGGTCATCCTGTCAGGATCCAAGCGCAAGGCTGAACAAAGCAACACCGCGCTACCGCCCGAATGGCGAAACTGGTAGACGCATGGGACTTAAAATCCCCCGCTCGTAAGGGCGTGCCGGTTCGATTCCGGCTTCGGGCACCATGAATATCAAGGGCTTGCATGACATACCTCATGCAAGCCCTTAGTTCTTTTTTCCGCAATCAAAAAATCTTTTCCGCAATTCGTGACCGTTAGTCACCTCGTAGGGGTGACCTTCATGCCCTTCCGCATCGGATGTACTGTTCTGTCATCCCTACGGTGGTGTGCCCAAGTTGGTCTCGAGCTTCTCTGATGTTCCCTGTTGACTCCTCTTTATCCGTGGCCGCTTTTGCTCGTAGGTCGCGCATCTGAAATTCTGCTTTTGGAATCCCGGCTGCTTCCCTGGCGTCATCGAACCTTTTTCTGAGCATGCTGGTCGTCATCGGCTGCCCAGAGTCGATTACTACCAGGCGTGTTGATCTGATTTTCTGTCCGGTCTTTCGCGCCATGATTCGATCTATTACGACTTTGAGCTCACCAATGATTTCGATCCTTCGTTTAGCCCCAGTTTTGCCTTGCTGGACGGAGAGCTTTCCGTCCTTTATGTCGCGCTCATCCATCTTCAATGTGTCAGCGACCCTCTGACCTGTTAGATAGAACAGGTCCAAAGCATCTCTTAATGGTTGATCGGCATGCCGGTAGGCTCGGGCAAGGACGTCGTCTTCAACATATATGTCGCGACCGGTTTCTTTATTACCCTTCACGCCTGAGCACGGATTTGCCAAGGATGTGTAGCCGTTCTCGCGAGCGAAGTTCCAAATGGAGCTGAGTAACGCTTTTTCCCGATTTGCACGAATAGGAGCTGCCTTACCGCGATGACGAAGGTACTGGCTGACATGTTTCGGTTCGATTGCTTCTAGAGGGGCCGGTGGGTCGTTGAAGAACAGGAGAAGATTTTTCAGTTCGCGCGCGTTGTCCTTCTGGGTGGCATGGGCTTTCGTGGGTACCACCTCATTCATATAAAGCTCGGCCACGTATGCAAAGGTAAGTACGGTTTGTGTCAGAGCTTGAGAAACGCGGCTTTTTTCGAGCTTTGCGTACTCCAAGATGGCTAGGCCGTAATCTGTACCCAGCGGGATTTCCTTGCGTGGTTTCCCGCCAGTGTCATAAAGGTAGTAGGTGGTGTTGCCGCGTTTTCTCTCGCGTAGGCGAGGAATGCTTCCCGGCTTTGTTGGTCTTCGTCCCATTTATCCCACCAAGCGTGGCTGCCACGTCGGAACTTCTGGTGCGTTTGTAGTTACCCCTGTTAGCGCCGAGGCAATCACGCAGGGCCAGCCATTGCGCTTGATGGTGTGACGAATGCCATTACGCTTCAGTACAGTAATCTGACCGGCTTTAGTTTTGGCTCCAGTCAACTCGCAGACCTGCTCATGGCTAAGAAATTGAATGTTCATGCTGCCTCCTTGCTAGGAAATACAGAGCGCTTCGAATGCGCTTGCGATACCGCTGACCCGAGCAAGGCTGCCGTCGCTGTTCGCCACCAACAGGAGCGGCTTCAGCGTAATGTGTACAGCCACGTCGCTACACAATCCGAACCGACCAACATGGCTGCGCCGCCGCCCGTTGATCCCGCGCAAGGGCAGTCCCCGGACTTTCAGAAAGCGCGTGCACATCGCGAGCACTACTTGGCGCGGATGGCTGAGATGGAGTTTCGCAAGGCGCAGGGGGAGCTGGTGGAAATCAGCTTTGTGCAGAAAGCCGCTTTTGAAACGGCGCGATCGCTTAATCATTCGCTAATGAGCCTGTCGCCGCAATTGGCGCCACAACTCGCCGCGCTGTCGGATCCGTGGGTGGTGGAGAGGCAGCTAACGGCTGCGCTGCGCCAACGACTTAACGAAGCGGCACAAGTGTCAAGCGATGACTTTGGATTTGCGTTTAGCGAGTGCTAAGGATATCCGCTGATAGGCATTTTTCTGCTCGCATCGGAATTGATTGGCGCCTGCTTCCAGTCAGTATTAGCCGTCGGCGTAAAATGTTATCACGCGCCTACCGATGCAGCAGGCAAGTGTAATTTTGAATCTACCACCGCATGCGTAGTCACCCATTTTAAGACCTGGATATGCAGGTTCTTGTCAGAGGGTTATCGCTCTACTGCGACGCACTTGATCTCCACGAGAAGGCCAGGTCGAGCTAATTCACTGACACCAATGCAGGTCCATGCACAAGTGCTTCTCGGAAATACTTTATCCTTTACGCGTCTGAAAATTGGCATGTGACGGTGCATGTCGACGTGGTAAGTTGTCATTTCTACGACATCTTCAAATTTACAGCCACCTGCCTCCAAGACGATCCGGAGATTGTCCCATGCAGCTAAAAACTGCTGCTCAGGTTCTTCAATGACGGATAATTCCGGCGTCCTGCCTACCTGACCCGCGCAGTAGAGAGTTTTTCCTACCTTTACTGCTGGTGCATAACCCGCGCGCTCGTAGATCAATCTCATGCCATCTGGAACAATGATCTGACGGTCAGTCATGATTGCGGAGCCCCAAGTTAGAACGGTTACGAAAGCTAACTCAGGGGCCAGAGCCGCGTCCACTCAGTTCACTTCTCATCTATTAATCAACCCCACAGGTGCTTTTAGCCGCTGCTGAGTCTTTTTGAACTCATTACCTAATGTGGCTACCTCGATCGATGCAAAAGGCGCGAGCCGGTAGCGTTACTGATCAGAAGCATTTCGATGGTTGGTTCGCTGCTAGGCTGGCTCGTCAGTTCGTGTCGTCATCACCTTGAAATATATCTGAGTAAAGTCGCGCGACTGTAGGGGTAAGGTTATGACCGGCAGGAATGAGAAAGTCGGCGTGTGGTGCGAGCCGTTTTACGTAGATGACTTCGTAAACCCTGCGCACGATTCCAGGTGCTGTTTCTTCCCGGTCCAAGCCAGGCATTATCCCTACCGCTTTGTAACCGGCTTGCTCCAGTGCTTGTTGCATATACGGCGTGCGGGTTGTTGCCATGCCATAGATCAGCCCCGCGCCCATGAACGTGCCGATTTTTTCTCCCAGGTCCTGGGCCGCAACGGCCAGTCTGGCTTGTCTGTGCGGTTTGGCTACCGCGCCGACCCGCCCGAAAATAACGTCAGCACCGTCAATTTTTTCCCACGTGGCGATAGCGACAATCTCATCGTTCTGGCGGACGACGGTAGCGAATATGCCTCGATCCGGATCGTCTTCGAGCACCACGTTGTCTGCGTAGAACTGCTGGTCCAGAAACGGGCTTGCCAACCCCACCGAAATGGAGGGAAACCATGTCCGGAAAAAATCTGTCGCGACATTGATCTCCTCACGTTTCAGGTAATCCCAACTGTAGCCATAGGGTAAATCGGTGAAGCTGCGAATTTGCTCGATCGTTGGCCATTTCATGCGGTTCTGCTCGTTTGTCTGATTGCTTCGATAAGTGGCGCCGGGGTCAGGCCCGAGGGTCAGGGTTATTGGCGGGTGCCGGGGCATGCCTGGCGGCGATCTGCCTGTGGCGCTCGACCACTTCGCCAATGACCAACTGCATCAGCCTCTGCACGATGGCCGTATCCAGCTCGGCCTCCTGAGCAAGTGCTGCCAGACGCTGGTATTGCTGCTGCTCTCTGGCCTCGTCTACCGCAGGCAACTGATATCGGGCCTTGAGCAATCCGACCTCATCGGTACAGCGAAACCGTTCCGCGAGCAGGTGGATGAGGGCGGCGTCGATATTGTCGATGGTTTTCCTGAATGTTGAGAGTTGACGCGCGATGTCGGAGTTTTCCATGAATGACCTCGTGACAGGTGTTCGAAAGAGCTTCTCAATGATTCGTCTGCTGAGCAAAAACCGACCAGTCCTTGTCGCCATCTCCCCTGGCTACCGCCGACGTCATTTTCAATCGCACGGCATCCGCCGCTGGCAACTCCAGCCCCTTGAGACGACCCGCATCGATCGCCAGATTCATATCCTTGAGGCCAAGCGACAGTTTGAATCCCGGTTCAAAATTGCTGCTGACGATGTTCTGCCCATAACGTTGATAACTGGGGCAGGCGAACAGGGTCTGGGTCATGAGCTTGATGAAAATCGAAGGGCTCAGTCCGTGGCGTTGAACGAGTCCGCTGGCTTCGCCCAGCGACTGGATGGCTTGGGTGATCATCATGTTGCCGGCGATTTTCGCGATACAGGCCTGTTCAGGTTGGTCGCCCAGATACCAGGTTTTTTTCCCGAGCAGGTCGAACAGCGGTTGGACGGTCGAGACAGCGGCCTGCGATCCGGCCGCCAGGATATTCAACTCGCCCTTGGCCGCCACGGCGGGCACGCCGAAGACCGGCGCCGCGATCAATGGCATGCCGACGGCTTCATGTTCGCGCTGCAACTCCAACATCAGCGAAGGCGACAAGGTCGACATCACGACATGCACGCAAGCTTTGTCTGCAGTTTCCAGAACAGCGCTGGAGAGCAGCACTTGCCTGACGGCGGCATCATCGGCCAGAAGAGTGATGACTACCTCTTGCTGGAACGCCGAGGCCGGCGTTTCGATAACGCTGATGCCTTCGAGATCCTTGATCGCCGCCTGACTGCGGTTCCATGCCGAGACGTGATGGCCAGCGCGGACGAGCAGTGGAATGATGGCTCTGCCCATGCATCCCACTCCGATAAAACCAATCTTCATTTGCAGTCTCCGGTTGGTATTCGACGACGGTGAATGCAGACAAGTATGTCGGGCACGGGATTGCTACGGCACTGCCATTGCTGCACTCTCACTGTTCATTTTTGTACGGGGGCGGAGCATGGACTGGAGTGATGTGCGGGTCTTTCTCGCGATTGCCCGCAGCGGGTCATTAGGGGCTGCCGCCAAGCTGTTGGGGGTCAGCCATCCGACCGTGGGGCGGCGCTTGCAGGTGCTGGAACAGTTCAGTGGCCAACCCGTTTTCCTGCGTACCAACCAAGGTCTCGTGTTGACCGACAGCGGCGAGAAGCTCCTCAGCCTCGCGCAGGAAATGGAGCAAAGTGCGTTGGCCATCGAAAGGCGCCTCGCGGGGGACAGCGCACAGCCCGAAGGTGTGCTGCGCATTTCCTGCGCTGACTGGTTCGCCTGTTATGTGCTGGCCCCGGTGCTGAGTGAACTGGGCCGGCGTTATCCATTGATCGTGCCCGAGGTCATTGCCGGGCATCGATTGTTTGATCTGGCTCGCCGCGACGCCGACATCGCGTTTCGAATCGTTCCGTTCACCGAACCCGATATCGTGCACCGCAAGCTGATCTCCCTGACTTACGGGTTATACGCAGCCGTTGGATCTGCTGACCCTGAGCCACAGGGCGCCGGGCTGGGTCTGATCACCATGAGTGTTGCCCAGTCTCATTATCCCGATGTGCAGTGGCTGCAGCAGCGTTACCCTCTGGCGCGTACCGTGTTTACCAGTAGCAGCCGCACAGTCCAGGCGCAAATGTGTGCGCAGGGGCAGGGCGTCGCGGTATTGCCCCGCGCTTTGGGCGACCAGTTGACGGCGCTGCGTCTGATCGATTCAGATGAACCGCCACCAGGCCGCGACATTTGGATGGGCTACCACCAGGACATGCGCCAGATGGACAGTCTGCGCGCGCTTGCCGACCTGGCCTCCGTCATGATTGGCACTCAGGCAGGCGGTTGATTCACTCTGCCGGCTGCATGGCCGCCGTTTGCAGCTCTGCAGCAGATTGGCGCGCCAGACTCAGACTCAGTCCTGCGCCTACCACCAGACACGCAGCGATGCACAGTATGGCGACGGTGAAGGCGTGGGTGATGGCCGCCGCGTCCGTGTCCTTGCCCAGAAGCGTGTAAAAAATGCCACCGATGATCGCTACGCTCAGTGCCGTGCTGATTTGCAGTGTGGAACTGGTGATGCCCGCAATCATGCCGGAATACGCCGGTGCCACGCGTCCAGTGATCATGCGCATCAATGTCGGAAGGGCCAGTCCTTGTCCGAAACCGATCAGAAAGAGAATCACGGCAAGGGACAGCGCAGAGGGCGTGACGGCGGTTGGCGTGTGCGCCACGAGCCAGGCCAATAGCACGAACCCCAGCACTTCGAGTGCCATTCCGAAGGGATTCACATAAGACCCCAGCAAACGCCGGAATAGATGGGTGGCGAGCGGCCCCAGCAAGAAACCAGCGCCGAATGGCAGAAAGACCAGACCTGCACTGAGCGGGCTCGTATGCAGCGCTCCCTGTAAATAGATGGAAAACAGCAGGAAGAACACGCCGATCGCGTAAAAAGTCAGCGCCACCAGCAATGCCCGGCCCAGCCCGGGCGCACGCAGTGCAGCAGGGTTCAGCAACGGCGCGCCTTGCGCTTGATACAAGCGGGCTTCGTAGCGCCAGAACAGCCAGGCCAGCAGTGGTACCGCCGCCAGCGACAGCCAGGCCCACCACGGCCAGCCCGCTTCACGTCCCTCGATCAGTGGAACGATCAGCGCCGCAAGCGTCACCATCGACAACAGCGTTCCACCCAGATCCAGCTTGCTGGTCTGGGGTGCGCGGGTTTCCTTGACCACGGGGATGGCGATCAGAATGACCAGCAACGCAATCGGTAGATTCACCAGAAATATCGACCGCCAGCCCAGGTTCATCAGGTTGAGCGAGATCAGAATCCCGCCAAGTGCCTGGCCGACTACCGACGCCAAACCAAACACCGCACCGTACAGGCTCAACGCCAAGGGTTTTTCCGACTCAGGGAATATCGCCTGCACTGAAGCGAGTGCCTGCGGCGCCATGACAGCGGCCGTCACGCCTTGCAGCGAGCGTCCGGCGATCAACACCCAGGGTGACTCGGCGACACCGCAGATCAGTGAGGCGACGGCAAAGCCAATCAGGCCAACGAAGAACATTCTCATGCGGCCAAAGATGTCGCCAAGCCTTCCGCCGGTGATCAGTGTCACGGCATACAGCGCCGCGTAAGAAGAGATGATCAACTGTTCGGCAGAGGAGGCCGTGCCCAGCGATTGCTGAATCGAAGGCAGCGCTACGTTCACGATGAAGAAATCCAGCGGCGGCAAGAATGCACCGACCAACAGGATGGCGAACATCAGCCAGCGCCGCTGTTCCGG